>Ga0335081_10010275_pt1 | contig 15118 bp, 14 predicted proteins | sample Lox_Sample_35_FD_206713 | JGI IMG/M metagenome (GOLD analysis project Ga0335081, IMG submission 206713) | Soil microbial communities from Loxahatchee National Wildlife Refuge, Florida, United States - Lox_Sample_3.5 | ecosystem: Environmental > Terrestrial > Soil > Wetlands | place: USA...
TTCCCGGTCTACGGCTATGACCTGCAGCTGCTGCGCGAATCCGACGCGAGCGAGGCGGCGCCGAACGAGAAGGCGGTGGTGACGATCGCGCCGCCGCTGCCGCCCGGCTGCATGACCACGGTCTGGGGCGACGACGAGCGCTACGTCAAAACCTACTACTCGACCTTCAGCAAGAAAAAGGTCTACTCGACCTTCGACTGGGGCATCCGGGACCAGGACGGCTACTACTTCATCCTCGGGCGCACCGACGACGTGATCAACGTCGCCGGGCACCGCCTCGGCACGCGCGAGATCGAGGAGGCAGTGAGCATGCACCCGGCGATCGCCGAGTGCGCGGTGGTCGGCGTCGCCGACTCGCTCAAAGGCCAGATGCCGCTCGCCTTCGCCGTCGCCAAGGCCACGGTGCAAGACAGGAAGAAACTCGAGAAAGAGGTCATGGACACAGTCGACAAGCAGCTTGGCGCGATCGCGCGGCCGCGCGCGGTGCACTTCGTGACCCTGCTGCCAAAGACCCGCTCTGGCAAGACGCTAAGGCGCTCGATCCAAGCGCTGGCCGAAGGTCGAGACCCGGGTGACCTCACCACCATCGAGGATCCGGGTGCGCTGGAACAGATTCGTAACGCACTGAAGGCAAACACGCCAACATGAAAACCCGGCCCGAATTGACTCTTGACGACTGCCGCAGGATGAGCGCCGCGGCGGAAGCAGAGGCGAAGAAGAACAACTGGAACGTCGCCATCGCCATCCTGGACGACGGCGGACACCTGCTGCACCTGGTGCGCATGGACGGCGCGACGCCGGCCAACGCCGCGATCGCGGTGGAGAAGGCGCGCACCGCGGCGACCACGAGGCGCCCGAGCAAGATGTGGGAGGAACGGGTTGCGGGCGGGCGGCTGTCGATGCTCAAGATGCCCGTGCTGCCGGTGCAGGGCGGATTGCCGATCTTCGCCGAAAGCTGCTGCGTCGGCGCGATCGGCGCTTCGGGGGTCCAGTCGCACGAGGACGAGCAGATCGTGCAGGCCGGCATCGACGCGCTGCTCAAAGGCTAGGACATGGCGGACGCAAAGGCCACCTCGAAGCTGTTCATCGACAACGAGCGCACGCGCGTGGCGGAGTGGCACTTCGCGCCGGGCGCGACGACCGGCTGGCACCGCCATGAATACGACTACGTCGTGGTCCCGATGCTCGATGGGCGGTTGAAGCTGCTCGAAGCGGGCGGAGAGCGCTTCTCGGAGCTGAAGAAAGGCGTGCCCTACTTCAGGAACGCAGGCGTCGAGCACGACGTGGTCAACGCGAACGACTACGACTACTCGTTCATCGAAATCGAATTCAAGTCCTGATCGCGAAATTTGGCGGGAACTGCGCCTGCGATCGCGCTGTCGCTCAAGGACACGGGGATGCTTTCTGTCCTACGCCTTGCAAAGGAGCGATATATGTCTGATCACACTGGGATTCGCGAGCAACGACAACCGGGCGGCTCGACGCGCAAGTCCAAAGCGCCGGCAAAGACCGTGTTTCCGATGAAGGCGGGCGCGCCGATCGCGCTGCCGGAATTGCCGTACGCAATGGATGCGCTCGCGCCGACCATTTCACGCGAGACGATGGGCTATCACTACGGCAAACACCACAAGTCCTACGTGGACAAGTTGAACGGCCTGATCGCGAAGACTCCTTACGCCGAGATGACGCTCGAGAAGATCATCGAGGCGACTGCGCGGGACGCCGCGAAGATCGCCATTTTCAACAACGCGGCGCAGGCCTGGAACCACTGGTTCTTCTGGCTCAGCATGAGCCCCAACGGCGGCGGCAAGCCCGGCGGCAGGCTGGCGCGCAAGATCGAGGAGGATTTCGGCGATTTCGAGAGCTTTGCGAACGAGCTCAAGCAGGCCGCGGTCGGCCAATTCGGCAGCGGCTGGGCCTGGGTCGTGCTCGACAAGGGCAAGCTCAAGGTCACCAAGACCGCCAACGCCGATACCCCGATCGCGCACGGGATGACGCCGCTGCTGGCGGTCGACGTCTGGGAGCACGCCTACTACCTGGATTTCCAGAACCGGCGCGCCGACTACGTCGACGCCGTGATCGAACACCTGCTGGACTGGGAGTTCGCGCAGCAGAACATGCCCGCCTGAGCGGCGGCTGGCCTCACGAGGGGAGGGCGATCACCTTCTTCTCGCAAAGCGCGGTGATCTGAGCCGGCGCGTAGCCGATCGCCTGCAGCAGCTCGCGCGCGCCTTCGCCGACCGGCGGAGGATCGCTGCGCTTGGGCAGGTGCTCGCCGTCGAAGGCGATCGGCAGGCCCGGGACGTGGATCGTGCCGCCGGAGGGCAGCTGCGTCGTGTGCAGCGCGCCAGAGGCGTTCAGGTGCGGGTCGGCGAGCAGGTCCCAGGGCTTGGCGATCGGGGCGTAGGGCAGGCCGATGCGCTCGAGCTTGGCTTCGAGCTCGGCCTTGGCGTGGCGCTTCATCGCTTCGGCAAGTCGCGGCAGCAGCCAGGCGCGCTCGCGCACCCGCGCGCCGTTCGTCTTCAGGCGCGCGTCGGCCGCGAGCTCGGACTCGCCGAACTCGCGGCAGAAAATCTCCCATTGCGTGTCGGTGACTACGCCGATGAACAGGCGCTCGCCGTCGCCGGTCTCGAAGATGTCGTACACGCCCCAGGCGGGGCGCTTGACCGACATCGGCGGCGGTGCCTCGCCGGTGATCTCGTACTGGGCCATGTGCTGCGCCACGAGATAGGCGGTGCTCTCGAACAAGGCGCTGGTGACGCGCGTGCCGCGGCCGGTCGAGTCGCGTTCGCGCAGGGCGGCGAGCACGGCCACTGCGCCGAAGGTGCCGCCGACGATGTCGACCACCGACGCGCCGGCGCGCAGCGGCCGGTCGGGTAATCCGGTCATGTAGGCCAGGCCGCCCATCATCTGCACCACCTCGTCGAGCGCCGGGCGGTGCTGGTAGGGGCCGTCGAGGAACCCCTTGAGCGAGCAGTACACCAGGCGCGGATTGCGCGCCGCCAGCGCCTCGTAGCTGAAGCCGAGCTTGTCCAGTGCGCCGGGGCGGAAGTTCTCGGTCAGCACGTCGCTCGCATCGAGCAGGCGCAGCACCAGGTCGCGGCCCTCGGCGCGCCTAAGGTCCACGGCGAGGCTCTTCTTGTTGCGGTTGAACACCGGAAAGAATCCGGCCCCCGCGGCTTCCAGGCGGCGCGTGTTGTCGCCCTCGAGCGGTTCGACCTTGACCACCTCGGCGCCCAGATCGGCGAGCACCAGGCCGCAGCTCGGCCCCATGACCATGTGCGCGAACTCCACCACGCGCACGCCCTCGAGCGGAAGCCGCTTCATGCCGCGCGCTTGAAGCCCTTCGGCAGCCCCGCCTGCGGGATGTGGCCGTAGACCGGCTCTTCCGGCAGCCCGCTCACCAGCGCCTCGCGCGCGGCGAGCAGGCGGTCGAAATCGATCCCGGTCGCAAGGCCCATGCTTTCGAACATGAACACGAGGTCCTCGGTCACGACGTTGCCGCTCGCCCCCGGTGCGAACGGGCAACCGCCCAGTCCGCCCATCGAGCTGTCGAAGGCGCGCACGCCTTCCTCGTAGGCCGCGAGCGCGTTGGCCAGGCCCAGCCCGCGTGTGTTGTGAAAGTGCGCGCCCTCGAGCTTGTCGCCGATCTCCTTCCTGACTCGGGCGAAAATCCGCCGCACCTGGACCGGGTTGGCGTAGCCGACCGTGTCGGCGAGCGCGACGCAGTCGCAAAACTCCGCCAGCGCGACGGCAATGCGCAGCACTTCGTCCTCCGGCACTTCGCCCTGCATGGTGCAGCCGAAGGCGGTCGACACCGCGCCCTCGATCTGCGGGCCCTCGGAGCCGCGCAGGTCGCGGCACTTGCGAACCTCTTCCACCATCTGCTCGGGCGTCATGCGCACGTTGGCAAGGCTGTGGGCGCGGCTGGCCGAGACCGGAAAGGTGATCTTGTGCGCGCCCGCCTGCATGGCCCGCTCGAAGCCCTTCAGGTTCGGCGCCAACGCGACCACGCGCAAACCGGGAATGGCGCGCGCGTGCGCGACGATCTCGCCGGTGTCGGCCATGGCGGGAATCAGCTTCGGCGGCACGAACGAGCCGACCTCGATCTCTTCCAGCCCGGCCGCGGCAAGCGCGCTGATCCAGCGCTTCTTGGCCTCAGTCGGCATCATATGATGGGCGTTCTGCAGCCCGTCGCGCGGGCCGACCTCGCAGATGTGAATGTCGCGCATGACGATCTCCCTTTAGGATTCGGATTCTAGCGCCCGCCGCGCGCCTCGATGAACTCGAGGGCGAAACCGCAGGCCGCACCGCAGGCGGCAAAGGCCAGCATCGCCGAGAGCGAGGCGCCCCAGCCCCCGAAGCGTGACGCCATCCAGACCAGCAGAATCGGGGCGACGAACTGGCTCGCCTGCGAGGATTGCATCACCAGTCCGTTGCTGGTGCCGACGTGACGCGAGGAGCGGGCATGCAAGGGCACGCCCGAGAACACCGCGGCCGGTATCACGCCCGCGCAGGAGGAGAACGCGAGCACGAGCAGAAAGCGGGGCAGGTTCGGCAGCACGTCGAGCAGCATGCCGACCGCGCACAACGCCATGATGGCGAAGGCCGCGATCGTCATCGCGCCGCGGCGCACGCCGCGCGCCAGCAGCCAGCCGCCGGCCAGGTTGCCGGGCACGTTGATCAGCACCATCAGTGCGGTGAGCAGGGCGGCGGCGGCGTCCGAGCCGCCGCGCTCGTCGACGACGAAGGTTGGCAGCCAGATCATGACCGAAGTCCATTGCGCGACGTAGAAGGCAAACATCAGCGCGAGCACCAGGCTGCCGGGCTGGCTAAGCGACTCGAGCGCCAGGCGCAGCGAACCCACGCGGCCGGCGCGCGGCGCCAGCGCATAGCGCGCGACCAGCGCAAAAGCGCCGGCGGCGATGAGCGCCAGGGCAACCCACAGGCCGCGCCAGCCCGCTGCGGCGATGACGAGCGGCGCTGCGAGCAGCGCCAGGCTGCCGCCCGCGGGCATGTACGCGCTCCAAAGCGACAGCGCCTTCGCGCGTGCGCGCGGCTCTGGCGCGGCGGCGGTCATCAGGGCGGCGCCGGCGACAGTGAACAGGATGAAGCCCGCGCCCTCGAGGAAGCGCGCGAGCAGCAGGGCGGCGAAGCCCCCCGCGGCGGCGCCGAGGAATCCACCCGCGGACAGGATCGCGAGCCCCAGCAGCGCGAGCCGCTTGGGGCCGAAGCGGTCGGCCAGCACCCCGGCCAGCATTCCTGCCAGCCCGCCGACGAGGTTGAACGTGGTCGCGACGAATCCCGACTGGACCAGCGTCAGGCCGAGCTCGGCGCGCAGCACCGGCAGCGCGGGCGGAACCTTGCCGATGTAGGCGCCCGCAACCAGCCCGCCGGCGAATACCGCCCAGACGGCCGGCCAGCGGGCGGCGGGGCGGTCGATCAAGGGCGCGCTCAGGCTGCCGTGACCGGCAGCTTGAACTCGCGAATGCGCTTCTGCCACTCGGCCGGCCCGCTCTGGTGGACCGAGCTGCCGGAGGCGTCCACCGCGACCGTGACCGGCATGTCGCTGACCTCGAACTCGTAGATCGCTTCCATGCCGAGGTCCTGGAACGCGAGCACGCGCGACTTGCGGATCGCCTTGGCGACCAGGTAGGCGGCGCCGCCGACCGCCATCAGGTAGGCAGCCTTGTGCTTGCGGATCGCCTCGATCGCGACCGGACCGCGCTCGGCCTTGCCGACCATCGCCGCGAGCCCGGTCTGGGCGAGCATCGTCTCGGTGAACTTGTCCATCCGCGTCGAGGTGGTGGGGCCGGCGGGGCCGACGACCTCGTCGCGCACCGGGTCGACCGGGCCGACGTAGTAGATCACGCGGTTGGTGAAGTCGACCGGCAGCTTTTCGCCCTTGGCGAGCATGTCCTGGATGCGCTTGTGCGCGGCGTCGCGCCCGGTGAGCAGCTTGCCCGAGAGCAGCAGGCGCTCGCCCGGCTTCCACGCCGCGACTTCGGCGCGCGTGAGCGCGTCGAGGTTCACTTTCTTCGCGTTCGCGTCCGGCCGCCAGGTCACGTCCGGCCAGTCGGACAGCTTGGGCTGCTCGAACTCCGCCGGCCCGGAGCCGTCGAGCGCGAAGTGCGCGTGGCGCGTGGCGGCGCAATTGGGGATCAGCGCCACCGGCTGGTTGGCGGCGTGCGTCGGATAGGTGAGGATCTTGACGTCGAGCACGGTCGACAGGCCGCCGAGGCCCTGCGCGCCGATGCCGAGCGCGTTCACCTTGTCGTACAGCTCGACGCGCAGCGCCTCGACCTTGTCCTTCGGGCCGCGCGCCTTGAGCTCGGCCATGTCGATCGGCGCCATGAGCGATTCCTTGGCCATCACCATCGCCTTCTCCGCGGTGCCGCCGATGCCGATGCCGAGCATCCCGGGCGGGCACCAGCCCGCCCCCATGGTCGGCACGGTCTTCAGCACCCAGTCGACGATCGAGTCGGAAGGGTTGAGCATGGCGAACTTCGATTTCGCCTCGGAGCCGCCGCCTTTGGCCGCGACGTCGAGCTCGACCTTGTCGCCGGGGACGACCTGCATGTGGATCACCGCTGGCGTGTTGTCGCGCGTGTTGCGGCGCCCGAAGGCAGGGTCCTCGAGCACTGACGCGCGCAGCTTGTTGTCCGGGTCGAGGTAGGCGCGGCGCACGCCCTCGTTGATCATGTCCGCGACGCCCATGTTCGCTTCCCAGCGCACGTCCATGCCGATGCGCACGAAAGCGTTGACGATTCCCGTGTCCTGGCAGATCGGGCGGTGGCCCTCGGCGCACATGCGAGAGTTGGTGAGGATCTGGGCGATTGCGTCCTTGGCCGCGGGCGACTGCTCGCGCTCGTAGGCGCGCGCCAGCGCGCGGATGTAGTCGGCGGGGTGGTAGTAGGAAATGAATTGCAGCGCGTCGGCGACGCTCTGGATCAGGTCTTCCTGGCGGATCGTGGCCATGGGGGCGGCAGGCAAGCGTAGGAGGTAGAGGAGGCGAGCAAATGTAGCACAGCGCCGCGGTGCGCCCGCGGCCTTTACATCGCATTGATTTGGTGCTTCTATTTCTCCTCGCCAAGACGCCATCAAACCAAGGAGCGGAGCGATGTCCAACATCGAGACGGTATTGCAGGAGACGCGGGTATTCCCTCCCGCACCGGAGTTCGTCAAGCAGGCGAACGTGTCGGGCATGCAGGCCTACCGCGCGCTGTGCGCCGAGGCGGAAAGAGATTTCGAGGGCTTCTGGGGCAAGCTCGCGAAGCAGCACCTGCTGTGGCACAAGCCCTTCAGCAAGACCCTCGACGAATCGAATGCACCGTTCTTCAAGTGGTTCTACGACGGCGAACTGAACGCGTCATACAACTGCCTCGACCGTCACCTGAAGACGCAACCGGACAAGGTCGCGATCATCTTCGAGGCTGACGATGGCAAGGTGACCAAGATCACCTATAGGGAGCTCCATCACCAGGTGTGCCGCTTCGCGAACGCGCTCAAGGGCCACGGCGTCAAGTTGGGCGACCGCGTGCTGATCTACATGCCGATGTCGATTCAAGTGGTGGTCGCGATGCAGGCTTGCGCGCGTATCGGCGCGACGCATTCGGTCGTGTTCGGCGGCTTCTCGGCCAAGAGCCTTCAGGAGCGCATCATCGATGCAGGCGCAACCGAAGTGATCACGGCGGACGGGCAATTTCGCGGCGGTAGGGAGATCCCGCTCAAGCCGGTGGTCGACGAGGCATTCGCCATGGGAGGCTGCGAGGGCGTGAGGAACGTCATCGTCTACAAGCGCTCGGGCAGCAAGGTGCCGATGCAGGCGCCACGCGACAAGTGGTGGGACGACGTCGTGACGGGCCAACCTGAGACCTGCGAGCCGACGTGGGTCAACGCCGAGCATCCGTTATTCATTCTGTATACCTCTGGATCGACAGGAAAACCCAAGGGCGTGCAGCATTCGACCGGCGGCTATCTGTTGTGGTGCATCCTTACCATGAAGTGGGTGTTCGACTACAAGCCGAGCGACGTCTTCTGGTGTACCGCCGACGTCGGCTGGGTGACGGGTCACAGCTACATCACCTATGGACCGCTCGCGGTAGGCGCGACCGAAGTTATGTTCGAGGGCGTGCCGACGTACCCCGACGCGGGGCGGTTCTGGAAGATCATCCAGGACCACAAGGTGAACGTGTTCTACACCGCCCCGACGGCGATCCGCTCGCTGATCAAGGCGGGCGGAGATCTGCCGAAGAAATACGACCTGTCGTCGCTGCGCATCCTCGGCACGGTTGGCGAGCCGATCAATCCCGAGGCCTGGATGTGGTATCACGAGACGGTCGGGCGCGGGCGTTGCCCGATCGTCGACACTTGGTGGCAGACCGAAACCGGCGGGCACCTGATCTCGCCGCTGCCCGGCGCGACGCCGACCAAGCCCGGCTCGGCGACGCTGCCGCTGCCCGGCATCTTCGCCGATATCGTCGACGAGACGGGACACCCCGTGGGCCGCGGCAAGGGCGGGATCTTGGTCATCACGCGGCCCTGGCCGTCGATGCTGCGCACCATCTGGGGCGACCCGGAGCGCTACAAGAAGACGTATTTTCCCGACGATTTCAAGGGCAAGCTCTATCTTGCCGGCGACGGGGCGAGCACCGACGAGGAGGGCTATTTCAGGATCGTCGGGCGCATCGACGACGTGCTGAACGTGTCTGGCCACCGCCTGGGAACGATGGAGATCGAGTCGGCGCTGGTGGCGAACTCGAGGCTGGTGGCGGAGGCGGCGGTGGTAGGACGGCCGGACGATCTGACCGGAGAGGCGATCGTGGCCTTCGTGGTGACCAAGGGCCCGCGGCCGAACGGCGAGGAGGCGAAGAAGGTCGCGCAGGAACTGCGCAACTGGGTGGCGAAGGAGATCGGGCCGATTGCGCGGCCGAAGGAGATTCGCTTCGGCGACAACCTGCCCAAGACCCGCTCCGGAAAGATCATGCGCCGCCTGCTGCGCTCGCTCGCCAAGGGAGAGGCAATCACCCAGGACGTCTCGACCTTGGAGAATCCGGCGATCCTCGATCAGCTCAAGCAGGCCACCTGAACGAGCGCGCTAGGGTCGCGCCGCCTCGGAATCCATCAGGGCCGTGGCGTCGAGCGTGCGCCGCAGTTCGCGGCGCACCTCCCGCCACAAAGGTGTTGCGTCATCCAAGACCGTGCTCCAGGCAACCCGGGCGATCCTGGCGCGCAATCGTCGCGCACTTGCTCGCCTTGCATGCGGGATCTTCGGCGCGTTCGAATCCCAAGCGCCTGCGTGGCCAGCTCGGGCGGTCGGACAAGATCCTTGGGCAGACTGGCAGCGCGATCACCGGGTGGCGAGCGCGGCTCTGCTAAAATTCCGGGCGTCCGAAGAACGGAGAGATGGCCGAGCGGTCGAAGGCGCACGCCTGGAAAGTGTGTATGCGTGATGAGCGCATCGAGGGTTCGAATCCCTCTCTCTCCGCCACCATTGAAGACACCATGCGCGGGGCCAGCCCGTTGCAGGCGTTTAGGGGCATAATGATCGCGTAGAAGTCGATCGGCTACGGCGGGCCTCCCCGCATTGCGGCCCGGTGAATCTGGTCAGGTCCGGAAGGAAGCAGCCACGGCTGGTTACTGCAAGTGCCGGGGTTCAGGCTCGCCACCAATCGTCCCTGCCCGGGCTAAATGCCCGGGCAGGGTCGCCTGATAAAATGGACCCATGAGCTATCAAGTCCTTGCGCGCAAATGGCGGCCGCGCGATTTCGCGAGCTTGGTCGGGCAGGAACACGTGGTACGTGCGCTGCGCCACGCGCTGGAGCACAAGCGCCTGCACCATGCCTACCTCTTTACCGGCACGCGCGGCGTTGGCAAGACGACGCTGGCACGCATACTTGCCAAGTGTCTCAACTGCGAGACCGGCGTTACGCCCGAGCCCTGCGGCAAGTGCAGCGCCTGCGTGGAGATCGACGCCGGACGCTTCGTCGACCTGCTCGAGGTGGACGCGGCGACCAACACACGCGTCGACGAGATGCGCCAGTTGCTCGACACCGCCCAATACGCCCCGACCCGCGGGCGGTACAAGGTGTATGTGATCGACGAAGTGCACATGCTTTCGAACTCGGCCTTCAATGCGATGCTAAAGACGCTTGAGGAACCGCCGGACCACCTGAAATTCATTCTTGCCACGACCGATCCGCAGAAAATCCCCGTGACGGTGCTGAGCCGTTGCTTGCAGTTCAATCTCAAGCAGATGCCGCGCAGCGCGATCGCGGTTCATCTGGAGCAATTGCTGCAGGCCGAGGGAATTGCGTTCGAAGCCAGCGCGCTGCCATTGATCGGGCGTGCGGCGGGGGGAAGCATGCGAGACGCTCTCTCGCTGCTGGACCAGGCCATCGCACACGGCGGGGGAACGGTGACAGGTGCGGACGTACGGGAAATGCTGGGTGCCATCGATGAGACCTACCTGTTACGGCTGCTGGAGGCGATATCCGAGAACGAGGCGGCGGAGGTTATGGCAATTGCTGGCGACATGCAGGCGCGCAGTCTGTCATTCGATAGTGCGCTGACCGAGCTCGCGGGCATACTGTTGCGGGTGGCGCTTGCGCAGAGCGTACCCGGCGCGCTCGAGGAGGACCTGCCCGAGGAAGACCGGGTTCAGATCTTGGCTGCGCGGCTCGATCCGGAGACTGTGCAGCTGCAGTACGAGATCGCCTTGCAGGGACGGAAGGACCTATCACTTGCGCCCGACGAGCACGCCGGTTTCGTGATGACGCTGCTGCGCATGCTCGTGTTCCGTCCGGAGGGTTTGGGGCCGACAGATAAAGATACAGCGCACGCAGGCGCGTTGTCCGTTCCGCGCGCCAAGCCGGTGGCGGAAGCGGTCGTGGACGGTCCGAAGGAAGTGCATGTCCGGGAAGGATTTTGGCCGGAATTGGTACGAAAGCTGCAGGTGACTGGCGCGGCGCGCGAGCTGGCACGGAACGCCGAACTGGCGCGGCACGATGGCACACTGTTCGAGCTCGTGGTGCCGAAATCGAAAGCCTATCTCGCGGAGAAGTCTTACCAGGACAAGCTCAAGTCAGCGCTCGAACAGCATCTCGGCGCGCGTGCGACGATTAAGGTTGCCGTGGGCGAAGTCAGAGGCCTTTCCACGGCGGCGATCGATGCCAGCGAACGGAAAGTCAGGCAGGCAGCGGCTGTACGTTCGGTCGAAGGCGATCCGTTCGTACAGGATCTAGTAAAGCTTTGCGACGCGACGGTCGTCGACTCGTCGATAAAGGCGACGCCAAAGAGCTAGGGAACGCGGCCCCGACGCGCCGCAATGCAGGAGAGTGTAATGCGAGGAAACATCGGCCAGCTCATGAAGCAGGCGCAAATGATGCAAGAGAACATGCGCCGTATGCAGGAGCAGCTTGCGAGCGTGGAGGTGGAAGGTCAATCCGGCGCGGGGATGGTGAAGGTGGTGATGACGTGCAAGCACGATGTGAAGCGTGTCTCGATCGATCCGTCCTTGGTGGGTGATGACAAGGAAATGCTCGAAGACCTGGTGGCGGCGGCGTTCAACGACGCGGCGCGCAGAGTGGACGAGACAGTGACCGAGAAGATGAGCGGTATGACGGCTGGTCTCGGCCTACCGCCGGGATTCAAGCTGCCGTTTTAGACTGAATTCCAGTGGCAAAGGAACCGATACCAACTGCGAAGGGGGTCGAGCGGTTGGTCGAGGCGCTGCGCGTGCTGCCGGGCGTCGGACCGCGCTCGGCGCAACGCATGGCGTACTTCCTCCTGCAACATGATCGCGCCGGTGCGGATATCCTGGCGCAAGCACTGGCAGCCGCGCTTGCAAGCGTCCGCCATTGCGCGCGATGCAACAATTTCACCGAGGACGAAGTGTGCAGCCTGTGTCGCTCGTCGAGGCGCGATCCGTCGTTGCTTTGCGTGGTGGAGACACCTGCAGATCTCGCGATGGTCGAGCAGACGCTGAGCTACTCCGGCATGTACTTCGTGTTGATGGGGCACCTCTCGCCGCTCGACGGTGTCGGCGCGCGCGATATCGGGCTCGATCGGCTCCTCGCGCGCGCGAGCGACGGCGAAGTGCAGGAGGTCATCCTGGCGACGAATTTCACCAATGAGGGCGAGGCGACCGCGCACTACATCGCCGAGATGCTGAGGGCGCGCAATATCAAGGCGAGCCGCATTGCGCGCGGCGTTCCCCTGGGTGGCGAGCTCGAGTACGTGGACGTCGGAACGATTTCCCAGGCGATCCTCGACCGTCGAGGGCTGTAAGAGAAATTGCGCGTTCGATCGGCTTGAATGCGGTCGCGGGCGCATGTGAGAATCGCGGTCTAATATAAGCTCAGACAACCAATCGGTCCATAAGGAGGAAGCTCATGAAAGCCGTAGCTCGGTCAGTCGTCGTCGCCTTGTCACTCGCAGGAATGGCGCTCTGTGCGCAGGCCCAGAACAAGCTGGAAAAGCCCGACGTGCACATAGCGGTCGGAGGCAAGGCCGCCTTCTACTATTTGCCACTCACCATTGCTGAGCAACTCGGCTATTTCAAGGACGAGGGCCTTAACCTGGAGATCAGCGACTTCAAGGGTGGTTCGGCTGCGCTCAGGGCCGTGGTCGGTGGCAGTGCCGATGTGGTGTCGGGTGCGTACGAGCATACGATCAACTTGCAGAGCAAGAAGCAGTATTTTCAAGCCTTCGCCCTTGAAGGGCGATTGCCACAGATCGTACTGGGCGTGGCGACTGCAAAGGCCGCCAACTTCCATTCCTTCAAGGATCTGAAGGGAATGAAGATCGGGGTTACCGCCCCTGGCTCGAGCACCAATAATCTGGTCAAGCAACTGCTGACCAAGGCCGGGCTGGATCCCAACAACGACGTCGCGATCGTCGGCGTCGGCACCGGTGCAACTGCGGTCGCGGCAATTAAAAGCGGTGAAATCGACGCGCTTTCCAACGTCGACCCGGTGATGACCAAGCTCGAGCGCGAAGGCGCAATCAAGGTGGTCGCCGATACGCGTACGCTAAAGGGCACTGAAGCCATCTGGGGCGCGCCCTTGCCCGCCGGCTGCCTGTACGCGCCGATCGAGTTTGTGAAAAAGAATCCGCGAACCGTTCAGGCGCTGACTAACGCCATCGTCCGCGCCGACAGGTGGATTGCGAAAGCCAGCGCCGCGGACGTGACTAAGGTCGTGCCGGAGGCGTACCTTCTGGGCGATCGCGAGCTGTACATGTCGACCTTCAATAACGTGAAGGAGGCGATCTCACCAGACGGCATCATCTCGCCTGCGGGCGCGAAGGCGACTCTTGCCGCGCTGCGCAACTTCGTGCCCTCGGTAAAGGCGGCCGACATCGACCTGTTGAAGACCTATACCAATAAGTTCGCGAAGAAGGCGGACGCGAAGTACAAGTGACCCCGGCCCTCGCGCTCGAGCGTATCACTTGCACATTTGCTGCGCGCGAAGACCGGAGCAGGCGCTATACGGCCATTAAGGACACGACGCTCGTGATCGAGCCGGGTGAGTTCGTGTCCGTGGTCGGCCCGACGGGGTGCGGCAAATCGACCCTGCTAAACGTGGCGGCAGGGCTGCTCGAACCGTCGGCGGGCAGCGTAACAGTCAATGGAGTGCCGCTTAGCGGCATAAATCATCACGCCGGCTATCTGTTTCAGGCCGATGCTTTGATGCCGTGGCGAGACGCGCTCGATAACGTGCTTGCCGGGCTCGAGTTCCGCGGGCTGCCGCGTCCGCAGGCGCTGGCGAGGGGGAACGAATGGCTTAAGCGTGTCGGACTGTCGGGATTCGGCGATCGTTATCCGCATCAGCTATCGGGTGGCATGCGCAAGCGCGTGGCGCTCGCGCAAACACTCATTCTCGAGCCTCGGATTCTGCTCATGGACGAACCGTTTTCCGCACTCGACGTCCAAACCCGACAACTAATGGAGAACGAACTGCTCGAACTCTGGTCGGCGGATCGGAAATCTGTCGTCTTCATCACGCACGATCTCGAGGAAGCGATCGCGCTGTCGGATCGTGTGATTGTGCTGTCGGCTGGACCCGAAACTCATCCGATTGGCGAGTTCGCAATCGATCTGCCACGCCCGCGGGACGTGTCCGAGATCCGACTAATACCGCATTTCATCGAACTGCACGGCGAAATCTGGCATCGCATGAAGAGCGAGGTGCTGAAAGGCTATGCGCAGCAGCAAAAATGAACCTGGCAAGAGAGCGTCCCTAAGACTCGGCACTCGCAAGCTGAGGGTATATCAGCTGTTGCTGGCGATGGTGCTACTGGTGTTGTGGCACGTCGCGACCAGTCCGACGCTACTGCCGCCGATTTACTTCGACGACCCGAACAAGGCGGCGTTCTTTTTTGGCGAGCCACTGAAGGCCGCAGCCCGGATCTGGCAATGGTTCGCTTCGGGAACCATCTATCGGCACCTGTGGGTGACGCTTATAGAGACCTTGCTAGCTTTCGCAATCGGGACCGTTTCCGGAGTCTTGTTCGGAATATGGCTGGCACTGGCGCCGACCGCATCGGCGATTTTCGATCCCTACATCAAGGCGGCCAATGCCATGCCGCGCGTGATTCTGGCACCCGTGTTCTTCGTTTGGTTCGGGCTCGGGATTGCTTCCAAGGTCGCTTTGGGCGTGACGTTGGTGTTCTTCATCGTGTTCTTCAACGTATATCAGGGCGTACGCGAGGTCAGCCCGGTAGTGCTGTCGAGCGCCCGCATGCTTGGGGCGTCGCCACGCCAGCTGCTTCGTTTCGTCTACCTGCCGTCCGCAATGAGCTGGGTATTTGCCAGTCTGCACAATTCGGTCGGTCTTGCATTCGTCGGCGCAGTGGTCGGCGAGTATCTCGGCTCATCGGAGGGGGTGGGCTATCTTATCCAGCAGGCCGAAGGGGTGTTCGACATCAATACCGTTGTGGCGGGTATCGTCGTGCTGACTGCGTTCGCGCTGGCGCTAGACGGTGTCGTGTCCGTGGTAGAGCGGCGCCTGATGGTCTGGCAGCCCCGGAGCGAGGATACGGAGCGCCTCTAGGGTGACCTTCGAGTGGCGGACGAGCGTGGGAGTTTCGCGAAGTTTGTTGACACGGATTCCGCTGG
>Ga0335081_10010276_pt1 | contig 15117 bp, 12 predicted proteins | sample Lox_Sample_35_FD_206713 | JGI IMG/M metagenome (GOLD analysis project Ga0335081, IMG submission 206713) | Soil microbial communities from Loxahatchee National Wildlife Refuge, Florida, United States - Lox_Sample_3.5 | ecosystem: Environmental > Terrestrial > Soil > Wetlands | place: USA...
GACAACGCACGCATCAAGGCGCAAGCGGCCGCCAAGGCGACCGGGCTTGCGGGTTTCGCCGACGACTCCGGGCTTGCGGTCGATGCCCTTGAAGGCGCGCCGGGAATCTATTCGGCGCGGTGGGCAGGGCCTGACAAGGATTTTCGCCACGCGATGCAGTCGGTCGAAGACAAGCTGCAAGCGTGCGGCGCGAGCACCGCTAGCCGCCGCAAGGCGCACTTCGTCTCGGCGCTGTGCGTCGCCTGGCCCGACGGCCATGTCGAGGAATTCGAGGCGCGTGTCGACGGCACGCTGGTCTGGCCGCCGCGCGGCGACAAGGGCTTCGGCTACGATCCGATGTTCCTGCCCGAGGGCCATGACCGCACCTTTGGCGAGATGGACAGCAATGAAAAGCATGGCCTGCCGCCGCGCGGCAAAGGACTGTCGCACCGCGCCCGCGCCTTTCTAAAACTTGCGGAGGCGTGTCTTGAGCGAGCCTGAGCAAGCCTTCGGCGTTTACGTGCACTGGCCGTTCTGCCTGTCGAAATGCCCTTATTGCGATTTCAACAGTCATGTGCGGCGCGAGCCGATCGATGAAGAGCGGTTCCTGCGCGCGTTTCACGTCGAGATCGGCAGGATTGCCGAGCGCGTGCGCGGCCGCACGGTGTCGACGATCTTTTTCGGCGGCGGCACGCCGTCGCTGATGCAGCCATCGACGATTGCCGGCGTGCTCAATTCGATCGCGCGGCAGTGGCGGGTCGCGGACGACGCGGAAATCACGCTGGAGGCCAATCCGACCAGCGTCGAGGCAACGCGGTTTCGCGGCTATCGCACCGCCGGCGTCAATCGCGTGTCGCTCGGCGTCCAGGCGCTCGACGACCGCGTGCTCGCCGAGCTCGGCCGGCTGCATTCGGCGCGTGAGGCGCTCGACGCGGTCAATGTCGCGCGCACAGTGTTCGGCCGTTATTCGTTCGATCTGATCTATGCGCGGCCGAACCAGGAACCGAAGGCTTGGGCGAGCGAATTGAAGACCGCGCTCGGCGAGGCCGGCGAGCATCTTTCGCTCTACCAATTGACCGTCGAGCCGGACACGCCGTTCGCCGCGCTGCATGCCGCGGGTAAATTGCGCCTGCCGGACGATGACACCGCCCGCGCCCTCTATGACACGACCCAGGAGATTTGCGCGGCCGCCGGACTGCCGGCTTACGAGATTTCCAATCACGCGCGGCCCGGCGGCGAATGCCGGCACAATCTGGTTTATTGGCGCGCCCAGGAATATGCCGGCATCGGCCCCGGCGCTCACGGCCGCCTCAACGTCGATGGCGAACGCCATGCCACCGCGACCGAGAAACGGCCCGAAACATGGCTGAGCCTGGTCGAGAGCCAGGGTCATGGCGTTATCAGCGACGAGGTGCTGACCCGCGAGGAACGCTCCGACGAGTTTTTGCTGATGGGCTTGCGGCTGGCCGAGGGCATCGATCTCGCCCATTACGCCGAGATCTCCGGCCGGCCGCTCGATCCGGTGCGCATTGCCACGCTGCAGGAGCACGGCCTGATCGAAACTACCGGCGACGGCCGCCTGCGGGTGACGCTGCCGGGCTTCCCCGTTCTCGACGCCGTGGTCGCCGATCTGGCGGCGTAATCCGCTCGGGACGCGCAAAGTGGCCCGATTTTCGGCCGGAAAATTAATAAGCTTGCTTACTATCCGGCGACCGAATTGCCGCTAAAGCTGCGGGGCGCCGGTGAAACGATTTGCGGCCCACCGGCCGCCACGCGCAGCACCGCCAAGCCGCGCTGATTGGTGCCGTCGGGCATGAAGCGGAACAGGCCGTCGATGCCGGAGAAGCCCGACGGATTGGTCAGCACCTGCGGGGTAAAGGCTTGGGGGCCCTGCGTCTTCACCAACGCCGCAATCAAAGCAACGGCATCGTAGGACAACGTCGCGGTCCGCACCGGATCCTGATTGTAGCGGGCACGATAGCGCGTGGCGAAGTTGCGATAGCCGGTGCCGTCCGGGGCGGCATACCAGCCGCCGGCGAGCGACGGCGCCGCATAGACCCGCGGGTCGTCCCACAACCCGGTGCCGAGCAGTTGCAGCCGCTTGAGATTGACGCCATCGGCGACCAGGCCCTGCACCACGTCCGGCACGATGTCGCCGCTGTCGGGAATGAACAGGCACTCGGCGCGGGCCGAGCCTTGCGCCATGGCGCGGATCGGCCCGGCCATCGCGGCCTTGTCATGCGGGTAGCGCTCCAGCGCGACGATCTGGCTGCCGGGACGGCGGGCAATGGCCTGCTTGAACGCCGCTTCGACCACCGTGCCGTAGGGATTGTCGGGGATGAGCGCGGCGTAGGAACGCTTCCCGACCGAACCCGCATATTGCACGATGCGGTCGACGTCGGATTCCGGCAGGAAGCTCAAGAGATAGACGCCGGGCGAGGCAACAGTGGCGTCGGTCGAAAAGGCGATCACCGGCACATTGCGCGGCCGCGCCGCCTGGGCGACGAAACCGACCGACTGCGAAAACAGCGGCCCGAGAATGATCTGAGCGCCGTCGTCCAGCGATTGCTGCGCGGCGAGCTGAGCAGCCTGGGCAGTGCCGCCGTCGTCCTTCACCAGGAGCTGGATGTTCGGATTATTGAATTCGGCGATCGCCATTTCCGCGGCATTGCGCATCGACTGGCCGGCGACCCCGGCATTTCCCGGCGCCGACAACGGCAGGATCAGGCCGGCTTTGACTTGGCCGGCGCCGATGGTCGCGCCCGGCGGCACCTGCGTACTCTGCGGGCCCGGCGTCGTCGACAAATACTGCGAATTGCCCGAGCAGCCGGTCAGCAACGCACCCGCGGTGGCAAGCAAGCCCGCAATCGAGCGGCGCCGCGTTGGCATAGCCGCCGACCCCTGAACCTGCATTTGCGCGGACACGGCGGTTCTCCCCACGACGCCCCGAACGTCGATGCTACGCCAATCAGACATATTGGCGGCGAATGGTTAACTAAATGAAAAGGATAAGGAATTTGCCGCGGCATGACGCCACAAGGCGACCCCGCTAGAGTGGTTGCGATGAGCGACAAAGTCCGCAATTCACCCCATGGCCGGGAGGGGACGCCGCGCCGCTACCGCCTCGGTGGCCAAGCCATTGACGTCGAAAACCTCACGCCCGGACTGCATATCGTCGCCACCCCGATCGGCAATCTCGGCGATATCACGCTGCGGGCGCTGCAGACGCTGGCTGGCGCCGACTTGATCGCCTGCGAGGACACCCGCGTCACGCGCAAGCTGCTCGACCGCTACGGTATCGCCCGGCCGCTGACGCCCTATCATGAGCACAATGCGGCGCAGGCGCGGCCGGCGCTGCTGCGCCGGCTGACCGAAGGCGGAAGTGTCGCCTTGGTCTCCGACGCCGGCACGCCGCTGATCTCCGATCCGGGCTACAAGCTCGTGCGCGCCGCACAGGAGGCCGGCCACACCGTCACGGCGCTGCCCGGCGCTTCCGCCGTGATGGCGGCACTGACGGTGTCCGGTTTGCCGACCGATCAATTCATGTTCGCCGGTTTTTTGCCGCCGAAACAAGCCGCGCGGCGCGCCCGCATCGCCGAGCTTGCCCGCATTCCGGCGACGCTCATTCTGTTCGAGACCGGCCCGCGGCTTGGCGCGATGCTTGCCGACCTCGCCGAGGGGCTTGGCGGACAACGCGAGGCCGCGCTATGCCGCGAACTGACAAAACTGCACGAGGAAATCCGCCGCGGCGAACTCGCGGCACTCGCGGAGGACTATGCCCGGGACGCTCCGCGCGGCGAGATCGTTCTGGTCGTTGCGCCGGCGCCGGCCAGCGAGCCTGTCGGCGCCGCCGAAGCCGAGACATTGCTGCGCCAGGCCTTGGCCCGCGTGTCGCTCAAGGACGCCGTCGGCGAAGTCGCCGATGCCACCGGCCTGCCGCGGCGCGAGGTCTATCAGCGCGCGCTGGCGCTAAGCAAAGAAACCAAGGAAGACACGCATGGCGCGGCGCGCTGAACCGTTGAAGCCTGCGAAAGGGGCGCCGCGGCCGGACCGGGTCGCCGCCTTCCGGCTTGGGCTGTCGGCGGAAAGCCGTGCCGCCATGTTCCTGGTCGCCAAGGCCTATCGCATCGTGGCGCGGCGCTGGAAAACCCCGTTCGGCGAGATCGACATCGTCGCCCGCCGCCGCCGGGCGCTAGTCTTCGTCGAGGTCAAGGCGCGCGACACGATCGAGGAGGCCGTCGAAGCGGTGACCGACCGCGGCAAGAGCCGTATCGTCGGCGCCGCCGAATTCTGGCTGGCGCAGCATCCGCAGGACGTCAATGCCGAGATCCGCTTCGACGTCATCGTGGTGGCACCCGGCAAAATCCCGCGCCATATTGCCAATGCCTTCGACGCCAGCCGCTAAACCCCTCAACGGAAATTCCGCAGATACCGCCAATGCCCCTGAACGTCGCCGTGCAAATGGACCCGATCGAGCGGATCAATATCCGCGGCGATTCCACCTTCGCGCTGCTGCTCGAAGCGCAGGCGCGCAGTTATGCGCTGTCGTATTACACGCCCGACCGGCTGGCGCTGCGCGACGGCAAAGTCTCGGCCAGCGTGCGGCCGCTCACGGTGCGCGACCAAGCCGGCGACCATTTCACGCTCGGCGAGCCGCGCCATGTCGCGCTCGATTCCTTCGACGTCGTGCTGCTGCGCCAGGATCCGCCCTTCGATCTCGCTTACATCACCTCGACGCATTTTCTCGAACGCATCCAGCCGAAGACGCTGGTCGTCAACGATCCCGCCCAGGTGCGCAATGCCCCGGAAAAGGTTTTCGTCACCGAATTCCCCGACCTGATGCCGCCGACGCTGGTGACGCGCGATCTCGACGCCATCAAAGCGTTCCGTGCCGAGCACGGCGACATCGTGATGAAGCCGCTCTACGGCAAGGGCGGCGAGGCGGTGTTCCGCCTCCAGCGCGAAGACCTCAATTTCGGCTCGCTCTACGATCTGTTCGCCGCGACCTTTCGCGAGCAATGGGTGGTGCAGAAATATCTGCCGGCGGTGAAGGAAGGCGACAAGCGCATCATCCTGGTCGACGGCGAGTTCGCCGGCGCCATCAATCGCGTGCCGGCGCCGGACGATCTGCGCTCCAACATGGTGCGCGGCGGCCTGCCGAAGGCGACCGACCTGACCGCGCGCGAGCGCGAGATTTGCGCCCGGCTCGCCGCGCCGCTGCGCGAGCGCGGCCTGTTGTTTGTCGGCATCGACGTGATCGGCGGCTTCCTTACCGAGATCAACGTCACGTCACCCACAGGGATTCGCGCGGTGAAGAATTTCGGCGGCGCCGACATCGCGGCGCTGATCTGGGACAAGATCGCGGCGAAGAGGAAAAAATCCTAAGCCCGTGCCGGCGCCGCCGCGCCGACCATCGCGCCCGACGACTTGCGCACCGTGATCACCGCCAAGGCCGCGACGATGCAGAGCGCGCCGGCGACGAAGAACGCCGGGAGATAGGTCGAATACTCCGTCCGCACCAGTCCGGCGCCGAAGGCCGCGCTGGCGGCGCCGATCTGATGGCCGGCGAACACCCAGCCGAACACGATGCCGGCGCGCTCGCGGCCGAAGCGGTCGGCGGTGAGCTTAACTGTCGGCGGCACGGTCGCGACCCAGTCGAGGCCGTAGAACATGCCGAACAAAGAGAGTCCGTAGAAGCTGAAATCGGTGAACGGCAGATAAAGCAGCGACAGGCCGCGCAGCCCGTAATACCAGAACAACAGCCAGCGCGGGTCGACGCGGTCGGACAGCCAGCCCGAGCCGATGGTGCCGACAAAATCGAAAATGCCCATCATCGCCAGCACGCTCGCCGCGAGCGTCGCCGCCAGCCCGTAGTCGTGGCACAGCGCTATGAAATGGGTCTGGATCAGGCCGTTGGTGCTCGAGCCGCAGATGAAGAACGTGCCGAACAGAATCCAGAAGATCGGCACGCGCGCGACATCCTTAAGCACGACGAGCGGCGACATCAGCAGCGAGACGAGCCCGACCCCGGCCGGCGGCGGCGGCGCAACCGCCTTGTCGCCATAGAGCGGCAGGCCGACATCGCTCGGCCGATCGCGCATCAGAACCAAGGCGACCACGCCGGCGACCGCGAGCATGCAGCAGACAAACACCAGCGACATGCGCCAGCCGTAACGGGTGGACAGCGAAGCGATCAGCGGCAAGAACACGAGCTGTCCGGTGGCATTGCTGGCGGCAAAAATGCCCATCACCAGCCCGCGGCGGTGATTGAACCAGCGCGTCGCCACCGTCACGGCCAGCACCATGGCAGTGAGCCCGGTGCCGACGCCGACCACGATGCCCCAGAGCAGAACGAGCTGCCACACTTGCGTCATGGCGAGCGACGCCAGGAAGCCCGCCGAAATCAGGATCACGGCACTGACCATCACCGCGCGCACGCCGTAGCGGTTCATGAACGCCGCGGCGAACGGACCGAACAGGCCGAACAGCATCAGCCGGATGGCCAAGGCCGAGGAAATCTGCGCGTCGCTCCAGCCGAACTCATGCTCCAGCGGCACGATCAGCACGCCGGGCGTGCTCATGGCCGCCGCCGTGATGACGGTGGTGAGCAGCGTGGCGCCGACAATGACCCAGCCATAATGAATGTTGCGGCGGGCGAGCGACGCAGCGAGTGCTGTGGAGGCCATCGACTGGAATTCCCGTGAATGAAAGAAAAGGCGAGGTCGTTCCTATGTAGGATGCCTGCGGGCTTTGAGACATTCCGAAATTGCTTAGCCCTAGCAGCCGGCGGAATACCACCTGGAACCTTCGTTCTTGTATTGTTCTTTACAACCCGGGGGGGTTGTATACTTGAAGTACTCACATTTTCGTGATTGATTCTTGGAGCCATCGGTTTTGTGTGCAGATAGATGCGTGACAGGCCGACGATCACTAAGGAGTTGAATCCACAGCGCGTGACTTTCTGCTTCCAAGAATCTTGGATTAGGGACAGATTGTCCTTGTGACCGATGAGGTCACAAAAAGAAGGCCGCCTCTCGGGCTTACAGGGCGAGAAGCGACCTAGGTGGCCCCTTCGGGGCTTAGATACCCGCCGTCTCCGAACCGGCGGGAAGGCAGTGAACCGGGTGTGGACCCCGGCTACGCATAGGACTCCCCGATCCTTATGGAAGGGATCGGGGGCGCTCGTAGCCTCTCCGAAGAGAGGCTTTGAGGCGCGCCAGCCAGGACAACGTGAATGGCCGATCTAGCCCCCGCTAGATCGGCCTACTACCTTTCTGACAGCGGCAGGTTGGGCTGATTCTTTTTCCATAGGAAACGGGAAATCGGCTGAATTCAGTGGGATATGGGGACAAAGTGGAAAATAAGCCCGATCGAGACCAATCCCGGGATGACGTATTGCGGCGGATGCTGAAAACGCCGCCGAAACCTCATGGACCGCCCAAAAATACAAAGGCCGTTTCGAAAGAGACGGAGAATGAGAACAAGCGAAAAAATAAGGGCGGTTAGCGTCCGGTCACCTTGCGATAAGACTCTACCGCATAAGCACAAAACGACTGCCAATCTGAGAGATTGGGGCCGAATTGGTAGTATTCATTGGGAAACGATTTGAGCAACTGAAACAGTTTGTTTTGGTCCGGTCCATCGCCCCACTTTGCTGAATAATCCCCCTGGGCTCCCGCTTCATAGGCCGGGTGCCCCTGGTCTTGATTGTGAAATCCAATGCCAGAGTTTGTTGCTATGGCATGAATCAGGGCTTTGAAAATCAGATATTTTTCATCCGCGCTAGGGTTTGAGATCATGGTTGCCATCCCCGCTGGATTTTCAGATCTGAATTTTAGTCATAACGACCTGCGCCGCGCACAAGCTGCATTTTTGCAAGGTAGCATGACGGCGGCTGAAATCTCACTAATAGATGCGTGCCTAAGTTGGTTTGCGCTGTCCAATTTTGGTCGAGCGCCAACGCAAGAAGTGTCTAACTCGTTGCTTAATGGACTGGGGTGCGGTGAGGCCGTCGATAAGTGAGGCGCTTTCCGGTGATGCCCTGCAACGCTTTTTCCGCGCGGGCTTCATCGTTCACGCCAAGCGCAACGCGATTTGAATAGCGGAAATCGAACTCCGACAGATAGCGGTGAAGGTGCTTTTCGGAGCAATGCTGGTAGACGCCTTTCATTCCGCGTTTGAAGATTGAGTAATAGCCTTCCACCGTGTTCGTGTGGATATCGCCACGAACGTATTCTTCGCGCTCATGATGGACGCGGCCATGCTCGGCAAATTCTCTGCCGACCGAACGATAGTGCAAGGCCTGATCGGTCATCAGGCGGCTTTCACGGCGGACATTCGTGCGGAGGATCGGGACGATATCGGCGAGACGCTTGCCTTCCACATGGAAGCTGCGCGCCGCGCCGCCGCGTTCTACCAGCGTCAGTACCATGTTCTTGTTGTGGTAGCGGCTGACATCGGTTCTTAGGCCCTCTTGCTGGCCGATGTAGGTTTCGTCCACTTCGACGGGCTTACCGCTGCCGCCCATTGGCGTGAGGCTGGCGGGGCGCATTCCTTCGCGGATGCGATGCGACATAAACCACGCGGTTTTGTAGCTCACGCCCAACATGCGCATGAGCTGGTGGCTGGAGATGCCTTTCTTGGACGCGGTGAGCAAGTGGGCTGCATAAACCCATTTGTGCAGGGGAACGTGGCTGCGCTCGAACACCGTGCCCACAGTCACGCTAAAGGGTTTCTCGCACTCGTTGCACTTGTAGACGCCGTCGCGGGTACTCTTGCCCTGTAATTTGCGAATGCGCTTGGGATCGGCATTGCCGCAATGCGGGCATGTTGGTCCATCTGGCCAAAGGAGCGATTCCAGATGCTTCCTGGCGGCGGTTTCATCGGTATAAATCTTCTGCAATTTCATGGCCCTAACCTCAGTGTCAGGCCATATTACACTGCGCCGCACAGTACGTCAAGTACATAATCGCCCAACCCGGACGCGCTGGGTTAGGGTCTCCTGCGCGCGTCAGGGGCTGCCGCCTATGGTTCAGCGGGTTTCCACGGTTTCGTTCGAGGGCATCGAAGTCCGCCCGGTTGACGTCCAGGTCCAGGTCGCGCCCGGCCTGCCGGCCTTCACCATCGTCGGCCTCCCCGACAAAGCGGTTTCCGAAGCGCGCGAGCGCGTGCGCTCGGCTTTGATCGCGTCCGGCCTTGCGCTGCCGGCGCGGCGCATCACCATCAATCTGGCGCCGGCGGACCTGCCCAAGGAAGGCAGCCACTACGATCTGCCGATCGCGCTCGGCCTGATGGCGGCAATCGGCGCCATTCCGCACGACGCGCTGGCCGGCTTCACCGTGTTGGGCGAGCTCGGGCTCGACGGTTCGATCGCGCCGGTGGCCGGCGTCCTGCCCGCCGCCATCGGCGCCAATGCGCGGGGCGAGGGCTTGATGTGCCCGGCCGCCTGCGGGCCGGAAGCCGCCTGGGCCAGCCCCGAGATCGAGATCATCGCCGCATCGTCGCTCATCCAGCTCGCCAATCATTTCAAAGGCACGCAAGTGTTGTCGCGGCCGCAGCCGAAAATTTTGGAAGCAAACGGCCCGGCGGTCGATCTCGCCGACATCAAGGGCCAGGAAAGCGCCAAGCGCGCGCTCGAAGTCGCGGCCGCCGGCGGACATAATCTGCTGATGGTCGCGCCGCCCGGCGCCGGCAAATCGATGCTGGCGGCGCGGCTGCCGTCGATCCTGCCGCCGCTGGCGCCGGCCGAGCTGCTCGAGGTCTCCATGGTGGCTTCGGTCGCCGGCATTATCGAAGGCGGCGCACTCACCAACCGTCGGCCGTTCCGCGCGCCGCACCACTCCGCCTCGATGCCGGCGCTGGTCGGCGGTGGGCTGCATGCGCGGCCGGGCGAAGTATCGCTCGCGCATCAGGGCGTGCTGTTTCTCGACGAATTCCCGGAATTCCAAGCGCAGGCGCTCGATTCGCTGCGCCAGCCGCTCGAAACCGGCGAAGTATCGATTGCGCGCGCCAATCACCGCGTCACTTATCCGGCGCGCTTCATGCTGGTGGCGGCGATGAATCCGTGTCGCTGCGGCCGCGCCGACGAGCCCGGTTTCGCCTGCCGCCGCGGCCCCAATACGCGTTGCTCGGCCGATTATCAGGGCCGCATTTCCGGGCCGCTCCTTGACCGTATCGACCTGCATATCGAAGTGCCGGCGGTCACCGCCGCCGATCTGATCTTGCCGCCGCCGGCCGAAGGCAGCCGCGAGGTCGCCGAACGCGTTGCGCTCGCCCGCGAGCGGCAGGCGGCGCGCTATGCCGCGATCGGCCTGCCGCATATCCGCAGCAACGCCACCGTGTCGGGCGCGGTGCTGGAAGACGTGGCGCGGCCGGATGCGAGCGGGCTTGCGCTGTTGCGCGAGGCCGCGGACGCGATGCGGCTTTCCGCCCGCGGCTACCATCGCGTGCTGCGCGTCGCCCGCACGCTCGCCGACCTCGACGGCGTCGACAAGGTCGGCCGCGTGCATCTCGCCGAGGCGCTGTCCTATCGGGCGCTCACGGACGAGATCCGGCGGGCGGCCTGACCTGCGTCCCTGACCTGCGTCATTGACTGCGATGCCGCGACCGCTGAGCATCGGGCTCGACGATGATTCGCGACTTCTGGCGTGAGCGTCAGGCGTCGCGCGCGAGATCATGATGGCAAAACCGGCGCGCCCCCAGGCCTTCATTATCGCCTCGACCGATCACGGCACCATGATCGTCAACCGCTTCGATCAGCATGCCGCCGCACCCGACCGCATCTATGGCGCCGGCTTTCAGCTTCTCAACAAGGCCTCGTACGATCCGGACGAGGTCGCCATGCTGCTCACCGTGCTCGATATGCGCCGCCAGCATTACGGCGACGGGGTCATCGCGCTCGATTGCGGCGCCAATCTCGGCGTGCACACCGTCGAATGGGCCAAGCACATGACCGGCTGGGGCGTGGTCATGGCCTTCGAAGCGCAGGAGCGCATCTATTACGCGCTCGCCGGCAATATCGCGATCAACAACTGCTTCAACGCCCGCGCGGTCAATGCCGCGCTGACGAAGGAGCCCGGCACGATGAAAATTCCGCGGCCGAATTATCTGGTCAATTCCAGCTTCGGCAGCCTCGAGCTGAAGAAACGCGACAACACGGAATTCATCGGACAGCCGATCGATTATTCCGAACAGAACATGACCGAGGTGCGCGCCGTCACTCTCGATTCCTACAATTTCTCGCGCATCGATCTGATCAAGATCGACGTCGAGGGCATGGAGATGGAGGTGTTGGCGGGCGCGGCGAAAAGCATCGCCGCCAATCGTCCGATCATGCTGATCGAGGTCATGAAATCGGACCCCAACGCCCTGCGCGCCTGGCTCGAAAGTCTCGGTTATGTCGTCATTCCCAGCGGAATGAACGTGCTCGCCATCCATCAAGACGACAAATGCCGGGCGAACATCAGGATCCAAACTCCGGCGGAAGCGCCGGCGGGATAGAATTCCTTATCCCGTTCCGTTGCCGTGCCCCATGCCGCGCATCCCGACGGCGGCCAAAAACTCCTGACGCGTCTCGGCGTGATCGCGAAACACGCCGAGCATGCGGCTCGTCACCATGGTGACGCCGGGCTTGTGCACGCCGCGCGTGGTCATGCACTGATGGGTCGCTTCGGTGACCACCGCGACACCGTGCGGCTTGAGCACGGCGTCGAGACAGGAGGCGATCTCGGCGGTCATCTTCTCCTGGATCTGCAGGCGCCGCGCAAACACCTCGACGAGCCGCGCCAGCTTCGAGATGCCGACGACGCGGTTGCGCGGCAGATAGCCGATATGCACCCGGCCGATGATCGGCGCGAGATGGTGCTCGCAATGCGATTCGAAGCGGATGTCGCGCAGCACCACGACCTCGTCGTAACCGCCGGTCTCCTCGAACGTGCGCTTGAGGTATTCGCGCGGATCGTCGTTGTAGCCGGAAAACCACTCCTCATAGGCGCGCACGACGCGGGCCGGCGTCGATTTCAATCCCTCGCGGTCCGGATCGTCGCCGGCCCAGCGGATCAGCGTGCGCACCGCGGCCTCGGCGTCGCCCCGGGACGGACGCTCGGATCGGGTCGATCGCTCGGTTTTCGCGCGCGAATGCTTAGAACTTACAGCCTTATCCATCGATCTCTCCGGCGGGGACCTGCCGTTGGCAAGCGCCCGACAATCGCCCACGAACGGCTTGGGGCGCTGCATGTTAACAAAGCATAAACCCTTCCTCCAATCGCATCCGCGTGGCCGGCCAGGGCCGCGATCGGCGCAAGCAATAGGCAAGGTTCCGCGGCCAAGATCGCCCCCGCCGCGTCGATAGACCGGAGCTGGACGCGGCTTGCCGACGAACGCGCCGTTCGTACCCAGCGGGGATTTGAGACCATGCGGGATCGCGCCAGTTTCGGGAAGCCCGCGATTCTCACCCGCCGGCTCCTCTCGCTCGTCGTCCGCGCGCTCGCCGTCACCTCAATGTCCTTCGCGGTGGCGTTCGGTTTTCTGTCGGGCGCGAGGTCCCCCCTCGCCCACTATGATCCGAATTCCTTCGCTATCGGGGTCGCCGCATTGTTCGGCGCCGCCTGCGGCGGCATGGGCATTCTGCTGTCGCGCATCCGCCAGATGAAGGCCGAATTGCGCGGCCTCGAGGCGCGCCTCGACGAAGCCGAGGATAGGCGCTGGGAATTCAAGGAGGCGCAGGAACGCGCCAACAGCTTTTTCGACGCGCAGGGCGACGTCATCGTTCGCCGCGACGGCAAGAGCGCGATCACTTACGCCAATGACGCGTTCTGCACGCTGGCCGGGCGCCCGCGCGACGCGCTCATAGGCACCGATTTCGCGCTTCCCGTGGAGGCGCAAGGCGAGACCACGGTGCTCGCCGACGGCACGCGGGTCTACGACCAGAAAATCGGCGCGGCCGGCGGGGCGCGCTGGATCGCCTGGCGCGAAGTCACGCTGCGTTCCGACAATGCAAGCGAGATGCAAAACGTCGGTCGCGACGTCACCGAGCGCGTCAATGCCGAGCGCGCCTTGGCCGACGCCCGCGACCAGGCCGAAGCGGCGAACCGCGCCAAGTCGCGCTTCCTGGCGATGGTATCCCATGAGATCCGTACGCCGCTGAGCGGCATCCTCGGCATGGCCGATCTCTTGGGCGACACGCCGCTCTCGCCGGAGCAGGCGACGTATCTCAAGGCGATGAAAACCTCCGGCGGCACCTTGGTGTCGTTCATCGAGGAACTGCTCGATCTGGCCAAGATCGAGGCCGGCCGGCTCGATCTCGCGCCGCGGCCTTTTGCGCTGGCCGGCTTTGTCGAGGAGGCCGTCGAGCTTCTGGGGCCGCGCGCCCAGGCCAAAGGGCTCGAAATCTGCGGTTATGTCGACGAGCGCCTGCCGTCACGCGTGGTCGGCGACCCGGCACGGCTGCGCCAGGTTGTCTTCAACCTGGTCGGCAACGCGATCAAATTCACCGAAACCGGCGGTGTCTCCATCATTGTCGAACCGGGCACGCAGCCGGACGCCATCATGATCGCCGTGCGCGACACCGGCATCGGCATCGCGCCCGAAGATCAGAGCCGTGTCTTCCTCGAATTCGAGCAAGCCGATAGCGGACCGACGCGCAAATTCGACGGCATCGGCGTCGGTCTGAGCATTTCCAAGCGCATCGTGGAGCAGATGGGCGGCGCGATCGCGATCGACAGCGCGCCGGAGCACGGCTCGACGTTTCGCGTCATGGTGCCGCTGCCGCGGGCAGGCGACGCCGACGAGCCGCCGGTAGCGGTTCCCGACCTTGCCGGCGAAGACATTCTCATCGTCGCGCCGGCCGCGGTCGAAGCGTCGCTGCTGGCGCGGCGCCTGCAGCGCTGGGGCGCGCGCACGACGATCGTGCCCGACGAAGCGGTCGCCGCGGCGCTGTTGCCGGAGCAGCCGTGGAGCGCCGTGCTGGTCGATCATGCGCGCGGCAGCCAAGCCTGCGCGGCGCTGGCGCGCTTTGCCGCAAGAATTCCCCGCCGCATCGTGCTGGTCACGCCGGCCATGCGCAATGAGCTCGCAGCGCTCAAAGAGGCGGGCTTTACCGGATATCTGATCAAACCGGTGCGCGCCGTTTCGCTGGCGGCGCGCTTTGCGCCCGGCGACGCCTTCGACCATGGCCCCGCCGTCGAGTCCGTCGAGACGCCGGGCATTGCACCGGCAGCCGGCAGCCTCTCGGTGCTGGTCGCCGAGGATAACGAGATCAACGCGCTTCTCGTGCGCACGCTTCTCGTCAAGCTTGGACACCGTCCGACCATGGCCGGCAGCGGCGGCGCCGCCGTCGCCTGCTGGCAGGCCGCGCGCGAGACCGGCGCGCCGTTCGATCATGTGCTGATGGACTTGCACATGCCGGGCATGGACGGCCTCGAAGCCGCGCGCCGCATCCGTCTGCTGGAAGCCGAGGAGAACAGCCCGCGCACCCCGATTATTGCGCTGACCGCAAGCGCATCCGCCGAAGACCGCGAGGACAGCATCGCCGCCGGCATGGACAGCTTCCTGGTCAAGCCGCTCGACCGCGAAAAGCTTGCCGCCGCGCTGGCGATGCCGGAAACCAAAGCGGCCGCCGCTTAAGACCAAGAATCCAAATCATCGGAAGCGGCCGTCGAGGCGGCCCGGCGGCGGCAACAGCGCCTCACAGCCGCCGCAGCGCCACCTCTTCGACCTGGTGGCTTTCGCTCTTTTTCAGAATCAGATCGGCGCGCGGCCGCGTCGGCAAAATGTTCTCGTGCAGATTGACGAGATTGATCCGCTCCCAGATCGAGGTCGCGGTGGCGATCGCGTCGGCGTCGGAAAGCCGCGCGTAGCGGTGGAAATAGGATTTGGGATCGGCGAAAGCGGTGCCGCGGAGCGTGAGGAAACGGCTGACATACCAGGACAGCAGCACCGCTTCTTCGGCGTCGAGATAGATCGAGAAATCGAAGAAGTCGGAGACGAACGGAACGGCTTTGCCGTCCCTCGGTAAGCGGCCGGCCTGCAGCACGTTGAGGCCCTCGACGATGAGGATTTCGGGCCGCTCGATCTCGATCCATTGATTGGGAATGACGTCGTAGATCAGATGCGAATAGACCGGCGCGCGCACCGGATGCT
>Ga0335081_10010277_pt1 | contig 15116 bp, 13 predicted proteins | sample Lox_Sample_35_FD_206713 | JGI IMG/M metagenome (GOLD analysis project Ga0335081, IMG submission 206713) | Soil microbial communities from Loxahatchee National Wildlife Refuge, Florida, United States - Lox_Sample_3.5 | ecosystem: Environmental > Terrestrial > Soil > Wetlands | place: USA...
GCCACCTGGTTGGCGAGGGGGAAGGCAAAGTCCACATCGCCATTGACCGATCGCACCGCGCTGGCCACCATCTCCAGAGGCGACTTGACCTTCGACCGCCACGCGCCTTCGGACCAGAATTCCTTCGCATCCAGCATGGTGCGCATCACCTGGCGCAAATCGCCGCCGGTCTTCAGGAAGGTCTGCGCCATCCGATCTACCAGCGGGGCGGGAGGATCGTCGGCCACAAAACGTTGCGCCAGCTTCCTGGAAATGAATCGCGCGGTAGAAGGATGATGAGCCACGATATCCAGCACCTTTTCCCCATCCTCCATGCCTCCGCCCGCGGGGATGGTCACTCCGAGGACCACCTTCTGTCCGGTATCGTGGAGGCGCGGGTTGAAGGTGAAAGAGCCGCCGCGCTGCGGCTGGTTGATGGTCCAGCCGGTGAAACAGCGGGCCACTTCGCTGACGTCCTTCTGCGTGTAGCCGCCGTCTACACCGAGCGTGTGGAGCTCCAGCAGCTCGCGGCCATAGTTTTCATTCAAACCGCGGGCGGCTTTTTTGGCGCCGCCGCGGGGCTGGGGCGCATTGGGGCCGGCCGACTGCCAGTTGTCGAGATAAAACAGCATGGCGGGGCTCTTGGCGGTGGCTTCCAGCAAGTCCCGGAATTTACCCAGGACGTGGGGGCGGATTACATCGCGCTCGTATCCCGTTACCAGGTAGCGGTCCGCGCCCTTCTCGAGATAAATATTGAAGTGGTTGAACCAGAAGTCATCCAGGATCTCGGAAAGCTGGCGATTGCTGTAGATGGCGCGCAGAAGCTTGCCCTCCATCAGGTCGCGAGCCACCACTTGCGCGGGGCCATTGGCCATCTCGATCTTCCTCCGCAACTCCGGCGGCGCAATCGCAAAGAGGCCCTGCCGCATGCCGGGCGGCATGGCTCCCAGCACGTCATCCTGCTGGTCCGGGGGCAGAGCCTGAAACGCGGCCACGCGCTGCTCGGGCGTGCCCGTGCGGAGGGAGCGAATCTGATCGCGTGAAAGCAACTCGGCGAGCGGCTGGAACGCCGGTCCTTTCAAGCTGGGGTTGGCGGGGTCGCCCTGCTGGTCCTGGCCCTGTTTGCGCTCCGCCCTGGCTACTAGCTTTTCGATCATCATGCGCCGGTCGGGGTCGGCCGGAAACGGCACCTGGCCGGCCACCATCTGCTTCACGAGTTGCGGCGTAGGATAGTCGCGCACCATCTGCCCGGCGGACATCGTGAGGGTATCCAGGGTTTGGAGCTTCTGTAACAGGACGGGGTTCTCGGCAATGCTCTCGGGGTTGAGTTGCTGTTCGATCCACTTCCGCAAGCCGGTCGAGCGGACCGCGTCGGCATCACCGGGACGCGCGCCGTACGTGAGACGGCTCAAGGCCTGTTCGATCCTCTGAGAATTCGGGATCGGTTTGAGAAACAACCGGTCGTCGCCGGCATTCTTCGAGGCGGCCGTAATCGCCGGAATGGCCGCCAGGCCAGGCACACACGCCAGCGCGAGGAGTGTTCGTTTGTCCATCCCGCAAACCCTCTGTTTCTATTAACTCCGGTCCGTCCAAATGGTTTCGGTGGCTTCCGTAAATCTCCGTAAGCGCAGGTCAGCCGGGCGCTATAGTTGATAGCTGGAGGAAACCATGCGGAACTTGTACGCGATTCTACTCAGTTCATTCCTGGCAGCCGCGACGCTGCCGGCGCAGGTAACGGTACCGGCAATCCAGGCAAATGGTACCGCAACCATTAATGCACAGCCTGACCAGGCCCAACTCAGTGTTGGGGTGATCACCCAGGGGTCCACCGCCCAGCAGGCCGGCCAATTGAACGCCGCACTCGCCACGACCGTGCAGAACGCTTTGAAGGCGGTCCTCGGAAGCAGCGGGTCGATCCAGACGGTCGGTTACTCGGTGTATCCGCGGTACAGCAACTCCAACACGCCCACGATTGTGGGATACACGGCCAGCAATACGATCCAGATCACCACCAACAGCCTGAATCTGATCGGTACCCTGATCGATACGGCGAATCAAGCCGGTGCGAGTTCGGTCAGTGGTGTGACCTTCGGGCTGCAGAACCCCGATCCGGTTCTGCAGCAGGCTCTGATCGCCGCGACCAGGCAGGCGCTAGGACACGCCGGCGCGATTGCCAGCGGTTTAGGAAAGAACACCGGCGCGATTGTTTCGGCCTCGGAGACCACAAACTACACGCCAATCGTCGCCACGGGTACGGCACCCACGGCCACCAGCACTCCGATCCAAACGGGTACTGTGGGCGTGAGCGCCACAGTGTCGGTCAGCGTGGCGCTGGTTCAATAGCAGCGGAAGGTTAATGGGAGGGGGAGTATGGCAGAGGAGAAGGCGACACTGGGCGGGGGCTGCTTCTGGTGCCTGGAAGCGGTTTACCAGGAGATGGAAGGAGTGAAATTGGTGGAGTCGGGGTACATGGGCGGTCATGTCGATAGGCCCAGCTACCGGGACGTCTGCACCGGCAGGACCGGGCATATTGAGGTCGTGCAGGTGACGTTCGAGCCAGAGGTCACGTCATACCGCGAGATCCTGCAAGTTTTCTTCGCGATTCACGATCCCACTTCGCGTGACCGGCAGGGGAACGATTCCGGGCCGCAGTACCGCTCGGCGATTTTCTATCACAGTGCCGCTCAGCAGGCCGCGGCCGAGGAGTTGATCCGCGAACTGGACGCCGAGAAGATCTGGCCGCGGCCCATCGTCACCGAGGTGCGGCCCACAACCACGTTCTACGTGGCGGAGGATTATCATCAGGAATACTTCAAGAACAACCCCACACAGCCTTACTGCGCGTTCGTGGTCGCGCCGAAGGTACAGAAGTTCCGGGAGAAATTCGTTTCGAAGTTAAAAGGAAAGCGGACTGTGGGTGGGTAGGCGCTCTTCCCGAGAACGGCGTGCGCGCCGATTCCACGGCCGGGACTCGAAGACACGCGGCAAAACCGGCGATGCCTCCGCGTCCCACATTGGCGCCTCGCCGGTTTTCTCGAGAATGCAACGGAACGAAACTAATTCCCGCTGCTCTTCTCCGCGAATTGAGGAACGAATTTTGAGCTGCCCAAATCGGCGTCACTGAAGCCGAAGACGAAATACTGGTTCGGATTCGGGACCGGGGGCTTGTCCGCCGTCATGAGCACGAAGTCGTTATCGTTGGCGACCCAAAGCGTGTGCAAGGTTGTGCCTTTCAGCGTGACGTCGGGTCCGAAGGTGAGCCCTTCAATCTTGGACGGAATTCCGGTGGTGGCATCGATGCCATTCGCCGTGAGCACCTTTACGATATCCAGGAACAGAGTCTTGGGGACAGCGTTGGCAACCGCCGCCAGGCCGTTCATTCCGCTGACGTCCACGGCGCCGTCCAGGTCAATCTTGAAGACCTGCTTCACGCGGGCGTCGTTACTGTCCAGGATGCTGCCTCCCTCGCGTCCTCTGCCGTCCCGCTCGTCGACCAGGAACTCATGGTTGTTGAGGGCGAGGATTTCGCTCACCCCGCTGCCGGTAGTGAGCTTGTAGGCATATTGGTGGGTCACGCTCCCGCTACCGAGATCAATGGTAACGATCCGCAGCAGGTTGGCGGCGTCTCCCTTCAGGTTGGCGTCCTGTACGAGGGCAGCCTGCATGATCCCGGCCAGGGTGCTGCCATCGGGTGTAATCGCGATACCTTCCATGCCTTTGTTGGCAGTCCGGCCGATCACGTTGAGAGAGATCTCGTTCGCGCCTACCGGTGACAGGATCGAGCAGAAAAACTCGTCCGGCAATTTAAAGGAGCGGCTCCGTGCTCCGGTCAGGCGATTGAACTCGTACACGAAAGGGCCGTACTCGTCGGAGATGTAAACCCTGTACCCATCATTGGAGACGCGAATGCTTTCGCTATCGAAGCGGGCATCGTTCGCGTAGCCGGAGTTGTGGGTAGGATCGAAGTTGTCGGAGCGTCCGGTGAAGAAGTGCTGGACGAAGCTGTTCACGGGCGGGACACCCGAGCCCACGCCGAGTCCGCTGCCAGTCCCGTAGACCAGGGGCGAAGCGCTCCAGAGCAACGTCGTGGCAGTGAGTTGCGGGGTGAGGGTAAAGGGCAGCCCGGGCCCATTGGGATTGGAATTCAGCACCATGTTGACGGTGTGGAACCGGTTGATGTAGCTGGCGGTATCGTCAATCGCGGAGTCAAAAGAGATGGCGTTGGGGCCACGGTCGGGAAGCGCCAGGAAGGTGTTGCTGCCCGCGTACGTCAATCCCGAGCCCAAGCCGCCGAGCAGGTTCGCGGGCGCACCATTTTCGAGATTGTAATTGAGCCCGGACAAATCGGCGTTGGGACCGGCGCTGCTCCCGGTAAGTGAGCCGACAGCCAGTAACGTAACCTGGGCGTTGGAATTGGAAGCGATCCACAACACGAGTGCGGTGGCAAACAAGGCTGAACTACAGCCAGAGATTCTCATCGATATTCGGGTCCTTTCCAGAGATCTGAGGTTGAGTGCTGCGCGGCTTATGGTATTAGACGGCCCGGACGAAGGTCAAATGAATGTTTGATTACAGGCATTGGCCCTCGAAAGCGGCGCGGCCGGCAACAGGATACGTTCGGAATCGCACCTCTCCAGGAGTCTTCCTGTGCATCCAGGAACGTAGCGTGCTCTCGAATACGCGGAACGCGCCTGCGCCGCCATGCCCGAGATCGATCCGCCTGATGACACCGACCCGCTCTGGTACAAAGATGCGGTGATTTATGAGGTCCACGTTCGAGCCTTCTGCGACGGCTCGGGCGACGGTATCGGCGACTTCAACGGATTGACGCAAAAGCTGGATTACCTGCAGGACCTGGGGATTACCGCCATCTGGGTTCTCCCGTTCTGCCCGTCTCCGTGGCGCGACGACGGCTACGATATCTCGGATTACACCAACGTTCACCCGGCCTACGGAACCCTGCGCGATTTTCAGAACTTCCTGCGGGAAGCGCACAATCGGGGCCTGCGGGTGATCACCGAGCTGGTGTTGAATCACACCTCCGATCAGCATGTCTGGTTTCAGCGCTCCCGCCGCGCCGCCGCGGGCTCCCGCTGGCGGAACTTCTACGTGTGGAGCGATTCGCCGGAGCGATATACCGACGCGCGCATCATCTTCAAAGATTTCGAGACATCGAACTGGACCTGGGACCCGGTTGCGAAGGCCTATTTCTGGCACCGCTTCTACTCACACCAGCCGGACCTCAACTTCGATAATCCGGAGGTGCGCGCGGCGCTGCACAACACTGTGGATTTCTGGTTCGATCTGGGGGTGGATGGCCTGAGGCTGGACGCCGTCCCGTATCTGTACGAGCGCGAGGGCACCAATTGCGAAAACCTGCCGGAGACCCACACCTTCCTCAAGGAACTCCGCGCCCATATCGATTCGCGCTATCGCGGGCGGATGCTGCTGGCCGAGGCGAACCAGTGGCCGGAAGATGCCATCGCCTACTTCGGGGCAGGCGACGAGTGCCATATGGCGTTCCATTTCCCGCTGATGCCGCGGCTGTTCATGGCGATCCGCATGGAGGATCGCTACCCGGTGACCGAGATTCTGGGGCTCACGCCGCCGATTCCGGAAACCTGCCAGTGGGCCCTGTTTTTGCGCAACCACGACGAGCTCACGCTCGAAATGGTCACCGACGAGGAGCGCGACTACATGTACCGCCTGTATGCGCAGGATCGCCACATGCGCATCAACCTGGGGATTCGCCGCCGCCTGTCGCCGCTTCTGGAAAACGATCGCCCGCGCATCGAACTGATGAATGCCCTGCTGCTCTCACTGCCGGGCACGCCCGTGATTTACTACGGCGATGAGATCGGCATGGGCGACAACATCTACCTGGGCGACCGCAACGGCGTCCGGACGCCCATGCAGTGGAGCGGCGACCGCAATGCCGGTTTTTCGCGGGCCAATCCGCAGAAGCTCTATCTTCCGGTGAATATCGACCCCGAGTATCACTACGAGGCAATCAATGTCGAAGCCCAGCAGAACAATCCCCATTCCCTGCTGTGGTGGACGAAGCGGCTGCTGGCGCAGCGCAAGCAGTTGAAGGCCATGGGGCGCGGCAGCCTGACATTTCTGGGCGCCGAAAACCGCCACATTCTGTCGTTCGTGCGCCGTCACGAAGAAGAGCGCGTGTTGGTGGTGGCGAACCTGTCGCGATTCGCGCAGTCCACGGAAATTGACCTGTCGCAGTACAACGGGCTGGTACCCGTCGAGATGTTCGGAAGGACCGAGTTTCCGGCTATCGCGAACCGGTATTTTCTCTCGCTGGGCCCCCACGCGTTTTACTGGTTCGTGCTGCAATCCAGGGAGGCCCGCCAGGAGACCTTGCGCATTCGCACCGGAGAACCTCCGACCATTACGGTCACCTCGCTCGACGATGTCTTCACGAATCAGGCACGAGCCACTTTGAACCGGTTGTTGCCCTACTTTCTGCGCGCCCGCCGCTGGTTCCGCGGCGAGAACCGGCGGATCCGGCTGACGGAGATTCATGACATCGTGCACTTCCCCAAATCCTCGTCTTATTTGCTGCTGGTAAAGGTGGAATACACCGATGGTGAACCGGAATTCTACACGTTGCCGCTCTCTCTCGAGACCGGAGCCGGCACCGAGGCCGAGTGGGTGCTGGCGCGCCTGCAAGCGGGCGACGGAACAGCGGGGGTCCTGTGCAGCGCCCTGCCCAATCGGGAGTTCGCCGCCGAGCTTTTGGGCGCAATTTTGCGCCGCCGCCGTTTCGCAGCCGAGCGCGGAGAACTGATTGCCGCGCACACCCGCGCCTTTCGGGCGATCTGGGGCGATCAGCATGGCCCCATGGAGCCCACCCTGTATTCCGGAGAACAAGACAATACCACGCTGTTCTATGGCGACCGTTTCGCAATGAAGATTCTGCGCCGCGTGGAGGAGGGCCCCAACCCGGAACGCGAAATCGGGACGTTGCTGACGCACGAAGGCCGCCAGATCGCACCGGCGCTGGCAGGCAGTTTGGAATACCGGGTTGACGGAGGCGAGCCCATCACCGTGGCTTTGCTGCATGGCTTCGTCAAGCAAGCGACCGAAGCCTGGAAGTATACGCTCGATCACCTGGGCCTGTTTTACGAACATGCGCTCGCTCGCGGGCAGTCGCCCAGCCTGGCCGCCGGCGCGCCCGCGGTGCGCGAGCACGCCGAAACGGCGCCGGAAAGCGCGGCCGCCGAGGCAGTGACGGAAAAAGGCCTGGCCCAGGAACTGATCGGGACTTATCTGGAAGTGGTGCGGCTGCTGGCGAAGAAGACGGGCGAATTGCATGCCGCCCTCGCCGCCAGCCCGGAAGATCCGGTCTTCGCGCCGGAACCCTTCACCGACTTCTATCGGCACGGCCTGTATCACGGCATGCTGGCGCGATTCGGACGATTGTCGGAGGCCCTCCATTCCGGCCTGGAGCGCCTGCCGGAGGAGGTGCGCGGAGATGCGCAGGCGGTACTCGAACGCCAGCCGGCGATTCGCGAGCGGATCCGTTTCCTGCGGGACCAGCGCCTCAATGCCGCGCGCATCCGGATTCACGGCGATTATCACCTGGCGCAAGCCTTATACAACGGCAGGGATTTCGTGATCATCGATTTCGAAGGAGACCTGGCGCGCTCGCAGAGTGAGCGGCGGATCAAACGGTCGCCGCTGGAAGATGTGGCGGGAATGCTGGACTCCTTCTACCACGCTTCGCACGGGGTGCTCTTCGGAGAGACGCCAGGCGTCGTTCCGAAGCGGGAGTCGCTGAATGCGTTGGAGGCATGGGCGAAGTTCTGGTACCGGGCGGTGCGCGCCGAGTATCTGGAGACGTACCTCGCCACTCCCGGAGTCTCCGCGCTGCTGCCCCAGAATCCCGAACAGCTTCGGACGCTGTTGGGCATCTACCTGCTGGACTTCGCGGCGCGCAAGCTCATGTATGCACTCTCTCACGCCCCCATTCGCATACGAGTGCCGGCACACGCGATTCTCGAATTGGCGGCGGCGCCGTAAGGCGCTTGGGGAGCGCATCACCACAACGCGGATTTCGAGCTGGTCGGTGGTGCGCCCGAGTTACGCTACGAGTGGCGAATCACCAGCACGTCGCCGTCTTTGACGATGTACTCCTTGCCCTCGAGCCGGAGCAGACCCTTCTCGCGCAGGCCGGCGTAGCCGCCGTGATCCACCATGGCTTTCCAGTTGGCTACTTCCGCGCGGATGAATTTCTTTTCGAAGTCGGAATGGATGGCGCCGGCCGCCTTCACCGCGGTGCTCCCGATGGGGATCGTCCAGGCGCGGCACTCATCCTCGCCCGCGGTGAGGAAGCTCATCAAGCCCAACAGGGTGTAGGTGGCGGAGATCAGGCGCTCCAGGCCGGACTCCTCGAGCCCATAGCTGGCCAGATAGTCGTGCTGCTCGTCTCGGGGCAGTTCCGCCAACTCTGCCTCGATCTTGCCGCATACTGCCGCGGCCGCGGTGTGTTTTCGTCCGGCGAGCGGGCCTTCGCGAAACTCGCGTTCGCGCTCGTGGAGTTTGCCGGCCTCGTCTTCCCCGAGATTCAGAACGTAAAGCACGGGCTTCTGCGAAAGGAACTGGAAGCCGCGAATGCGCTTCTCGTCCTCTGCTTCGATTTCCAGTTGGCGGATCGGCTGGCCGGCGTCGAGCACGCCTTTGCATCGCTCCAGCAGCTCAAACTCGCGATCCAATTCGGGGTTTTTGATCTTCTTGCGATCCTTCTCCAGCCGCTCGAGACGCTTCTCGACGACCACGAGGTCGCTGAGGATGAGCTCGGTCTCGACGTCTTCCATATCGCGCACCGGATCCACGGTCCCCTTCTCATGCGGGACGGTCTCGTCGGCAAAGAGGCGCAAGACGTGAGCGAAGGCGTCCACCACGCGCAGACTCGCCATCGAACTGACGTCACGCAGAGTCTCTTTGGAAATCGAAGGCATGTCCACGTACTCTACCGTGGCATGCGTGATCTTGGGAGGCTCGAAGAGGCGGGCCAGCGCCTCCACGCGCGCGTCGGGAACCTTGGCGACGCCGGTACGCGCGGCCGTGGAGCCGATCCTGGTCTCCTGGTGAACGCCGGTCAGGATCGTGAACAGGGAGGTCTTGCCTACCATTGGCAGGCCGATAATGGCGGTCTTCATAATAGGGGACGGTCTACAGCGGCACTTCCACCTGGCTGAGAATCTCGTCGATCACGCGCTCGCCCAGGTCGCCGCGCCGGTGTACCAGCGTGGTACGGGTGTTGATGACCACGCGGTGCGCGAACAAGGGGACGGCCAGACGCTTCACATCGTCCGGGATGGCGTACTCGCGGCCCTCCAGCAGCGCCAGGGCCTGCACGGCGCGGTAGAGGGCCTGGGAACCGCGCGGGCTCACGCCGAGCGTGAGCGATTCGTGATTGCGGGTTCGTTCCACGATGGCGAGCATATAGTCCACCAGCGCGTCCTCTACGGCGATCCGGTGGACCGCATCCTGGAGTTGCAGAACATCGTCCGCCACCAGGCCGGAGGTGATTGCGGCCGGGAGTGCGCGCTCGTTGTTTCGCAGAATTTCGCGCTCGCTGGCAGCGTCCGGATACCCGATGCGTAAACGCATCAGAAAACGATCGAGCTGCGACTCGGGCAGCGGGTAGGTGCCGTGGTGCTCCACCGGGTTCTGGGTGGCGATCACCATAAAGGGCCGCGGCAACGAGTGGCATCGGCCGTCGATGGTGACCTGGCCTTCGTTCATGGCTTCCAGCAGCGCGGACTGGGTCTTGGGCGTGGTGCGGTTGATCTCGTCGGCCAGCAGGAAGTTGCTGAAGATGGGGCCGGGTTTGAATTCGAATGCCTCGGCGTGGGCGTTATAAATGGTGACGCCGAGGACATCGCTCGGGAGCATGTCGCTGGTGAACTGCAGGCGGTGGAAGCGGCACGAAACCGAGCGCGCCAGCGCCTGTGCCAGAGTCGTCTTGCCGACGCCGGGGACATCTTCAATCAACAGGTGACCGCGGGCCAGAAGGCACACCAGGGAAAGCCGCACCGCTTCGGACTTGCCTCGAATCACCGCCCCTAGCGCGGCCTCCAACTCGGCCAACCCTCGAAGGATCTGCGGCGAGAATGCAGCCGGCGGGGCCACCATTGATTCCCGCTGGGACATTACTGACCATCATACTAAAGTTCGCCAGCGCTTAGTCTTAGGTGGGACGCGCGGAAGCGGAAAAGCCACGTTGCGGCGGACCAGCCATTGTGTTATTTATGGGTTCAAGGTCGGACACGTTGATCCAACTGAGCCGCGCGCTCCAACCGAGCGCTGACGGTCAATCATAATCTCCAAAGGATGGCATCCCGTGGAAGCTGTCAATCGTAAACTCATTCGTCCGTCTCTCAACGAGATCAAGGAACAGATTACCCCGCCCCGCCGCCCTCCGGCTGCGCAGAAAAAGCCTGTTCCACCGGATCAAACCAATGCCGAGAATTTCTACTACGTGAAGCAGATGCAGGCCAAGACTGCCATGGTCTTCGTTCTGCGCGACGGCGAGACGCTGCACGGGACCATCGAGTGGTACGACAAGTGCTGCTTGAAGGTGAATCGCACGGAAGGGCCCAACCTGCTGCTTTACAAGCCAAGCATCAAATACATGTACAAGGAAGGCTAGGACGGCTATACAGTTGTCCGCTGCTCGTCAGGGGTTGAGGGAACAGACAAATTCGCCGCACGGCGCGGTCTGTCCGCGGATCAATCGTCGAAGCCGGGCCTGGTTTCGGAATACTCTTTCAACTTGTCGCGCAACGCGAGCCGGTATTTTCGGCGCTCGCCGGCTTCGCGATAACGGCGCTTCTCCTGGTCTGTCTCCGGGATGACGGGCGGCACCGGAATGGCCTTACCCGCCTTGTCCACGGCCACAAATGTCAGGTATGCCGAGCAGGTGTGCAACTTCTCGCCGGTCAGAAGGTTTTCGGTTTCGACCTGAACTCCCACCTCCATGGAAGTGCGGAACACGCGGTTTACGGAGGAGCGAAGCACGATTAATTGGCCGATGCGCACCGGGTGGATGAAGTGCAGGCTGTCCACCGAAGCCGTGACTACTGGCGCGCGAGCATGCCGGATGGCGGCCATGGCACCCGCCAGGTCGACGAGATGCATGACCTTGCCGCCCAGGACATTTCCCAGGACGTTGGCGTCCGTGGGGAGCGCCAATTCGGAATATTCCGAGATCGACTCACGCACCTTCTTGGCTTCTTTGACTTCGGTCATGTTTCGCTACTTGGATGCGGCTCACCGGGCCGAGGCTTCTGCTTTGCGCCGCAAATAACTCGCGACGTAAGCCTGCGCCTGGCGGCTGATGATCTCGCCCGGCGCAGGCTGGTCGAATGCGCCGCGAGACAACGAATACGCCATCGGTCCGTGGGAGAAGGGTAGATGGTCGCGCTCGATGACGTAGAAGATCCGCAGGCATTCGCCATCGTCGGCAGAGATGGTGAAGCGCACCGCGTCGGGCCCTTCGCCTGCGGGAAAACGGGCGCAGACGCCCCGGGCGTATCCGAGATTGCACAACGACCGGACGACGCCCTCGTCGGGCTGACAGCTGTAATCGGGCAGGGCTCGGCAGGTGCCCGCCCAACTCGCACCCAACGGAAGCATGGAATGTTGCGGGCCCTCTCCCTCGCTTCGGGGGTGCAACGGAAAGAAGTACGGGCACGCCATGACCGGAGGTATAGTAACACAAGTGATGGCGAGCACTCGTTTGGAAACTCTGAAGAGCATGGTTGCGGAGCAGCCCTCGGTCAGCTTCCTGCGGTATGGCTTAGCGATGGAGTATCGTAACGCGGGCGACCTGGAGTCGGCCGCGGCGGAGTTCCGTGCGCTGGTGGGAATGGATCCCGGATACTCCGCGGCGTATTTCCATTTTGGACAGACCCTCGAACGCCTCGGAAAGCTCGACGAGGCGCGCGCAGCGTACCGCGCCGGAATCGAAGTGACTACGGGCAAAGGAGATTTCAAAACGCGCGACGAAATTCGTGCGGCGTTGGAGATTCTGGGCGAGTGAGAATCGTGTAGAATAGAAAGTTCGGGCTGTGGCGCAGCCTGGCTAGCGCGCTTGCTTGGGGTGCAAGAGGTCCCGAGTTCAAATCTCGGCAGCCCGACCAAATCCCTCAAACAACTACAGGCAGCAGTTCATCAAGACGCGGTGGTCTGGCGTCCACCTGCAGTCCAAATTGGGCACCGGCGCCGAACTCGTCCTGGGACCGGACAACACCGGAAATCCAAGTTTTCAGCAAGTCTGGGGACCTATCTCTTCTTCAGGGAACCTGACAAATGGCCTCGGAAAACCCGACAAGCCACGACCTGCGGCCGCGGTGCTGATTTCTGTCGACGAATGAAAACGCGAGTTGCTATGACGAGGCTAACGATTGGTTCAAATGATCACGACGCCACCTACCATCGAAATTCAGCTGTGGCCTATTGACCGTTTCGTCCACTACGCACGCAATCCTCACAAGAACGACGCCGTGGTCGATCGCAATGGCGGCATCGATCCGGGAATTCGGGTTTAAGGTTCCAGTCCTCGCACGGAGCAATGGCGAAGTTGTCGATGGCCACCTCCGTCTGAAATCCGCGAAGAAGCTGCGCCTCGAGCAAATTCCGGTAATCCTCTGCGACGAGTGGAGCGAAGCCCAGGTGAAGGCGTTCCGCCTTATGGTGTACCGGAGCGTCACCTGGGCGGACTGGAACGGCGAGCTGCTCGCCTTCGAGCTTCAGGAACTCAACGAAGCTGACTTCGACCTCTCCTTGACCGGCTTCGATCCCAAAGAACTCGGCGATCTGCTACTCGACCCCGCCGATGATGACAAGGTCAACGCCGCGCCGCCGCTGCCCGAGAACCTGGTGTCGCGACTTGGCGACCTCCGCTTCCAGGCAGATCGGCCTTGTGTGCACAACACGGTAGACTGATAATGTTTGAGACAAGGAATGGTGCGCAGGACCATTGAATCTCGCTATGAGGCCGCCGACCCCCGCTCGTTGCCGGCCTACTCGGTGGCTGAGGCAGCCCATTACTTGCGCATGCCGGAAGGGACCTTGCGCAGTTGGGTGGCCGGCAGGGGGTACCCAGTAGCTGGAGCGACGAAGCGGTCTCGTCCGCTGATCCATCTGGACGATCCAAGGAGGCAATATCTGTCCTTCATCAACTTGGTGGAGGCGCACGTCTTGGCAGCGATTCGACGCCGCCATGGGGTAAGGCTCCCAAAGGTTCGCAGAGCGCTCGACTACATGCAGCGCCAATTCCCCGTAGATCACCCTCTTATCAACCAGGCGTTCCAAACGGACGGACTGGACCTGTTCGTCGAGCGGTATGGCGAACTGATCAACGCCTCACGTCAAGGCCAGCACGCGATGAAGGAGATTATCGGCATATACCTAAAACGGATTGAGTGGGACGCGAAGGGGTTTCCAATCAAACTCTACCCTTTCACTCGGGACACGCAGGCCGAGACAACTCCGGTATCCGACCCTCGCGTCGTGGTGATGAGCCCGGCGGTGTCCTATGGCCGACCGGTGATCGTCGGCACGGGTATACCCGTCTCATCCATTTACGAGCGTTACAGGGCCGGCGATTCCGTCGCGGACTTGGCGCAGGCCTTCCATCTTGATACCAGTGCCATCGAAGAAGCAATCCGCTGCGAAGCCGCCTGATGAAACGGTGTTCTTCATCGACAGGTCGCTGGGGATAGACCCAATCCGAACGGAACTCATTAAGATCGGCCTCACCGTCGAGATACACGACGACCATTTTGCGCGTGACGAAGAAGACCGAGTGTGGCTTCGGGTCGTCGGCGAGCGGGGCTGGGTTGTGCTCACCAAGGATCAGCGGTTGCGATACCGCCCACTCGAGATCGCAGCGCTGCGGGCCAGCAACGCCCGAGTGTTCGTCCTTACAGCCGGTAATCTCCGGGGCATCGAGATCGCGGCGGTCTTCGTGACGGCACTGCCGCGGATATTCACACTCCTGCATTCTGTGCCGGGACCGTTTGTAGCTCGCGTTTTACAATCGGGGCATGTAAAGCTAACCTGACCTGGGTCCACACCAGTATCGGAGTCCGTGTGTGGTCCATTTGCGCCAAAGTTTCCGTTTGGCGTCCATTGACTCGTTGCGCTCACGTGCCCGGTTCTTCGTATCCTTGGACGTGGAGCGAAAAGTCCTCGACCTCGCCGGGGAATAGACCGCAACACGTCGGAGCGCCGTCGCCAGCATGCGCCACTGAGATGCGCATGTAGACCATCGTCACGGAAAGCTGGTCCAGATCATGCTTGCCTTCTCTCGGAAACTTCACGTCCGCCCTCTCGAAGAAGAGCTGGTGCCTCATGAGATCGACCTGTTTTTTCCGGCAGCTTGAAATCCATGCAGAAATCCCGAGGAAGTGTCCCCGCGGATACTGCTTGAGCCCCGCGTTGTGACCGTTCGGGTCCTCCACCGGACATTCCCAGCCGCTCGGGTCGGCCTCATTGACCTTCGCCAAGGCCGTCGCGATCAGTCCGAGTTCCTGGGCCGAGTCTGCCGGCTCCTGCCGAGTCCCGACAATTTTTACGGTTTCATCGCGCATAGCCCGGTCGAGCGCCTCTTTGTCACGGATATATATGCTGCACAGAATGGCCCCCAGGACCGCAAGGCTCATGCTGCCGAGGAATTTCCCAAACCCCTCGCGCATCAACCTGCGAAACCGAACCGCGGTTTGCTGCCACCAGAACAATTGGCTGTTCGACTGATCTGCGACTCCTGCCATTTCGCCACCTGCCTTAAATGAAGCCCACTCTTTCGCATCGAGATAATGCAAAGAAATATACTCATAAAAGCGCAATCGCCATAAGAAAAGGGACAGACGGCCGGATCCTGGTGGGGATATCCAATCCCGGAGTTTTGTCCTTGATTCCAGCCACGGCCCGGGATAAAGTTTTCCCGTACAACTAAATTGCCCGGCTGTCAGCAGCACCATCGTCGGAACGCTGACCCGATCACACGCGACTTTTCGGTACTGATCCTCGCGAGCTTGGTGATCTTCCAGGACCAAATCGACCCACTGCCGGACGGCGAGATCACGCGCACTCGGAAACTCCCGCGGGCC
>Ga0335081_10010279_pt1 | contig 15113 bp, 9 predicted proteins | sample Lox_Sample_35_FD_206713 | JGI IMG/M metagenome (GOLD analysis project Ga0335081, IMG submission 206713) | Soil microbial communities from Loxahatchee National Wildlife Refuge, Florida, United States - Lox_Sample_3.5 | ecosystem: Environmental > Terrestrial > Soil > Wetlands | place: USA: Florida...
GTCCGGGACCGGCCTCGACGTGGTAGCCGGCCTGGCCGCGCAGCTCCGGGTGGACTCGGTCCGCTCGTCGACCAGCGCAGGCTCGGGGCACCCTACCTCCAGCATGTCGGCGGCCGATCTGCTCGCCGTGCTCGTCACCCGGCACCTGCGCTACGACTGGGACGACCCGCGGCTGGCCGCCAACGACCACCTGATCTTCTCCAAGGGCCACGCCTCGCCGCTGCTGTACTCGGCGTTCAAGGCCGTCGGCGTCGTCTCCGAGGAGGAGCTGATGACCGGGTACCGGCGGTTCGGGCAGCGCCTTGAGGGCCACCCGACCCCGGTCCTGCCCTGGGTGGACGTGGCCACCGGCTCGCTCGGCCAGGGGCTGCCCGACGGGGTGGGGGTCGCGCTGGCTGGCAAGTACCTGGACCGGCTGCCGTACCGGGTCTGGGTGCTGTGCGGCGACAGCGAGCTGGCCGAGGGCTCGATCTGGGAGGCGCTGGACAAGGCCTCCCATTACAGCTTGTCCAACCTGATCGTTATCGTCGACGTCAACCGGCTCGGGCAGAGCGGCCCGACCGAGCTCGGCTGGGACCTCGATGCCTACGCCGCCCGCGCCGCGGCGTTCGGTGCCCGCGTCATGGTCATCGACGGTCACGACCTGGCCGAGATCGACGGCGCCCTGGCCGCGGCCGAGGGCGGCATCCCCGGCGGGCAGGCCACGGTGATCCTGGCCAAGACGGTCAAGGGCCGCGGGTTCTCCGAGGTCGAGAATAAGGAAGGCTGGCACGGCAGGCCCTTCCCGCCGGACATGGCCGAACGGGCGATCGCCGAGCTCGGCGGCGTCCGCAACCTGGTGCTGCGCGGCCCGCGCCCGGAGCCGGTTCCCGCCAGCCACCAGCCGGCCGCGCCAGCAGACACTGGCGCGGCATCGCCTGAGTACGCCGTCGGCGACAAGGTGGCCACCCGCAAGGCCTACGGGGACGCGCTGGTTGCCCTGGGCGCCCGTGACCCGAAGGTCGTGGCACTGGATGGCGAGGTCAAGAACTCCACCTTTGCCCTCGAGTTCGCCCAGGCCTACCCGGACCGGTACTTCGAGATGTACATCGCCGAGCAGCAGATGGTGGCCGCCGCCACCGGCCTGGCCGTGCGCGGCTACCGTCCGTTCGCCTCCACCTTCGCCTCGTTCTGGACCCGTGCCCATGACTTCATCCGGATGGGCGCCATCTCCGGCGTCGACCTGCGGCTGGCCGGCTCGCATGCCGGCGTCGAGGTCGGCGCCGACGGCCCCTCCCAGATGGGCCTGGAGGACCTGGCCATGATGCGGGCGGTGCACGGATCCACCGTGCTGTACCCGGCCGACGGCACCAGCACCGCCGCGCTCGTCGAGGCGATGGCCGCCACCGCGGGCATCAGCTACATCCGCACCACCCGCGGCTCCTACCCCGGCCTCTACCCCGCCGGCGAGGCCTTCCCCGTCGGCGGCTCCAAGGTGCTCCGCACCGGCGAGCACGACGAGGTGACCCTCATCGGCGCGGGCATCACCCTGCACGAATGCCTGCGCGCCGCGGAGATCCTTGACGCCGAAGGCGTCGGCGCCCGCGTCATCGACTGCTACTGCGTCAAGCCCATCGACACCCCCACGATCGTCGCGGCGGCGCAGGCCACCGGCGGGCGGATCGTGATCGCCGAAGACCACCATCCCGAAGGCGGGCTCGGCTCGGCGGTCACCGATGCCCTGCTCGCCGCTGGGCAGCGCGACCTGTCCGTCGCGCACCTCGCGGTCCGCGAGATGCCAGGCTCCGGGACCGGCCCGGAGCTGCTCGCGTGGGCCGGCATCGACGCAGGCCACATCGCCGCCGCCGCCCGCCGGCTGGCCGGCAGCAAATGATGTCACACCACGACCCACGGCCAGATCGGCCTGAGCCCACGTGGTAGTGCAGCAGTTCCAGGCGTGGCGTGGGCCAGGTCCGGCGCGAGCCGGGTGACGCTGACGTCGATGTCCTCGGCGTCGTGGAGGTCGTCGAGGTCGAAGTTCTCCACGGCGGTCCGGATGGCTATGACCCCGGCGGTGTAGTCCGGGTGCATGACGTAGTCGACGACCACGTTCACGCCTTCCGCGGCAGCGGCCAGCACGATCGCCTTGCCGATGCCGGTATTGCCGCCGGTGACCACGATGGACTTGGGGTTCCACATCATCCTGGCCTGCCTGGGGATCGCGCTGCCCACGACCGTACTGCTGGCCGAGTTCACCGGCCTGCGGCGGGGGATGAGATCGCAATGCGGCTAGCGCGGCGGCAAGGTGTTCACCAAGCTCGGTATCAGCTCGCGCAGCCTGCTCCACCGGGTCCTGCCCGGCGACGCCTAAGGCCATCATGCCGCGGCCGGGCCCGGGGCCCGAGCTGTCGCCGGAGCAGATACCACGGTCCGTTCGGGAGAATAAGGACCTTTACCCGAACGGACCGATCGAGGCTTAGCTACGGCGCTAAATGCTTCCTCAGCGCCTTGTCGCTGACCGCGCCGGCCGGCCTGCCCCTGAAGGTAGCTGCCTTGATGATGTGGACGGTCGGGATGACCGTGACCCTGAATTCATGCCGCGCATTTCGGCCCGTCACGTCCGCCCATCCCGCCCTTCGCATCCCGCGGCGGCGGGGTCTTCGTGGCGGGCCGAGGACAAGGAGGCCTTTCGATGCGCTGTGTACCAGGGGAAAGAGACCGAGGATGCCGACTGAGGTATTCCGCTTGTTTGTATTCGCCCGCCATGCCGAGTCGACAGCGAACGCTGCACACGTGCTCAGCAGCGACCCGTCGCGCCCAGTCGCGCTGACTGCCCGAGGGCGAGTACAAGCGTGTGTCCTCGGCACGCAGCTCGCCAACGTGCCTGTGGACCTGGCCGTCGGCACGCGCCTTTTGCGCACCCGGCAAACGATCGACATCGCCCTGCACGGTCGGCAGATACCTGTTCTGATCGAACCCGACTTCGATGAACTCCAGGCCGGGGACCTCGATGGCGCGCCAATCCAGGCCTACCGGTCCTGGAAGCACCTGCACGCCCCGGACAGCCGCTTCCCTCATGGCGAAAGCCCCGCGGATGCGCTCCGTCGCCACGCGAATGCGCTGCGGCGCCTTCTGGCGAGAACGGAAACGGTCACGCTGGTGGTCATTCACGAGTTCGCCCTGCGGCATATCGCGATGGCCGCCGCGGCCGACGGGTCACGCCTGCCTGACATGGTCGTGGGCAACGCAGTTCCGTATCTCTTCGACGAACGTGCCGTCCAGCGCGCTGCCGCCAGCCTGGACGCGATGGCCCGGTCCGGGCAGCCTCGGTAACTCGCTGGGGGACACGGACTGGCCGGTGGCCTCTGACTTCACCGTGCGCGGCTGAGGTCCCGCGTACACCGACGTGCGCCTACTGGCACTCCACCGTGCACGTCGGCGTGACGCTGGCCGCGCCAGCAGGACGCCATTGCAGTCACGCTCGAACCGAAGTCATCCCCAAGTCGAACGGGCGGCGCGCCTGCGTCAGACACTCTGGCCTCAGACTGCGGCAGCCGCCCCGACGAGCGAGATCGCTATCGATGTTCGCCTTCGCACACCAGTTCTCGCCCGAGCCGACGGACTCTAACAAGTACCTGACTTGACGGTGTGCGAGGCGGGCAGGGCGACGAGGCTTGCTCGTATGCAACCAGCAGAACTGCCCATGCGCAGCTACTAGGAGGGAACGCTCGGAACGACGGCGAACTTCGCGGGCCACAAGCTGGTGGTCGGCGGCAGCTGGCCGACGAGCACGCCGACGCGACCCTGCTGGTCAACGCCGCCGGATTGTTCATCCCAGGCCGTTCCTCGAGCACGACGGCCCGTTCTACGACTCCTACCTCGAGCTGGACGGGGATCTTCTTCACCCAGACCGTCGCCCGCGGCGTGTGGGCCATACCCAGCCAGGGATGGAGACCGTGTGGTGAGCACTCGCATGATGCAGCGGCCGAGATCGGGAGCACGGTCTACTTGCCGCCGCGCAGCTAAACGACGGGAGACACGACGTGAACCAGACCTGTGATCGGTGCGGCCCCGCGGTCCGAGCGGCGTACCGCGTGGACCGTCAGGGCGAGCTTTACCTGTGCAGGCACTGCGCAAGCTATCACTGGTCGGCGCTATCCGCGCAAGGCTGGACCATCTGGCCCGCCGGCGAGCACGCGGTCGCGCCGCAGGCTAACCACTAAAGACCCACGGACGCGGTCCGCCGACCTGACCTGGGCAAAGCAGATCCATCTTTACCCTGGACATCCACCGCCGACCGAGCGACGCAGAGCCCGGTCAAAGAGGACCAATCGGACCACGGCCAGCCCCGGTCCCCCCACTCCCGGCACCAGCACCTGCATGGACACCATTGCGCAAAGCATCCCTCTGGTATTCATCGTCCGCGCGGGAGTGGCGGAACTCGCCCACTTCCCGGATCTGCTTGTCCGCAGTCAGCGCCAGCCCGGTCACGGCATGCACGCGCCCAGGCCGGCACCAGCCGCCAGCCCATGCTGTGGCCTGCTGCCTGCCACCGTTGAGCTGCCCATCCAGTGGCCAGTCCGGTACTCATCCATCGCGGAACGACGCCGTTGCTGCACACCGTGACAACCGGGAATTAGCCAGATTGGGGGTGTGGTGACCAGGCCCGGTAACGCACGCTTTCACCGAGCGAGCCGCCCCCAGGCAGCCGGGCCCGCTTTCAATGGCCGCAGCTGAAGGGGACGGCCCCGCTCGTTCCGCATCCGGTGAGCGTACGGCAGCCTGTCCCGTGCTCACCGGAGGAACTCCACTATGACGCCGGCCGATCCGTGGCCGCCGACGATGAGTGGCACATGACAGCGAGGATAGAGATGACCGCAAATACCGATGTTTCGTCCGCAATTGTGCGGAGCCTGATCCCGGCGCGGATGGACCGGCTGCCGTGGACGCGGTTTCATACCAGGCTGGTGATGTCACTGGGGACGGCCTGGATCCTCGACGGGCTGGAGATCACCCTGGCCAGTTCCGTTGCGGGGATCCTGACAGCCTCAGACACCCTGCGCCTGTCGTCGGCGGCGGTCGGCGCGATCGCCACCGTCTATCTGGTCGGCCAGGTGGTCGGGGCGCTGGTATTCGGCCGACTGTCTGATGCGCTGGGGCGGCGGAAGCTGTTCATGGTGACGCTGGGGGTGTACCTGTTCGGCAGCGGGCTGACCGCGGCCACGGCCGGGGCTGGGCCTGGCTGGGTGGCCTTCCTGTACCTCACGCGGTTCATCGCCGGGGCCGGGATCGGCGGGGAGTACGCGGCCATCAACTCGGCGATCGATGAGATGATCCCGGCCCGCTACCGGGGGCGGGTGGACATCGGCGTCAACGGCACCTACTGGGCCGGCTCGATCATCGGCACGCTGGTGTCGCTGGCCTTCTTGAACTGGATCGGGCCGGTGCTGGGCTGGCGGCTGGCCTTCCTGGTCGGCCCGGCGCTGGCAGTGGTCATCGTGTATGTCCGGCGAACACTGCCGGAAAGCCCGCGCTGGCTGCTCACGCACGGTCACGCCGCCGAGGCGGAGCAGGGCATAGCGGGCATCGAGGCCACGGTCGAGCAAGACCTCGGCAGGCCGCTGCCGCCGGTGGGTAGCAGCCAGGCGATCGAGATCCGCCCGGCCAAGTTCACCGGCTACCGCACCCTGCTCAAGCTGGCGTTCACCGCCTACTGGCGGCGGGCGGTGCTGGGCGCCACCCTGTTGATCACCCAGTCGTTCCTGTACAACGCGATCTTTTTCACCTACGCGCTGGTGCTCACCAAGTTCTACGGGGTCGGCGCCACGATGGCGCCGGTCTACCTGATCGCGTTCGCGGCGGGGAACCTGGCCGGCCCGCTGGTTCTGGGTCGGCTGTATGACACCATCGGCCGCAAGCCGATGATCGCCGGCACCTACCTGGCCTCCGGCGCCATGCTCGTGATTAGCGGGTACCTGTTCGACCAGGGGGCGCTGACCGCACTCACCCAGACGATCGCCTGGTGCGTGATCTTCTTCTTCGCCTCGGCCGGGGCGAGCTCGGCCTACCTGACCGTCAGCGAGACCTTCCCGGTGGAAATCCGCGCCGAGGCGATCGCGGTGTTCTTCGCGATCGCCCAGGTGTTCGGCGCGGTCGGGCCGATCCTGTTCGGGGTGCTCATCGGCGCCGGTAACAACCCGTCCCGGCTGTTCATCGGGTACGCCATCGGCGGCGGCCTCATGATCGTCGGCGGCATCGTGGAACTGCTGCTCGGCGTCGCCGCCGAGCGCAAGGAACTGGAACAAATCGCCCGCCCGCTGACCGCCGTCACCGCGACCCAGGTCCCGCGGGCGCCGATGCCGAGAACTCACTACTCGCCAAGCTCCAAGCCGAGCGGCCCCTCACCGGCGGCCGCCTGACCACAGGAGACCCCAGCGCGGACACTACGAGCAATTCCGCGTCTCACCTCGGAGGATTCGATGACCATCCACGCCTGCCGTTATCTAGCGGCAAGAGGAAGACACCGCGTAAAAGACCAAGCCCGCCCGGATCAGCATCACACGCCGGGCCCACGGATATATGCCGGGTCTCGCCGGGAGGCACAACGGCGGCACCGAGGTCAGCGGCCTGCTCACCCGGTGAGGAGCATCTGATGGTGGTGGCCGGCCGGCGTCACCCGCCGCGAAGCGGCGGCGCTGCCGTGAAGCGGCTGGCGGCGGGGACGCGGCGGCTCGTTCCTGGTGCGCTGCGCCGCGACCCGGACGATCGCTGGGCTGCGGTGTTCGGACGGATCGCCGGGTACTCGTTCGCGGTGGCGGTGGTCAGCGGGGTCCTGCTGCTGCCGTTCTTCCGCCCATCTATGGCCACCGTCGTGTATCACGGCTCCTACGGCAAGCTGGACGGCGCCCCGGTGAGCCAGGCCTACCGGTCCGTGCTGGCCATCAGCTTCGATGTCCGCGGCGGCCTGCTGATCCGGCAGGTGCACCACTGGTCGGCGGACCTGTTCGTGGCGGCGATCTGCCTGCGGCTGCTTCGGGCGTTCTTCCGCGGCCGGTTCTGCGGCCGGGCGCTGCCGTACTGGCTGATCTGGGTGGCGCTGCTGCCCGTGGGCATGCTCGCGGCCTATACCGGCACCATCTTGCCCGACGACGGGCTGTCGGGCGGCAGCCTGGCCGTGATCACCGGCGTGCTGCTGTCAATGCCGCTGATCGGGACGCACCTGGTGTTCTGGATCTTCGGCGGTGCGCCGCCGGGGCATCAGATCATCGGCCGGGACTACTGGGTGCATATCCTGGTCCTCCCGGCCCTGGCCGGCGCGCTGCTCCTGGCCAGCTTCCGGCCGCCGCTGCGGTGGCCGCGCCGGGCGCGGCCCGATCCGCTGCTGCTTTTCACCTGCGCGGTGCTGGTGCTGCTCGGCGCGATCGCGCAAATCAACCCGGTCTGGCTGTACGGGCCGTACCAGCCGGGCAGCATCAGCGCCGGCGCGGTGCCGGACTGGTACATGGGGTTCCTCGACGGCGCGCTGCGGATCATGCCGGCCTGGGAGCTGACGGTAGCCGGGCATCCGCTGGCCCTCGGCGTGCTGATCCCGGCCCTGGTCGTGCCCGGCCTGTTCTTCACCTGCCTGTTCTTCATTTGCCTGGCCCTGTACCCGCTGGCGGACCGGCGGATCGTCGGCGGGCGGCCGCCGCGCGGGCTGCTGCCGCCTAGGCCTGCCGACCCGGCCAACCGCATCGCGGTCGGCGTGGCGGGCGTCACATTGTACGGGCTGCTGTGGGCCGCGGCGGCCAACGACGAGATCGCCTACCACCTGCAGATCCCTCTGTACACGGTCACCTGGATATTCCGGGTGCTGGTGCTGGCCGGGCCGGCGCTGGCGTTCCTACTCACCCGGGGCATCTGCCACGCGCTGGCCGGCCGGCGGCGCGACGAGGAACTGCATGGCCGGGAAACCGGGCGGATCGTGCAGAACTCGCAGGGCGGCTATGACGAAATCCGCGAGCCAGCCCACCCGGCAGCGCCGCCTACCGCCGATCCGCCCGGACCGGCGACCACCCGCCAGATCCTGGAAGGAGGCCCGATGTCATGGACAGGTCGAGCTTGATCGTTGTCGTCATACCCATCGTGATTCCGATTGCCCTGTTCACGGGCATGGCCCTGCCTTTCGTCGCGGCCAGCCGTTCCGGGCGCAGCCATGCCAGGCGGCGGCTGGCATCCGCAGATGCGCGGAAGCGGACCGGTGCCGCCGGGCGGAAGGCCAGACCGCAGAAACCCCGCGCTCATGACGACGTCCTCGCCGGATACCTCTACGTCCCCTGCGTCCACAACCCCCACAACGACTACTCCGCCGGGACGCGCCGCTGGGTCCAACAGGTGCCGATCGTCAAGAAGACGGCCAAGCTGATCTACTACACCAGCGACAGCTGGGACCGACGCCAGGCCGTCGTCAGCCCCGGCTGCATCAGCCGCGAACAGTTCGAGACCGACACCCGGTGCCACGATACCTGCCCCAGGGATATCGCCGCGGGCCTGGTGTGCGCCCCGCACGGCCGCGGGCATCGCCACTGCGTGCATGTCCTGGCCCCGGGCCGTCATTGCCACGCGCCCGGCGGATGCGGGGACGACTGCCCGGCAGACACCCGCGGCTGGCGGTGCGCACAGCACGGCTACACATGGGAGCACTGCCCGCACGGGGAAGACCGGTGCCATCGCGGATACCCGGCCGACGTGATCCCGGTTCCCGGCCACCGCCACCGCCCCGGACCGGCCGGCCGGCTCTTCTTCGCCACCCGCCAGGCCGCCGAAGAACACCTGTACCGCAGAGAAAGCGAGCGAGCCCGACATGCCGCACCGCAAGCACCACTCATCAAGGAACTGCGCCGCGCCATGGCCGACGCCCACCCCGACCGGGGCGGCACCGCCGAGCAGTTCATCCAAGCGCACCGCCGGTATCAGACAGTGCTCCGGGCCGCGCGAGGGTAACGTGCTCACCTCGCCGACTCTGGCAGACACGACCACGCACGCCTCGCGACGAACAGATGACGGCCCCGGCCAAGGAATGCCCGCCAGTCACTCGACGGAACCATGCGGCGGCCGTAGGCCGGCGGACAACCCGCCCATCCCAGCTGGCGTGAGGGGTTCCGGACCGCGCTCGGATAAGCCACACCCGCGGATTATCCCGGGCGGCCCGGAACCGGCCAATCAGGATTCGTCAATCGCAAGAAAGGATCCCAATGGTGATGAACCAACTCGTAGACAGCCCCGGCGCGCGGTCCCGGATCGTGATCGTCGGCGCCGGTTATGCCGGCTATCACTGCGCGCGGCACCTGGAACGGCGGCTGCCGCGCGGGACCGCGGAGATCGTGGTCGTCTCACCGGCCGATTACATGCCCTACACGTCGCTGCTGCCCCAAGTCGGCGCCGGCTCGGTCGATCCGCGGCATATCGCGGTCTCCCTGTCGGCCACGCTGCGGCGCACCCGTCGCGTCCCCGGCCACGCCGTCGGCGTGGACTTCACCAACCGCTCCCTCACCGTGGCCGGCCCCGACGGGCAACGGCGCGAACTCGGCTGGCACCGGCTGGTGCTGACGCCGGGCGGCGTATCCCGCACCCTGCCGCTGTCCGGCATCACAGAGCACGCCAAAGGGTTTAACAACATCGCCGAGGCCTTGTACCTGCGCGACCACATACTCGGGCAGATGGAACTGGCCGACGCCAGCGACGACCCGGCACAGCGCCGGGCCCGGTGCACCTTCGTCGTGGCCGGCGCCGGCACCACCGGCACCGAGGTGGCCGCCCAGGGACAGCTGTTCACCCGGGCCGCGCTGCGCCGCTACCCGCGAATCCGCCCCGGCGAGCTGCGGTGGCTGCTGGTCGACCACGCCCCGGCCGTCCTGCCTGAACTGGGCCCGCGGCTCGCTGGCCCGGCCCTGCGCATCCTGCGCCGCCGCGGGGTCGAGGTGCGGCTGAACACCTCCCTCGAGGAGGTCACCGGCAGCGCGGTCCGGCTGTCCGACGGCACCGCCGTGCCCACCCACACGCTGGTGTGGAGTGTCGGCGTCACACCCGGGCCGCTCACCCAGGCGCTCGGGCTGGATACCATCAACGGGCGCATCGTGGTCGACGAATACCTCACCGTGCCCGGCCACCCCGACGTCTTCGCCGCCGGCGACGCGGCCGCGGCCCCGGACCTCACCCGTCCCGGGCAGCTCACCGCGATGACCGCCCAGCACGCGCAGCGCCAGGGCAAGACCGCCGCCCGCAACATCGCCGCCACCCTCGGCCACGGAACCCGCAAGCCCTACAAGCACCGGGACCTCGGCTCCGTCGTGGACCTGGGCGGCTGGCAGGCAGTAGCCAACCCGCTGCACATCCCGATGTCCGGCCCCCTGGCCAGCTTCATCACCCGCGGCTATCACCTGTACGCCCTGCCCGCCAACCGGATGCGGGTCGCCACCGACTGGTTCAACGACATCATCGAACACCGCCAGTTCGTCCAGCTCGGCCTGATCCCAGCCGAATACTCCGGCCTCACGGCAGCCGAGCACACCGACATCTACTACCAAACCGACGGGCAGCCCCACGACCGCCAGCAGCAAGAATCGACCACCTGAACGCAAACCATCATCGGCATGGGGCTGCATGAGGCACTCGCTTGCAATGCCGTCTCCACGAGCGGGAACAACGTCGCCGACGCTGGGTCCACGGCAGGCAGGGAAATCAGGTCACCGGGCCGCGCTGTGAATACATCCTGATGCGGCTGAAGGCGAAGACCGGCCGGTCCCAGTCCTCGACTTCGCCGACGCAGACATAGCCGTAAGGAAAGGGGTAGCGGAAGGAACCGCCGAGCGCGTCGATCGTGTCGTCCAGCGCGAGCCCCTGCGGGAACTCGCCGCGGTAGATCAGCCGCTCAGTGCCGCCGCTTATGCCAGAGAACAGGGTGGTGACGACAACCTCGCCGGCGCCGGGCCGCGGCGTGGGCATTTCCCTGATCCGAACGCAGCGCGGCGCGGTGTGGAACAGTGCGCTGGCGGGCACGCCGGCGAGCCCGCTGGCGGGCGCTTCGCCAGGTGGAGCTGGACGCCCGGACGCCGGACGTCCAACTTAAAGTGGCGGATTCCGTGTGACCGGCCCGCTTGCCAGCCGCGCGGCGTTGGCGTCGTCGGGCAGTGCTCGCTGGAGTTGCAGGCGGGAGCTGATCTCGAGCTTGGTGAAGACCTTGCCCAGGTGGTACTGGACGGTGCGCGCGCTGATGAACAGCCGGGCGCCGATCTCCGGGTTCGACAGCCCGTCGCGGGCCAGCCGCGCGATCTGGGCCTCCTGCCCGGTCAGCTCCTCGGTCATGGCCACGGCGGTCCGCTTGCGGGCGATCTCACCGGTGGCCCGCAGCTCGCGCCGGGCTCGTTCGGCGAACGCCTCCGCGCCCATCGCCTCCAGCATGCTGTGGGCCGTGCGAAGCTGTTCGCGCGCGTCGCCGGGGCGCCGCTCCCGGCGCAGCCATTCCCCGTACAGCAGGTGCGCCCGGGCCAGTTCGCGACGAAGAGGTGTGCGGCCCAGTCGGTCGATCGCCTCACGATACGAGGTCTCGGCGTCCTCGCCGTCGCTGAGCAGCGCCCGGGACCGCGCGTAGATCCCCTGCGCCCAGTCGGTCTGGGCGACGCTGGTCGCCTCGGCCAGCCGGCCGAGCGCGTCGGCGGCCACCCGGGTCTGGCCGGTTCTGCTGGCCGCCTCGATCAGCTCGGGAAGTGCCCACGCCGAGACATACAGCTCAGGCGCCTGCTCGCTGGCCTGCCGGGCCTCCTCCATGGCCTTGTCGTAACGGCCGAGACCGTTGTACAGGATTGCCGATACCAGCTGGCACCACTGGATCCCCACGTCCTGCCCGGCAGCTCGCGCATCCTTCGTCACGGCCTCGATCAGCCGCGGGGCATCAGCCTCCGACCCCCGGAAACCGGCGAGAAATACGGCCGCGTATGGCGCGAAGCGGGTCCCTGTCGCCTCCGCGATCGCCTCCGCCTCCGCGATCAGCGACGCAGCTTCCGCAAAGCGGCTGCACCAAGTCGCCCATATCCCCAGCCCGTTCACATAGAGCACAAGGTGGCCGAGCGAGCCCGCCTCGCGGGCGGACTGGACCTGCCGGAGGGGAATCGACAGCGCGGTCTCCATGTCCCACAGCACGGCCGCGCTTATCGAGGCCGCCCAGCCCCAGCGCAGGCCCTCCTCGACCGAGATCTCGTCCTCGGCGAAGATGCGGGCCGCCCGCCGCAACAGCGGTGCCGCCGCGGCGCGTCCGTCGGTGACCAGGACGGCGAGGGCGTCCAGCAGCAGATCGTGGGGAGCCGGAGGGTCCGGGGACGGCGGGGCGGACCTGGCGGCCCGGGACACCTCATGCAGGTTGCCGTCTTGCGCGAACCGGCCAGCGAACAGTGCGGCGGTCCACGCCTCCAGATAGGTCTGGCGGGCGAGCGCGCCGTCGAGCGGCCCCAGCTGCCGGGCCGCCTGCAGGAGCAGTGCGGGGGCTTCGCCGCCCGCGCCAGCGGCGAACGCGACCTGCCCGCGGAGCAGGCCGATCTGGGCGCGCTGGAGGTCATCGAGCGGGCCGGCCTCCGCCGTGGCCACCATCTCCAGCGCCGCGCCGAACGCGCCCGCCTGCAGGCTCGCGGACGCGGCCGCCAGTGCCCGCCCGGTCCGCGGCCCGGGCTCGGCCGTCAGCGCGACCGCGCGCTGCAAGAACGCCGCCGCCGCGGCCAGGCCACCGCGGGCCTGAGCCCGGCCCGCCGACCGCTCCAGCTCGGCGGCGACCTGCTCATCGGGTCCGGCCGCGGCCGCCGCCAGATGCCACGCCCGCCGGTCCGGATCCAGGTCGCGATCGGTCACCTCGGCCAGCGCCAGGTGCGCCGCCCGGCGGTCCGGCAGCGCGGCCGACCGGTACACCGCCGACCGCACCAGCGGATGACGGAACCGCACCCGCGTTCTGATCTGCACCAGCCCGTCCGCCTCGGCGGCCGCGGCCGCCGAGGCCGCGATCCCGAGCCGCTCGGCCGCCGCCCGGACCAGCGCGGGGTCGCCGACCGGTTCGGCCGCGGCGACCAGCAGCAGCAGCAGCAGCAAGCGCGTGTCCGCGGGCAGCGCCCCGAGCCGACGCCGGAAGCTCTCCTCGATCCGCCCCGGCACCGCCTGCGCCCCCGCCAGCCCGAACCCGCCCGCCAGCTGCGCCGGGCTCAGCCCGCGCGGCAACTCCAGCAACGCCAGCGGGTTGCCCTGGGTCTCGGCCACGATGCGGTCCCGCACCTGCTCATCCAGCCGGACCCGGACCACCGAGCGCAACAGCCCCCGCGCATCCTCGTCCCGCAGGCCCCGGACCTCCAGGTCCGGCAGCCCGCCAAGCTGCTCGCCCGGGTCACGCGCGGCGAACATCAGTCCGACGGGGTCGGCCAGCAGCCGCCGCGCCACGAACGCCAGCACCTGCGCGGAGGCCCGGTCCAGCCACTGCGCATCATCGACCAGGCCCAGCACCGGCCGGTCTTCCGCCGCCTCCGACAGCAGGGTCAGCACCGCCAGCCCGACCAGGAACCGGTCCGGCGCACCGCCGCCGCGCAGCCCGAACGCGGTCCCCAGCGCGTCGCGTTGCGGACCCGGGAACCGCTCCAGCCGGTCCAGCAGCGGCGCGCACAGCTGATGAACGCCGGCGAACGCCAGCTCCATCTCCGATTCCACCCCGACGGCCCGGGCCACCCGCATGTCCGCCGCCGCCCCGGCCGCGTACTCCAGCAGCGCCGACTTGCCCACCCCCGCCTCACCCCGCACCACCAGCGCCCACCCGCGCCCGGACCGCAGATCCTGGACCAGGCCGTCGAGCGCCTGGCGCTCCCGCTGGCGGTCCACCAGCGCCGGGGCCGACCCGGATCGCGTATGCATGCCTGCCCCACTCCCTGGCAGCGACTCGCAAGGTAATTCTGACCTTCGCAAATCAGTCGCAACCTAAGTCTGACATTCGCAGCCTCCGGCGATACAGGACACCGGTGTCCCGTTCGGCTGATCTCTGCGACCGAAGCCTCCCGCCCGCCGGACGGGACGAGAACGGCTACTCGACCGGGATTTCCTTGTTGATCAGGCCGAGGTCGATGCCCTGGCGGTTACGGATGATGCGGGCGCCGCCGTAGATGACGATGGCCAGCACGTACATCGCGCCCATGCAGACCAGCGAACCCTTGTGGTTGACGCCGTAGGTGCCGTTCGCCAGCCACTCGTACAGGTTGTACACCAGCAGCACGATCGTGATGACGCCGGCCACCGGCACGACCGGCACGCCGAGCACCTTGACCTTGCTGGCCGCCGAGGCGTACCACAGGTCCGGCTTGCGCAGCGGCAAGATGACCACCGCGATGACGCTGAACAGGTACGTCACCGCGGCGACCAGCACGCCGTCCAGCGTGTACTGCGCGAACGTCGTGTTGTACGCGTACAGTGCGCCCAGGCCGACCGCCGGCAGCAGCATGAGTACCAGCGATGGGAACGGCACCCGGCGCTTCTCCGACACCTGCGTGGCCGCGTCCGGGAGCACCGGTCGAAGGCGGCGGCGAAGATCACCCGGGTCGAGGACAGGAACAGCGTCCCCGCCCAGCCGAAGAACCACAGGCTCATGATCAGGATGAGGATGAACTGGAACACGGCGTTGTGCACCACCCAGCTGGCCAGCATCACCGGGTAGGGGAAGATCGGCAGCGCGGCCTTGCCCGCGCCGGACCACTGCTGGTTGACGTTCAGGTAGAACGACCAGCCGAAGGTCTTGGCGAACAGCAGCAGGCGCCCAGAGCCACATGATGAACCACCACCCGGTGGCGGCCATCACGAAGCCGAGCCCGCTGCCCAGTATGCGGCTCTGCCAGACGTAGTCGCCGCCGGCCCGGGGGATAGTGACGACGAGACCGGTGTAGGCGATGACGAGGAACGAGACCCACACGCCCGAGATGAGGATCGAGTACAGCAGGTTGCCCTGCGGGAACGAATCCTGGAAGGCCACTCGACCAGGCCCAGCGTCACCACGTTGGTGGACAGGCAGGCGTAGATCATGGAGTCCCTGACGGACCAGCCCCGGACCAGGCCGGTCGCGTTGCGGAGGAAGAGAATCGGTC
>Ga0335081_10010281_pt1 | contig 15112 bp, 15 predicted proteins | sample Lox_Sample_35_FD_206713 | JGI IMG/M metagenome (GOLD analysis project Ga0335081, IMG submission 206713) | Soil microbial communities from Loxahatchee National Wildlife Refuge, Florida, United States - Lox_Sample_3.5 | ecosystem: Environmental > Terrestrial > Soil > Wetlands | place: USA...
AGCCCCTTGGTCTTGCGGTCCTTCATAGGTGTCTCCGATGCGATGCGGGCGGACCCGATCACGGGACGGACGCAAGGTCAACGAGGGGATGAGCACTGAGGCGCATCTCGGTTACCCTCCCGCCCATTGGCTTGCAGGGCCGAGCGAAGCAGCGAAGCTGCGGAGCGAGGGGTGGGGGGACTACGCTTGCTCCTCCGTTAGCGGGAAAAATATAGCTTGCTCCGAGCAAGCGGCGCCCCCCACCCGCCTTCGCCCTTCGGGCTACGGCGGGGCAAGCCCCCGACCCCTCCCCGCCACGCGCTTCGCGCGCGGGGGGAAGGGAGCGTAGACGCAGGCGCAACGCGGATGAACGGAACTGAACCCAGCGCTGCGGCGGTCCGACCAAGGGGCGAAGGGGCGGCAACCCGCGGAGTTCCACCATGTCGATCCTTCGTGCTTTCTCGTTCATCGCGCTCGTGACCGCGTGCCTCTTCGCGGCCCGCGCGGACGCGCAGACGCCGCAGGAGAGCGCGCTTGCGGCGGCGCGCATGCTCAACGACGGCCGCTTCGCCGACCTGACCGCGCAGTTCACGCCGCAGATGGCGAGCGCGCTTCCCGCCGATCGGCTGGCGCAGACCTGGCAGGGCCTTCTCGCGCAGGCCGGGCCGCTGCGCGGCACCGGCACGCCGCGCGAGATGCAGCAGGGCGCGCTGACGATCGTGGTCGTGCCGCTGCGCTTCGCGCGCGCCGCGCTCGATCTCGTCCTCTCGTACGACCAGGGCAGGATCGCCGGCCTGTTCATCCGCCCCGCGCAGGCGCCGCCGCACGCCTGGATGCCGCCCGCCTATGACACGCCGTCCGCCTACCTGAATGTCGACGTGACGGTCGGCGCCGCGCCGGCGCTGCCGGCGACGCTGACCCTGCCGCGCGTCGACCACAAGGTCGCGGCGGTCGTGCTGGTGCACGGCTCCGGCCCGAACGACCGCAACGAGGCGATCGGGCCCAACCGGCCGTTCGCGGACCTCGCCGCCGGCCTCGCGTCGCGCGGCATCGCGGTGCTGCGCTACGACAAGCGTACCAAGGTCGCGCCGCAGGCCTTTGCGCCGACGCGCGCCTTCACGGTGCGCGATGAGGTGATCGACGATGCCCGCGCCGCGGTCGCGCTCTTGCGCGCGCGGCCCGAGATCGACCCGCACCGCATCGTCGTGCTCGGCCACAGCCTCGGCGCGACGCTCGCGCCGCGCATCGCCCGGAACGACGCCGACGTCGCCGCGATCGTGCTGCTCGCCGCGGCGGCGCGGCCGCTCGCCGACCTGATCGTCGAGCAGAGCGAATACCTCGCCTCGCTCAACGGCCCGCTCGGCGCGCCGGCGCAGGCGAGGATCGCCGCCCTCAAGGCGGTGGCGGCGCGCGCCGACGCCGTCAAGCCGGGCGATACCGGCGCGCCGATCCTCAACCTGCCGCTCTCCTACTGGGGCGATCTCAATGCCTACGATCCGGCTGCGGCGGCCGCCGCCCTGAAGATCCCGCTACTGGTGCTGCAGGGCGGCCGCGACTACCAGGTGACCACCCAGGACTTCGATCGCTTCCGCGCCGCGCTCGCCGGCCACGCCAATGCCACGCTGACCCTGCTGCCGCGCCTCAACCATCTGTTCATGGCGGGCGAGGGCAAGAGCACGCCGGCCGAATACAGCCGGCCCGGACATGTGGATGGCGAAGTCATCGACGACATCGTAAGCTTCGTCGATCGCCTGCCGGAATAGAGAGCGGCGTCGTGTCCTGCTGTCGCCGGCCGGATGAAACCGAGGAGACGCAGCCATGGCGAAATCTGGAGCAAAGCGGAAGACCAAGGCGCCGACGCGCGCGAAGTCGTCGGTGCGCCGGGCGCCGGCGCGACGTGCCGCCAAGGCGGCCGCCAGCAAGCCGAAGGCGAAACGGCCGCACAAGCAGACCTTCGTCGCCAGTCATCACGACGAGGCGCATTTCAAGCAAGGCCTGCGCAGCTACGCCAAATATCGCGACCTCGGCATTGCGGCCGCCACCAAAGGCCTCGCGCGCGCCCACGTGATCCGCATGATCGGTCCCTGCGACCCGGCCGAGGTCTCCAAGCGCCACTACCACGACGTCGATCTGCAGATGATCTACGTGCTCAAGGGCTGGATGAAGAGCGAGTTCGAGGGCGAGGGTGTCGTCACCATGCGCGAAGGCTCGTGCTGGCTGCAGCCGCCGCGCATCGAGCATACGGTGCTCGACTATTCGGACGACTGCGAGGTGCTGGAGATCATCCTGCCGGCCGACTTCGAGACGGTGGAGATCTAGCGGCCGCGCCGCTCGCTGCAATTTTGAGCACGGCGTAGGGTGGGCAACCGCGCCTGGTCGCCCCGTGGGCAAAATCGCCCGCGCGCGGTTGCCCACGCGGTCGGTGCGGAGCAGGCGATTTTGCTCACCCTACTGCCCCAGCGTGCACGCCGCGAAGATTTCATCGAGCTTCATCCGCCGCGGCGTCAGTCCCTGCTCGAGCGAATAGTCGGCGCAGGTCTCGAGGATTTTCCGGTTCGCCTTGATGCCGTGCTCGATCACGGGGCGCGCCAGCGCGGCCTTGGCGTCGGCCGGGATGAGCCCGGTCGCGATGTGCTCGGCCGCGTGCTCGACCCGCTCGCGGTTGGCGATCGCGTTGGCGCGGTCGAACGCCTTCATCAGGTTGAGGATCACCCACGGGTGCTGCTCGGCGAGGCTGCGCTTGATCACCATGCCGTGGTTGATCGGATAGAGCCCGGTCTTGCCGTAGTAGCGGATGCCTTCGGCGATCGGGTCGGCAAAGAGCCGCCGCGCCGCCGGGTGGTTCCACAGGTCGATGGTGCTGCGGTCGACCAGGTTGTCGTTGACGATGTAGTGAATGACTGCGTCAAGCTTGCCTTCGACCACCATGGCGCCGAGGCTCGACTCGACCGGCACCGGATGGATGGTGACGCCGGACGGCGGCTTGAAGCCGGTCGCGCCGCCGTGGCTGTGCGAGGCCGGGCGCTCCATCCACCATTCCATGTCCTGCTCGGTCACGCCCCATTCGTGCCGCAGCGCGCCGCGCGTCCACAGCGCCGCGGTCTGCTGATACTCGGGCACGCCGACGCGCTTGCCCTTGAGGTCGGCGGGCGACGCGATGCCGGCGTCGCGCCGCACCAGGATGCCGGTGTGGAAGAAGCGGTGGGTGGTGAAGATCGGCAGGCCGACGAAGCGGTCGTCGCCGTGCGACAGCGCCATCATCAGCGAGGACATCGACATCTCGCTGATGTCGAAGTCGGCGAACTTGAGCTGGCGCCAGAAGATCTCCGACGGATGCGACGGCGTGATCATCAGGTCGACGCCGTCGACCGTCACGCGGCCGTCGATCAGCGGCCAGGTGCGCGGATTGGCGGCGAAGCTGATCGACAGCGGGAGCTTGGCGGACAAGGTTCGGTTACTCGGCGCTACTCGGCCGCCGCGCCGAGCTTTGCGCCGGCGAGCCCGGCGTACCAGTCGAGGATCTCGGCGCCGTTCCAGTGCAGCACGCCCTCGAAACCTTTGACGTAGTCGTAGATCGCCTCGAGATACTTGATCCGGTGCGGCTGGCCGCTGACGTAGGGGTGGATCGCCAGCGCCATGATCTTCGGCCGCCTGGCGCCTTCGGCATAGAGCCGGTCGAACTGGTCCTTGGCGCGGCGGAAGAGATGCTCGCTCTCGTGGTGCTGCACGATCATCATGGTGATGTCGTTGATCTCGACCGTGTAGGGCAGAGTCACCAACGGGCCCTTGGCGGTGCGGATCACGGTCGGCTCGTCGTCATAGACCCAGTCGCCGATGTATTTCACGCCGGCCTCGGCGAGGATCTCCGGCGTGTCGAGCGTCTCGGTGAGCCCGGGGCCGAGCCAGCCGACCGGACGGGTGCCGGTGAAGCGCTCGATGATGTCCATCGAGCGGTGCACCATGGCGCGCTGGTCGTCGACCTTGTGGATCGGCATCTGGTCGTAGGCGTGGCCCATGAACTCCCAGCGCTGGCGCTTCGCCTCCTCGGCGACGCGCACGTAGTCCTCGCACACGCGCGCATTGGTCGCCAGCGTCGGGCGGATGCCGAGCTTGTCGTACAGCTCGAAGAAGCGCCAGGCGCCGACCCGCATGCCGTACTCGTGCCAGCTCCAGTGCGGCACGTCGGGCAGCAGCGGCACGCCGGTCGGCGCCGGGATCACCTGGCGCGCCATCGGCCGGCCGATGTCCCAGACCTCGTAGTTGACGATGCTCCAAAAGACGAGCCGCGCGTTGCCGGGCAGCTTGAGCGGCGGCCGATCGACGATCGCCGAATAGTCGGCACGCTCGCGCGGGATCATGGGGGTCGTCATCAGGGTCCTCGGATAGGGGCCGGCGTATAAGAAGTGTCAATGATAAGAGGATGCGGCGGCGCATGCCAGCGGGGCGTAGTGACGCTCGTTCTGCTATGGGCAAGCGGAGCTTGTTGACCGATGCCCGCGCACCTATGATGCTGGCAATAGCCTGTGGACACCGTCATCATGGCCGGTATTGCGCATCAGAATGCCCCAATACTCTCTGTCGCCTCGTTCCGGACGTGGCTCACGTCGCGGCCTGACGAAGAGCATTGGGAATTGATCGAGGGCGTTCCCATGATGATGGCCCCACCCAATCGGCGTCACCAACGCATCGCCTTCAACCTCGTATCCCTGCTCGATGCTGCACTCAAGCGCCATGACGCGATGCTCGCGGTTTATCACGACATCGGCGTCAATATCACATCCACGGTTCCCTATGATCCGGAGCCCGACGTGGCCGTAATCCGGGAAGACGAGAACCCGGATCCGCGCTACGCCGACCGGTTCTACCTGGTCGCCGAAATCCTCTCGGACAGCGACAAGGACATCATCGACAGCAAACGCGACATCTACCGCGCGCATCCGTCCTGCAACTGTATCCTGCTGGTGCGGCAGGATCGCATGGAGATCACGGTCGATCGCCGCAACGCGGAAGGCTGGAGTTCGCGCGTGCTGCGCGGTGACGACGAATTGACGCTGCCGGAGTTCGGCCTCACCTGCACGGTCGGTGATATCTATCGCAATGCGCCTTTCGGCTGAGGCCGAGAGACCATCACGTTTGCGCGAGACTTGCGCCCTGCTGGCGGGGTCGCGTGCGACCACCTACATTGCGGCGAGCAATTTGCCCCCGGGACGATGCCAAGGAGTGATCCCATGGATGCGCTGAGCGAAATCGATACTGCTCCGGATACGATCGAAGCAACGCTCAACTACATCAACAACAACGGAGAGAAGATTTTCACCGAGACCGCCGCGCCGGGCGGGGTCGATACCCGCAGCGGCGGCACGCCCGACCCGCATCGCGTCGCCATCCGCAACGGCCGGCTGCGCGATTTCGCGCTCGATCGCGACGGCTTCCGCTTCGTGCGCCACGACACCAAGGTCGCGGACTTCTTCGACGAGCGCGAGATCAGGAGCACCTACTACGCCGAGATGGAGGCGCTCATAAAGGCCGAGAGCGGCGCCAAGCGCGTCGTCGTCTTCGACCACACCCTGCGCACCGCCGACGACGAGCTGCGCGCGCAGGCCAAGATCCGCGAGGTGGTGCGGCGCGTGCACAACGACTACACCGAATGGTCGGCGCCGCAGCGCGTGCGCGACATTCTTCCCGACGAGGCCGAGGATCTGCTCAAGCGCCGCTTCGCCATCGTGCAGGTGTGGCGGCCGATCCGCCATCCGGTCGAGACCCATCCGCTGGCGATCTGCGACGCCGCGAGTCTTTCGTTCGACGACATGGTGATCTCCGAGCGGCGCTATCCGAACCGCGTCGGCCAGACCTACGCGATCACCTACAATCCGGCGCACCGGTGGTACTGGTTCCCGCGCATGCAGCGCAACGAGGCGCTGGTGTTCAAGGTGTTCGATTCGGCGAAGGACGGCCGCGCGCGCTGGAGCGCGCACACGGCGTTCGACGATCCGACCTCGCCGGCGCAGGCGCGGCCGCGCGAAAGCATGGAGATCCGCACCCTCGCGTTTTTCTGAGCCGGCCTCCGCCGGCGCTTTTGTTGCGCCGCCGCGAACGCTGCGACGCGTCGCCGCGGTTGCCGGCAGTGCGACGTTGCGTCCGTCGCTACGACCCCAGCCCTGCCTTTATGACGGCCGTGGGCGGGAAGCGTGATGCCGGCGCGTACGGATGGGGCTCTGCGCATATTGCCCGGACGCGCCCTCGCGCCGTCCGGCGATCTTGCGCTGGAACAGCCGCTCGCGCTCACCGTCGGGCTCTACGCGCTCGCGTTCCTGCTTCCCGCCTGGCCGTGGCTCTCGGGCGCCGTCGTCGTCCCGTGGGATGCCGAGTCGCAGTTTCGCCCGCAGGTCGCGTTTCTGGCGCGCGCGCTCGCCACCGGCCAGTCGCCGTTCTGGACGCCCAACGTGTTCGCGGGCTGGCCGCAGATCAGCGATCCGCAGGCGCTGATCTTCTCGCCGCTGCACTTCCTGCTCGCCTGGTGCGACGCGGCGCCGAGCGCGCTCGCCTTCGATCGCGTCACCTTCGCGTATCTCTTTCTCGGCGGGCTCGGCGTCATCCTCTATTTCCTCGATCGCGGCTGGCATCCGGCCGGCGCGCTGGTCGCGGCGCTCGCCTTCGCGTTCGGCGGCTCGGCCAATTCGCGGCTGCAGCACACGATCCAGATCATCAGCCTCTGCTACCTCGCGCTCGCGCTGTGGCTGCTCGCGCGCGCGCTCGATCGCGGATCGTGGCGCTGGGGCGCGGCGGCCGGCGTCGTCGCCGGGCTCATCGCGGTCGACCGCGATCATGTCGCGTTGCTTTCGCTCTACGTGCTCGCCGGCGTCGCGGCGGCGCACCTGATCGCAGGCGGCCGCGCGCGCCTGCGCGCGCGCCTCGAGACGCTCGCAGCCGCCGGCGCGGTCGGCGGCGCGATCGCGGCCGTGCCGGTGACCATGACGGCGCTGCTCGCCGCGCGCTCGAACCGGCCCGAGATCGGCTACGCGCTCGCCGGGCACGGCTCGCTGCATCCGGCCGATCTCCTGATGCTCGCCTTCGCCGACCTGTTTCACGCCATGGCGCCGAACATCGAGTTCTGGGGACCGCCGAGCCCGCGCTGGCACAAGGCATTCGGCTGGACCGGCCTGTGGACGAGCAAGAACATGGGCATGATCTATTCCGGCGCCGTGCCGCTGGTTGCGCTCGCCTCGTTCGGCGTCGTGCGCGGCCACGCGTGGTCGCGCGAGATCCGCGTCTTCACGGTCGCGGCCGCGCTGACGCTGCTCTATGCGCTCGGCTGGTACACGCCGGCGTTCCACGCGATGCACGCGCTGATGCCCGGCATCGACTTGTTCCGCCGGCCGGCCGACGCGACCTTCGTGCTCGGCGCGCTGCTCGCGGTCATGGCGGGCTATTGCGTCGATCGCTGGCTCGCCGGCGCGGTCGCGCCGCCGACGCCGCGCCAGCGCGCGCTCGAGATCGGCATCGCGCTCGCGCTGGTCGCGCTGGCGGTCGCGCTCGCCGCGACGGTGGTGGGCGTGTCCGCGGCGCTTCATCCGGTCGCGACCGGCGTCGCCGGCGCGGCGGCGGCGGTCGCGGCGCTGGCGCTCGCGCGCGCGTGCCATCCGCGCGCGCCGTTCGCCGCCGCAACGGTGCTCGCGGCCGCGATGGCGCTCGATTTCGCCTGGAATCTTCCGCCGCACATCTCGACCGGGCTGCCGCCCGCGACCTTCGCGGCGCTCGAGCCCGATACGAGGGACGACACCGTGCGGCTGATCAAGTCGCTGCTCGCCGCCGACGCGGCGCCCGACCGGCGCGACCGCGTGGAGATGATCAACATCGCGTACCATTGGCAGAACCTGTCGCTCGCGCAGGATTTCGACCACGTGTTCGGCCACAATCCGCTGCGGCTGCGCTGGTTCTACGAGGCGACCCATGTGGGCGACTACATCGCGCTGGCAAGCCAGCGCGAGTTCTCGCCGCTCTATCCGTCCTACCGCTCGGTGTTCGCGAACCTGCTCGGCGTGCGGCTGATCGTGACGGGCGTTCCGGTCGGCGATATCGACCGGTCGCTGCGGCCGGGCGATCTCGATCTCGTCGCGCGCACCAAGGACGCCTATGTGTACGAGAGCACGCGCGCGCTGCCGCGCGTGATGGTGGTCGGCGACTGGCAGGCGGCCGACTTCAAGCGGCTCTACGTCGCGGGCTGGCCCGCGGCGGTCGATCCGCGCAAGACCTTGCTGCTCGCCCGCGCCCCGAAGGGCATCGCGGCGGGCGCGCGCCGCCGTCCCGGCTCGGCGCGCATCCTGCGTTACGAAAACGGTGAGGTCGACGTCGCCGCGTATGCGCCGGACGGCGGCTTCCTGCTGCTCAACGACGTCTGGGATCCGTGGTGGCGTGCGACCCTCGACGGCAAGCCGGTCGACATCCTGCGCGCCGACGTGATCTTCCGCGCCGTCGCGCTGCCGCCCGGCGCGCACGAAATCCAGTTCACCTTCGCGCCGTTCGCGGGCGCCGCCAACGAGATCGCGCGCCGCCTCGGGCTCGCGCGCTGACGCTGGCGCCGTCGAGCATGGCGAAGAGATCGGGCGCGAGCGCGAGATCGGGTCGTCGGGGCCGAAGCGATGGACGTGGCAGCCGCGGCTCCCTGCCGGAACGTCAATCTGCGGCTTGCTTGGAGGCGCGAGCACCGGCACGGATGCCCGGCTGCGACGGATCGCGGTGCCCGGCGGAAAGCGCCCTTGCGGCAAGCACTTGCAACGAGCGCGTGCGGTCGGTATCGAGCGCGCCTGCGCCTATTGACGGCTATGGGCCGCCTCCCTATGGTCCGCCGCCCGTTGCGCCATTGTGTTGCGCCGCCTGGCTCGCCGCATCCCGGACCCCGTTCACATGCCGCTCACCGATCTCGTTGCGCCGCAGGCGGTCGTTCCCGCGCTTCGGGTCAACAACAAGAAGCAGGCGATCCAGGAACTCGCGGCGCGCGCGGCGGAACTCACCGGCCAGAACGAGCGCGAGATCCTCGAAATCCTCCAGCAGCGCGAGAAGCTCGGCTCGACCGGCATCGGCAACGGCATTGCCATTCCGCACGGCAAGCTGCCGAAGCTCGAGCGCCTGTTCGGCCTGTTCGCGCGGCTCGACCGGCCGATCGATTTCGAGGCGCTCGACGGCCAGCCGGTCGACCTGATTTTTCTGCTGCTCGCGCCGGAGCCGGCCGGCGCCGATCATCTCAAGGCGCTCGCCCGCGTCGCCCGCCTGATGCGCACGCCTGACACCGCGAAGCTGTTGCGCGAATCGCGCGACGCCGAGGCGATCTACGCGGTGCTGACGCGATCGTCGACGGGGTAAGTCGTCATTGCGAGGCGGCCGCAGGCCGCCGAAGCAATCTCGCTCCGCGAATGCATGCGCCTGCCGATCGAGCTTGCTTCGTCGCGCTACGCGCTCCTCGCAATGACGGCTGAGAAGACGACAATGCCCGCGACAAGCGCGGGCATGACGTTTCAAGTTGGCAGAATGAAGCTCAGCGCGCGCTCAGTGCACGCTCACGGTCTCGAGCTCGTGGCTCCACGCATTGGCGACCGCCGCTTCGCGCGTGTCGGTCAGCATGATCGGCGTGCCGTCGGCGGCATGCAGCGCAAAGAGCAGCGTGCCCGGCTCGATCGCCGGCGCCTGCGGGAAGAGCTTGGCGACCTGCTCGGAGCTGATCGGCTTGACATAGGCGATCTGGCCGTCGCCCAGCTGGGCGAGCGCTTCCGGCGAGATGACCGGCGAGCCGGCGGCCGTCTGGTTGTCCATCTGCTTCTCGATCTGTTTCATGGCCCTCGACTCCTTTCTCAGTTAGTTCGTGTCGAGTCCTGTGCGGTTCAATCGTTGTGATCGGCGATCGCGATCGAGCGCACCACGCGCTCGGGTTCCGGGCGCGCGAGGTCGATCGACAAGAGCCCGTTCTTCAGGTCCGCCGCCAGCACCTCCATTCCGTCCGCGAGCACGAAGGTGCGCTGGAACTGGCGCGCCGCGATGCCGCGGTGGAGGTATTGACGTGTCTTGTCGTCCTGCTGCCGGCCGCGGATCAGGAGCTGGCTCTCCTCTACCGTCACGTCGAGCTGATCGCGCGTGAAGCCCGCGACCGCGAGCGTGATGCGCAGCCGCTCCGGCTTGCCGTTCTCGCGCGCGATCCGCTCGATATTGTAGGGCGGATACCCGTCGGCCGCCTTGGCGACCCGATCAAGCGCGCGCTCGATCTCGTCGAAACCGAGCAGGAAGGGACTTGAAAGCGAAGGAACACGCGACATGGTCTCAAAGTCCTGCGATAGCGACTTTGCGGGGCCCTTGCGGCGCCCCAACCGGCGACAGGTCCGCTGGACGGACTTCCTGCTTCCGGTCTAGCGATAATATGGGGTCTGTGGTTAAGGGTTCAAGAATGCCGCCGGGCCGCGGAATGATCCCTCAGACCGTTGTTTTTGCGACAGGTTTGCCCAATCTCGCGATTGACCCGGGAGACTGCACGCCGCCATGAGCAAGCCCGATACCGCCGCCCTCACGGTCCGCGCGCTGCGCGCGGTCGGCGTCGAGGTGCCGATGACCTATGCGCTCGGCACCAGCCGCGCGACCATCGCGCGGGCGCCGCTCCTGCTCGTCGATCTCGACACCGAGGAAGGCGTCACCGGGCGCGCCTATCTGTTCTGCTACCTGCCGGCCGCCGCGCCCGCGATCGCGGCCATGCTCGACGAGGTGCTTGCCGTCACCAGGGGCGAGCGGGTCGCGCCGGTCGATCTGTGGGCGAAGCTCGCCAAGCGCTTCGCGCTGATCGGGGTGCAGGGCATCGTGCGCATGGCGATGGCCGGCTTCGACGTCGCCTGCTGGGACGCGCTGGCGCAGGCGGCGGGCCTGCCGCTCGCGCGGTTTCTCGGCGCGCAGGCGACGCGCATCCCGGCCTACAACAGCTGCGGCCTTGGCCTGATGCCGACGGACAAGCTCGCCGACGAGGCCGCGAAGCTGATGGCGGGCGGCTTCAAGGCCGTGAAGCTGCGGCTCGGTTACGACACTCTGCGCGAGGATCTCGCGGCGCTTGCCGCGGTGCGCGGGCGCGTCGGCGCCGGCACCCACATCATGGTCGACTACAACCAGGCGCTCACGGTCGCCGAGGCGCTGGCGCGCGGACGCGCGCTCGACCGCGAGGGCGTCTACTGGCTGGAGGAGCCGATCCGCCACGACGACTATGCGGGCGCGGCGCGGCTTGCGCGCGAGCTCAGCGTCCCGATCCAGATCGGCGAGAATTTCTCCGAGCCGCACAGCATGGCGGCCGCGATCGCGGCCGGCGCCTGCGACTACGCGATGCCCGATCTCGAGCGCATCGGCGGCGTCACCGGCTGGCAGCGCGCCGCCGGCCTTGCGGCCGCGCACCGCATCGAGATGTCCTCGCACCTCTTTCCCGAGGTGAGCGCGCATCTCCTCGCCGCGACGCCGACGCGCCACTGGCTCGAATGGGTCGACTGGGCCGCGCCGATCCTGCAGGAACCGCTGCACGTCGCCGACGGCTTCGTGCAGGTGCCGGAGCGGCCCGGCAATGGATTGAGCTGGAACGCGACCGCGGTGGAAAAGTATCGGATGTGAAGAGCGAATAGCGAATGGCGAATAGCGAGTAGGGTTCGGAGTCTTTCTTCCCTATTCGCTACTCGCCATTCGCTATTCGCCGCGTTGCCGTGCGAGGCCCGCTCAGTAGCGGATGAGGTGCTTGACCTCGTTGCCCACCAGGTTGCCGACGCGCTTTGCCCGGTTGCGCAGGAAGCGCAGCAGGCCGGAGTCGACGAAATAGGTGAGCAGGATGCTGTCGCGCGTCGCGACCTCGTTGCCGACCGGGTCGGCCGAGTGCCAGGTGTTGTCGCCGACCGCGAACGCGTAGCCGGAATTGCGCGCGAACTTCATCTGCGTCGCCTTGGGCAGCGAGCCGTCCGCCAGCCGGTCGTGGAAGATGGTGCCGATATGGGTGTTGGCATCGTCCGGCGGCAGGTAGAGCTGAACCGTGATGCCCTTCCATTGCGTGTCGGTGTGCGGCGTGATGCGATAGCCCGGAATGTCGCGGGTGAGCACCGGGATCGGATACATGCCGACCTCGCCGAAATGCTCGCCGAAGCGGCGCTTGAGGCCGGGCGCAAGCCGCCGCATCAGCGCCGTCTGCACCTCGCCGGAGCACAGCGCGCGCCCGACCAGGTCCCAGATGGTGCGCTTGGGCTCCGGCAGGTGGCGCGTGAACTCGGGAAAGAGATCGATCTTCACCCGCGTCGACGAGCCGTCCTCGCGGATATTGCCCTTGTTGCGCCCGGGCAGCGGCCGGTAGTCGGCCGCGTTCGGCATGTTGGCGACCATCGCGGCGTACACGTCGTCGGGAAACACGCGGTCGAGCTCGAGATGGAAGAACGGCGCCTCGACCGCCCGCGCCGCCTCGATATTGGCGACGACGGCGGCGATGAGGTTCTTGACGGCGTGTCTGTCAGGCATGGGAACTACCAGCTTCCCTCAAAGATAGCCCATTTTGCCACGGCAGCCTTTCACCGCAACCGCTTCTTCGCGAACGCGCGACCTGACGCTGTTTTGAGATAGCGCTCGAATGCAATGGCCTTCGCTTCGTCGGAGAATGCGATGTAGGTCACAAGGCGCCAGGGTTTGTATTTGGCAGTGTGGGGCGATTGACCCGCATTGTGGGCAGCGAGGCGGCCACGGAGATCATCCGTGTGTCCGACGTACCATTGTCCGGGAAAACTGACGCTTTCGAGGAGATAGACGTAGGTCATGGAAGACCTGGTGTGTGTCCCCGCCATCCCCTGTTGAGCCGGCCCGCCTTCGCTCTTCGAGCTACGGCGGGCAGCCTTCGCCCCCCTCTTTTCCCTTGAGAGGTAGGAGCTTGCGAAGGCTGGCCTGCCAGCCGAAGCCCCCCGAAGGGGGGCGAAGGCTGGTGGAGCCAATCGGAATCGAACCGACGACCTCTTGAATGCCATTCAAGCGCTCTCCCAACTGAGCTATGGCCCCGCCAAGTCCGCGGCGTTGGGATTTGCCGCGTCAAAAACCTTACGCCAACCTGTCGCTTTACGCCTTGAGACGACAGCGCATTGCACAAACCCGCCCTGATCTCAAGTCTCCTCCTCGTCCTCGATGTCGCCGCCGATGATCTCGGTGACGTCGGTGTCCTCTTCCTCGGTCTCCTCGATGAAGGGCGCCTCGTCGTCCTCGCCCTCCACCTCCTCGATCTCGACGTCCTCGACCCCCTCGCCGGGCTGCTTCTTGGCGCCCTCGACCTCGGCGTCCGCCTCCTCGAGCGAGACGAACTCGGCCTCCTGCGGCTCCGGCGCCTCCGGTTCCGGCGCCGGCGCCGCGGCGCGTGCGGCGGCCGCCGCGTCCGGCCGGCCGCGCGGCGCGACCACGACGACCTCGTAGACCGTGCCGCACTTCGGGCAGACGATCGGGTCCTTGTTCAGGTCGTAGAACTTGGCGCCGCAACCGGCGCAGAGGCGTTTCGTACCGAGCTCTGGCTTTGCCACGGTTCAGTATTCCTTGGGAGACCAGGTTGAAAAAGCGAGCCATCCCCTTGGCGACTTGGGAAGGCGCTGTCAATAGTGCATGCGCGCCGCGTGGTAAAAGTTCCTCACCCCTGCGGAAAGATGACGCCGTGCGCCCTATCGTGCTAGGACGACACGCTTTTTTCGCGCCGGACCGCTTCCATGGCCTCGCCTGCCGCCGCCTCGCCGCTGACCGCCCGCCGCAATGGCGCCTTGAAGGGCGCCCTGCGCGTGCCAGGCGACAAGTCGATCTCGCACCGCGCCCTGATCCTCGGCGCGCTCGCGGTCGGCCGCACGCGCATCGCCGGCCTGCTCGAAGGCGAGGACGTCATCAATACCAGCAAGGCCATGGCGGCGCTCGGCGCGCGGGTCGCGCGAGTGGGCGAGGGCGCCTGGGAGATCGACGGGGTCGGCGTCGGCGGCTTTCGCAACCCCGACGCGACGCTCGATTTCGGCAATTCGGGCACCGGCTGCCGGCTCGTCATGGGCGCGGTCGCGGGCTGCCCGGTGACCGCCACCTTCGACGGCGACGCCTCGCTGCGCAAGCGGCCGATGGCGCGCATCCTCGATCCGGTGGCGCAGATCGGCGCGCGCGCGGTCGCGTGCGCCGAGGGCGTGCGGCTGCCGCTTACGCTTGCGGGCGCGCGCGATCCGATCCCGATCGTCTACCGCACGCCGGTGCCTTCGGCGCAGATCAAGTCGGCGGTGCTGCTCGCCGGCCTCGCGGCGCCGGGCGAAACGACCGTGATCGAAAGCGAGGCGAGCCGCGATCACACCGAGCTGATGCTGCGCCATTTCGGCGCCGAGCTCACCTCCGCGCCGGACGGGCCGCACGGCCGCCGGGTCACGCTGCAGGGCCAGCCGGAACTCGCCGGCGCGCGCGTGACGGTGCCGGCCGATCCGTCCTCCGCCGCCTTCCCGATGGTGGCGGCGCTGATCGCCCCCGGCTCGGACGTGATCCTCACCGGCGTCATGACCAATCCGCTGCGTGCCGGCTTGCTCGCGACCTTGCGCGAGATGGGCGGCAGCATCGAGACGCTCGAGGTGCGCACCGATGCGGGCGAGCCGATGGCCGATCTGCGCGTGCGCTGCTCCGGTCTGCGCGGGGTCGAAGTGCCGGCGCTGCGGGCGCCCTCGATGATCGACGAATATCCGGTGCTCGCGGTCGCGGCCGCCTATGCCAAGGGCACGACCGTGATGCGCGGCCTCAAGGAGCTGCGCGTCAAGGAATCCGACCGGCTCGCCGCGACCGCCGCAATGCTGCGGGCGAACGGCGTTGAGGTCGAGATCGAGGGCGACGACCTGATCGTGCACGGCAAGGGATACGTGCCGGGCGGCGGCACGGTCACGACCCACATGGATCACCGCATCGCCATGGCGGCGCTCGTCATGGGCATCGCCGCGACGCGCCCCGTCGCGGTCGACGACGCCGCCATCATCGCCACGAGCTTCCCGGGCTTCGCCGACCTGATGCGCTCGCTCGGCGCCGATTTGTCATGAGCTTTGTCATGAGCTCGCTTTACCTCCCCCTGCAGGGGGGAGGTCGATCGCGCGAAGCGCGATCGGGT
>Ga0335081_10010282_pt1 | contig 15110 bp, 16 predicted proteins | sample Lox_Sample_35_FD_206713 | JGI IMG/M metagenome (GOLD analysis project Ga0335081, IMG submission 206713) | Soil microbial communities from Loxahatchee National Wildlife Refuge, Florida, United States - Lox_Sample_3.5 | ecosystem: Environmental > Terrestrial > Soil > Wetlands | place: USA...
GTGCCTGTCAGCCCAGGCTGAATTCGCCGCTCTTGACGGCAGCGGTGAACAGGGAGCCACCTCCAGCCGGCCCAGCGCGAGGAGCGGTATGTCCTGCGCGGCGACGGCTGGCTCGAACTGGCCGGGACGGCGGTCAATGCCACCCGGGACGTGGCCGGCCTGGCGCCCCCCGGCGACATTCACCTCGTGCGCAACGACGGCGGCCAGACCGCCATCTCGCTGCACATCTACGGCACCGACATCAGCCGCCTCGGCAGCAGCGTCCGCCGGATCTACGATCTGCCTGTCGTCGCCGGGACACCCGGCTGACGGCACAGCATCCGCTGCGGCGCGGGCCGGCGATCCCAAGCTACGCTCACCACCGCGCCTCTGGTCTCGCAAGCGGGCAATTTGCTATTTTACAGGTCGAGTATGAAGAGTACGCGGCGACAGACCAGCACAGCACGATCATCACCTTCTATCACCCGCCGCGTGACCGGGACTGAGGCCAGCTGGACCATGATGGGGGAAGTGGATCAGAACGATCCGGAAGCCATCCTCAGTTACCGGCGCCTGAACGGGCGCGTTCGTCAAGTGCACACATGAGCTCAATGGAGGAACACCATGACGCTGGCTCTCGGGGACACCGCCCCGGACTTCCACGCCCAGACAACCGAAGGGCCGATCGACTTCCACGACTGGATCGGGGACTCGTGGGTGGTCCTGTTCTCACATCCGAAGGACTTCACTCCGGTATGCACGACCGAACTCGGCTACATGGCCAGGATCAAGCCGGAGTTCGACCGGCGCGGCGTTAAGATCATCGGCCTGTCGGTCGATGGCACCAGCGACCACGAGCGGTGGGCAGCCGACATCAAGGAAACCCAGGGGCAGGCGCCCAACTACCCGATCATCGCCGACGCCGACTTCAACGTGTCCAAGCTCTACGGGATGCTCCCGGCCAGCGTCTCCGGCGACCCGAAGGTACGCACGCCCGCCGACAACCAGACGGTGCGGAACGTATTCGTGATCGGCCCGGACAAGAAGATCAAGCTGATCCTGGTCTACCCGATGACCACCGGGCGCAACTTCGACGAGGTACTGCGGGTGATCGACTCTCTCCAGCTCACCGCCAAGCACCGGGTGTCCACCCCGGTGAACTGGCAGCCGGGGGAAGACGTCATCATCGCCGGCTCGGTCTCCAACGCCGAGGCCAAGGAGATCTTCGGCGAATGGGAGGAGCCCAAGCCCTACATCCGCATCGTCTCCCAGCCCGGCTGACGTCCCGGGCCTCGCTGCGTCGCTGCATGTGGCTGGGGCGGCCTGGCAGGCCGGCTGATTTAGGCCCGTTCGGCGGGCAGGAGGTCGCTGGCCAGGGCCGGGTCGGCGGGCTCCAGCGGAGCGCGGCCGATGATGAGATCGGCGGCCCGCTCGGCGATGGCGATGGTCGGGGCGTTGGTGTTGCCCCGGGGCACCACCGGCATCACCGAGGCGTCGACCACCCGCAGCTGCTCCACCCCGCGCACCCGCAGCTCCGGGTCCACCACGCTGGTCAGCTTGGCGGCGGCCAGCCGCGAGTCGCCGCCCATCGCACAGGTGCCCACCGGGTGGAACAGCGTGGCGAGGTCGCGCCGGATGAACTCCCGGACGGCCGTGTCCGAGCGGACCTCCGGTCCCGGTGACAGCTCGGACCTGCAGATCCTGGAGAGCGGGCTGGCGCACGCGAACTCGCGGGCCATCCGGACCCCTTCCACCAGCGGCTCGATGTCGGTGCCGTCGGACAGGTAGGCGGGGTCGATGGCGGGCTTGTGCCGGGGGTCGGCGCTGCGCAGCCGGACGTGGCCGCGGCTGCCGACGCCGACCAGCGTGATCAGCAGGGACAGCGCCCGCGTCCGCGGGTCGGCCAGCCCTTCCCGCTGGTAGGGCGTGGGGAGCACGTGCCATTGCAGGTCGGGCGCTGCGAGTGAGGGCCGGGTCCGGCTGAACCCGCCCGCCTCCGCCACGTTCGAGGTCAGCGGGCCGGAGTGCCGCAGCCGCCAGCGGGCCAGGTTGGCCGGGGTGGACTCCTCCCACAGGCCCTGCGTGCGCGGGGTGGACCACATCGTGGTGACCACCGGGTGATCAGACAGGTTCGCGCCCACACCCGGGCTGTCCGCGTGGACGATGATGCCGTGCTCGTTCAGGTGGCTGGCGGGGCCGATGCCGGAGAGCATGAGCAGATGCGGGCTGCCGATGGCTCCCGCGGACAGGATCACCTCGGCTTCGGCGCGCGCCGTCTCCTCCGCGCCGCGGCGCAGGTAGCGCACCCCGGCGGCACGGCCCGCCTCCACCACCACCTGGGTCACCCGGGCGTCGGTCAGCACTTCCAGGTTGGGCCGTGACATGGCCGGGTGCAGGTAGGCGTCCGCCGCCGACCAGCGGCGGCCGTCCCGCTGGGTCACCTGGTAGAAGCCGCTGCCGTCCTGCTGCGGCCCGTTGAAGTCCTCGTTCGCCACCAGCCCGCACTCACGCGCCGCCGCGACCCACGCCTTGGTGAGCGCCGACCGGTACTTCAGGTCCGAGACGGTCAGCGGGCCGCCCGCGCCGTGGTAGGGCGAGGCGCCCCGGGTATTGTCCTCGGCCCGGCGGAAGTAGGGCATCAGGTCGGTGTAGCCCCAGCCGGTGCAGCCGTAGTCGTCCCGCCAGGTGTCGTAGTCGTGCCGGGCGCCCCGGATGTAGATCATCGCGTTCATCGATGACGAGCCGCCGAGCATGCGGCCACGGGGCCAGTAGATGGCCCGCCCGGCCGCCCGTTCCTGCGGGACGGTGCGGTAGTCCCAGTCGTAGGTGCTCTGGAAGAGCAGGTTCAGGGCCGCCGGGATGTGGATCTCGTCGGCGCTGTCCGGCGGGCCGGCCTCCAGCAGCAGCACCCGCGTGGCGGGGTTCTCCGACAGGCGCGCAGCGAGGACGCATCCGGCGCTGCCGGCACCGACGATGACATAGTCGTACACGGCCACCTTCTCACCCACCGTTCGGGCTGCTGTAGGCGACAACCCTACCGGCGCGGCGGGCCAGCAGGCGGGCACTCACCCGCCGCGCCGGGCCGGCCGTGCCAGCGCCACCCGCTACGGTGATGGCATGCCGAAGAAGCGCCAGGACCAGCCCGTCGTTTTGTCACGTATTTACACCCGCACCGGCGACGACGGGACGACCGCGCTCGGCGACATGAGCCGGGCGCCGAAGACGGACCCGCGCCTGGTCGCCTACGCCGACGTGGACGAGGCCAACTGCGCGATCGGGGCCGCCCTCGCGCTCGCCGAGTTCAGCGACGACATCGCCGCGGTGCTCACCCGGGTGCAGAACGAGCTGTTCGACGTGGGTGCCGATCTGTGCAACCCGGTCACCGACAGCCCGCCCTATCCCCCGCTGCGGATCGACGGCAGCTACGTGAGCGCCCTGGAGCACGACTGCGACGAGCAGAACGCGGACCTGCCCACGCTGCGCAGCTTCATCCTGCCCGGGGGCACGCCGGGCGCGGCGCTGCTGCACACCGCCAGGACCGTCGTCCGCCGCGCCGAGCGCAGCACCTGGGCCGCGCTGGCCGTCCACGGTGAAACGATGAACCCGCTCACCGCCCGCTACCTCAACCGGCTCTCGGACCTGATGTTCATCCTCGCCCGGCGGGCGAACCTGTCACGCGGCGACGTGCTCTGGCAGCCGGGCGGCGACCGCTGACGCCCGTCAGCTGGCCCAGCGGTCGTAGGAGCCGGGCGGGGCCGCCTCCAGCCACGCCAGGAAACCGGTCAGCGCGGCTTCGCCCATGGCCAGCTCGACCGTGTCCGGGCTGTCCCCCGCGTGGCAGTCGACCACCACCATGCCCGGCCCGAGGTGCACCGCCTCCGCCGGGTCGGCGTCCCGCCGCGAGGTGACCGACAGGGTCTGGCGGGAGAGCACCTCCTCCGGGGTGAACAGCACCCCGACGCCGTTGTACCAGCGCAGCTCGTCCGCCCCGTAGGCGGCCACCCCGAGCCGCCAGGTCCCGCCGGGCCTGCGCAGCCCGCACTCGACGGTGCCGCCGCCCCGGTCGAGCAGGATCCGGCGCCCGGCGATGCCCGCGGCCGCGAGCACGACGACGATGAGGAAGGCCACGAAGATCCAGGCCGCGTCGAGCGCTAGAGCTTTGCTCATCACGGGCCCTGGCCGCCGCCTCTGGTCAGGACCGCTCGCCCGCGGCCCGCAGCAACGCCCGGGCGTATTTCACCTCGGCCGGCTCCTCCTCCGGCGACCCCGGTACCGTGCCCTCCAGCCTGGCGTCCAGCTCCGCCTGGACGGCGGTGGTGTCCACCCCCGGCCCCAGCTGGGCCTGGCGGGACAGGATCGACACCCGGTCGTCGGCGACCGCCAGGAAGCCGCTGCTCACCGCGGCCACCACCTCCTGGCCGAGGTCTTCCCCATCGCCTTCGGGGTCGAGAATCCGGACCAGGCTGCCTTCGGCCAGGATCCCGAGCACCGGGCTGTGGCCGGTCAGGACGCCCACGTCCCCGTCCAGGGTCTTGGCGATCACCATCCGGGCGCGCCCTGACCAGATCTCGCCGTCCGGCGCGACCAGCTCTACCCGAAGCGTCACCGCGCTACCTCAATCGCTCGCTGTGCCCGCGGCCGCCCAGGGCCGGCGCCTTCCTGTCCGCTCCCCCGTGCGCCCGCGGACGCATGCACACACCGTTCACTGGCGCTCCAGCTCCTGGGCCTTCCGCTCCACGTCATCGATCCCGCCGCACATGAAGAACGCCTGCTCAGGGATGGCATCGTACTTGCCCGCGCACAGTGCCTTGAACGAGGAGATGGTGTCGGCCAGCGGGACGAACACGCCCGGCTGGCCGGTGAACTGCTCGGCGACGAACATCGGGTGGGACAGGAACCGCTCGATGCGCCGCGCCCGCTTGACGGTGACCTGGTCCTCTTCGGACAGCTCGTCGATGCCCAGGATGGCGATGATGTCCTGCAGCTCCTTGTAGCGCTGCAGGATCCGCTGCACCTCACGGGCCACGTCGTAGTGCTCCTGGCCGACGTAGTTGGCGTCCAGGATGCGGGAGGTCGAGTCGAGCGGGTCCACCGCCGGGAAGATGCCCTTCTCGGTGATCGCCCGGGACAGCACGGTGGTCGCGTCCAGGTGGGCGAACGTGGTGTGCGGCGCCGGGTCGGTGATGTCGTCCGCGGGCACGTAGATCGCCTGCATCGAGGTGATCGAGTGGCCGCGGGTCGAGGTGATCCGCTCCTGCAGCTGCCCCATCTCGTCGGCCAGCGTGGGCTGGTAGCCCACGGCCGAGGGCATCCGGCCGAGCAGCGTGGACACCTCCGAGCCCGCCTGGGTGAACCGGAAGATGTTGTCGATGAACAGCAGCACATCCTGGCCCTGCACGTCACGGAAGTACTCGGCCATGGTCAGCGCGGACAGCCCTACCCGCAGCCGGGTGCCCGGCGGCTCGTCCATCTGCCCGAATACCAGCGCGGTGTCCTTGATGACGTTCGACTCGGTCATCTCGATGAACAGGTCGTTGCCCTCACGGGTGCGCTCGCCGACCCCGGCGAACACCGAGACGCCGCCGAAGTTCTTGGCCACCCGGGTGATCATCTCCTGGATGAGCACCGTCTTGCCCACGCCCGCCCCGCCGAACAGGCCGACCTTGCCGCCCTTGACGTACGGGGTGAGCAGGTCGAGCACCTTGATGCCGGTCTCCAGGATCTCGGTCCTGGGCTCCAGCTGGTCGAACGGCGGCGGGTCGCGGTGGATCGGCCAGCGCTCGGTCACCTTCAGCTCGGCGGTGGGCACGTCCAGCGTCTCGCCGAGGACGTTGAACACGTGGCCCTTGGTGACATCGCCGACCGGCACGCTGATCGGGCCGCCGGTGTCGGTGACGGTGGCGCCGCGCACCAGGCCGTCGGTCGGCTGCATGGCGATCGCCCGGACGGTCTCGTCGCCCAGGTGCTGCTCGACCTCCAGGGTCAGCGTCCTGGTCTGGTCGTCCACCGTGACATCCACCGTCAGGGCGTTGTAGATGTCGGGCATGTCCTCGGTGGTGAACTCCACGTCCACGACGGGGCCGATGACGCGTGCGACCCGGCCGGCCTGCGCGCCGGCGGCTGCCTCGCCGCCCGCGGCGGCGCTCTCGGCGGTTGCGGTCATGATGACACTCACTCTTTCCCTGCGGCGGTCTCGGCCAGCGCGTTGGCGCCCCCGACGATCTCGCTGATTTCCTGGGTGATCTCGGCCTGGCGTGCCTTGTTGGCCTCGAGGGTGAACTGCTCGAGCAGGTCGTTGGCGTTGTCGGTGGCCGACTTCATCGCCCGCCGCCGCGCCGCGATCTCCGAGGCGGCGGCCTCCAGCAGCGCGTGATAGATCCTGCTCTCCACATACCAGGGCAGCAGGGCATCCAGCACGTCCGGCGGCGAGGGCTCGAACTCATACAGCGGGAACGGCCCGCTCGGCGGTGGCTCCGTGCTCTCCTCGATCTCGATCGGGAGGATCCTGCGCACGATCGCCCGCTGGTTGAGCATGGACACGAACTCGGTGTAGACGCAGTAGATCTCGTCCACCCCGCCGTCGGCGGACGGGCGGCCGAACGCATCGAGCAGCGCCTCGGTGATCTCGCTGGCATTCTCGTGGCGTGGCGTCTCCGAGAACCCGTCCCACACGGCGGCCATCTCCCGCTCGCGGAACCGGTGCCACGTGATCCCCTTCCGGCCCGACACGTAGGTCACCTCGTCGGTGCCGCGCTCGCCGAACAGCCCGCGCAGGCCCTGGGCCTCGCGCAGGACGTTGGCGTTGTAGCCGCCGGCGAACCCGCGGTCGCTGGTGAGGATCAGGATCGCCGCCCGCTCGGTGCGCTCGGGCTCACGGACGATCGGGTGGTCGATCTGCGCGGACCGGCTGACCACCGCCTCGACGGCGTTGGTGATCTCCCGTGCGTAGGGCGCCGCGGCGCGGACCCGCTGCTGTGCCTTGATGATCCGCGAGGACGCGATCAGCTCCTGGGCACGGGTGATCTTGGCAGTGGACTGGATCGACCGGATCCGCTGCCGGATGGCGCGAAGCTGTGCTGCCATGCTCTGCCTTCCCGGCCTAGTCCTGCGCGGGCGGCGGAGGCGGCGGGCGCTTGGTCACTTTCTCCCGGCCCACGTCCTCCTCGCTCGTTGGCTCGGCCGGCTCCTCGCCGTCGCCGGAGACGAGCATCTCCCCGCCGCCGACCTCGAAGCCCCGCCGGAACTCCCCGATCGCGTCCTTGAGCACGGTGGCGGTGTCGTCGTCCAGCTGGCCGGTCTCCCTGATTGAGGAGTACACGCCGTCGTGGCTGCGCTGCAGGTAGTCGAGGAAGCCGTCCTCGAACCGCCGGACGTCATCGACCGGCACGTCGTCGAGGTACCCGGACGTCCCCGCCCACACCGTGACCACCTGGCGCTCCACCGGCAGTGGGCTGTACTGCGGCTGCTTGAGCAGTTCCACCAGCCGCGCGCCCCGGTCCAGCTGGGCGCGGGACACGGGGTCCAGGTCGGAGGCGAACGCGGCGAAAGCCTCCAGGTCGCGGTACTGGGAAAGGGCGAGCTTCAACCCGCCGGCCACCTTCTTCATCGCCTTGATCTGAGCGTCGCCGCCGACCCGGGACACCGACCGGCCCACATTGATGGCCGGCCGGACGCCGGAGTTGAACAGGTCGGTCTCCAGGAAGATCTGGCCGTCGGTGATGGAGATGACATTGGTCGGAATGTAGGCGGAGATGTCGTTGGCCTTGGTCTCAATAATCGGCAGGCCGGTCAGTGAGCCGCCGCCCAGCTCCTTCGACAGTTTGGCGCACCGCTCGAGCAGGCGGGAGTGCAGGTAGAAGACGTCTCCGGGGTACGCCTCACGCCCCGGCGGGCGGCGCAGCAGCAGCGAGATGGCCCGGTACGCCTCCGCCTGCTTGGACAGGTCGTCGAAGATGATCAGCACGTGCTGGCCCGCGTACATCCAGTGCTGGCCGATCGCCGAACCGGTGTAGGGGGCGATGTACTTGTAGCCCGCGGGGTCGGAGGCGGGGGCGGCGACGATGGTCGTGTACTCCATCGCGCCCGCGTCTTCCAGCGCCTGCCGGACCTGGGCGGTGGTGGAGCCCTTCTGGCCGACCGCCACGTAGATGCACTTGACCTGGCGCTCAGGGTCGCCGGACTCCCAGTTGGCCTTCTGGTTGATGATCGTGTCGATGGCAATGGCGGTCTTGCCGGTCTGCCGGTCGCCGATGATCAGCTCCCGCTGGCCGCGCCCGACCGGTGTCATCGCGTCGATCGCCTTGATGCCGGTCTGCAGCGGCTGGCTCACCTTGGCACGCTGGACCACCGAGGGGGCCTGCAGCTCCAGCGCCCGCAGGACGGTGCCCTTGATCTCTCCCTTGCCGTCCAGCGGCACGCCGAGCGCGTCCACCACCCGGCCGAGGTAGGCGTCGCCGACCGGCACCGACAGCACCTGGCCGCTCCGGCGTACCTGCTGGCCCTCCTCGACCTTGGTGAAGTCGCCGAGGATGACCACGCCGATCTCGCGGACGTCCAGGTTCAGCGCGAGGCCGCGGATACCGCCGGGGAACTCCAGCAGCTCGTTGGCCATCGCCGAGGGCAGGCCCTCTACCCGCGCGATGCCGTCGCCGGCCTCGGCGACCACCCCGACCTCCTGCCGGGAGGCGCCTTCCGGCTCGTACTCCTGGACGAAGGTCGCCAGCGCGTCCCGGATCTCGTCGGGCCGGATTGTCAGCTCCGCCATGGTCCTCGTGTCTTTCTTCGTCGAACTGCCGGTGGTAGGTGGTCTGCCGGCCGCGGCCCGGGCCGGGCTGCGCTCCCCCTGGGAACGGTCACGGCCGGCCATCAGGACGCCAGCCGCTGCCGTAGCTGGGCGAGCCGGCTCGCCACGCTGCCGTCGATGAACTCATCCCCGATCTGGACGGATATTCCACCCACGACCCTGGGATCGACGACGACATTCAGGTGAACATCGTGGCCGTAGGCATGCGCCAGGGCGGCGGCGAGCCGCCCGCGCTGCTGCTCGGTGAGCCCGCTGGCGACCCGCACGACGGCGATCAGGCGCTGCCGCCAGTCGGCGGCCAGCCGCCCGTACTCGTCCAGGGCCGTCTCGAGATTACGTCCCCGCGGGTGGATAACCGCCTGGGTGATCAGCTGGAGGGCGGCCGGGGTCACCTTGGCCGCCAGCAGCGTGTCCAGCAGGCCGCGCTTGCCCTCATCCGGCCCTTGATCCTCCAGGGCCGACCGCAGCGCGGGCTCGGTGCCGACGATCCTGCTGAACCTGAACAGCTCGTCCTCCAGGTCATCGAGCTGGCCGCCACCCTCGGCCGCGGCCGCGGTGGCCAGCACGCCGAGCTCCTCGGCCGTGTCGGCCAGGTCCCGCGGCGACGACCAGCGGAGGTCCGCCATGCCGGAGACCAGGTCCATGGTGGGCGCGGAGACACGGCCGTCCAGCAGCCGCCGGGCCAGGCCGCTCCGGGCCGCCGCCGGGCTCGTGGCGTCGGTCAGCGCGCGGCGCAGGCCAGGCTCGCGGTCGAGCAGGTGGGTCACCGCGAACAGCTCCCCGCCGAGTGCCGCGGGGTCAGCCCTGGCGGCCAGCGCGGCCGTCAGCTGCTCGCGTGCCATGATGAACGATCCGCGGCTGGCGCCCCTCAACTGTCTGCCTCCCTCGCGGGCGCCCGGTCCGCGGGGGGCCGGGCTGGCTTCGGGAGGCTGGTCCTCGGCGCCGGGACACCGCTCCGGCCGCGAGCGGCCTGCGCGGCGTTCGGCCCGGCGCCTGCGGCACCGGCTTCCCAATTCGCCACGCGAGACGGTCCCCTTCCGCGTCCCGTGATCGCCATGACCAGCATGCAAGTAGTCATCGGGCGGCGCTTCCGGCCTGCTGATCCAGCTCGTCCAGGAAGCGCTCAACGACGCGCCGCTGCCGGGCCTCGTCGGTCAGCGACTCGCCCACCACACGGCTGGCGAGCTCCACCGCGAGCGTGCCGACCTCGGTCCTGAGCGACTGGACCGCCTGCTGGCGGTCCGCCTCGATCTGCGCATGGGCCGCCTCGATGAGGCGGCGGCCCTCGGCGCCCGCCTGCTCGCGCATCTCGGCGATGATCTGCGCCCCCTGCTCCCGTGCCTCCTCGCGCAGCCGGGCGGCCTCGTGCCGGGCCTCGGCCAGCTGCTCCCGGTACGCGGCGAGGGTGGCGTTCGCCTCGGCCTGGGTCTCCTCGGCCCGCTGCAAGCCTCCCTCGATCGCGTCGGTCCGTTCCTCGAGCATCTTGTTGAGCCTAGGGATCAGGACCTTCCAGAGCGCGAAGAAGATGATGCCGAACGTGGCGAGGCCGACAATGAGCTCGGTCAGGTTCGGGATCAGCGGGTTCTCAAGCTGTTCGGCCGCTTGGTACAACATGGCCGCTACCTCTCCGTCCGGGTGCTACTTGATAAAGAACGGGACGGCGATACCGATGAGCGCCAGCGCCTCAGTCAGCGCGAAACCGATCCACATGTAGGTGGTGATCCGGCCCGAGGCCTCCGGCTGCCGCGCCATGGCCTCGATGGCGTGCCCGAAGACCAAGCCGATGCCGATGCCCGGCCCGATCGCGGCCAGACCGTAGGTCAGCGCTCCCAGGTTGATGATGTGGATCGTGTACGGGTTGGCCGGCGTGCCCGGCCCTCCCGCCGCGACGTAGAGCAAGTGATGCACCAGCTGATGCATTGTGTCGTTTCCTTCTTGTCGGGCCGGCTACGCCGGATTGTGTGGGCTAGTGGGTTAGTGCGATGTCTCCGTCGCGTCGGCGATGTAGAACGCGGTGAGCGTGGCGAAGATGAACGCCTGCAGCGCCGTGATCAGCACCTCCAGGCCGGTCAGGATGATCGTCAGCAGGAACGACGTCACCGAGAAGAGCAGGCCGATCGAGAGGCTGAACAGGTACCAGGACGCCAGCCCGAACACCAGCAGCAGCAGATGCCCGGAGAGCATGTTGGCGAAAAGCCGGATCGCGAGGGTGAACGGGCGGACAAAGATGTTGGAGAGCAGCTCGACCGGGGACAGGAGCGGCAGGATCCACCAGGGCGCCCCCTCGGGCACCGCCATCTGCTTGAAGTAGCCGATCGGCCCCTTGCTCTTCATCCCGATCGTGATGTAGGTGACCCACACGACGAAGGCGAGCCCCGCCGGGAACGCGATCTTGGACGTCGCCGGGAACTGGATCAGCGGGATGAGGCTGAAAACGTTCATGATCCAGACGAAGAAGAAGATCGCGACGATGAAGGGCAGGTACTTGTCGCCCTTCCTGCCCAGCTGCTGGCGCAGGATCTGGTCACGGACGAACAGCACGCCCAGCTCGCCGAGATTCTGCGTGCCCCGGGGGACGAGCTTCGGCTTCCGGAACGCCACGTAGAAGAAGGCCAGGATGATGGCCCCGGACAGCACGGCGAGCACGACGGGCTTGGTGATCGCGATGCCGCCGACGGTGAAGATCGGCTTGAAGTAGAAGTTCGAGATCGACGGCGCCGGGTAACCACAGCCGCTGAAGATGTGGCATCCGCTGGCCGTGGTCATTACGGACGTGTCACTCACCGTTGGCTCCTAGCGGCAGCCGCCCGGGCGTGCCCGGGTGGCAGGTCAACGGGGTCACGATCTGGTGACCCGGAAGATGACAAGGGCGATCGCGCTGGCCAGGCCGGCCAGCATCCCGATCGGGAACAGCACCGGCCAGCCGGTCCAGCGGGCGGCCAGCCAGCCCACGAAGCCGTACAGCGCCATGCCGCCGATCATGTAGGACAGGATCGCCCAGCCCTCGCTCGCCGGGCGTGGCTGCGACGGATCCCGGCCGCCCTTCGGCGCCCCAGGGCCGCTCACCGGGCACCTCGCCTGGCCTGCTGTCCGCGCATGCGGATGGGCCGGCCATGGGCCGCATCCCCCCGCCCTGCGGTCCGGTGGTTCTCACGGGTCACCGGTCTCTGTCCGGCTCGACGTACAGCATCTTCAGCCGCATCGACGACAGCACCTGCGCCGCGCTGTAGGTGATCACGCAGACGATGACGGTCAGGCCGAAGAACCTGTCATTGAAAGCGGTCGAGTTCTGGAAGGCACCGACCAGGATGATCAGGACGAGGATCTTCACCAGGTAGGTGCCGAGCGCCGCCGCCATCATCGCCTGCGGGCTCACCCTCGCCGCCCGGCCGACCACCAGCAAGCTGATCCCGAAGAAGACGATCACCAGCGCGACCCCGAGCGCGGCGCCGAGCAGCCCCTTGGTACCGCCCAGGACGGCGCCCAGCACGATCATGAGCAGCGCGACAGGAGCTGTGAGCAGAGCGGAACGCCGCAGGATCACGGCATAGTACGCCGGCATCTACCAGGCTCCGGGGGCTCGATGGTCGCACAAATGGCCTGCACGTGCACCGACCCATCCCCGCCACGCGGGCCGCTCAGAGCAGCCACGACGCGGGAGTGGCGCATGTGCGCCGCCACGTGTGCGAAAGGTATCACGAACCCCTCACTCATCTTTGGGTTGGTCGCTCGTGAAAGATATCACAAGCTCCTTGACCTAGCTTTTACCGGGTCACCGTCCGTGACATGAGCCGCCGCGCGGGGCCCGCGGCCGTGGCCACGACGCGTCCGCGCAGGTCACGCCTATGGCGCCGGACGGTCGCGGCGCCGCCGCACGGACGGCCCCCGGGGGGCCGGCGGCGCGGGCGGCCACGGCGGGGTGGACGAGGCTTCGGGCGGCCACGGCGGGGACGGCTCCTGCAGCCCATCCGGCCAGCGCGGCGAGGATGCCGGCGGGCCGCTCAGCCGCGGCGGGAACGGCTCCTGCGGCCCGTCCGGCCATGGCGGGGACGGTTCCTGGAGCCCGTCCGGCCACGGCGGCACGGGGGCCGGGGGCACGGGGGCCGGGGGCAAGGAGGCCGGGGGCAAGGAGGCCGGTGGCGCGGCCTGCTGCGGGAAATACCCGGCCGCATCCCGGCCGCCCCAGGCAGGGCCGACCGCGGGCTCCTCGTCGCGCGGCGGGGCCGGGTGGAACGCCGGCTGGGGCGCTGGCGGCGGAGCCGGCCGCGGGGACGGGGAGCCGGACGATCCGGGACGCGGGGCGGCCGCCCGGGCCGCGGGGCGGGCAGGCCGGTGATGGATCGGGCCGGGACCCGGCGGCACTGGCCCGCGCGCCGCGGGTGGCCGGGCGTGGCCAGCGGCAGGTGCTGCGCTGGCGGCCGACGGTGCGCTCACGGCCGACGGTGCGCTGACGGCCGACGGTGCGCTGGCGGCCGGTACCGCGGGCGGCGGCCCGGGTGGCGCGGGCGCCCCCGCGGCAGGCCGGGCCCACGGGCGGAACCGCGGCATCGACACGAGCAGCAGCGCCAGCATGGCGCCCACGGTGACGATGGCCAGCACGAACAAAGGGGTCCGGACGATCGACAGCCACGCCACGCTGCCCGCGAACAGCGCCGCCCACAGGTACATGATCAGGACGCTGGTCCGGTGCGAATGGCCGATGTCGAGCATGCGGTGATGCAGGTGCTTGCGGTCCGGCGCGAACGGCGACATGCCCGCCCGGGTCCGGCGGAACACCGCCAGCAGCAGGTCCGTGTAGGGGATGAGCAGGATCGCGGCCGGCAGCAGCAGGGGCAGGATTTCGCCGAACCTGTTGACCGTGCCGGCGTGACGGGCGGCCCGGGTGGTGAGCGACACCGGGTCGAGTGAGGCCAGGCTGGAGATCGGCACGTAGGCGAGCAGCAGGCCGATCAGCATCGCGCCGGTGTCACCCATGAAGATGCGGGCCGGATGGTAGTTGTGCGGCAGGAACCCGAGGCAGATCCCGGCCAGCACAGCGGACGCCAGCGCGGGGCCGGTCTGGTCCGGCAGGCCTACCCGGTGGATGAGCGTGTAGTAGTAGACGAAGAAGGCGATGGCCCCGATCGCGACGATCCCGGCCGCCAGGCCGTCCAGGCCGTCGATGAAGTTGACCGCGTTGATGGTGACCACCACGACCAGGATCGTGAGGGCGACCTGCTGGTCGCTGGTGAGGCTGAGGGTGTTCGAGTTGGGGGCGGGCAGCCAGGTCACCTCGGCACCGCTCCACACCAGGATCACCCCGGCCGCCACCTGGCCGGCCAGCTTGCTGATCACGCCCATGCCCCAGCGGTCGTCCACGAAGCCCATGACCACGACCAGGCCCCCGGCCAGCAGGAGCCCCTTGGCCATGTTCGTCTGCGCGAACACGCTGTTCAGCGCGGGCAGCTGGCTCGCCACCAGCAGCCCGGCGGCGAGCCCCGCGTACATGGCAAACCCCCCGAGCAGGGGGGTGGGGACCATGTGAACGTCACGGTCGCGGGCGGCGTGCATCGCGCCGACCGCGATCGCGAACCGCCGCACGAGCGGCGTCAGCAGGTAGGTAATGGCCGCTGCCGCCAGCAAGGTCAGAACGTATTCACGCATGGCCTCACCACGGCCCGGCTGGGGCTGCGCGCATCATCGTCCACTCTAGGGCACCCCGGCCCGGGCCGTGTCCCTGTGGCCACCCTCCGCTGCTGGCGCTTGCGGTTTCCTGGTCCGCCGTATCACTGCCCCGCCGCGCCGCCCTCGTCACCAGCAGGAAGCGCGTCCTCACCGGCCGCTGGCGCGCCGTCCCCGCCCGGCGGGGCCTCCTCGCCGCCCGGCGGTGCGTCCTCGCCGCCCGCGGGCGCGCCGTCCTCGGCCACCAGCGTGTCGTCCACAGCCAGGGTGATGACCTGCCGGAGCTGATCGACGGAGATCACCCCGGCCCGCAGCAGCCGCGGGACCGGGCCGGTCAGGTCAACGATGGTGGACGGGACATCGCCCGGGCAGGGCCCGCCGTCCAGGTAGACGGCGACCGCGTCGCCCAGCTGCTCCTGCGCCGCGGCGGCCGTGGTCGCGGGCGGGTCGCCGGAGCGGTTGGCGCTGCTCACCGCCAGCGGGCCCGTCTCCTTGAGCAGCTCAAGCGCGATCTCATGCAGGGGCATCCGGACCGCGACCGTACCCTTGGTGTCGCCCAGGTCCCAGAGCAGGGTCCGGTTGGCCCGCAGGACCAGGGTGAGCCCGCCAGGCCAGAACTCCTCGATGAGGTCCCTGCCGGAATCGTTCAGGCCCTCGACGAGGGCGG
>Ga0335081_10010283_pt1 | contig 15109 bp, 7 predicted proteins | sample Lox_Sample_35_FD_206713 | JGI IMG/M metagenome (GOLD analysis project Ga0335081, IMG submission 206713) | Soil microbial communities from Loxahatchee National Wildlife Refuge, Florida, United States - Lox_Sample_3.5 | ecosystem: Environmental > Terrestrial > Soil > Wetlands | place: USA: Florida...
GCCTGTTCCTGTCTCGCCTTCGATAATCACGGAAAAATCACTTTGTGCGACTTTCGAAATTTTGTTGATAATGTCCTTCATGACTTTTTCAGTGCCATGGAATCCTTCAAAGGATACCTCAACAGCTGTGTTCAGGGCGTTGATTTTCTGAAGGGCGTCACAATGCTCAATAGCCTTCTGAATTGTCAGGAACAATCGCTGGTAATCAGGAGGCTTCGTTACGTAATCATAAGCTCCAAGCTTGATGGCCTCTACCGCTGTCGCGATATCGCCGTGCCCGGTTACAATGATCATAGGAAGGGCCGGTTTTATCTTTTTCAGTTCCAGCATCGTATCTATGCCGTTTTTCTCAGGCATCACGAGGTCTATTAATACGGCATCGTAGTCTTCCCGCCTGATAAGTTCGAGCGCCTCTCTCCAGTTGAATGCCGTTGCAGGTGAAAAGCCCCCGTCGGCAAGAGCATCGCTGAATGCAATTCTTTCCATTTTATCGTCGTCGATTACAAGTATTTTTACCATATTATTCCTCTCTGTTGTCTAATATTTCCCGTATCTTACGTTGAAGGGCATCGGGTGTGGGCGGCTTGTGCATAAGCTGCAATCCTTCATCCAACAGTCCCTTTGAGTTAATTATATCAGCTGTATAACCGCTTATGAAAAGCGCCTTAATGTCCGGCCTTATACCTTTGATCGCTTCGTACACTTCCTTGCCGTTCTTTTTCGGCATTATCACATCGGTCAGTAAAAGCATAATTTCGTCTCGATGTCGATAAAATTCAGCAATGGCATCGTCTCCATCGACTGCCTCGATAACTTTATAACCGCCGTCTTCAAGGATGACTTTAATTGATGCCCGCACTGCCGCATTGTCTTCAACTAAAAGTATCGTTTCATGCCCGCCCCGGGGGCCCGGGAGAGCATCCCTCCCAGACTTGGCGATTGCTGATTGCGTTAGGGGCAGGTAAATCTTAAAGATCGTTCCTTTGCCTGGCTCGCTGTAAACTCTGATGGTTCCGCTGTGCTGCTTAATAATACCATAAACTATCGCGAGACCGAGACCAGTCCCTTTGCCCACTTCCTTCGTTGTGAAAAAAGGTTCGAATATTTTCTCTACAGTTGCTTTGTCCATGCCCTGTCCGGTATCCGCAACACTGATACGGGCATATATGCCGGCTTTCTCAACGTCGCCGGCCTTTACGTCAGCATCGGCGAGTTGCAGAGTTTCTGAATGGATGGTTAGCAGTCCTCCCTGAGGCATTGCATCGCGCGCGTTCGTGGCAAGGTTCATCAAGACTTGTTCTATCTGGCCGGGGTCCGCCATGACTGCTAATTCCGTACCGGCGATGGATGTTCTCAACTCGATGTCTTCACCGATTATTCTGTGCAGAAAGTGCTCTGCTTTTCTAATAATCTTATTCAGATCGACTGGTTTGAGGGTTATCGTCTGTTTCCTGCTGAAGGCGAGAAGACTTTGGGTCAGGCCGGCGGCTTTTTCCGTTGCTTCCATTATACGCTCGGCATAGGTTCGGAGCACATCATCGTTCTTTAATTTTCTACTCAGAATGCTCCCATAGGTACCAAAAATGGTGAGTAAGTTATTGAAATCATGGGCAATGCCGCCAGCCACCTGGCCAATCGCTTCCATTTTCTGGGCTTGGCGGAGTTGGTTCTCCAGCGTAGCCTTCTCTTCCACCGCACGAAGTTGTTCGGTGATGTCTCGGATGTTCGCTACTGTGTAGATCTCGCCTTGCAACTCAAAGGTTGAAGCGCTGATCTCCATGAAAAATTCAGTACCATCTGTCTTCCTGCCGCGTGCTACGTAGAGTGGTGGAATCGGTTCTCCAGCAGTTCTTCTTCGTATGTTCTCTATTACCTGTTGACGATGGCTCGTTGCAATGTTCTCAAGTATCGAAGTGCCAACGATTTCTTCATTGCTCTCGTACCCAAATAATCTCAAATATGCAGGATTAGCAAAAAAATGCATTCCCTTTTTTGCAATACCGATGGCATCTCTGGAATTTTCGAATACTGCGCGAAACTTCATATCGCTTTCTCGTAGTGCCTCTTCAGCCAGTTTGCGCTTGGTGATATCTGATCCAATGCTGAAAACTTCCACTAAACGCCCCTGCTGATCAAGCACTGGCTTGTTTGTCCAGGAAATCCATACCCGCTCACCGTTTCGCCGTATGTTCTCATTAATATTTTGCTCAAAGGCCTTTGGGTTGACGCGAATTTGCTCTATCAATGTATTCAAGTCCCTTCCTGTGCTTTCTGTTGCCGGAACAATAGTGTCAAGCCAATGATGCCCAATAATTTCTTTTTCGGAAAAGCCGAAAAAATTCAGGCCAAACTCATTCATGAATGTGATTTTCCCGTCCCTTCCCCAACGAAGGATTATACTGTTTGCATTCTCAACGAGTTCACGATACTTCCGTTCACTTTCTCGCAGCGCCTCTTCTGCTTTCTTTTGTTCGGTTATATCAATAAATGCGGACAGGAGGTAGGATACATTATCTATTTCTATTAGATCTGCAAAATATCGATGCGTTAATACATTGCCATTTTTTGTACGAAGCCGCAGCTCTAGGTCTTTCACCTTCCCCTCGGTAAGTAAAAACCGCATGATTTGATCCCGATCTTTGCTATCAACCCAGAGCCCGAGTTCGAATGACGTACGACCAATTATCTCATCTCGGCTATATCCCAACGACCGTTCAAATTCCTTATTGACGTCAAAAATACGTCCTTCGTTGACGCTACTGACAGATATCCCGGCAGGTGCTGCCATAAAGAACTTAGAAAACTTCTCTTCTGATTTTTTGAGTAACTCCTCCGCCCGCTTGCGCTCGGTGATATCCTCGATCACAGACTGGGAACGGACAACGTTGCCCGCGGCATCTCGTTCAGCAGTCGCCGAAAGAAGCACATCCACCAAATCACCGTTCTTTTTTACAAACTGATAGAATATATTATGAACGAAGCCGTCCCGGAAAAATGCCGGGATAGTGACCTCTTTGGCGTACTTTCGTGATGCCTCCGTATAGAAATCTGTTATTTTTCTGCCAATAACTTCATTTCGCTCATAGCCCATTATTTTCAGCCAGTAGTCATTTACATCGACCACTCGTTCTTCCCGGTCTATGGAATGGAGTAGGATGGGTGTTTCATTGTAAAGACGCCGATATTTTTCTTCGCTCTGTTTTAGGGCCAGTTCAGACATCTTGCGTTCGGTAATATCCGTGGAAATGCCGCATACGGCAAAAGGGGTGCCATCGGCATGAAAAAGCGGGAATTTAACGGAAAAATAGGTGCGAGGTTCCCCTTTCAAGGTGACAATTTCCTCACGTTTCAGGGGGTGACGTGTGGCGAGCACCTGCTGTTCGTCGGCATACATTGCATCGGCCTGCTCACTAGAGTATAAAACGTGATCCGTCCTGCCGTATATCTTCGCGTTGGAGACACGGAATAAGTCTTCGAAGTGGCGGTTGACCATTATGTATTGCCCTTTGGGATCTTTCATAAAGATATGTGCGGGAACATGATCCAGTATTGCTTGCATGTGCAAGCGATTTTCCTGGATTTCGTAATTCAGCGTCAACCCCATCACAATAATCATGCTCAGAAATCCGAACGACCCCAAGGGGGGGGCGTAAGGAATTCCCAGTCTGAATAAAATACCCGTTACGGTGCCAGCCATGAACAACCCCAATGCAAGCATCATGAAAAAGGCCGTGCGCCTGCGGTCACGGTAGAAGCGAACAACCAGGGTGTAAAACCCAAAGGCGATATTAAGGAAGTGAGCTGTTACCGCGATGTAAGCCCAAGTGCTGGCGATAGCCAGCGGAAATATAAGTTCCTCTCCCCAGGGTAGAGTCATGTGTGCAAGCCCATGGATTTCCTTATAAAAGATAGTGTATGGCTGCAACAGATTGACGAGGAACAAAACGGCAGTCAGTCCAGTGAGTCCGACCAGCACTGCCTTTGGTCTCACGCCGGTATACTCAGCGAAGAACCAGGGAAGTACGGCTATAAACAAGAAGTAGAGGGCGAGATTTAAGCGGTTCGCCTCGATGAAATCGTTTATGGTCGGTGCCAGGAAAGTCTGTACAGTAGACAGGATGTTCAGCGCTATTACAAGAGACATACCAGCAAATAATAGATGAACGTGGCGTTGTAGCCGGTGTTGCCCAATGGTGAAATGGTGGATCGAAGAATAAGCAATCATGCCTGATAGGAAAATCAGAACGGGCGCATATAATTTAATTGTCATTTGTATGTTACCTCCGTACTACTTTGATTATACAGATGCCCTTATACGAATTTAGAGCCAGCCGCTTGCTTTTCTGATCGAGCTTTTGTGCAAACCATGTCGTCAGGTATAAATATTATTTGAGGAACGAACAAATATGGGCAAATTATGGCAAAAGGGCTATATACAGTCAATGGAATTTTCACAAACTACACATCGTTTCAGTCAAATTTATTTGTCTGGTTTTAATTATCGGACAACCTTATTTTGAGAAATGAGAAATATTTACTCGCATATTCCACCCTTTTTTATGGGCAATTTCGACATGGAAAGTGATATGTTCTATTGGGGAGTCGGCAACGAATTCAGAATGTAAAATGATATGTTTCAAAGAAATGCAACTTCAACAACTACAGAATGAAGTCGATAATCGTTTCCATTTCTTGAAATTCCAGAATTGCAAATGAAGCTTATAATTTCCAATTATAGCAACCGCTGTTTGTTCCAGGAAGAATCTCACGAAATATAGCGAATTAAGTTAGTGGACATTTCAATCTTGAATATTATTCACCGCGGAAATGACGCAAACGGTTAAATATTGCGTAATCCATTTTGATTTAATACCTGTGATGGCCTTCGTATAAGCAGTTCCGAAGCCTCGCGTACCGTTCGCTCTATCACGTCATGGGCGGAGGGAATGTCGTGAATGAGCCCAACGGCCTCGCCTGCTATCACAGCAGCAATATCAAAGTTACCGGCCTCGCGCGCCTCCGCATACTTCACCGCCTCTTCCTCTAAGTGACGCATGAGTTCTATTTCACGGCCGAACCAACGATCCGTCTGGGAGTTGCGCAGGCACCGCCCTGTAAAAGGGGCCGGCCACACGTTACGCCGGGAGATATCGAATACGATGCTTCTTAACGTGTCGTCGCCCATTGCGTCGCGAATGTGCTCTTTTGCTGCCTGCACTCCGGCAGATTCCCGCGAAGCGTAGAACCGCGTTCCCATGAGAATGCCAGAAGCTCCAAGCATGAGCGCAGCCGCCAGACCACGTCCATCGGCTATGCCTCCTGCCGCTACGATTGGTGTACTTGCCCCAATCGCGTCAATGACTTCCGGCACCAGCGAGATTAGCCCTCGGTTTGCTCCGTGTCCACCCGCTTCGGTGCCCTGAGTGATAAGGATGTCTGCGCCAACTGCGACAGCCTCCCTCGCAAGATCAATCGACTGAATCTGACAAATGAGAATCGCACCTGCGCGTTTTATCTGGTCGGCAAAGGGCTTTGGGTCACCGAAGGAAAGCATGACCGCTACAGGTTTGCGTTCCAGCACGAGGTCGAGGAGTTTCTGCTGCTTCGCCATGCTCCAAGTAATGAAACCGACGCCGAAGCCCGCCTTAGACTCCTCTAGCAGATTGAGTTCTCGGGTGAGCCACAGTTCATCTCCGTACCCGCCCCCCAGAATGCCAAATCCACCGGTAGCGCTTACCGCCGCCGTCAGATGCGCATCGGCTACGCGATCCATTGGCGCAAGCAGGATCGGGTGCTCGATGCCAAGCAGTTGTGTAACTGATGTTCTAATCGACATTCAAGTCCTCAGTTCGCTTGACAGCACCTCCGCATCTCTATAATTACTATATCGCATTTCATATGCGGTCGCAGAACAAAAAATGAAGGATTTTATGGGGAGACAATTATCGAATACAGAATGTACTGTTTATTGTTGCAAGGGGTGAGAACTTCACATAAAGGAAGGATTTGCCGAGAGAAGACTTTATCACAAAATCCAATGATATAAAATGAATTTCACACTCTTGCTAATATTATATGAAACTCGCCTTCAACTACTGTGGAATGCCAATCTCATAACGATGGTGTGAAATACTACTTCAGATATGCACTCTCCTATTTCGGCTTGCACACGCCTAGACGTATGATAGGGATAAGTTTATCCACCTCAATTTAAGCCTGTCCAATAACCCACTCAACCACCCGCAATTTTAAAAATTGCATGATAAGGAAAAGCCTTCTTCAAAATTATAACTGGCAAGAATATGGACGCCCAAACTTAACAGCTTTTTTCATAAGTGACTCTATGAGGTACTGTTAAGATTTATTTGCCGAGCAAGGCCCTAATGCGTATAATCTAAAACTTAGGACGGGGAACGCATGCTAAATCTCAAACGAAAACAGTTCTGGTGCGCGATAGTTGCTGGTTTGCTCGCAATCCTGATATTCGCCGTGACCGTCGTTGTCCCGCTCTACCTGAGCTCCGCGTCAGTAAAAAACAAAATACGGACCGCGGTGCAGGAGAAGCTCAGTGGAAAAGTTTCTTACGAAAAGATCGATATATCCCTGTTCCCCCGGCCGCGGGTGACCATCGAAGGGATCAGCCTGGCGTATCCCCGCACGTTTAGAGGCACGCTCCGGTCCCTCAGCATTGCACCGCAGATCCTTCCCCTTTTCAGAGGCCGCGTGCAGGTTTCAAAGATACGGATACAGGAGCCCGACTTCAGGATCGCCATGCCTGTCGTGAAAACCGACAAGACATCCGAGGCCCCGACTTTGGAGGAAACAAAAGAGGATATCAGGTCCGTGCTCGGCTATCTGCAGCTGATCGGGCCCCGGCTCGTAGTCGAGATGGACAACGGGAAATTCCTCTTGAGAAAAAGCCATCGGGATTTTCTGTCCCTCAAGAATGTGGCCGTCCATTTCAACGCCCCGCCCGGCGACATGCACGTTCTGGTCAAGGCCGGCACTGACCGATGGGGAGATTTCGCCCTGAGCGGAACGTACTCCTTTACCGAAGCCCAAACGGAGATCCGGGACTTGAACCTTGCACTGGGCCATTCTTCACTCAAGGACTATTCAGCGCTCCTGACCTGGGACCGCGATCCGCGCATTGAAATACGCTCGGGCAGGGCCGAGTTCGCATTGCAGGAAATCTATGAGTGGCTCAAGTCATCGGAGAACCTGACCCCCTTTATGAAGGAGCTGTCGTCATTAAAGGGCACGCTCATCATTACGTCCATGAAGGGACGGGGGCTGCTCTCCCAGCCCGAAAAATTGCGCATGCGGCTGACCGGCGAAGCCCGCCAGATCGAACTCGCGTCCCCGCGGCTTCCCGCTCCCGTGATGGTCAATTACTCGTTTGCCGCCGAGAATAATCTGGTGGAAATAACCGAATTTTCAGCTCGCATGGGATCGTCTTCCCTGTCCCATGTGTCCGCGCTCCTTACTGGTCGGGACGATCCCGTGCTCCAACTCCGGAGCGGCAACGCGACGATCAATATCACCGAGGTCTTCGGCTGGCGCAGGTGGCATCCGGCATTGGAGCACCTTCTGCAGGCAGTTGACACCCTGGCCGGAAAGTTCACCCTGACCGAGCTCGAGATCAACGGCCGGCTGTACCGGCCCCTGGCATGGAAAGTCGTTGCCGCCGGCGAGTTTGATCACATTCTTTTCCATGCGCTGGTCCTGCCCGGCCCGCTCGGCCTCGTGAAAGGAACGTTCAGTTATGTTCCGGATAAACTGGCCTTCGGCCTGAAGGAAGCCACGATCCTCGACTCGACCATCACCGGCACCGCAGTGGTGAGCGGCATCACTACGACCGTGAGCAACGTGGACGTGACGCTTGACGGCAGTTCAGGCAGAAAAACCGTTGACTGGGCTTTTGAAAACCTCAAACTGCCGCCCGAGCTCATGGTCAAGACCCCGCTTGCCCTTTCTGGCGCCCATCTCATCTGGCAGCGGAACAGAGGCACCTCGTTCTCCGGGACAGCGTCGGTAGCGGACGGGCTGAAGTTCTTCATTGACTTCTCCCAACAGGGCGAGAACCTGGAGGTCCACAAGTTCTCGATCAAGGACCAGGAAACCAAGGCCGCGTTTTCCCTGAACTGGCAGAAACAGTCAGCGGACTTCTCCTTCTCCGGTCTTCTCGCGGAGTCCACCCTGAGCAGGATATTCGAGCAGGGGGCCTTCGGGAACGGAACCATGCAGGGCGATCTTCACTCCGTGGTCCGCATTGACCTGCCGCTTAAGTCGCGTATGCAGGGAAGCCTTACGGGCATCGATTTGTTCGTTCCCTGGGGCATGCCGATTCCGACCACGGTGAACAAGTTCGTTCTCCACGCCAATGACGATGTGCTCACCGTAGAATCCGCTGACGTGACGTGGGGAAAGAACCATTACTCCCTGACCGGGGCCGTAACCACATCGGACGAGGGGCTTGCCTTCAGCATGAAGCTTGCCGCCGATGGGCTTGACATCGATACGATCCGGCAAGCCTTGGCGCAGTCAAACGGTAAAAAAGCCGCCCCGCTCGACCAGACACCGCAAAAGCAGAAACCAGAGCAGAGGGCGAGATCCTTTCCCCTGCCGCCCATCCGGGGCGACTTCACCACCGACTCGGCGTACGTCAAATACGGACGCTTTACCTTTGCGCCCGCACATGCAGTCATGACCGTGGAGCCAGGCACGGTGGGCCTGGAGTTCAACAAGACGAAAACATGCGGAGTTGCCCTAGCAGGCGCGGTCCTCGTATCCCGGCAAAGCACGTCATTCACCTTTACGCCCTCGGCAAAGGCAGAGCCGCTGGAGCTGACCATCGACTGCCTGACCGGCAAGGAGCTGCACATAACCGGCGACTATGACCTGACTGCGAAAATTCAGTCCCACGGTACGGGCACGGATATGCTCTCGGCCCTCGAGGGTCGGGTGGATTTCAAGGCAAGGAAGGGGAAAATCTATCAATTCCCGACGCTCGCGAAGGTACTGTCCGTCCTGAGCGTTCTCGAGATCTTCCGCGGACGGGTCCCGGAAATCGGGGGCAACGGCTTCCCCTATAACTCCATGGCCCTGCAGGGGGACATTCATCAGGGCGTATTCACAATTAAAAAAGCCTACATCGGCGGGAAATCGCTGGACATCATTGCGGAGGGAGAGGTCGATCTGGGAAAGCAGAAGATCGACATGGTCGTGCTCGTGGCGCCTTTCTCATCAATCAACTGGCTCATCAGGCATACGCCAATCGTCAACACAATCATGGGGGGCACTCTCATCACGATCCCGACCCGCGTGTCCGGCGATCTCACGAATCCCGACGTCATCGTGCTCTCGCCCAAGGCGGTCGGATCGCGGATACTACAAATTTTCACGAACATCATCAAAGCGCCGGTGGAGCTCTTTTCGAAGGAGCCGGAAAAGAAATAATGGCAGCGGAGTTGTCACCTTTCCTGACTCTTACTTGCTCGTTACTTTATCAACTTTCCATCAGGCTTCTTGCCCGCCCGGACAGACCTGGGTAAGCTTCGCGCGAACAAAATCGATATTGACGCGCAGTCCGTAAAACTGATCCGCGAACGACGCCGGAACCTTCATCTTATTGACTGCGCTTTCGATATGTTCGAGCTGTCGTTTTATTTCCTCCCCCTGGCCCTCCTGGATCGGCCCGGCGGCTATGCTTTTTTCCAGGACCAGCAGCGCCCGATACCAGCGGATGATGCGCAGTCGCATCTGCCAGCGGTAGATCTGCGGGATGCTGCGCACACCCGGTATCAGGATCAGGAGCATCGGCACGAGAACGACGACCACGCGGTTCAGCAGGCTGGCGAGCTGAAACGGCATGTAACGGTAGAGAAAGCTTTTGCCAGATTTGTAGTATCGGACGGCATCGGGGCTGATGCGGTATTCATTCTCGCGCGGTGACGGGAATTCGCCGTGTTTGTTGATCAGCCCTGCGCGCGAGTGCACTTCTGTTGCCGCTTCCAGCAGCAGGTCGGAGAGTGCGGGATTAAGATCGGGCCGGGCGATCAGCTCGACGGTCGGGCTGATCAGGTTGACATCCTGGTCGGGAATCCTCTTCCCAAAGTCGATGCTCCCCTTGGGCAGCACGGTCTTGTTCAGATAACTGATGCGCCGGGTGTACGCGTCGGCCTGCGAAAAATCAAAAAGCCTGATCCCCGGTTTTCTCAGCAAGTCATGCACGAGCCTTGACGATGCCGAATCGCTCATCATAAACGCTGCGTCGATCTTGCCTGCAAGCAAAGCAGCTGCTGACGCGTCATCATCCATTTCCATGAGCTGCGTCGAACCGCCGGGCTTGATGCCGTTCCATTCTAAAAGTTCCAGTGCCAGCACTCGGGTGCCCGTACCATTCTCACCGATGGCCAACCGCTTTCCGCTTAACTGCGAAAGCACATCGAGCTGCTTTCTGTCGCGGTAAAATATAAAGAGCGGTTCATAAAACACGCTGCCCAGGGACACCAGGTTATCGGTTTTCTCTCCATTGGCCACGCCGTCTTGCACAAAACCGACATCAACCTGGAAGGTCGGATCTTCCAGCCGTTTGAGGTTCTCCAGCGACCCTTCGGACTTCAGAATCTTCAGCGTCACCCCGCTCCTCTCCAGGATCTTTGCGTAACTCTCGGCGGTTCTCCGGAAGCGCGTCCCGCCGTCTCCACTGGTGATGATGATCGTCTTCGGCGGGGCCGAATGGAAGAACCAGAAAACGGCAAAGAGTACGATCAGGCCAAAAAAAGCAAGAACGCTGAGCGATACAGCAGGACCGAAGCCGAACATTTCAGACAGCATTTGCTGGAGCCGTGAAACCGGTTTTTGTTTTATCATATAGTCCCCACAGAATAGTTATTCACCGCCGAGTCGAAGAGAACGTAAAGCATCGGAGCCCATTACCTTAAAGACCCGAGGATAAACACCCGATCTTTATTGCTAGTCAGTTTAGCAATAATAATGCTGAGCCGTCAACAAAATATATGCTGGATTATGAAGGGCGTCAGGCAGAGTGGTATTTTAAGGATATTCAAGAAGATTCTGGATGAAACGTGAAATATTTAGAAGAATAGCAAAAAAACTACAGAAAGAACACTTGCCTGAAAACTTCAAACAGAATTATTCATATTCGTTGTGGTCTTGGCTCGCCTTGATCCACCTACAATTGTGTACTTGCAGACAGTTGAACCTATCACAAAATACTGGTCGTAACATATAATCATGCTTAACACTTACTAATCTTCACCTTTGATAGGTACGAGGTGACTATGGGCGGGTCTAAAAGACTTGAAGAGATACGCAAGTTTCTGACGCAATGTAACCACATCATATCACAAGCGCTGACAACTAAACCATCTTCGAGAGTTGGGCCACCGGCAGCGCCCACACAGGCGGCTCAGAAGATTGAAGCAGTGCGCTCGACACCAGCGGACTTTACTCCATCTTTGAGATATGCAAGACGAATCCGGTGGGTATTAGGGTGCCGGACACGGGGTCACCGGGCACTGAGAGCACTGTGTATCTGGACACATAACGGTGTCCTGGACCTCTCCTGAGGGCGGAGACGGATAGCCGATAATCGTAATCTGAACCGGAAACGACGGTTCGCCTCCTGGCCCCCATGGGACGAAGGGTAATTCTACCAATAAGGTGACAACATAGTTCGTACACTCGGGTTCCGTCGGAGCTTGGTAGCACCCCGGGTTCGGGATGCAGATGCTCCCGGCGGGCTCGTTAGATATCCAGGTCCACGCACCACAGTCGAGTGACGGGGAACATGCTCCACCTACGTCCTCGTCGAACTCCGGCCCGCGGTAATTCATAAATTCAAAACTCCCCTCTCCCCCGCCAGTATTGCATGCCGTGCCTTGTATTGTGATGGTGTCCCATGGAGTACACACGCATATTCCACACTCGTTTCCAGGGGAACATTCAATGTTGCTTGTCGCTGCGCAGCTAATAGACGATATTGTAATAGACGTTTGCGGCGACGATGGAGGTGGAGGAGGCACGGTGCTAGTCGGAGCGGTGACAGTAATCAATGCGTTATTAACAGTGGCCCCCTGAATCGCTACCCCAGCATCGGCCGCAATCTGGTCAATTACGCCGACATAGGTGGCGCCACTACTAAGGGCCATAACATCTGTTTGCTGTGCAGGATAGGCACTAGTAGTAAATGTTGCGATGCTGTAATCATCGATCCACCAAGATACCGCCCTACCCGAAAGCTCGTTCCCCGATTTATCCTTTAGTGTTGCTGTAAATGACTGGGTATCCCCTACGTTGAGAAACGCTGACGGCGGATTGATAGAGATAGAATAGATGCCGCAAGTCTTGGAATTTAAAAAAAGATTCTCACCATATTGTGGGAACACCTGGTCCAAGAATATGCCTACTTTAATGCAAGCCAATGACTCCGCATCCTGACCCGTCGTCTGACATTCAGTATTCTGAGCCTGAAAGATTTGCTGGATTGTATATTGAAGCAGCCCTAGAGCATTATTCGCCAGCAACTCTAAATCGGGGGGAGGGGGGATGAATTGAGCTAATGCCAAGAGATTGATTGCCGTAATTGTCTCCTGCATGAGATTCGAGCCGGAACATAATGTGATGACATTCATTTGAGCCACAAATCCCTCATACTGCTGCACGAAGATATTAATTAACTCCTGGATATTTGCTTCTGCTACACCCGCCACGCTGAAGTGCTCCAGTGAGAAGATCATCTGCCCGCCAGTGATAGAAGGTGAGATCATAGCAAAATCGGCACCAGTGTCTTGTATGTTGAAACCCATAAGGGATAAACCTGAAGGAACAGTTATGGGAGAGGCAAATACAACGGTGAGGGTTGCGGGTGTCTGCAGTTGAAGCCCTTCTGGGCCAAGCTGAACAGCTTCCAGAACGCCATTACTTAGAGGTAACCCTGTGAGAGACGAGACCGGCGTCATGGAAATCGCCGTTGAAGAGGTAAGGGAATTGGGCGGTATTGAGAGGGTGAACTGAGTCCCGTCTGGACCACTCATGGTCAAGGAACCTCCTGTGGTCGCTGTGATCTGTGAGCTGACTCCTCCAGAGGCTAGGGTGACAGATATTGGATACACGTTTGGGACCCACTTAGCGTACAGAGTGACGTTGGCCGTACCCATCGTGAAGGCCTGCCCGTGCGCATAGATCGTTCCAGTTCCATCAGCCTGCGTGTTCCACCCCGCGAAAGAATAGTTGGTTTGCACGAGGGTGCCTGTATTCCCAAGCACCGTTACAGTCTGCCCCGACACGTAGTTGTTCGGGTCAATCGGGACGCTTCCACTAGTATTACCATTGCCGTTATAGGTTACAGTATATGTGGAGTTGGAGGTTGTACCAGCGCTCCCACCTCCCCCTCCGCTGTTACAGGCAACCAGCGCTGCCGCCAACATTAGAACCACCATGGATGTTCTCAGCAATCTTTTCATGATGATTTTCCTTATCAGATTTGGGTGTCTTACATACTGACTTATCAAAATTTAAATAGGTATATTATTGATGATGCTATCCAGCCTGCACTTGCTGATAATGTCAACATTTCATATTTGGCATCCACGCGATAGGGATACCTGATATGAAGTAGAAACGGAATTGCTGTAATATAAGATGCTGCCTTCCATCTCTTCTGTCTTGCTGATGATCTTACACCAAATAAAAAGGCCGAACTCACCAAAGGCCTTATCCTTCGGTAGCTCGGCCATCTTGGTCCTATAAGACCCGTGGCTTTCCGTCACCCTCTCGCGAAGGGTTTGGCTTTCTCGAGAACTAATTATATGCAAGCACCGATATGTAGATTTGTCAATGTTTATGATGGGGTATTTTAAGGGTATGCATATTGAATTTTGCTTGATAATCCAATTGTTGCCAAGAATGGAAACTAGGCAATAAATGAAAGTCTTTTAAGGTATGCGATAACAGCTTCAAGATGAAAACCGCAATTTCAATAAAATGAAACTGTCGTGAGTTACAGGAAGCATCAAGCTATAAATATTATATCGTTCGTCATGCGATTTTCATGTCGTATTTAGCAAGAGTCCAGAGTGAACGGCTGATTTGATGCAGCCTACCGTACTTTCTGTAAAGTGCTGCGACGGACTGCGTACATTATTTCATTACAAACAGGGTAAAGGTCTGGTCAGGCAGGAAGTCGAAGGATGCCTCTGTGATGTAACCGGCCTTTTCCATCTCCCGTACGATCACTTCAGGGATCGTATGATGGCCAAAGAGGGAGACAAAACCAAAGCCCTTTTTTTTATGTTCGATGATCGCCACTTTGCCGCCCAGCTTGAGACGTCTTTTAAGCTTGGCGAAAAAGTCAGCCGGCTCCGGCAGATGGTGAAACACGTTCCTAACGAAGACTAGATCGAGGCCTGCTTCAGGCAAGTCTATTTTACCGTCGGCAGCGAGTACGAACGTGATGTTGCCAAGACCCGTGTGCTCAGCTTGACGCCTGATAAAATCCAGGTACTTCTTTTTGATGTCAACAGCGTAGACGTGTCCGGTCTTTGCTGCTCGAGCTGCAAAGGCGAGCGTGAAATACCCTCCCCCTGACCCGATGTCTGCAATCGCCTGCCCGTCCCGGATATGAAGTTGTTCGAGAATTTCCTCTGGCCTGCTTCTGGGAGAAGATGCCTCCAGGTTCAGCATTTTCAAAAAAAACGATGTAAACATTGCACAGTTCCTAACGATGCGGCTTAAATTATGATGCCATCTGTCCTGGCTCATGACTTGCAGATTCTAGAGTGAAATAAGCTCTAAATGTTTCGACTAATAATTTTTACCACCGCGATTTCTGACGTTCATCGTTTTCACCTACGAACATGGAATGTTAGAAATATGACTAGGGTAATAAAAACAAGTTGTATTATGCACTGAATTATGACGCAAGTGAGCTATTAATCCAGACAGTTTCAACAACGGATTAAGCACTTTTTTGATGGCGAGATGAGTACCAATCGACAAGCTGACGTATCATTTTTTGATACGATGTGTGATGCCTTTTGGCCTCTTTCTTAAAGAATTCAACACTCGATTTTTTTAGGGCGAG
>Ga0335081_10010284_pt1 | contig 15109 bp, 14 predicted proteins | sample Lox_Sample_35_FD_206713 | JGI IMG/M metagenome (GOLD analysis project Ga0335081, IMG submission 206713) | Soil microbial communities from Loxahatchee National Wildlife Refuge, Florida, United States - Lox_Sample_3.5 | ecosystem: Environmental > Terrestrial > Soil > Wetlands | place: USA...
GGTAGCCGTAGGAGAACCTGCGGCTGGATCACCTCCTTTCTAAAGAACAAGCCAGCTATCCCGCTATGGTGTGCGGGAGATGCCGGCCAAGGCATCGAAAGCTTGCCTGCGCAAGCAGGCACTCACGGGCTTTCTTTGCACTCGGTTTACTTTGCCTGGAGAGCTTTGCTCGAAGGGCCGGACGGATCCTGGCAGATCGTATCAAGTCAAAGAGAGAAAATTCATTCAGTGCGATTCAGGGCCGCGTGAGGTTACCGCGGCCCTTTTTATTTTTACCACATTCTTGTGAGCGGGAAGTCAGTCGGACCAGGCGAGATAACCGGGGACGATCAAATTCAGCACCGGCACGATCATCAGGACGCCCCACCAACTGGGCTTGTTGCGGGCCTCGGCGATTCCCATCCCGACCAGAATGGCGATCACGATGTTCACGAGCGGGATCAGCAACAGGATGATCCACCAGATCGGTTTCCTGGCGATGTTCAACATCAGGATGATGTTGGCGATGGGGATCCAAGCGAGCCAGGCGTTCTCCGTGTTGGTTTTGTTCGCGATCGTTTGCAGCGCCAGGGAGAAGTAAACGTAACCGGCGATTCCACAGATCCAGAAGAACGCCAGCATTCCGCCCACCAGGCCAATCGGGGCTCTTCTGTCCATGTCCTGGGCCAATCCGCCAGTTGCGCCGAGCAAGAGCGCCGCTGAGCAGAGCACCCAGAGCTTCCCGGAAGGTACACTAAGCCGCATATTCATCAGGATTTCCTCCATCGAGAATCGTGAATTGCCCAAGGGAAAATAAGAGTGGCCGGACGGTGGAAACCGCGCCTGAAGCAGAGATGCTCTGCCCAAGACTCAGAATCCAGTGACCGTTGAGAGGAATGTATCGGTATCGCTTCGTGCTGTCAAAAGAGTTCATCGTTCCTGTTTACATACCCGCCACGGCCTCTGCGGGAAAGGTACGATAATCCTCGATAAAAAGTGGCGGACTTCGCGGCAAGAGATCGCGTACACGAAATGATCTCCAATGCCGCTCTCCCGAGCGATTCGCAGTTCACTTATGAAAATCCGATCGTTCAGATTCCCGAAATAGACTCACGCGGCGTACTCACCAAATCAAAACTTCAGCTGCATCTCATTCCTCGACAATCGCCTACAAGCAATTCGATGTAGTCCGCGCAAATGGTTCCACAGATGCTTGTGGCCCCCCGGAAGGGACCGAATGGCAAAGGCAGTTCCGATTCGCGAAGGCAAGGGGAAGAGATGGAACTGCTTCGCGGTCCACGTCGTGATTTGCACCTTATTTTTTGCTGCGTTTTCCTTTCCAAGCGATTCGCAGGAACTTCCCGATGCGCCCAAGCCAAAATTGATCGCGAGCGCCGGGAGTAAGAAGTTGTTTTTGACCTTAAGTGCAGGGGTTTATGCGGCGGGTTTTCTCGACATGCATGAATGGATTGCCGACCGGAACCATGGCCACAAGGAAGTGGATCCTCTCGCCAAGCCTTTCGCGCAGTGGCCCGCGCCGGCGTATTACGCGGCGGGTCTTGGTCTGGATACAGGTGTGAATTTCTTGAGTTACAAGATGGGGAAGTCTCGCAGGTGGCGCAAATGGAGGCACCTGCCGCAACTCATCGCCATCTCTGGAAATCTGTACGGCTATTTTTCTTCGTGCTACCGGGTTGCGCACTGAGTCCGGCTCTCCGCATGAGGCGGAGAGAGCAGAGAAGCGCGTGTTGACGCGAAGCACCCGTCAGGGGCGGGCTTCAAAGACAAGATTGAACGGCGTTTGCGTGGCGCGGCGGAAACGCGAGAAGCCGCCGGAAGTCACAACGTCGCGCAGCCGCTTTTCACCGGCTTGAGCGCCCAGGGCGAGTCCTACCTCCTGGGAGAGTGAAGCCGGCGTGCACAGCAACGTGGATGCGCCATAAAACGCTCTGCCGATGGGATTGAAATTTTCCTCCGGACGATCGCCCGCAAAGGGCTCGACGATCATCCACGTTCCGTCATTCTTCAATTTGCTATGGACGTGCGCCGCCGCGCCGCTTGGATCGCCCATGTCGTGCAGGCAATCGAAGAAAGTGACGAAATCGTAGCTTTCTCCCGGGAAATTCTTGGCCATGGACACTTCGAAACGGATGCGGTTGGCGACGCCGGCTTCCTTGGCGCGCTGTTTGGCAGTCTCAATGGATTTTTCGTGGTAATCGAAGCCCGCAAACTCCGAGTTCGGATACGCTTTGGCCATCAGGATCGTCGAGGCCCCCAAGCCGCAACCCACATCCGCAACGCGTCCGCCGTTTTTCAATTTCCCGTCAACTCCCTCAAGGGCGGGAATCCAAGCGCTGAGCAAGTTCGCGGCGTAGCCTGGGCGAAAGAAGCGTTCGGTGCCGACAAACAGCTCGGGATGATGTTCGTGCCAGCCCATGCCTTTTCCGGACTTGAATCTTTCGGCGATCTGGTCTTCCGCCTTCACGGAAGCGAGCGCCACTTGAAACGCGCCGGGAAGAAACGCGGGACTATTCTCATCGGCGAGGGCGAAGGCTTGTTCTTCCGTGAGATAGAATTTGCCGGCGGCAGCCGCGTAACTCACGTAGCCGCCCGCGGCCTGCGAGAGAAGCCACTCGCGCACGTAGCGCTCCGTAGTGCCGGTACGCTTGGCGAGTTCCGCGGGAGTCTGCGGCCCGCCCGCTGCGAGGCCCTTATAGAGACCGAGTTTGTCGCCGATGCGAACGAGGGCGGCGTGAAAGGTCGCGCCGAAATCCACAATGGCTTTGCCAAGGAATTCGTGAAGTTTGTCCATATCTATAGACATAAGTGCGTCCTCCAATGGAGCACAAGAGTTAGAGAGAAGCAGGGACCTGGGCCAGAAGTACAAATCATAGGATGGGTAGGGTCGGGCAAGCAAGACGCTGGGAAGGCTCAACAGCAGCGATTGGGCCGTGAATAGCGGCGGTTGAGTTGCTGCACGTAAAACTCTTTGCGCGAAAGCGGCGGGCATCCGGCGGCACGAACCGCGCGAGACCGCAGATAGTTTTCGTAGGCGGAATCGCCGGACCAGGCGCGCAAGCCTCGCCAAAGAATTTCTGACAACTTCGAGATGCGCCAAAGCAATTTCCGCATCAGTCGTCTCCTCCCGCCGAAACGCCCTCCGCGCCGGGCGCCCATCGCGTGCGCAGATAAGGCGTCTCATGCAGCACGGGAACGCGCCGCCGGGAAAGAATCGCAGTCCATTGCAGCAGGGCTTCGACTACAAGCACCAGAATCATGAGCGCTAAAACTGCCGTGACCAGGGCGTCGAGACGTTGGTTGAAGATCAGGCGCTGAGCCTCCGCGATCTTGGCCGCGGGAATCTTTCCGGCGGCAATCTGCGCGGCCATCGCGTTGGCATAGGACAAGAATCCGAGGCGAGGATCGGGGTGAAAAATCTTCTGCCAGCTTGCGGTCATGGTCACGATCACAAGCCAGGCCATGGGAACGAGCGTCACCCCGATCCAGCGGGTGCGGCCCATTTTCAAAAGGATGGTCGTGGCCACCACGAGCGCCACGGCCGCAAGAAGTTGGTTGGCAATGCCGAAGAGCGGCCAGAGCGAATTGATGCCACCGAGCGGGTCAATCACGCCCTGGTAGAGAAAATAGCCCCATGCGCCGACGATCAGCGCGCTGGAGAGCAGGATTCCCGGCATCCAGGCGGTGCGAGCAAACGGTTTCCAGACGCGGCCGCCGAGCTCCTGGACCATAAAGCGACCCACGCGTGTGCCGGCATCGAGAACCGTCAGGATGAACAGCGCTTCGAACATGATGGCGAAGTGATACCAGATGCTGAGGAGCCGATCGCCGCCGATGGTGTTCGAAAAAATCTGCGCCATGCCGACGGCAAGCGATGGCGCGCCCCCCGCCCGGTTCAGAAGCGTGTGTTCGCCGACGGCATGCGCGAGACCGGTCATGGTTCCCGCGCTGAGAGGAAAACCCCATCCCGAAATCGTGCCAGCCGCCGCTTCGGGTGTTGCGCCTACGATGCTTGCCGGAGAATTGATCGCAAAATAGACGCCCGGAGTCATCGCGCACGCCGCGACCATGGCCATGACACCGACAAACGATTCCATGAGCATGGCACCATAGCCGATGAGCCGCGCATGGCCCTCGCGGAGAATCATTTTCGGCGTCGTGCCGGAAGAGATCAGCGAGTGAAAACCGCTGACCGCACCGCACGCGATGGTGATGAAGCAGAAAGGGAAGACTTTTCCTGAGAACACGGGGCCGGTGCCGTCCACGAAGCGCGTCAGGGCGGGCATCTGAATCGCCGGGTGAACCAGAAGAATCCCGGCGGCGAGAGAGAAGGTTGCGCCCACTTTGATGAAGGCGCTCAGGTAATCGCGGGGCGCCAGGAGCAGCCAAACGGGCAGCGCGGATGCCGCGAAGCCATAGGCAATGATGGCGAACGCGAGCGAAACGCCACTCATGGTGAAGACGCGGGCCCAGGATGGAGAATCCGCCACCCACTGGCCCGCGACAACCACGAAGACAAGGAGCGCCACGCCAATGGTGGAGGCCTCCAGCACGCGTCCCGGACGCAAGAATCGCAGATAGAGACCCAGCAAAAGCGCGATCGGAATGCTCATGGCCAGAGTAAACGTGGCCCAGGGAGAGGACTTCAGCGCGTTGACGACAACGAGAGCGACCACTCCGAGAAGAATGATCATGATGGCCAGCACGGCGATCTGCGCGATGAATCCGCCTCGCTTGCTAACTTCCTCGCGAGCCATTTCTCCCAAAGATTTGCCGTCACGGCGGATCGAGCAGAAGAGAATGACGAAATCCTGCACGCAACCGCCGAAGACAGCGCCGACAATCAGCCAGAGCGTTCCAGGGAGGTAGCCGAACTGGGCGGCGAGTGTTGGCCCGACGAGCGGCCCAGGTCCCGCGATGGCGGCGAAGTGGTGGCCGAGGAGGACCCATTTGTTCGTGGGCACGAAGTCGCGGCCGTCGTCGTGCCGCTCAGCCGGTGTGGCGCGCGTGTCATCCAGCGCCAATAATTTCGCGGAAATGAAGGAGGAGTAGAGGCGGTAAGCGACGAGGTAGCAGCATCCCGCGGCGATGACAAACCAGACGGCGTTCAGGTGCTCCCCGCGATGGAGCGCGATGGCGCCGAACCCGGCGGCGCCCACAGCGCCAACGGCGACCCAAACTATGATCGAGAGAGCCCTTTTCATGTGGCGGATGACCTGAATGCGTCCGCGGCATCCTAAGCGAGAGCGCGTGAAGGGTCAAATTGGAATCTTTGAAGGAGATCGGGTTTCAGGAGCAACTGGCGTTAGTCAGGAAGGGACGTGAACCGCAAAATTTCATAGAGGTCGCGGAAGATTTTCTGGACGTCTCCGGGAAAAGACGAGCGGATAGCGGCGGCGAGTGTCAACTTGCGGCGCACGATCCAACCTTGCAGCTTCGGCCAGTCCTCCGGAGTGGGCCAGTTTTCGTGCTTGGTCCATTCGCCTTTCACTGTGGAATACCAGTAGCTTTCGTACTTTCGTGAAAGACGCTTTTTCTGCTTCGCCAGCCATTTCTCCTGAGATTGAATGCGCGGCTCGGCGATCAGCGCCAGCGAGGACTCTTTGCGCTTCGGCCCGGAGTAGATGCGGAATCCCGCAGTGACCGTATCCGCGGAAAGGCCGACGTAGAGCTGACCGCTCTCGCGGTCGCCCGGAAAGGGCACCGAGAATTTCAGATACATTTGGGGCCGGTAGGGCGTTTTGTCCTTGGCAAAGCGGATGTCGCGGTTGATGCGCGAGAAATTGGAGCCGCCGCGCCCCGTAGCATCGAATCTCGGATCGATATGGAGAACCGCGGGAGCCATTTCCTCGAGAAACCGGCGGAAAGGCTGGACCACGCTGGACTGATAGCGGTCACGATGCGCGTCCATCCACACTTTCTTGTTGTTGCGCGCAAGTTCGCGAAAGAACTGAAACGTGTCACGGGAGAAAACGGGCTGCTTGGTTGACATATTGACCTCGACGGAGTTTACCTCAACTGGGAGGACGACTCGCAATTAGCGCCCCTCAGGAAAGGCAGATCGAAGACCAGATTGGCACTTGCGGCTGCGGGGCGAAGTCCCTAGGCTAGCGCGATGAGCGAATTCACTCCCACGCCCCGCACTCAGGTCAAACGCCTGCCGAAGCGCGGCCACTATGACCGGGAAACCGTTTACAAAATTCTCGATGAAGCGTTTGTCTGCCACGTCGGCTTCGTTTCAGAAGGCCAGCCCTACGTCATCCCCACGAACTTTGGCCGCGTGGACGACAAGCTGTACCTGCACGGCTCGGCGGCCAGCCGCATGTTGCGTACGCTCAGCGAAGGCGTACCCGTCTGCGTCACCGTTACGCTCGTGGATGGTTTGGTTCTGGCACGTTCGGCCTTTCATCACTCCGTGAACTACCGTTCCGTGGTCGTGCTGGGAACCGCGCAACTCGTGGAAAATTCTGCGGAAAAAATGGAAGCTCTGCGCCTTTTTACCGAGCACATCATGAAAGGCCGCTGGGCCGAGGTCCGCTGGCCAACCGAGCAGGAGCTGAAAGCGACGATCGTATTGAGACTGCCGCTGGAGGAAGTCTCCGCTAAAGTTCGCACCGGTGGACCGATTGACGACGAAGAAGACTACGCGCTGGCGGTTTGGGCGGGAGTGCTCCCGATCAAGCCGCAGCCGCAATCTCCGATTGCTGATACGCGCCTGAACCCGGAAACGCCGTTGCCGGAATACCTGAAGAACTATTCGCGCTGACGCTTTCGCGCCCGCTTCGAATATTTCTTTGTCTGAGTGTGATGCCGGCCGCCTTCGAGCAGGGCGACGAACTTCGTGACACGCCGCTCCACCGTCTCCACGTTCTTGGGAGCAACCAGATAGCGCACAATCTGGCGCCGCAACGCTGTGGTCATTGCGCGGAAGGCTTTTGAGGCGCGGGGCGCGTATTTCAGCGCCACAACCAGCGACGGTGGCAGAACCGGCTCGCGCGATTCTTTATCCAGCTCAATGCTGATCTCCACGACGGCGCCCGCGTCAATGCGCAGTTTCTTGCGAATGTCGCCGTGAATCGCGAGGCGATGCTTTCCCTTGCCGCGCGGCACCAGCGTGGTGCGTAACGGCACTCCTTCCACGGTTCCCTGGACCGGAACGCACGCGGCATTAAGTCCGAGCACTTTGGAAATTTCGGGCGGCACGTCCACAAAACGGATCGGGCCTAGGCGATAGAGCTTCGCCGCGAAGACACGCGTTAGGCAGCACTCCGCCATGGCTCAGGAAGAATAGCCGAGACATCAAGCAGAAGGGAATGGAGAGAATTCAGTGGCAGCCGCAGGAGCCGCCGCAGCAGCCTCCGCCACCGCCGCCGGAGAACGAGTTGGATGGTCCGGACGAACCGCCATTGCTTGATCCTTTTGCGGCGCTGAACACGGACAGCTGGATCGTCGCTCTCTTGCTGGCGCACTTCGGGCAGGAGATTTCCTGCTGTTTGTTGATCACGATCTTTTCAAATTCGGCTTTGCAATCTTCGCAAATGTATTCGTAGATCGGCATAACCCACCTTTAAAAACCTGCTGACAATTATAGCAGGGCCGCCTGGAAAACCCTCCCGGCCTGAAAAGCGAAAGCCCTCCGGTTAAAAACGGAGAGCCATCGGAATCTGCGGAGTTGGCAGGATGCCGTGATACCTAAGAATTAGTCGCCTGCAACAGCTTCGGCGGCTTGCTCTGGCGTCGTCGGAGCGGAAGCGCCGTTGCCGTTTGCGGGAGCTATCGTCACCGGCTTGCCCGCTTTTGCAAAATCCCCGGGCACGGCGTTGGCGATGTCCTGCACGGTGCCGATCTGGACTACCGGAGTTTGGGGCTTCTTCAGCACCAGTTCTTCGTAAATTGCACGAACTTTGGCCTGCTCTTCGAACGCCTTCTTGCGGCGCGCGCGGTCTTCTTCCGCGGCGGTCAACGGAATGTCGTGCTCCAGATGGCGAACGCGCGCGGCATCTTCCGCGTCAATCACCAGCGAGTGCTCAAAGCTCTGCAGGTCTACGCTCTTGCCCTTGGCATAAATCTGGTGCTTGCCGTGCGTCTTGTACCATTCCGCGACGGTCGCGTTCTTGTGCATGTTTTCGATGATCTTGCGCCAGCCAATGCCCGTGTTGTACGCGCAGAAGCTGATTTCGCCCTGTTGTGTGGCGTAGGGGATGATGCACATTTCGGTGCGGCGGAAATCGTAGTTGAACAGATCCTGGAACCACATGCCCGCGATGAACAGGAAGTTCCATGGATCGGTCTGGCGGCGCTTCATGGCGTCGTTGAAGTCGCGGTCCGGCGAAGTGCGGCCATACTTGGTCGTGGACCTCTTCGTCAGCGCCCAGGTCTTATCGAATTTCTTGAACAGATCCCAAAGCTTCAGTCCCTTGGGTCCCTGGAACGGGTGGTAGTTCTTCAGCAGAGCCAAAGCCATCATGAAGTTGGAAAAACCCTTGCCTCGAGCGGCGTCCGTAATGTCCGTTACGTCCTTTGTGAGCTGTTGCGCATCGAGGAAGCGCGGCACGGGAGCCCATTCCTTGGTCTCCTTGTTGATCATGATCGCCGTGCCCACGCCGCAATTCGGGTGGCACCCGCAGGAAAGCGATCCCCACTGCGATTCCTGGCCTTTCACCATGTCCGCAAAGCCCGCAAACGTGCTGATGAAGGAAATCGGGAACCAGTCGCGCGTCGGTTCGACCTTGCCCACCTGCTTGCTGACGTCCTGCGCCAGGTGCGAAAGCGTGTAGCGCTGGCGGAGGCGGCGTTCCGGCGTGATGTCCTCGTCGCGCCCGGTGAAGGAAACCGGCTGAAAGCTGACGAACGCGATTTTCTTGGGATTTTCCATCGCGAACTTCACGATCGTGCCCACCTGATCGTTGTTCACGTTGTTGACGATGGTCACCACCAGCACGATCTCGATGCCCGCTTCGTGCATGTTTTCGATGGCGCGCAGCTTCACGTCGAACAGGTTGCCGATCTGGCGGTGGCTATTTGCGTCGTTGCCGATGCCGTCGAATTGCAGGTAGGCGTAGCGCATGCCCGCTTCAAAGGCCTTGCGCGAAAATTCTTTGCTCTTGGCGAATTCGATGCCGTTCGTGGCGGCTTGAACGGAGTTGTAGCCGATCTTCCGCGCGTAGGCGACCGCATCCAGGAAGTACGGGCTCATGGTCGGCTCGCCACCGGAGAACTGCACGGACATCTGGCGCCGCGGCTTGATTTTCAGAGCGTTGTCCAGAATTTCCTTGATTTCGTCCCAGCCCAGCTCGTGCACGTAGCCGACCTGGTTGGCGTCCATGAAGCAGGGATCGCACATCATGTTGCAACGGTTGGTCAGGTCCACGGTCAACACGGAACCGCGCCCGTACCGCACCGTCGAAGAACCGTGCTTGTGCAAGTCCTCATCATTGTGCGCTGGAATATCGCGCCCGGGGAATTGCGCTTCGATCCACTTCAGGAAGTTGGCGTCAATGGCCATCATGTCTTCGTAGCGGCCATGGATTGGGCAATCCTTGACCATCCAGATCTGGCCGTCGCGCTCGATAATCTCGGCCTTGATCTCGCCGACCTTCTCGTGCATCAGGTCGCGCCAATCTTTCTTGCCGTGAATAATCTCTTCGCGCGCTTCCTTGACGCAATCCGGGCACAGGGAATCCGTCGTGCGCGGCCAGCCGAGTGTCGGCTTGGTCTTTTCCCACGACTTCAAGAGCGGCTTATCGGACCACTGCGGCGTGACGGACGGATTGGGATTGTATTTGTTGAAATACTGAACGGAATTGAAGGTGATCGCCGCGGTCTTGCAGAGGATCCAATCCATGGATCGCGCGATCTGTGTGCCCAACGTATTCGGCATAAACTCGTAGCCTCACTTTCGAAAGTGCATGCAAAACCACTTTGATTGGCCCAACGCCCTTGCTGGAGTTCCGATGGAGAGGCCCCGCAATAATGTGCGGCATTCTACCGCCGCACGCCCCTGGGACCATCATCAACGTACCACGCCCGATCGGTACGTGCCTAAGTCTTTAGGCGCCTATAGTTTGACGGTTAACATTGCACGAATCCAGCTTCCTGCGTCGAATGGCGATTTTTGGGGGTTGAACGGTAGTTTAGAGCTTTAACTGGTACTAATTCGGGGGGTTACTCTTCGTTCGCCAAGGCATGGAATTGCGCCAATTGGGAACTTCCCTCGCGCGGTTTCGGCACTTTTCTGCCTATTCATTCAGGGTTGGGCGTAGCACCGCGATCGCAAAGTGCGCAAATTGCGCGGCTCCTTCATCGAGCTGCAGCCACCGGACCACGCAATGATCGGAAAGATATTTGGCTACTCGCGTTTCAGGAATTCCCAAATACTCGGCGAGCATGGGCTTAATCGAAGGAGCTCCACGGCGGCCGACTCCGCCTCGCGCCACATTGGCGATTGCTACGCGCAAGGTGTCGCAGGATTCCACGTAGTAATAGCTGGTCATTTCCTCGTCGGTCAGGACGAAAACTCCCGGGCCAGCTGGAGCGGTTTCCGCACGATCGAGTTTTGCAGGAGGGCAGGTGAGCAGCCTGCGAAACTGCATCTCCAACTTGGAAAGCCGAGAAGACAGGCCCGGATCCCCATAGCGCCCTTTCAATCCCGCGCCCGCAGTTTCTCCCTCAGGTTCCACTGGCAGCCGCGGCATGGACCGGCTATCCGGCCCGATGAGCGGCGCGGAAATCCCTGATTCTGCCGCCGCCGACTCTTCCAGAAGACTCGGACTGAGACTCGGTCGCTCGGAACGCCCCTGAGCAGGAACTTCAACTCCCCCCGCTCCCCCTCTTCTGCGGTTTCTTCCACCGCGGCGGCCTCTCCTTCTGTGGGGCCTTGAATCTGTTGGAGGCTGGCCAGCTGGCCGCGCGATTTCAGATGAAGCCGCTTCCTCGACCGGCGAGGATACGATCGCTTCAAATGTCTCGGCATTCTGTTCGAATGGCAGCCCCGGCGTGGGCATCGTTGTCAGTGGAGCGGAGAAGGGTTTTTCCTCGTCGCTAGGGATTTCCATCCCTGATTCGGCTGCAGGCACTTGCCCGCCCAAGCGCGTCACTGCTTCCTGGGCTTTGGTCTTCCAATCCGCGCGGCGGAAGCGTTGCGCTGCCGTCGCATACCACTTTGCGGCTTCCGCATTCTGCCCCGCAGCTTCGAAGTGGCGCGCCAGCTCGAACGCAACCATCGCATCGCTTGTCTTTTGGAAAAGATTGGATAGTTGCTCTTCGGGATTCTTGCTGCCACGCGCTCGCCGGATGCGGGCGGTGATCTGTTTCCAGTCGGCCATACGTTTCGAGCATTGTAACAGTGATGGCCATTCGCGGCCAGCATCCATCCTGACGGATGCGAGCGCGCGGATGCCATGGAACCCTTTGGAGCCGACCGCGTCGGCGCACTGTGCCAAAACTGTCCCTCGGTTCAGTAGAGAAACAAAGTTCCAGGCCGATACACTTTTCCCAAGGAATCGAACGTCATGAAGCCAGGCAATTCCCTTTTCCCCGTTGAAGGTGCGGCCTCTTCCGTTTCCCGCTTTCGCTGTCCGAAAGCAATCCTGGTTTCCTTGTTCGGTCTCGCATTCTTGCTGGAATTTCTCTCTGGATGCACAGGAACCGCCTCTTCGCGGGGAACCGGCCCCGCACCGCCGGGCAATTCCAATGTAACTGTCAGTGTATCTCCGAGTTCCGCAACACTTTCCACGGGCGGCACTCAACAGTTCACCGCGAACGTCTCCGGCACCTCGAACACAGGTGTCACATGGACTGCCAGCGGCGGAATGATCTCTTCGAGCGGTTTCTACACAGCGGGAAGCGCGGGAGGAAACTTCAGCGTCACGGCCACCAGCGTTGCAGACAGCACAAAAGCCTCAAGCGCCATGGTGACAGTAACGCCTCCATCATCTCCCCCGCCTCCGGGCACTGTGTCCTCATTGACCAAAGACGGCATCACGTGGACTTTCAGCCAGCCCGTCGCCGCGGGCCAATTCGTCACCGGCGATTATTATGTCGTCGGACCAGTCACGATTACGGCCATCAGTCCGGCTCCAACAACTTCTTCCCCGTACTTGAACGGCTCGGTCGTAAATCTCCCCACGGCGAACAGTAAAAGCGGTTTCGATTCGCGTCTCAACGATGGAACAGACGAGTCGTGGTGGTTTGATGCTTCTCTCCGCTCCTATCCTCCGATCACGCTCAAGCCCGGCGACAGTCTTGTCTCCTCGATCAGTCTTGCGCAAATTCACTCCGCTCCCGAAGTCATGCGCGCTTCGGACATGAGCGCGAGCCCCGTCGCCTCCGTCTCCGTTCTGACCGTTCTCTCGCAAGCACCTTCCGCGGACGCCTTCCGGCCCGCTTATTGCGACCGCTCGCAGACCATCTACCACGCGAACAACCTGCAACGGAATCTTCTGCCTTCTCTCACGCCGCCGAACCCGTCCGGAACGCCGACTCTCGCACAGTTCGAGTCTTTATACCGCCGGCCGTGGATTGACACCAATCCGTTTCTCTTCGACGCTCCCGCCGACTACATGCCCAGCTATGGCCAGCACATCGCCTTCGCGGATTCTTACGCCGCATTGCTGCTCATGCTGAATTTTTCTGCCGATCAGAAGGTGAATCTGACCAATTATTTCGTGCAGTACGGCATAGACCTCTATGGTTGCGTCCAGGCGGGATACGGTTGGCCCGCATTCGGCGGCCACCGCAGCGGCCGAAAATTGCCGATCATCTTCGCGGGGATTCTTCTGAATAATGACGGCATGAAAAATGTCTCGGGACAATATCCGGACCAATTCGGCGAGGACATGCAAACGGTCTACGTGAATCAACTCCCTCCCGCGGGAACCTATCAACAGGCCTGGCAAGGCGCCACGGTGATTTATGGCGGCCACTACGGCGTGGAGGCCAACGGGCAAATCGTCAGCCCCGGCCTCTATGGACCGTATGAACAGCTCCAGCCTTCCGCCTGGCCGCTGATCAACGGCAATGAACAGCTCGGAGAAGCCTATCGAAGATGCTGTACTTCGGTTTCCTGGGTCGGTGAGGCGCTTGTCATACACATATTGCATGCCGAAAGCATCTGGAATCACCCGGCATTCTTCGATTATGTGGATCGCTGGATGAATGAGGATGACACGCAAGCGGTCGCCGAGATCAAGGCGCAGACCGGTTTCGACTATACCGCCGACTGGGAACGCCAGGGCCAGACGCGTTACTGGCTGCAGGGCGAAGTGCCTCAGTACACCTTCATTGATGATATGTGGAAAGCCTATCGTTAGGATTTCAAGGCTTTCGTCCGGCGCTCCGCGAAAACTTCCTTCACTCTATTTCGGCCACTCGTCAGGAGGAAGAGATTTTTTGATCGTGTCCAGATTTTGAAATCCGTCTTTGATCACCGTTTGCATCACGTTGTCTTTGGTCACTACCTCAACCATGTCAAGAAACGCCGGCACGTTTTTGCCTCCAACCGAAATGCTTTGCGCGGTCGGAGGTGTCTTGCCTTTGGCCAGGCTTACGGCCACGTCCGCAGCCTGTATGGCTTCGGAGCTCAGAGGCTTGTAAACCGTCATCGTCTGCGTCCCTTTGAGCAGCCGAATGACGGCTGCCAGATCGGCATCTTGCCCGGATACGAGCACTTTTCCCGCGAGCTTGGCTTCTTGCAGGGCCTGCACCGCTCCGCCCGCCGTGCCGTCATTCGATGCCACTACCGCCGTGATGCGTCCGTGATTCGCAGCGATCAATTTCACCATGTGCGTGTACGCTTCCAGAGGGTTCCAGTTCGCGCACCACACGTCGCCGACAATCTTGATGTCCCCTCGGTCCAGGTAGGGTTTCAAAACCTTTTTTTGCCCTTCCCGGAGCAGGCGCGCATTGATATCCGTCGGCGATCCTTCCACTAGTACGTAATTGCCCTTGGGTGCGCGCTTCACCAGCCACTGCGCCTGGATTTCGCCGATCTTCACGGAGTCAACCCCGATGAAATAATTGATACCGCTGTTACGGATTAGTCGGTCGTAGCTGACGACCGGAACGCCTTTGGCCTTCGCCAAAGTTACGATTTGCACGGCGCGGTCCGTATCGTGCGGCACGATCACCAGCGATTTCACCCCATCGTCGAGCAATTTCTGTGCCTGCTGGTATTGACGATCATCGCTTCCTTCCGCGGTCTCCAGCAGTACTTGTGCTCCGAGTTCCTTGGCGCGCTTTTGGAACACTTGTGTGTCCGTCTGCCATCGTTCCACTTCGAGCGAATCCAGAAGGAAGCCGATCTTCAGCGGAGCAGGTTCCGCTTGCGCCGACGATGCCAAGTGCCGCGCCCCAAACAGGAGCGTCGTCCCCAGCAAAGCACAAAGAAGTACCCGGCCGAATCTCAACATGCGTTGCCTCCAGGTGATTTGCCACCACGCTACCAGCCGCCAACACCCTTGGCAATTTCGTTGAAGGGCCGGTTGCCTCAAATGACAAGGAGTTATCTGATTGGAAATCAACGACTCATGGACAGAGGCCAGCCCAAACATTTTTCCAGCCAGCAAACTTCACGCGCACGGGCGACGCCAATCATGATCTCTATTGCCCACCTGCTGGCGGGGGACTTGCCGTTTTAATAGCCTTCTGTAGCGGCCAGGATGGTTTGGCTTTTGCGGTGCCAGAGCACCAGTCTCATTCCAGGGTACTGTGCAGCGAGTTGCGGCAACCGCTGCCGGGCGGTCTCAATGTCGTGGAGGCTCTCCAGCCAAAGCTTCTTGCCGTCCGCATCGTCAATCAAGATGTCGTAATGGGGCTCTCTCATGGAAGTTACATGTACCGTCATAAGCTGATCCCTTCTCTTGGTTAGTGTTCCAACCAGGAGAATCGTTTCAATTCGGGAATCACAATGTCGCTGTTCACAACAGTTCCTTCTTAGACCGGGACATCCAACTTAACTGTCTCATTTTCAATCGATTGATTCGAAGACTTCAGAAAGCTTGCCCTACAGCTCCTCTTCATCCTCATGCTGCCGCAGAGCTGCAATCCGGTGCGTGATGTTGATTCCATGTGCGCGAAGTCCCGCGAGAATCGCCCGGCGCGCGTGCAATGGCAG
>Ga0335081_10010285_pt1 | contig 15109 bp, 11 predicted proteins | sample Lox_Sample_35_FD_206713 | JGI IMG/M metagenome (GOLD analysis project Ga0335081, IMG submission 206713) | Soil microbial communities from Loxahatchee National Wildlife Refuge, Florida, United States - Lox_Sample_3.5 | ecosystem: Environmental > Terrestrial > Soil > Wetlands | place: USA...
CAATGCCCTGCTCGCCGCCGCACGGGCGGCGATGGTTGTCGCAATCACGGCCATTAGCGTGACGGGGACAAGCGCCAGAGAAGTGTATTCCGGAACGTGGGCGAATTGCTCCAGCCGCTGCGGTGGGATGAGGAACGAGAGAACTGCCAGCACCAAGGCCGCACTCCATGGCCACAACAGACAAGCGAAGGCCCCTTTGACGAGCGCCCGAGCGAGCCGCCCGGCACGAGAGATGCTCCTCCACCTGAGCATGAAAAAGAGGAGCGCAGGGAACAGGAGAACTTGGTTGTAAGCGGCAAGTTTGGGGAGGATTGCGAGCGTTACGGAAACCGTCCAAGCCAGTCCCGAGTTGAATTCATCCGTGCCGATTTCTGCATGCCGGCGGCGCCAACACACGTATGCCAGCGCGATTACAAGAGAAAGTGCGGCCAGCTTCGCAAGCCAACCCGGCAGCAGGACCTGCAGAATTGAAAAATCAGTACCATAACGCGAATAGTCGCGCATTGCGCCGAGAAAACCCCTCTCCCAGTGCGGCAAGAGCGCGTCGGAGGCAAACCAGAATGCGGCGAGAGCAAAAGTAAAAGCAATTACCAGCCGCTTTGCATGTTTCCAGTTTGAGGCCGCCCAAAGCAGCACAAAGGCGACGAACCATCCTGAAAGCTGAGGTTTGATACTGGAGAGCGCAAGCAACAGGCCGCCCAGGCTGAACCAGTTGCGGGCAGCGGCGAAGATTGCGCCTGCGAGCATCAGAGCAACCAGCGGTGTGAGGTTGTCCTGGTGATATTCGTAGAACGCGGCGAGGGTACTGACGGACAAAAACATCAAAGCGATAGTGAGCACCGGTGGGAATTGCAGGCGCATGGCGCTCAGCCAAAGTGGAACGCTGGCCGCTATACATAAGAGAAGAAGGCCGCGGAAAATCTCGGCGGAAATGGCGAACGGCAGGTTCACAGTCGGCGCCAGAAGGAAAATTACATAGAGTGGATAGACGAAGGCTTCACGGTCGCGGGGCTCGGACGGGTCAGACGGACGTAACGGGCGGCCATAAAATCCACTTTGTATCTCGGATGTAACTGCTTGGCTATAGGGATTGCGGTGGTGCAGCAACAGTTCGCGAGCTGCCAGCCACTGGGGATAAAGATCGGAGTTGTTGCCAATCGGCTGGTGGGAGGCCTCAACCACCTGGGTGTTTGCGGGAACCAGCACGGATTCCGCCCAACGCCAAAAGCCGAAGCTGATGACGAGCGAGGTGAACAATACGAGCCATGGTATGGCCGGTTTGGTACGAGGCCCGTTCATGCGAGCATTCTAATTGGCCAGTGCTCGGCGAAGGCTGAACCGATCAAGCCGCAATGATGTTATTTTGTCTTTTGCGATTCCGCGACCAGGAGTTCTGAACCAGCCCAATGAAGAAGTCTCTATTCTTTCTCTTCCTTTTGCTTTTATGCGGGTTTCTGTTCGCCGCCAACGAAACTGACGAAATCAAGTTCGACAAGCTTCCCGCGCCGGTGTCGAACAATGCAGTCACCGGTTTCAAACACCACGGCAGGCTCATCATTTTCTCGTTCATGGGCATTGGTCCGAAGAAAACCTGGGACGCCGTAACGAATGCTGCCTATTCACTCGACACTGATGGCGAGAAGTGGAAAACAGTGCACCCGGTTCCGGGTACGGCCGGCCGCATCGCCTCAGTAGCGGTGGCGGCTCGCGATCACATATTCGTTTTCGGCGGGTATGTGCTGGATGCGCAAGGCAGCGGTATGACGGTCCCGGATGTAAATGTCTATGATCCCGGCACCGATCTTTGGCTGCGGGGAGGGGATATGCCGCTGCCGGTGGGAGATGCCGTAGCCGGCGTATATCGCGAACGTTACATTTACGTGCTGGGGGGAAGGTCAAACAACGCTGTTGAATCTGCAGTGCAGATTTATGATGCCGAGAAAAATATGTGGCTAAAAGGAACACCACTGCCGTCTCCGATCTTCGGGCATGCCGGCGCGCTGCTGGGCGATACGATCGTCTATATTGATGGCGCTGAGATCAACGCCTCAGGGCAGAAACCGCGGTCTGTTCCTTCGGATGCATGCTGGATGGGCAAAATCGATCATCACGACTTTAAGGTCATTCACTGGAGCAAGTTGCCCCCACACCCTGGGGACGCGCGCTTCCGTATTGCGGCGGGTGGATTCGATAAAGACGACAAGATCTATTTTTCTGGCGGCTCGAGTGCACCGTATACGGTCAACGGGATGACCTCGGATGGCAAGCCGCTCGAGCCTTCAGCCATGACCTTTGCTTTCAATCTTCGAAACAACAAATGGGAAGTGATCGATTCCAATACTCCGGATCCGACAATGGACCACCATGGCCTGGCCGTCATGCCGGAGGGAATTGTCATCGCCGGGGGCATGGAAAAAGGGCAGCAGGTAACCGCCCGAGTGAGTATCATTCCAAGGCAAACCAAAGGCAAGTAGATCAGCGCAGCGACTGAGCCATCAGTGTGGTGTTCGATGTCTCCGATTGATCAGGGCTGAGGTCAAGACCGCGATTGCACCCATCTGGATTGAAAATGAAGTCTCCTTTGGAATCGGTGTAGGCGACGTCCCGAACATCGGTTCCGCATTTCATTTTTATAATCATCTGAGGCGGCTTGTGGCCATCCGTGCTAGTGACATGACCAGCGATGAACACCCCATCTGGTTCGCCATTATCGCCCGGAAAAGGAACTACCGATCAGATTACTGAAGGGGCAAGGAACACCAAGCAAACGACGAGCAACTGCATAATTTCACCTTTCGAAGCGGCAAATCAGATGGTCGTGAACAGGTGTGAGATGGTGGCGAGAAATGTCTTAGAAACCCTACTCACCCTAGAATGATTCGGTAGGGAAACATTGCAATGTTAATGAGCGTTTGCCGCTAAGAAGTCTCCGGGAGGCTCGCAGGTTTCGGTTCGGGACCGCTGCCGCCAAAGCCGAATTTGCCTGTTGCGAAAGGTAAGTAGCTGCACTATTGTCCTCTCAAGATCCGTCACCATTCGCGACAATGAAAGCCGTCCAATCTTCACTGAGCTGGCGCCTCGCTGTGCGCGTGCGGCGATGCTGGCCTCATCTTGCCGCGATTATGCTACTTAACCTCTTTTCATTGCCCTTGACGCTTCTCTACCCCGTTCCAGTAAAGATTACGGTCGACAGCGTACTCGCCCAACAACCCTTGCCCGAGTTTCTGAGGAGATTGTTTCCTGCGGCCGCCAGGTCGCCTGCGCTCGCGCTGACGCTGGCAATGGTGCTGCTGCTGGCGCTGGCGGTGGTGGTGAACCTGCAGGGCTTGGCCACATGGTGGCTACAGACTTACACAGGTGAAAAGCTGGTCTGGGATTTTCGCGCCGAGCTGCTCAATCATGTACAGTGCCTGCCGCTGTGGTTCCATGATCGCTATGGGCCGTCGGATTCTGTCTACCGCATCCAGCACGACGCCCCCGCGGTCCAATATGTCACCATCCAGGGTGTAATTCCGCTTGTGGCTGCGTTTTTCACCCTGGCCGGAATCATCTTCGTGACCGCGCGAATCGATGCCATGCTGGCCATTGTGGCGTTGGCTATTACCCCTGTTCTGCTTTTCCTTTCTGCCGGATGCAGCCGGATCGTGCGCCGCCGCTCGGAAGAAATTAAGGGACTGGATACCTCGGCGATGTCGGTCATCCAGGAGGTCCTTGGCTCGGTGCGCGTGATCAAGGCTTTCGGGCAGGAGAAGCGCGAGCACGCGAGATTTGTGCGCCGGTCGGGCGAGCGGATGTCTGAGCAGGTGAAACTGGCGGTGAGGCAAGCTTGGTTCAACGTGCTGATTGGGCTGACCGTGGCGGCGGGCACCGGCACAACTCTCTACATCGGCGTTTTGCATGTCCGGGCGGGAGTGCTTACCATCGGCTCATTGCTTTTGGTGATGGCATACATTGCCCAGATGTATCAGCCGCTGCAGCTCCTCAGCACGAAAATCAGCGATCTTCAAAGCTGGGTGGTCAGCCTGGAGCACGCGATGCGCCTGCTCGATCAACCGGCGGAAATCGATGAACTGGCAGACCCAGTCGCTGTAGATCGTGCGGTGGGAGATGTTGAGTTCCGCAACGTAAGTTTTCTATACGAAGGAAGCACAAAAGGGCTGCACAATTTGAGCTTCACGATTCCGGCTGGCTCGCGGGTGGGAATCGTAGGCGCGACTGGTGCCGGAAAAACTACGCTGCTGAACCTGTTGATGAGGTTCTACGACCCCACGCGGGGGCAGATTCTGCTGGATGGGGTTGATCTTCGGCAATATCGGATTGCCGATCTGCGGCGGCAATTTGCGGTGGTGCTGCAGGAGCCGGTCCTGTTTGCAGCCAGTATCGCGGAGAACATTGCTTATGGAAAGCCCGATGCGAGCGATGAGGAAATCGCTGCAGGGGCCAACGCTGCGGCATCGCATGAGTTCATCAGCGGGCTGCCGAATGGGTATGAGACAAACGTAGGTGAGCGTGGCGCGCGGCTTTCGGGCGGCGAACGCCAGCGGATTTCTCTGGCGCGGGCGTTTCTGCGAAACAGCCCGGTGCTCATTCTTGACGAACCCACCAGTTCAGTTGATCTGAAGACCGAGGCTACGATAATGGAGGCAACGGAAGAACTGATGCGAGGCCGTACGACATTTATGATCGCTCATCGGCTGAACACCCTGAAGAATTGCGATATCATTCTTGTGCTCGAACAAGGCGAACTGCAGGAAGTAAGGCAGGTCCGGCCGGAATGGTCCACGGCAGTAGGTTGAATCTGCCCAAAAGTTCAGAAGCAAGATCAGCTTCGTCTCCCTCTATGAAAGGAAATCATGGCGCACAAGCACTCTCCCCAATTTCTGAAGATTGTCGATGACACTAGGAAGCGCGTACGCGAAGCGACGGTGGATGAGATCAAGGCGCGTATGGACCGGGGAGAGAAGTTCATGCTGATTGACGTGCGCGAGGAAAGCGAGTTCGCAAACGATCACATTCCGGGATCGTTTCACCTGGGTAAAGGAATTATCGAAAGAGATATCGAAGAGCGGGTGCCGGACTTCAAGACGCCGCTGGTGCTGTATTGCGGAGGCGGATTCCGCTCCGCGCTCGCCGCCGATAATCTGCAGAAAATGGGCTACACCAATGTGACTTCCATGGACGGCGGCATTCGTGAGTGGCGGGAGAAGAAGTATCCGCTGACGAAGTGAAAACGCCTGCGGCAAAACACCCCTTACAAGCTACTGTTGAAAATGCTCCATGGTTGCATTCGTGTCAGTCGAGAGCGACCAATATTCTGTAGGCGAGACCATATAGAAGATTGCTGTCTCACTGCTGTTCTCGGTTACCGTTCCGCGGCCATTCGAAGCAACAACATACGTTCCGGTTGAGGTTGCGTTCTGGTTGATGCCGGTTCCGGTGCTGCTGCTGTCAGTAACGAACGAAACGCTGCCATTACCATCCGCCGTTGCGACATCGACCTGACTGATTGCGCCGGAGGAAAGCAGAGGGACTGAGCCCCCACCGTAGATTCCTGAAAGCGACGAAGTCTGGAACGGCGAACCTGTTTGAAGTTCGGTGAACCCGAAAGTGACGTTCGCGTCCGTGCCGATAACGAAGGCTTCGTCAGCACTGACGAGATAAAGAATCGGGTCAGAATTGGCGATACCGGATGAAGAGAGCGTTACCCTGCCATTAGCTCCCACCGTGTAGCTCGCGCCTGCTCCGTTTGAAACCGAAGACAGCGTGCCGCCTGAGTTTTGATCGGCGGTGAACGTCAGGTTGCCTGAACCATCGGTGGTGAACAGTCCAACCTGGTTTTGCGAAGTGAGGGTGCCGGAGATAAGCGATGTCGTTGCCAAAACGCCGGTGGCCGCACCAAGAGACGGACTCTGCTGCGCGAGCACTTCCCCCCCCATGATGCGTCGATTCTGCCCGGCAACGTTGTCGATCTCCATCATCAGTAGCTGGCTATCGGAAACCATATAGTAGCTGCAATCAACGGTACCAATCCCGCTGACGGTCAGAGCCGCCGTGCCGCGGCCAGTCGTCGTCGATGGGGAGTTATACGTTCCGGTGAAGCTGGCACTCGAGACCGGACCGGAAATGGCGTCGGCGTCCAAAATGCCGCTCGGGATAGTCCCTGCTCCGTCGGCAGCGAATTCTCCTCCCATGGCATAGCGGTTCCCATCCGGGTCTCCTCCGATCAACCCGAAGACGTAATTGCCGCTAATCGAGGGGCTGGAGAGATCGCTTGGGGTTTGCGGAAGAAATATGCCAGAAGCCTGAGCGCTAGTGTTGTCGAACTCGATTAGCCGTCCACCGCCTGCGCTCATGAGAGACAGGGCGAAGGTGCGGGCGGTGCCAGTAAAGGTCACCGTTCCCAGGCCATTTGGATTGATGAGGTAGGTTCCAGTGAAGCTCTGGTTGAGGACCAGGTTCGCAGGATCGTTGGAATCCATGGTGCCACTGGTGATGTGGCCGTTGCCGTCAGCGACGAAGCTGCCGGCAGCGGAAAAGTGGCCCGCCGAGTCGAAGCCGTTCACCAGAAATGCATAACCGCCGTTCAGCTTCGAATTGTTGGCGGTGTTGTTGGTAACGGTGACAGTTAGCGTTGCGGTCGCTGTTTGGGGTGTTGGTTGGCTCGAATCTGTAACTGTCACGCTGAAGCTGAACGCGCCTGTGGCTGTGGGTGTGCCTGAAAGCACCCCGGTACCGGCGTTCAAAGACAACCAGTTCGGCAGATTTGACGAACTCCAGCTGTAAGGCATGCTGCCGTTCTCGGCCTCTAAAGTTGCGGTGTAAGGGCTTCCAACAGTTGCTGCAGGCAGCGCTCCGCTGGCCACCTGCAAGGCGGGCGGAACGGAAACGGTGATGCTGAATGCCTCAGTTATAGAGTTCCCGGAGGCATCGGTCACTTCGACGGTGAAGCTGGATGAAGCCACAGTGGTGGGCATACCCGAAATAGTGACGTGCGTGGTGTCGCTGGAAGTGGTCATGGTCAGCCCAGCAGGCAGGGTTCCGGAGCTCAATTTCCATGTGAATGGAGTCGTAGCACCTCCGGCGGTGATGGTTCCGGTGTAAGCCACGCCGACGGTGGCGGCCGGTAGTGAAATCGAAGTGAACTCAAATACAGCGTCAATATTTATAGTTACGCTGGCTGTAACGCTGCTATTCGCGACTGAGGTCGCGGTGATGGTCGCGGTCGTGTGGCTCGAAACTACGGATGGCGCGTGATAAACCACGGACACTGAAGTTACGTTCTCCAATGAGCCTGGGCCGGAGAGACCCCATTGCACACCTGAGTTGGTCGAATCATTAGTGACGCTGACGCTCAGGTTGACCGTTTGTCCCTGCTGGATCGTAGTGGCAGAGGTGTCGAGAGTGATCGCGATGCCGTTACTCGAACATCCGGAGCCGAAAACTGCAAAAGAGATTGCCAGGATTATTGAAAGAAGCCTAAGTCTGAGCACTGTTTCCCTTCGCAAGGAACAAAAGTGTGGTTCGCGGAATATTGAGTCACTGAATTTCGGCGGAAATCAGGATCTCAACTCAATGGAAACATTCGGAGTAGCTCTTGCGGTGTAAAGAATCGTTAGACAAAGTAAAGACTCGTAATGAGGGGGCGAGACCACCACAGAGAGCAGGGGGCCTACGCCGGGAAAACTGAGGGATCAGGCAAGGGGAGAGTCGGTCATGCGAAAGCGGGTACGAACATGCTCAGAGAGCAGCTCAATGGCGCCACGGTTGACGATGGGATCGGTTTGCGCCAGGTACTTCATAGCTTCTACGAGAAGACGCTGACCATCGACGTAACGGGGATCAGAGCTACGCTCGCGGCGTCTGCGTCCAACTTTGGGTGGAACCGGAATTGTAAAAACCTTTGCCATGAATAGAGACTCTTGCTCGAACGAAAGACTTTCCTGTGTCTGCGCCCCGAGTGGTTTAATTTCGAGTATACTGCCCCAACTCAGGTTTTCAACCTATATGTTTTTCTAGTGCAGTCTCACCAAGCGAGCGTGTTGCACTTATGTCTCGCAACAAACAGCGTTCTACCTCACCTGGAAAACCGGCTCCGCAAATACGCGTTCGGCTCCTCTCAGCCTTGAGAGACAATCTTGGTCCTTCCGGTTGTCTTTATTTTAAATTTGTCGTCCGGAATCTTGCCTTCGTGGATGTTCGAGTACTTGGCGAGCCGGTAATCGTCACCGCCGGGTTCCGTGAACCTTTGCTGAATGGACATGCCGAGGGAAGGATCGATCCATAATCTGATCTGAGCGAACGTATTCCTTACTTTGGGAGATTTCGGAATCAGGTCGAGGATTTCGGTATTGGTATTGCCGATTTTTTCCTCTCCCGCGTAGGTCACATCGAAGGAGTTGAGCATGTCGTGACCACCCCCGCCAAACCCTAGAACGAGGAAGCTTTCGAACTCGGCGCGATTCTTGCCGGTATTGTATTCGGTAATCTGATCAATCTTCGGCTGATAGAGCTGGACCTTGCCGTCGGTGAAGAGAACGTATTTCCTATCAGGTTCAGTAATATCGGCGGCCATTTCCACGTTGTGGCCGGCCCTTCTGAAGTAAATCGTGCCTGTCTGTGTATCGGTTTCGTTCACCACTTTCTCATACTGGTCCCAAACGAAATCGGCTTGCAGGCTGTGAAAATTGGCGGCTGCCCGATCCATCTGATCGAGCACTTGGTTGAGCCTTTGCTGATTGGACCCACCGGACTGTGCCTTGAGCGGACATTTTGGCGATAAGAAAATGACTGTAGAAACTAGAGAGGCGCAGAGAAATCGGGAGGACTTCATAATTTGTGTCGCTCAATGCTTTTCGACCCAGACGCGATAATCGACCAGCCGGCCAGATTTGTCGTGGTCTTTTTCAATGCGGGTAATCGTGGTCTCACCGGATATAGGCTCAATGATCTGTAGCAGCTCGGCGGGGAGTTTTTCGTCGTTCTTGCTGGATACGGCCGAGGCGTGAATCTCGTAAATCAATCCGCCCTGACCGTCGGGTAACACCATGACTCCGGTTTGGTGCGGAGTATGATCCACAGGCTTGTCTTTGAAGTTGATCCAATACGGAGAGAGGAGCACAAAGAGCAGAATGAGGGTGACCATCACGTCATATTGCACGCTGCCGCGGTCGTAGGACCAAAGAATGAAATCGCGAAGGGTGCGCGCAATACTTCGCACCGGCAACTCCGGAGCGGCCACACTCGCATTTTGTTCAGCGTGTTCCACGTCAAGTAACGTCTCAGCGATCTAAAGTAGATCACTTTTGCGCAGTCCGAGTTGCACAGATACAGCCCTAAAACTTCTTCGCCACCAGCCGATCAGTACCCATGTAGGGCCTGAGAGCCGCGGGAATCAGCACGCTCCCATCGGCCTGCTGATAATTCTCGACAATGGCGACCCAGGTCCTGCCGACTGCCAGGCCACTGCCGTTCAATGTATGTACGAATTCACTGCGCTTTTTATCTGGGGCGCGGAAGCGGATGTTCGCGCGCCGTGCCTGAAATGATTCGAAATTCGAGCACGACGATATCTCGCGAAACAGCTGCTGCCCCGGTAACCAGACCTCAAGATCATACGTTTTTGCGGAAGAAAATCCCATATCCCCTGTGCAAAGCGCCATTGCCCGATAATGTAAGCCAAGTTTTTGCAGCACTTCTTCGGCATCATGGGTAAGCTTTTCCAGTTGCTCGTAGGAGTCGTCGGGACGTGAGAACTTTACCAGTTCGACTTTCTGGAACTGGTGCTGGCGAATGATGCCACGAACGTCTTTGCCATAAGATCCGGCCTCGCTGCGGAAGCTGGGAGTGTAAGCGGTAAGCGAGATCGGCAGGCGCTCGCCGGGAAGAACTTCATCACGATAAAGGTTCGTGACGGGAACCTCGGCCGTGGGAATGAGCCACAGCTCCTTTTCATTGAAGGGAACACGAAAAAGATCGGCAGCGAATTTGGGAAGCTGTCCGGTGCCGTACATGGAGTCTGAGTTCACCATGTAGGGCGGCAAAACCTCGGTGTAGCCATGCTCGCGTGTGTGCAGGTCGAGCATGAAGTTGGCCAGGGCGCGCTCGAGGCGGGCACCCATATCCCAGTAAACGGCGAACCGGGCGCCTGAAACTTTGGCGGCGCGTTCCAGATCCAGAACTCCGAGCTGTTCACCGAGTTCCCAATGCGGCTTGGGAGTGAAGCTGAATTGTGGCGGCGTACCCCAGCGGCGGACCTCAACGTTATCTTCTGAGCTGCTGCCCACGGGGACGGTGTCACTCGGAACATTGGGAATACCCACAAGAACCTCGCGCATGCGCGCGTCATACTCCTTGGCAGCTTTTTCGAGATTCTGAATGTGGTCGCGCATCTCCTTGGTCTGCTGCATGAGTTCGCTGGCGTCTTCGCCCCGCTTCTTGCGGGCCGCGACCTGATCCGTGAGCTGGTTGCGCAGCGCCTGCAGGGTCTCGGCGGAAGAGATGGCCTGGCGCCGCTGCGCGTCGACGGTAGCGAAATCTTTCAACAGTTCGGAGGGATCCATGCCGCGCTGGCGAAGTTTCTGCTCGACAAGCGCAAGGTGTTCCCGAACAAAGGTCAGATCCAGCATGAATTTACAACTCTACCGAAAATAGTACGGGCTTGCACGTGCGCACAGTCACGCGAGTTTCGTTATTGGCGGATGGTCTCACCTGAACCAGAGTGACCACACGACGTCTACCGCCGTGTGCGTGATGACTGATGCAAGCAGCTGATGGCGCGCACGCCACGCACGGCCGTAGAAGACTCCGGCGATCGACGCCAGCAGAACGTAGCGCCAGTTGAAATCTGCTCCTTTATTAAAATGCGACAAGCCGAACAAAATGGAAGCCAGGACCAAAGCCGCTGTGCGGCCTAGTCGTGTTTCGAGCAGGTTCTGAATGATTCCGCGAAAAAAGAGTTCTTCCGGGAGCGCAATCAGAAAGAAAGTTACGACCACCGCGATCAAAAGATCCGGGCCTGTAGGCTGATGAGCGTGAAAGTGAATGAAGGCAAGAGCGAATCCCAGGCCAAGGCCGAACGGAAGAAAGTAGAGCCACTCGCGCAGGCCAATCAGGAATGCACCGCCAGGCTGTGCGAAAGCGTAGCCCATGCGCGAAAGATTTCGGACAACGACACACAGATAGAGCGCGACATCGGCGACGAAGAGCTTGGGAAGGGGCGAGAGCGATGCGTACGGCCATGCTGGTGAGAGCAGGTGCAGCATGTAGATGGCGGCGAGCGCAGACAGAACGACGTCATCCGCTATGCTGGCCTTAGGCGACGCCGCGAAAAATTGCAGGACCGCAGACAGAACGACCGGTATAGCGAATATCACGATCATCAACCATCGGAATTCGCCGGACGGCAAAGCGAAGACAAGATACGGCACGCCAAGCAATGCAGAGGCTGAAATGCGTTTCGATGGCGTTTGAAGGCGGCCGCGTATGCAATCTCCCGCACCAAAAGCGAAGAACCAAAGCGGGGCAAGCAAGAGTGCGAAGCTGATGAAGGCGAAGGGAAATCTGTGCCCGAGTTCGCTCGCTGGCTGCGAATGATGTGAGACAAGCCAAAACAGCAGCAGGGCTGCCGCATAGATCGACGTTGCGACGTATACGCGAGGCTTGGTCATCGTTACCGCTGATTCTAAAGTCCGCGACGGCCCGCAGCCCATTTCAGCAGCAGCTTCCCACGCGATACACTAACGTCGCGATGACGTGCTCTCCATCTAAAGGTACTTGTAACCGCCTGTGATGAACCCGATTCCGCCAAACGGCTCTCGCGGGCCCGATCTCGGCGTAAGTTTCTGCGGGATTTCGCTGAAAAACCCGGTCATCGCGGCCAGCGGAACCTTTGGATACGGGGTCGAGTTTGAAGATGTCGTCCACCTGGAGAAGCTCGGCGGGTTTGTGACCAAAGGCTTGTCGAAAGAGCCTATGGCGGGCAACCCGCCGCCGCGCCTTTACGAAACCGCAGCGGGGATGCTGAACGCGATTGGGCTTCAAAATATAGGGGCGGCTGCCTTTGTCCAGGAAAAGCTGCCTCGCCTGCGGCAGATCAAAGATGCGGTGATCTTCGCCAATGTCTTCGGGTACACGCGAGAAGATTATGAGCAAACCATCAGCATATTGAACGAGGGCGAAGGCATCGCTGCCTACGAGTTGAACGTCTCGTGCCCCAACACGGCACACGGCGGCGTGCAGTTCGGTTGCGACGCGCGTTCGCTCGATGAGGTGGTGAGGTCGGCAAAGCGCGTGTCGCTGCGGCCGCTGATCGTTAAGCTTTCCCCCAACGTGACCAGCATCGCGCAGATGGCGCGCATAGCGCAGGATGCGGGCGCCGATGCAGTCTCCCTGGTGAACACATTTCTGGCCATGGCGATCGATCCGGAGACGCGTAAGCCGAGGATTGCAAACGTCACAGCGGGGCTGTCAGGGCCGGCAATCAAGCCGATTGCAGTCAGGATGGTCTACGACGCGGCGAAGGCGGTGAGCATTCCGGTCATTGGGTTAGGGGGAATTTCGACTGCAGCAGACATAGTCGAATTCATGCTCGCCGGGGCGACGGCAGTCGAAATCGGTACCGCAAGTTTCTGGGATCCATGCGCCACGGAGAAGATCGTCGATGAACTGCGCAGTTGGTGTGTGCAACACAGGATTGCGCGACTGTCAGGCCTCACCGGCGGAATGATTACCGAATAGAAGAAAGCTTAATTCACCCAGCCTGATTTCGAGCCGCCGTTGGTTTTGTCGCGCTCATCGGGAGGAAGGTAATTTCCGTGCTCGTCGAAGTTCACAGTGCGGTTGTGCTTGCGCATGTAAACTTCAAATTTGCGGGCGGCGCGGCGGCGCTTCCATCGGTAATAAGAATTCCGGACGCTGAAGTACTGTTCTGACGCGCCAGAAGCCAGCCCGCGGCGCGGCATCAGCTTCACGTAGAGAAAACCAAAAAGCAGTCCGCCAACGTGGGCCATGTAGGCGACCGACTCCCCTTTTTGCGGGTTCGCCGAGTTGATGGCCCCGATCAAAGTAAAAAAGGCCACGCCCGCGACAAAGTATTTGGCTTTGATAGAAATCGGAATCGGGAACAGCATAATTTCCTGATCGCCATAGAGCAGGCCGAAAGCCATCAACAGTCCCAGCACTCCGCCGGACGCACCAACTGTCGGCGTGATCGGCGAAATGCCGCCAATGCCGGTGTAGGAGACGGCGATCGTCGTCAGTGCCGCGCCAATCACACAGAAAAAGTAGAACTCGAGAAAGCGGCGAAAACCCCAATCCACTTCAAGCTGTGCGCCAAACATCCACAGCATGAGCATGTTGAACAGGATGTGGAAGAAGCCGGCGTGCAGAAAGGAGTATGTGACCAACTGAAAGACAAAGCCGTGCAGCACCATCAGGGGAATCAGCGCGAGGAGGCGAAAAGTAACGTCGCCCGCTAACGGCGCGAACGCGTTCATCAGCGTGATCAGCAGATACATGGCTGCGTTGACCAGGATCAGCCACTTCACGGCTTTGGTGAAAGGAGGGAGACTCAGCGAAAAGGTGCGTCCGCGGTACATAGTCAGCCTTGTTCTACAAATCTTAGCAGGTTATCGCTCCGGGGCCGGAACCGCCGGCAGACTGGCGTGGCCCTCATTATCCACGGCTCGCATCGCGAAGATGACATTATCTTTTGAAACAGGCAGGGTAAATTTCGTGACATTCCCAACCGCCTGCATGTGTTCCCATTCGGGACTGGTCGTGTCGCGCCAGAGAATTTCATATCCTGCCGCCCGCGGCGATGGCTCCCAGGTGAGCGTCGAATCGTTCTGCAGCTGCTTAGCAAGAAGACGCACGTTTGCCGGAGGCGGAGGAGCTGAGGCAAGCGAAGCGAGCGTGGCCGCGTTCAGGCGGGCGACATCGGCGACGTAATCGTAATTGACGAATTTGGGCAGATCGCCATACTCAACGCCATTTTCCGTGCGCACATTCTGGTGCTGATGATTGAAGTCCTCGCGATACTCGGTAAAGCGCACGGCCGCAAAACCTTGCTGGTTAAAGGAGATGTGATCGCCGCCGCGCAAAAAACGGTCGAGGCGGAAGATCAGCAGTGGATCCAGTGCCGTGCGGTAGGTTTCGCTCACCTCTTTGATGTAGCGGGCGAGCCCGCGCGAGGTGGAATCGCTTTCGCCGCCGAGGTTGCGAATCAGGCGGATCGTGGCTTCAGTCGCGTCCAGTGGTATGCCTTCCGAAAAAACGCGGACGACCTTGTCATTCTGGCCGGGGCTGCGGTCGCCGCCGACAATGTCGTTATTGAGGACGGCTTCGATGCTCCAGCCCTCAGTTTTTGCCATCCCGGCGAAGTGCTTGCTGCCATAAAGACCCTGTTCCTCGCCTGCGACGGCGAGAAAGATGATCGTCCCAGGAAACCTCGACTTGCTGAGTACGCGGGCACATTCCAGACTAACCGCAGTCCCGCTGCCGTCGTCATTCGCGCCGGGAGCGGCGTCCTTATTGTCCAGATTATCGCTGTTGCGCGAATCGTAGTGACCTGTGACGAGCACTATACGTTTCGCGCTTTCCGGATCGGTGCCCTTGAGGACTGCATACACATTCGTGAGTTCTACGGGCTGAGGAATGCGCTCGGAAACAGGCTGAGTGAACGTATCGGTTTTGACTTCGAGGCAGCCGTTGCAGTCGCGCGAATAGCGCTCGAATTGTGACTTGATCCACTCCCGGGCCGCGCCAATGCCACGGCCGGAAGCGATGCTCGCGGCATCCTGCGCGGAAAGAGTTGAGCGCGTGCCGAAGCTGACCAGCTTTTCGATGGTCGATTGAATCTGCGAGGACGAGATGTTTTTCAGAGCCGCAGCAATGCGCGGATCAGGTTTGCCGGCATTGGGCGCTTGCGCGCGCATGGGAATGGTTGGAAGCAGGAAGCATGTGATTACGAAGCAGGCAGTTCGGTGCAAGGCACGTTCCTCACTGGATGATGTACCAGTCATTGTATTCTGCCGGCCGCAACTGCCGGAGCAGATGGAAGTGTCGAGCTCTGTCTGGCGCACATTAGTACATCCGGTATACCCACCCCCCA
>Ga0335081_10010286_pt1 | contig 15108 bp, 10 predicted proteins | sample Lox_Sample_35_FD_206713 | JGI IMG/M metagenome (GOLD analysis project Ga0335081, IMG submission 206713) | Soil microbial communities from Loxahatchee National Wildlife Refuge, Florida, United States - Lox_Sample_3.5 | ecosystem: Environmental > Terrestrial > Soil > Wetlands | place: USA...
GCGCAGGATGTCCTCGCGGGTGTCCGGCGCGAACGCGACGTGATGCAGCCGCCCGGTGGTGCCGGTCCAGTCCCGGGTGTACACCAGGTCGTAGCCCTTGTTGGTGAAGTGCAGCCACTGCGCGGAGATCGTGCCATCGTCGAGCATGATCTGCTCGGTCACCCGCCCGCCCAGCACGTCGCGGACGAAATCCCCGCTCGGCGGCACGTCAGCCGCCAGGAAGTTGACATGGTCGAGCCGCCGGACGCTGACGCCGCGCGCCGGGTAGGCCTGCGCCTGGTTCTTCAGCGACGGCCTCAGCTCCGGCGGCGGCGTGAACCACTCGGTTTCCCAGTACAGCTCCATCTCGTGCCCGTCCGGGTCGCAGAACAGGTACGTGGGCCCGATGCCGGGATCGCCGTCCTTCCAGCTGATGCCGAGGCCGGACGCGTCGATCGCCGCCACCCGGGCCTCCAGGGCGGCCTGGCTCGACGCCCGCAGGCCCACCCGGCGGATGCCCGAGGTGTCGTGCGCGGTCAGCTTGAGGGTGTGCCGCTCGTAGTCGTCCCAGGTGCGCAGGTAGACCGAATTTCCCTCGCGGCCCACCTCGGTCAGGCCGAGGACGTCCACGAAGAACCGCAGGCTGGCGTCCGGCTCCGGCGTCAGCAACTCGATATGCCCGAGGTGGGCCACGTCGTGCAGCGGCGGCCGGGTAGCCGCCGGGTCCTGCGTGCTCGTCATCAGTGCCTCCGCGGGAAGACGGTGCCGTCGAAGAGCTTGCGCGCGGTGCGTACCACCCCGGAGCGGAGCACCGCCGGCGGCCGGCTGGCCTGGTCCAGTTTGACCTCGACCTCGAGGTGGCCGGTGGGGTGCTCGAGGTCGAACCGCCTCTGCCCGGGCTTAACGACAGCCAGGCAAGCGCCGGCCGCGCCGTCGAGCAGCAGCGCGGTCGCGACGCTGACCGCGCCCAGGACCCCGATCGCGTCGTGCACCCGGACCGGAATGAAGGTCCTGGTGCAGATCGTCCCGCCGTCCGCCGGGGCGGCGAGGAGGGATATCTTCGGCACGCTTGCGGCGGACACGTCGCCCAGGCCCATCAGCCGCCCGGCGGCCAGCTGCAGCGCCCGTACCTTCCCGGCGAGTTCCGCGTCGGCCTCGAGTTCGGCGACGGTCTCGTAGCCGGTGCGGCCGAGCTCGGCGGCGGGCACGACAACCACCGGCATGCCGTTGTCGATGCAGGTGACGGTGACGCCCTCGAGGACGTCGGCCACGTGCCCGGAGGGCAGCAGTGCCCCGGTGGCCGAGCCTTCGGTCCCGGCGAAGTCGAGCACCACCGCCGCGGCCGTCCCCGGCACCCCGGCGATCGCGGTGTCGCCGTCGTAGTCCACCACGCCGTCCGCTCCGGGGAAGGTCGCCGTGGCCACGCTGCCCGAGTTGACCATGTGGATCCGTACCGGCGATGCCGCCGCCAGCCCGCGCTCGACCGCGAACGGGCCGACCCCGGCCAGCAGGTTGCCACAGTTCTGCCGGTCGGAGACGGTGGCCTGGCCGACGCCGACCTGCAGGAAGAGGTAGTCGACGTCCGCATCAGGCCGGACGGACGGCCAGATCACCGCCACCTTGGACGTCAGGGGATGCGCTCCGCCGATGCCGTCGATCTGCCTGGCGTCCGGGCTCCCCATGATCCGCAGCAGCAGGTCGTCGCGCTCCGCCGGGTCGGCGGGCAGGTCCTCGGCGAGGAAGTAGGCCCCCTTGGACGTGCCGCCCCGCATCAGCATGCAGCGCACCCCGCCGTCCGCGTGCATCAGCCTTCGTCCCCCTCGTCTTCTCCGGCCGGGACGTACGCGACGCCCCGGGCGGCGAGCTTGTCGCGCAGGCCGTACAGGTCCAGGCCGAGCTGGCCGTCGGCGAGGGCCTTGCGGGCCTGCTCTTCCCTGGCCACCCGGGCCCGGGCCGCGGCCAGCGCCGGGCCGACGCCGGCCCGCGGCACGCACACCACCCCGTCGTCGTCGGCGATGATCGCGTCGCCAGGCCTGACGATCTGCCCGCCGATGGAGACGGGCCGGTTGACCGAGCCCGGTGTCTCCTTGACCGTGCCCTGGGCGCTGACCGCCGCCGACCACACGGGAAAGCCCATCGCGCGCAGTTCGGCCACGTCCCGGACGCCGGCCTCGATGACCAGGCCGCGGACTCCGCGCGCGGCCAGCGAGGTCGCCAGCAGCTCGCCGAACATCCCGTCGGTGCACGGCGAAGCCGTCGTGACCACCAGCAGGTCCCCGGCCCGGCACTGCTCCACCGCCGCGTGGATCATGAGGTTGTCGCCCGGCCAGCACAGCGCGGTGACCGCGGTCCCGCCGGTCCGCGCGCCGTCCTGGACCGGGCGCAGGCCTGGCCCGAGGTACCCGGCCCGGCCGATGGCCTCGTGCACGGTGGCCACGCCGAATCCGGCCAGCTCGTCCACCACCGCCAGGTCCGCGCGGGCGACGCCGGTGACGATCACGTTGCGCATCAGCTCAGCCTGTCCGTGACCTGCGGGAACACCCGCATGTAGGCCTCGCCCAGGGTGGACTGCGGCAGCCCCAGGTTGGGCCCGGCGTTGCGCCTGAGCTGGGTGCCGCGCCGTTTGGCCAGGTCGGTGTAGTACTCCCAGAGGTGCTGCTGGGCGCCCATGCACTCCATGGCCTTGCGCTTGGCGTCGAAGACCGGCGTGATGTCCAGCAGGACCTCCGGCTTGAACCCGCACATCTCCGGCTGGTGCGGCTCGAACAGGAAGACCGGCGGCGCGCCGATCGGCTCCCCGGGAGCGGGGTAGCCGATCGCCTGGGCCAGCACCCGGGCCCGCAGCGCCATCCGCCCGGCCGCCGGGTGGTCGCCGTTGTACGGATCGGCCAGCGGGTGGGTGAGCACCACCGACGGGTTGACCTCGCGGTACACCCGGACGATGCGGTCGACGAGTTCGTCGGACTCGCGCAGCGGGTAGTCCCCGGCGTCGAGGAACTCGATCTCGGCACCGAGCGCGGCTGCGGCGCTTTCCGCCTCACTCCGGCGCAGTGCCTTGATCTCGTCCAGTTCCTGGCCCGCTCGCCAGGCGCTGGCCGACTCGCCCCGCTCGCCGTAGGTCAGGCAGAGCACATTCACCCGGTCGCCGCCCGACGCGGCCAGCGCCATCGCACCGCCCGCCCGCCAGACGAAGTCGGCGGCGTGCGCGCTGACCACCAGCATGGATTCCTGGCTCACCGGGTTTCCTCCCTAGGCTGATCGAGCCGTGCGGTACTGCCAGCCCTATCATCCCCAGGCGTCGCATCCTCAGCCGCCCGCACGTAGCGATCCTAAAAATGCCCAACAAAATTGTCAACAATCTAGGAGGCGGGCGCCCGGCGAACGGGCGGCCCCCAGCGGAGTGCATTATTTTGCACAGATATGTCAACCCGGACACGGGCGGCGAAGCGATGGCCCGCCTCGCCCTGGCCGTGTTCGAGCCGCACGTCGGATCCGGAGGCGCACGATGACCAGCCAGGCCAGCTCCCTCGAACTCACCGGGTCGGCCGGCCCCGCCAGCCCCGAGGCCAGGCACTGGCTTGACCTGGCGGCGGTCGAGCCCTCGGTGCGGGAGCTGCGCTCCGACTACACCGCGCTGATCATCGTGGCCGAAGGGCTGCGGCCCGGCCCGAGCGACGAGGCCACCGGCGCGCTGCTGAGTGACGCCGAAGCCCGGGCCCGGGCCGCGCTGGCCGGCCGGGGCGTCGACGAGCTCGGTCCTGTCGCCGCCTGGCGGGCCGCCTACCGGGCCTTCGGGGCCAAGCCGAAACGCACGCGTCCCAGCGTCGAGGCCCTGCTGCGCCCGGTGGAAGCCGGGCTGCCGCGGATCGACCGGCTGACCGACATCTACAACGCCATCTCGGTCAGGCACCTGCTTCCGGTCGGCGGGGAGGACCTCGCCAGGTACCGCGGGCCGGCCCGGCTGGCCCGGGCGGCCGGGGACGAGCCGTTCGACACCGTGCGGGACGGACGGCCGGTCCTGGAGCACCCCGAACCAGGCGAGGTGATCTGGCGTGATGACGACGGCGTGACCTGCCGCTGCTGGAACTGGCGGCAGTGCGTCCGCACCCGGATCACGCATACCACCACCAGTGCCCTGTTCATCCTCGACGGCCTGGGCGAACTCGGGGTGAACGGCCTGCTGGCCGCCGGGCGGGACCTGGCCGGCCAGCTGGCGACGCTGCATCAGGGCGCCCAGCTCAGCTGGCGGCGCATACTATGAGAACTCGAGCCGCTGACGCCCCGGACGGAGCCCGCCCCGGCCGCGGAGCCGGGCGTTGATTATCCCGAACGAGGCCGGCTCACCTGGCCGAGAAACAGCGGCAGCCCGGTGGCGGTATCGACGATCGCGAACAGGAACGGCCGGTCCACGGTCATCGCGACTGGCGGCGTCGCGAAGGCGGCCAGGGCCACGGCGAGCACCGCGGTGGCCGCTGCGGCCTCGGTGCCCTGCTCGTTGACGTCGATATACGCCTTGTGCGCCACCGCTCCGATCTTGAGCGGCTCGGTGTCAGTGATGCCGCCGAAGTCCGCGCGGTCACCGAACGCCTCGGTTACGCCCAGCCGCCGCAGGGCGGGGATGAGGTCGAACGCCGCTTCCAGCCGGAACCGGGGCAGCGACAGCGCGACCCGGTGCCGGCTCGCTCCGGCCAGCAGGCCGCCCAGGCCGGCCGCGGCGACCTTCGGCCGCAGCGCTGCCATCGGCCCGTCGGGCAGCAGCACCGCCATGGCCAGGCCGATGCCCCGGTAGGGGAGCAGCGCGGCCTGGTATCCGTCGCCGCGCAGGTAGGCCAGCGGGCTGGTCAGGCGCATCATCGGCACGCTCAGTGCCGGGCCATCCCGGCCCTCGGGGTAGAACGGCGCGTCGGCCGTGGCGCTCTCCGGGAACGGCTGCGCCCACTCCGCCTTGAGGTACACCGCGCTGGCGAGGACCAGCCTGGTCAGCGGATCGACCGCATCGGGCGGTAGCAATCCGGTGATCTTGCCTTCGGTCTGCGTGGCGATCACGCGGTTGATCTCGGCCCGCGCCGCCTCGGGAGCCGTGGCGAAATCGGCTTCGGCCAGCGCGGCCGCGGCGCGGCTCAGCCGGCCGGTGAACTCGGCCCGCAACGCGAGGCCAGACTGGACCCACACGGTGTTCGGCGCCCGCAGCGTCGCGCCCTCGCCAGGCCCGCCGCCCCCCTCGCCAGGCCCGCCCGCCAGGTGCAGCCCGTCCGTGGCCACGTCCGGCCCGAGCGATCCGTCGAGGTGCAGGGCGCGGGCCAGTTCCGCCGCCGTCTGGCCGCACGCCCCGGCCAAGGCCATCCGCAGCGCGCCGGCCACGCTGGCCGGCGAGAAGACCATGTCGGCGGCGTTCTCGGCCAGCACCTGGTACATGTCCGCGCCGAACGCGGCGTCGGCCGTCGCGGCCGCGCGCGCCTCGGTCGGCGCCGTTGGTTCGTCCCGCACCGTCCCTACGTACCCGCGGAAAACGAAACCATTGCCACCTGAGCTGGCTTTATCTCCCAGCCGCGCCGCTCGGTCACCAGCCCGATGGCGTGCACGCGGCCCGGTGCGGGGGATCGCCGGGGTGGGCTGGAGGTACGCCACGAGGCTGACGGGGCACCGGAGGCGGGCCATCCGGCCATGATCACCTTCAGCAACGGCATTGCGCCTGAGCAGCATCGGTGCCACACCGGTGCCGTAATGCCCAGGGCCTGAGCCGGCGTACCCGGACCGGGGGACGCGGCGGTTTGGCGGGATAGGCTTCCCTGGTGAGCGGAATCGAGGACTTCGCCCGGCTGGTGGACGGCGATCACGGCCTGTGCGTGGTGTCCACGCTGCGGCCGGACGGGACAATCCAGTCGTCAGTGGTCAATGCGGGCGTGCTCCCGCATCCGGTGACCGGAGCCCAGGTCGTCGGCCTGGTCAGCCGTGGTGACGCGAACCGGCTGGCCAACCTGCGGGCCCGGCCGCGGGCCTCGGTGGTCATCAGGGCGGGCTGGCAGTGGGCCGCCGTCGAAGGACCGGTCGAACTGGCCGGGCCCGACGACCCGCTGCCCGGCGTTGACGCCGAGCGGCTGCGCCTGCTGCTGCGTGAGATCTTCACCGCGGCGGGCGGGACACACGATGACTTCGGCGCCTACGACCGGGTGATGGCCGAGGAGCGGCGCGTCGCCGTCCTGGTCACCCCGGCCCGGCCGCACCGCGTAACCGGCCCCTTACCCCGTAACCGGCCCCTCGGCGAGTTCGCCGCCTGCCGCTCGGCCCGTGCGTTTCCTGTACCGGATCTGGAACAGGCCGTAGGCGATCGGCCCGGCGAGCAGCGGCACCCAGTAGGAGGCGATCCGGTAGGTGAGCGTGGCCAGCACGGCCTGACTGGAGTTCACCTCGGCCAAAACCAGCAGCCCGGTCAGGCTGGCCTCAACGATGCCGAGGCCGCCAGGGGTGAGCGGGATCATCCCGACGATGCCGGCCACCGCGTAGGCCACCAGGATCAGCGAGGGGCGCGGGTGGCTCCCGGTCGCTCGCAGCGCCATGAGCAGGCAGAGGTAGTCGAACGCCAGGCGGCCGGCGGACAGCAGCAGCGCCTGCCACCACTGCTGGCCCAGCGCCGCCCGGATCTGATTACGCTGCGCGAGCAGGGTTTCGTCCAGCCCTTCCAGCGGAGGCCGCTTTCGCCGGACCCAGTTCGCCGCGCCCTGCGCGGCCCGCCCGGCCCAGCGCAGCGGCGCGTCGTAGGTCAGCACGACCGCCCCGAACGCGGCGAAGGCCACGAATCCCACCGCGCCCAGGAGCGCCGCATGCTCCAGCCCCCGGTCGACGGGTGCGCCCAGCAGGATGACCGGCAGGGCGAAGACCGGGAGCGCGAGCAGGCCGCCCACGCCGAGGAGGGAGAACGACGCCAGGCCGCCCACAGTCTCTGTGGTGTCCATGCCGCTGGTCGCCAGCATCCGGAACTGTACCGCGGCACCGACCGCCGCACCCCCCGGCATGATGAGGGTGATCGCGTTGCCGGCCAGCGTGGAGGTGATGACCGAGAACCATGCCTTGGTCCGCAACGCCAGTCGCTGCAGCGCGAACGTGCAGGCGAAGTGGGCGACCTCCGCGGCGATCGCCGCGATCAGCCACCACGGGTCCAGGGTAGACAGCCGCGGCCAGGACGCGAGCACCTCGGTGATCGCCGGGAACACGAGGTAGATCGCGATGCCGGCCACGGCGGCCGTTGCGGCACGCTTGGCCACCGTCTTCCAGGCCAGCGGATGCGACTTCTCCTGATCGATCCGGGCGGCCAGGGACGGCTTGCCCGTCGTCGGCTTGTCGCTCGCGGTCACGAACCAACGCCCTCCGGCTCAGGAAAAGCGCCTACACGCCGGTCCGGGCGGTGAGCCGCCCGGACTCGACGGCGGCGGCGAACGCGTGGTAGTCCTTCTCGTTCTGGTCCGCGTAGGCCACGGAGAAGTCCGCTATGGCCCGGTCGAATGCGTCGCTCTTGCCCAGGTAGGAGGCGACGGCGATGCGGTCGCCCCACCGGGCGTGCGCGCGGGCCAGCGTCGCCCCGCAGATCCGCGCGTACAGGGTGGCTCCGGGCACCAGGAGCGTGTCGACATCCGCGCTGCCCTTCCAGTCCTGGAATTGGCGCACGTAGTAATCGCGGGTCGCGCCGTCCAGCCCTCTGATGGTCTGCCAGCCGAGGAAGATGTCCGTCGCCGCCTGCATCAGCCGCTGTCCCGCGACCACGCGCTCGCCGTGATGCCGGTAGGTGCTCGCCCCGAGGAAGCGCTCGAGTACGGACGCTTGCGCCTCCTTGACCTGCAGGAACAGCGGGTCGTTATGGTCGCGGCCGAGCATCAGCATGATGTAGCAGCGGGTCCCGACGCTGCCCACGCCCACCATCTTGTACGCCGAGTGGACGTAGCGGTACTCCTCGAGGGGATGGTGATGACGCCCGAGCGTGCGCCGGTACGAGCTGAGCAGCTTCTTGATGAGCGGGGTCGGGTTCTCCCACTCCGAGCCCGGCTGGACCAGGTCCTCGATCGGGATGATGACCGGCGGGTCGGCGACGATACGCAGTTCTCCCTCGACCTCTTCGGCCCGCTTGGCGAACACCCGGGTGCTGTCGCGGGTCCTCGCCTTGGCCACCATCTCCTCGACCGCCTCGCCCTCGCGCTTGCCGACCCGTTTGACCCGGACCTCCTGGCGGACCATCTTGAGCAGCATCCCGGCCTCGAAATGCTCGTACCACGCGTCCAGGCTCCCCATCCCGGCGGCCCGCCGCATCCGGTTCCGGTACTCCAGGACCCCGGCCATGACCACGGCGCGGCGGTCGTCCGCGGAGAAGCCGCGGTCACGGCCCATGATCTCGAAGCTGGCCGCCAGCCGCTTCACGTCCCACTCCCACGGGCCCGGGAGGGTCTCGTCGAAGTCGTTGATGTCGAACAGCATCTGCCGCTCTGGCGTGCCGAACAGGCCGAAGTTCGACAGGTGCGCATCACCGCACAGCTGCACCGTTACCCCCGACACGGGCGTGGCCGCCAGGTCGGCCGCCATGATCAGCGCGCCGCCCCGGTAGAAGGTGAACGGCGAGGCCAGCATCCGCCCGTGGCGGATCGGGACCAGCTCGGGCACCCGGCTCGCCGCCTGCTGTTCCAGCAGCGCGACCGGATCGGGGCGGCTGGGAGCGGGCTTCCACTGCCCGTGACTGGACCGCGGCACTTTCTGGCGCGCTTCCCGACCCCGGGCGACCCGCTCGTCCGCAGTCAGATGCCTGCGCCGCCACGAAGAAGCGAACGGTCCCACCGCATCGGACGGCACGTTTACGCCCTGGTGCGCATGTTCCGCCATGCCGCTTCCCCTTTCATAGGTACTCTCTCCTCCGCATCCAGACCAGGACGGCCCAGCCCCAGATGGGCGGCAGGTAGGAGGTGAACAGGCGCTGGATGAATACCGCCGCGGTGGCGTCGGCCTCCGAGACGCCGGCGGCGGTCAGGCCGAGGATCATGCCCGCTTCCACCACCCCCATGCCGCCGGGCGAGGGCGCGATGCCGCCGATGATCCCGGCCAGGAAGATGACCACGTACAAAGTGGGCAGGTTGAGATGGTCGCCGAACGCCCGCAGCGACACCGACAGGGCCATCACCACCAGCAGTTCCTTGGCGAACGTGCCGCCCACCAGCAGCACCAGCTTGCGCGGGGAGCTGGCGATCTGCCGGAGGTTGGCCCAGATGTCGCGGACCTTGGGGCGGGCCTTGTCGGCCACAAACCGGCGTAGCCGCGGCACCGCCAGCACCAGGCCGATCGCCACGGCCACCAGCACCACGACGGCCAGGATGATCCACACCAGCTTGGCGTCCCCGCCGGATTCCGGGGTGACCTCGAGATGGATGTTCCCCCACGCGAACGGCAGCGAGACCAGGGCCAACACGGCGATGGCGATCCAGTGGGACGTGGCCATAATGGCGCCGGAGCTGAGCGCGATGGTGGCGTCGTAGCCCTGTTTCTGGAAGAACCGGACCCGGGTGGCGAACACGGCCGCGGTGCCGCCGGCCAGCGCGCTGAACGCGTTGGCGAACTCCACGGCCACCGCCCGGCCGAGCGGCAGCGGCCCGGCGACGCTGCCGATGCCTTCCACGCCCGACGCGACGTAGGCCAGCTGGGCCAGGACGAGCGCCATGATGACCCACAGCCATTCGGCGCCGATCACGGTGTCGAAGGACTTGGACACGTCGATGAGCACACCGATCAGCGCCCAGCCGCCGATCAGCGTGCCGATGATCATGATCAGCGTCGCCCAGCTCACTCGCCGGGGCTCGACCAAGGTCGGCAGCTCGATCGAGCCGGCCGTCGCGGCGCGCTGACGTACCTCCTCCAGTAGTCCGCGCTGGCCGCGCAGGCTCCGGTTGAGCAGCGGGTCAAGCGCCGGCTTCTGCAGGTGGCGCAGTGCGCTTTCCAGCAGCTGCGGGGTGAGGCACCGGGCCGCGGCGTCGGCGGCTCTGTCGGCGCCGACCGTTACGGCGGTGGCGCCCAGGGCCCCGGCCAGGTCGCGGTCGAGCTGATCCGGCGTGGCGCTGGCGTCGGCGTTGCGGAAGTCCGCCAGCGTGACGGTCTGGGTGGCCGGGTCGGCCAGCAGCGAGTCCCCGCTGATCGCGCCGTGCGCGATCCGGGTCCGCCGCAGGATCAGCAGCTGCCGGTACAGGTCTTCCAGCGTGGCGTCGCTGATGTCGGCCGGGTCCGCGTCGGCCAGCGGCGTCCCGGCGGGCAGCCGGCAGGCCAGCAGCGCGTCCTTGGACGGCCCGGCCGTGCCGGCCTCGGCGACCTCGGGCACGGCGACACCGGCCTGGCCGGCCCGCAGGGTGAGGTAGGCCTCATGCTCGACCTGCTGCAGCCGGGTGATCGTCAGGCTCGGCCCGGAGTCGCGGTACAGCAGGAACCGGCCCGCCTTGGTCAGCAGCCGGGCATCGGCCGCATCCCGGCCGTAAACCTCGATACGCAGGCGATCAGCCCGGCCCGTTCGGGATGTCTCGGTGGCCTCGAACCGGGCCACCCCCCAGACCTGCCGGGCCGCCGGCCGCACCCCGACCGCGCGGATGCCCAGTTCGGCCAGTAGCAGCTGCACGTCATCGGCCGAGGGCAGGCCGAGCGGGGAGCCGAACACCAGCCGGACCACCGTCGTCAGCCCCCAGCCGATGGCCAGGCTCCCGACGACGTTCAGCGGCAGCCCGTGACCGCCCACGGCGCAGGCCAGGGCGACCAGGGCGATGAAGATCTCGACCAGGCGCTGCACGCCGCGCGCCAGGTACGGCAGCGCCGCGGTGGCTACCGCGGCGAACAGCGCGACCTGCAGGACCGGGAAGCTCAGGACGTAGCCGCCGATCACCACCCCGGCCGGGCGGCCGCCGCTGCTGCCCAGCAGCGCCACCAGGATCCCGCACGCCGCCGCCGTCCCGGCCGCGCTCAGCCCGATGTCGCGTGCGATCTCCCAGCGGCGCGCGAGCAGGGCCAGGGCCACCAGGACGATCACCACACCGAACGAACCCGCCTGGTATACCACCGTCACCAGCCAGGTGATGCTCCACGGCGGCGGGTGGATCACCTGGGCGATGGCCCGGTCGACCCGGGAGTCAAACCGGATCACCAGCAGGCAGCACATCAGGGCGAGCGTGGCAGCGGCCAGCCGCACCCCGTCGCTACCGCGACGGCGCCGCTGGCCGCTGCCGACCGGGGCGAACATGACCGAGCGCCACCCCCGCAGCAGATGCCGCTCCGGAAGCGAGCTCGCGCTCTGGACGAGGTCGCTGGTCATACCGGCCCAATTACTCTCAGGCGAGGACCTTTGCCTTCTCGCGCTCGAATTCTTCTGGCGTGATGACGCCCCGGTCACGCAGGTCGGCCAGCTTGGCCAGCTGGTCGGCCGTGTTCGGGGTACCGGCGACTTCCTGGATGTACTGGCGGGCCGCCTGATCCTGCTGCTGTGCCTCCTGCACGGCTCGCTCGTGCATCTTGCCGCCGCGGGCGATCAGGTAGACCAGGACGCCGATCAGCGGGATGAACAGCACGAAGATGAACCACAGTGCCTTCGCCCCGCCGGACAGGTCACGGCTGCGGAAGATGTCGATGAACACGTAGATCAAAACCCAGATCCAGAGAACCCAGAGGAAGATCTCCAGGATCGTCCAGAATGCCCCGAGCAGCGGATATGAGTAGGAACTTGCGATCGGCACGTCGCCTCCATGGGTGGGAACGGCGCCCGTCGGGCGCCGCGGCGTGATGCTATGGCCGAGATGTTCACACGCCGGCGGCTCCGGCGCATCGTCCGGCCAGGGTGATAAATCCACGATCGTGAAGCGCGCCAACCGCACCCGCATCGGTCCCGAAGGCGCCCGCGGTCGTTCGCTGGCACAATGCTCGGGTGACCCAGACTCAGACTCCGGACCAGCCGGCCCAGTCAGTGGATCAGCGGATCGCCGGCGAACTCGGCGTGGCCGTCCGCCAGGTCATCGCCGCGGTCGAGTTGCTCGACGGCGGGGCCACGGTGCCGTTCATCGCCAGGTACCGCAAGGAAGCCACCGGGATGCTCGACGACGCGCAGCTGCGCACGCTCGAGGAGCGGCTGCGCTACCTGCGTGAGCTCGACGAGCGCCGGGAGGCGATCCTCAAGGAGATCGGCGCTCAGGGCAAGCTGACCGGCGAGCTCGAAGCCCAGATCCGCGCCGCCGGTTCCAAGGCCCGGCTGGAGGACCTCTACCTGCCCTACAAGCCGAAACGGCGCACCAAGGCGCAGATCGCCCGCGAGGCGGGCCTGGAGCCGCTGGCCGACCTGCTCCTCGGCGACCCGACCCGGGACCCCCATATCGAGGCCGCGAACTTCGTCGACCCGGACAAGAACGTCCCGGACGCGGCAGCCGCCCTGGACGGCGCCCGCGCCATCCTGGTCGAGCGGTTCGCCGAGGACGCCGACCTGCTCGGCGAACTGCGCGAGTCGATGGCCGCACGCGGCTCGCTGACCTCCAGGGTCCGCGAGGGCCAGGAGCAGAAGGGGGCCAAGTTCGCCGACTACTTCGAGTTCAGCGAGCCGTTCACGCGGCTGCCCTCGCACCGCATCCTGGCGCTGTTCCGCGGCGAGAAGGAGGAGATCCTCGACCTTACCCTGGAGCCCGGGGCCGACGACGCGGAGTTCGAGGCCCGCATCGCCGAGCGGTTCGGCCTCCGCGACGGGCAGCGCCCCGCCGACCAGTGGCTGGCCGCCACGGTGCACTGGGCGTGGCGCACCCGCATCCTGACGCACCTGAGCGTCGACATCCGGGTCCGGCTGTGGCAGGCGGCCGAGGACGAAGCCGTCCGGGTGTTCGCCGCCAACCTGCGCGACCTGCTGCTGGCCGCCCCGGCCGGCGCGCGGACCACGATCGGCCTGGACCCGGGCTTCCGGACCGGCGTCAAGGTCGCGGTGACCGACGCCACCGGCAAGGTGCTCGGCACCGCCACCATCTACCCGCACGAGCCGCAGCGCCGCTGGGACGAGGCCATCGACGTCCTCGCCAGGCTCGCGAAAACCCACCGCGCCGAGCTCATCGCCATCGGCAACGGCACCGCCTCGCGCGAGACCGACCGGCTGGCCGCCGACCTGATCAGGCGGCACCCCGAGCTCACGCTCACCAAGGTCGTGGTGTCCGAGGCCGGCGCCAGCGTCTACTCCGCCTCGGCGTACGCCTTGGAGGAACTGCCCGGACTCGACGTCTCGCTCCGCGGCGCGGTGTCGATCGCCCGGCGGCTGCAGGATCCGCTGGCCGAGCTGGTCAAGATCGACCCGAAGTCCATCGGGGTCGGGCAGTACCAGCATGACGTGGCCGAGGGCAAGCTGTCGCACTCGCTGGACGCCGTGGTCGAGGACTGCGTGAACGCGGTCGGCGTGGACCTGAACACCGCCTCGCAGCCGCTGCTGGCCCGGGTGTCCGGGATAACCTCCGGCCTGGCCACCTCGATCGTGGCCCGGCGCGACTCCGGGGGCCCCTTCCGGACCCGCCGGCAACTGCTCGAGGTGCCGCGGCTCGGCCCGAAGGCCTTCGAGCAGTGCGCCGGGTTCCTGCGCATCCGCGACGGCGACGACCCACTCGACGCGTCCGGCGTCCACCCGGAGGCCTACCCGGTGGTCCGCCGCATCCTGGCCTCGACCGGGAGTACGGCGGCCGGCCTGATCGGCAGCACCGCGGTGCTCCGCGCGCTGAAGCCGGATCAGTTCACCGACGAGCGGTTCGGGCTGCCGACCGTCACCGACATCCTGCGCGAGCTGGAGAAGCCCGGCCGCGACCCGCGCCCCGCGTTCACCACCGCGACGTTCGCCGAGGGCGTGGAGAGGCTCGAGGACCTCGAGCCCGGCATGGTGCTCGAGGGCGTGGTGACCAACGTAGCCGCGTTCGGCGCGTTCGTCGACGTCGGCGTGCACCAGGACGGCCTGGTGCACGTGTCGGCCATGTCGCGCAGCTTCGTCTCCGACCCCCGCTCGGTGGTCAAATCCGGCGACGTGGTGCGGGTGAAGGTGCTCTCCGTCGACATCCCCAGGCACCGGATCTCGCTGACCCTGCGGCTGGACGAGGAGGGGGCCAAGGGTCCCCGGCCGGGCCGGCCAGCAGCAGAATCATCCCGAACAGGCCGAGGCGCCAGCCCTCGCCCCGGCGCGAGCGGCTCCGGGCGGTCCATCCAGGCTGCCCCCGAGGGCGCGCTCGCCGATGCGCTGCGCCGGGCCGGGCTGGCCCCGGAGACCCCGTAGGGCCCTGAGTCCCCGGACCGTGCCCGCCGCCGGTAGCATCGGGTATCCAGTTCTGCTCAATCGCTAAGGAGTCCACCGTGTCCAGCCAGCAGCTTCGTATCACCCTCGCCGGAAGCGAGCATGTGGTCGAGGCTGGCACCACGGCCGGCGCGGCCCTGCCTGCCGAACCGGGCACCATCGCCGCCCGGGTCAACGGCGAGCTGCGCGACCTGGACTGCCAGGTCGCCGACGGAGACGTCGTCGAGCCGGTGGACATCGCCAGCGACGACGGCCGCTACATCCTGCGGCACTCCGCCGCGCACGTCATGGCCCAGGCCGTGCAGGACCTGTTCCCGCAGGCCAAGCTGGGTATCGGCCCGCCCGTGGAGAACGGGTTCTATTACGACTTTGATGTACCCGCACCGTTCGGGCCTGAAGACCTGAAGGCCATCGAGGGCAAGATGCGGCAGATCGTCAAGCAGGGCCAGCGGTTCGCCCGCCGGGTCGTGACCGACGAGCAGGCGCGGGAGGAGCTGGCCGCCGAGCCGTACAAGCTCGAGCTGATCAGCTTGAAGGGGCACGCGGCCGGCTCACAGCAGTTCGAGTCGGGCGAGTCGGTCGAGGTCGGTTCCGGGGACGGCGCCGAGCTGACCATCTACGACAACCTGGACCCCGCCAGCGGCGAGCTGTGCTGGAAGGACCTGTGCCGCGGCCCGCACCTGCCGACCACCAGGCAGATCCCGGCGTTCAAGCTGATGCGCACCGGCGGCGCCTACTGGCGGGGGAGCGAGAAGAACCCGCAGCTGCAGCGGATCTACGGCACCGCCTGGGAGACCAGGGACTCCCAGGACGAGTACGTCAGGATGCTC
>Ga0335081_10010287_pt1 | contig 15107 bp, 11 predicted proteins | sample Lox_Sample_35_FD_206713 | JGI IMG/M metagenome (GOLD analysis project Ga0335081, IMG submission 206713) | Soil microbial communities from Loxahatchee National Wildlife Refuge, Florida, United States - Lox_Sample_3.5 | ecosystem: Environmental > Terrestrial > Soil > Wetlands | place: USA...
GTAGCTGAATACCCCATCTTGCTGCTGATCGTTTCCTCGCATGCCTCCTTCTTACCTCATTCTCTCGCGCAAGGCATAGTGAGTTTTTCAGCACTCTGTGAAGCCGGCTGATCCTCACAAACCGACTCTTACCGCTGGCCTGAAGGCCAACACTACCCGATCGAAACTAAAACCTTTCCGGCAGCCTGCACAGACGATCGCTACCGCGAAGCCTGCTGCGCTTTAGCAATGCTGGGCGAACCCGATGTGCCCTTGGTGAGGCCGTACACCGTTCCGGCGGCGATCCCGGCAGCGGCAATCAAGCCTACCTTGATCAGCAGCGAGCGTCGTTGGTTCTGCTTGGCGGGCGCGATCGCCTCGCCAGCCGGACGCGAAGCAGCGCCGCCAACCGTCGGCACGCCTTCAGCTGTTGCCGTTCCCAGCGGCTCCTGCGGCTGCTGTTGCTGCTGGAGCTGCGGCGCAGGTGTGGCCGGAAGCTGCCCGCTCGGATTTTCCGGCGCCGGCTGCGCCGGCTCCGGCGTCTGCTGGTCATTCTGCGTCGGCACCGGCTGCAACGGGCCCTTCGAGGGATCGATGGTCGTGCCGTTCTGCTGCTGGTTATTTTGCGGACTCGTTTCCTGCTGTGGTAAAGCCTGCGCATACTCCGGCAGGCCGCACAACACCGCTCCTACCACCAGCGCCATAACCTTCGCGAGTAGTTTCTGCTGAGCTTTCATCGTGAGCTCTCCCAGGGAAAGAAAATTTCGCATTTCGAATGGGCCCACTTACTTCGAGTTCGTCATTACCTTGTTGACCGTAACCGGCGTCAGCGCAGATTCCGTCAACTCTTCTGCCTCAACCGTGGCAGGCTTCATCAGCCGCTCCACGTCAGCGTCGGGGTCAAAAAACAGGTTGCGCACCCGGTTTCGCGCATATCGCCACAGGCTGGGAAGACTGGTCTGGTACCAGCAGGACTGCGACATCCCCGGAGACAGTCCGCAAAACACGCGAAACCGCTCCTGCAGGACCTGCGGCGACGCCAGCAGGGCCGCGGTCAGGCGATGATTGCCCTCCAGCACGGTCACCGGCTTCTCATCGTCGATGCCGATCAGCAGCACCGCACTGTTGTCCTGATGGGTTCGCAGGTGATAGCTCAGCGCCTGTACCTTGGCGATGAAATCGCGCGTCCGTCCCCGAAAAGGCTTGGTCTTGATCCGCCGCACGATGTCCTTCAGCAGAAGACTGCCGTTGGCCACGCGGCGCCATTGGGCGCGGGGAAATACCCGCAGCCGCTCCAGATCTTCCGGCTCAATCTGCACCTCCCACCATTGCGTGTCGTCGGGCAGCTCTCTCCACATGTGGCCGCGGCGGCGAAATAACAGGGCCCGGCGCAGCGCATTTCCCGCCTCATCGGTAATCTGCGCACCCAGCACCAGCTCTTCGAACTGCTCGCGGTCCTGGTGGAACTCTTCCTGATAGAACTCGTTCTTCAGGAACTCTGCGACAACTTCTGCTTCAGTAACGCGCCGTAGCCTCTTCATGGAGTCTCCCGACGGCGGTCGCCCACATCTTGACGAAGGGCAGGGCCACCGCCGCTAACAACACAACTCGAAGGACCTGCTGGACGATGATCACCTCCAACAGCGATGCATGGAACCAGGTGATGCCGAGGACGATCAAGCCGCTCACCACCAACTGCAGCCAGCCCGTGTTGGCGATACGGCGTGACATCTCGTACGTGATCAGCACCACCGCAATGGCGTAGACGCCGGTTGCCGCGGCATTCATGCCCAGCAGCCAGTTCAAGCCGCCAACTGCGGTGGAAAAGTGCGATCCAAACAACGACTGAAAGACCAGGGTTGGAAATGCGGCGAGCAGAAGAACAAATGCAACCGACATTCCAGTGACCAGTAGCAAAGGAATTGCCAGCAGCGAACCGGAGCTGCGCTCATCCTTCGACTCGGCTGAAACCGGGAACATGGCACTGACCACCGACCATGCGCCGAAATAAAGCAGCCTTCCCACCAGCGCGATGGCGGCATACAGACCCGCCACGTCGGGCCGGAAGAAATGCTTGACCATCAGAATGTCGATGTTGCTGATGATCACCTGGCCGACGAAGAAGACGATGGCCTGGCGCGCCTCGCCGACCGGAGCGAAACTCCGGCTCCCGGCTGGAATGCGAAGCTCGCGCGCCTTGTCGGGCAGGCTAAAGGCCAGGATTACCGAGGCGGAAATCGCCGCCACCGCGCCCAGCACTCCGAAGCCGAACTCAATCAGGACGATCGCGCCGATGAACTTCGTGACCGCTTCGGCGGCCATGTTCCAGGCCAGTCCGCGAAAGCGACAAGTGCCCTGCAGACCGCCGCGCTTGACACCCAGCGGCACATAGATCGTCAGACCAATGGCCAGCAAGATGATGATCCAGGGACTGGAGAGCCGCAGGTAGGTGGTCAGCATCGAGGCTGCCAGCAACATGAAGACCCCGATCCCACAGCCAATCGCCCACGCCCGCCGCATGAGGTGCTGGAAGACGGCAGCCTTGTTCTCCAGGGTGCCGGCTTGCGCGATGAGCTTGGTGCATACCAGCTGAAACGACAGCGTGATCGCCGAGATCAACATCAGGATCGTGACCGCCGCCGCGGCATGGCTGAAGTCCGACGGCCCCAGCAGGCGCGCCACCCCGATGTTGTAGCCGAAGTTCGCCAGGCTCACGAACACCGACCCGATCAGCAGAATGATGCTGCCGTTCAGGATCTTGGCGTGGCAGGCGTATTCCGGGCACCAGTGCGACAGAAACTCACGCCAGCCGCTCGGCTGCGGCGGATCGGCCACGATGATCTCGGGACTTGCGCTCATGCGGCCAGTCCTGTCCCCTCGTGGTGGTCGGTGGACAGCGCTTCACGCGCCACCAATTGCAGCGATCTGTCGGCAGGTTGCGAGTAAAGGTTCCTGAGGGCGTTCGGCAGGAAGCAGCTGAAGCTCTTGGCGGCGGAAGTCGAATTCTCGTAGATCTCGAACAGACGCCCCGTGCGCGTCAACTCCAGCACCACGGCAGCCTGCGGCGACAGCGACGCCAGCTTCACGTCGCCGTCGTGTTTCATGGCTTGCCGCATGCAACGCAGCAGCACGTCAATGCCGGCGGCGTCGATGTGCCGCACCTGCGACATGTCAAAAACAATCTGGGGCCGGTCTGAAACCAAAAAGGGCTCTACTTCCTTCTGAAACTTGCGGGCCTGTTTGAGGTTCATCCTTTCCGGCATTCGTTTCACAACTACGGGCCGACTACTGGTCTGCATATCTCCTCGCGACTGCCAGGTTGGAGGGGAACTCGGAAGCTTCCGTGCCGGTTGCTGAAGCCTCCAAAACCGTCGTGTCCAGCGCAGCCACACTTCGCTCCTCTAGACACTCCGGATCGGTAACGGCGCTCGGGCGATGGGACGTCGCCAGAAAGCCGCGATAAATCTGTTTAGGTAGGAAGGCAAAAAGAGCTGCGGCGCTGCCCGCCAAACGAGAAAGCGAGCTGAACGGCGCCATGCCCACTAACCTGGCATCGCTGATCTCCACTTCCGAGTTCAACGCCAGGTGAGCGATGCGCTGAAAGCCGACCACCGAATGCATCACGTCGAGCCCGGCGCCGATACGGCTGAAGGGAAGCACGGTCGCGTTTTCCACCACGGTTCCGCAATCAACTTCGGCATGGTGCTCGACGCTGCTGCCGCGAGTGATGACAGCCGAAGCGCGCACCTTGGCATGCGCCCCGATGTAGGCCGGAGCTACCACGCGCGCCTTGTGGTGAATGCGCGCCCATGGCCCCACCCAGATGCCCGGCTTAAGCTCAACGCCATCGGGACAGATGGCATTGCTGCGCATCAGTCCATCCAGGGCGAGCCGGCGTAAGTCCGACGCCGTCTCCAGCCGGTTCACGTAGCCGGCGAAGCGAAACGGCACGCACTCGCGGCGCAACTGCCGCAGATGATTCTGGAACAATGCCGCGGCATCCAGGCGGCAGGACGCGCTGAGGGCAAATACCTCGACGCTGCACCCGGCGGCGTCCACAGTCGTTGTTACCGGACAGCGGCGGTCCAGGTGGTGCTGAACCAGTTCGTCGTAATCCACTTCCACATAAGGCCCGAGACGCAGCGTCAGCACCAGGTCGGCGCCCTCCTCGGCACTCTGCTGGAAGACGCGTTCCGCAGCTTCCCAGAACTGTGCTCCTGCCGCCTGCACGCACGGCAACTCGGAAAGGAACCCGCCCAGGCGCGTAAAGGGCTCGGCCTGTTGTGGCGTATCGGTGATCAGCGTCGCCTGTGAGACGCCGGAGCGCCGAAGTCTACGCAACACCCGCTCAAGCACCGGCTGCCCGAGCACGTCGAGATAGGCAATAGGAACACCTGCGACCGTTCCGCCGGTGTAGCTGTCATCTTCGGCGGCGCCGCCAATCAACAGAATCGCTCTTATGTCCACGGCTGCCACCTCGGTGCTGCGGCTCGGAAAATCGCGGAGCGGGAAGGAATCCAGGGAGGAATGCGGCGGAAGCGCGAGATCGGTTCCAGCGCGCGAGCACGCTGCTGAAGATCGAAGGAGCGCAAATACTGCCGAATGATCTGGGGCATCGTCATGCGTAGCGCAGCGGAAAAGTTTTGTTCGGCCATTTCACGCATCCGCGCCCCATCGCCCAGAAGCTTGCACAACCGGTCGGCCAGGCTCAACGCGTCGCCGGTTTCGTAAAAATCAACGGCCAGGCCCTCATCCATGGCCATCTCGCGAAAGTCTGCGATCTCCGCCGATAGGATTGGGACGCCAAATTCGCACGCCAGGTGGGCTACCCCGCTGGATCCGGCGGCAGAAGAATACGGAAGCACCAGCACGCTGGCGCCGCGGAAGAGACCGGGAATGTCGTCTTCTTCGACATACCCGGTAAATTCGACACGTGGATTGTCGCGCAATTGCGCGGCCACCGACTCCACATATCCCGGGGTTTGCGGGTGATTGCCGCCTGCGATCGTCAGGCGTACGTTGGGCATTTCCGCGGATAAGCGCGCGAACGCTTCCACCAGCAATTCCAGGCGCTTGTAGGTGCCCCACTTTCCAAAAGCCAGAATCCGATGTTCCGGATTGCCACGCAACTTGAAGTCCGGTGCTTCCGGCCGGCCGCTCAAAATTCCGTGCGCGCGAAAGTGCACATTTTCGCCACGATACTTTTCGATCAAGGTGCGGCGATACACCGGCAACAGCACCGAGATGGAATTGGCCATCAGAAGCATTCGCGTCGCCGCGGTGCCTGCGACTCGATACAGGCGTGGAAAGCGCACGCCGGAATCGGCCAGGTTGATGTTGTCCATCAGATGATGCAGCGTGACGTGGGTGTAATGTCCGGTCATGCGCGACAGCGCGGGCTGACTGAGTCCCAGAAATGCCGGAACGGGCTTGCCGCCGAAGGTGGAAAACAGCAGGTTGAACCACACCACATCGGGTTTGATGTCGCGAATCGCCTTCAACAGGCTTGTGGCATTGGAAAGCGAATCGAAGCGCCAGCAACGGACAACGTCGTAGTCGTCTAACTCCTCTGCGCCGTCGTCCAGCTCATCCCCCAGAATCGTCAGACTCAACACCGGGTCGCGCCGCAACTCCCGCGCGATATGAAAGCCGTATTCGTTCAGCCCTCGTCTGCTCGGAGGAAAAGCTGTTACCAGACAAATCTTCATGTACTCCCCTGGGCCTAGAAAATCGAGAGGCGAAAAACGGGACGAATCAGCGTCCCACTCTGGGCAGTTCCGGTGAACGACGGAAATTGCTCTGCCTGCAGTCCAACAGAAAAGCTCAGGGGATATGCGATCTTGTACTCCCCCGTGTCATCACCGAACGAGCGATGAATCGGTCGTACATAACTGATGAAGAAACTGCCGTAGATGTTGTCATACTCCTGAAACAAGCCGTTGCCGCCGGTGCCCCCGCTGTAGGCGAATTGGCCGTCCACCTTCCAGGATGGATTGGGACGGTACTGAATGGTCGCCGCCGGTCGCACGTAGTTCGCCGTGGCCCACAATGTGTCTTGTACACGGTAGCCGCGGATGTACTCTGCTAACATACTGGCCGTCAACTTCTGACCGAACTTACGTTGCAAGCCTCCGTAGGACGATGTGGTAAAGAACTGTCGGACCAGCGGGCTGAAGGTCAGGTCGCGCCGGGTGTATCCGGTGATCAACGCGGTATTGCCCCAGGGACGTCCCACCGTGAACTGCAATGTGGTACCGAGATCGCTCGAGTTCAGCGGATAACCGGTCGCCGTAAAGGGACCGGCCTCGTGATAAACACTCCCGTTCAGCGCCAGCCAATTGAAAAACGAGCTGCTGTTGAAGTACATGAATTGGCGGAACAGATTCTGGTCTTCATACTGAGCGGCGCTGGGATCACGGCGCAAAGTGAATTGCAATCCGGTATTGAAGGCCACCCACGCATTGCCCAGGTGGACCACCGGATTCAGCGCGCTGTTGAAGTTGTAGTCGAAGGTGTTGCGATTGATGATCAGCGCCTGCTGCGGCAGCGACTCTTCGCCGTTGGCATTGCGGATCTGGAAAAATCCGCTGAGCATCGGAAAATTGTTGTCGAAGTGATAGCGGTAGGCCGTCGTCCACAGCGACTCCTGCTCCGAGCGGGGAGGCGGCAAGTTCTGCTTGTTGGAGCCAAAAATCTCCGCGTCGAGCACATACACGGTCCAGTCGTCGTACAGCCCGGCGGTGGTGAAGTTGGTGAGCATGCTCAGGTGGTCGGTGACCCGCAAGCCTTCTTCGCTGGCCACCTGCATGCCCTCGAAGGCGGCGATCTCGTTGCCGCCAAGCTGATCCGCCTGCGATAGCGCCATCAGCGCGTTCCAGCTCTGGTGACGCTGGCGGTACACTTCGCTCTGCGCCAGCAGGTAGTCGTAGTTCTGATTGGAAGCGGGATCGGCGCCCAGCGGCGCCAGCGCTTGGTCGGCGTCCTTCGTCTTGCCTTGCGCGAGATAGGTGTTCGCCAGACCGATGGCGACGACTTCGTCGGAGGCTCCCGCCTGCTGCGCTCTCTGGAAGTAGATTGCCGCCAGATCGAAATCGTGCATGGCCAGCAACAAGTTTGCCGCTTCGATCAGATTGTCAGCCGTGACCGGAGGCGCTTCGCCGATGCGGCTCTCGGCAAATGCCAGGCTGATCTGCTGCTTCGCATCGTCATCCTGACCGTACGTCACCATCAGGCGCGCGATCGCCAGGCGAGCATCAACCCGATTTGCATCCGGAGCTTCCAGCGCGCGCGAGAAGCGGTCCATCGCGGCTTTGCGGTCGCCTAACGTCAGCAACGCGTCGCCGGTATCGAGCAGAATGTCCGACTGATTGCCGCCGGCCTTCTCCGCCGCCGCCACGTAACGCAGCGTGTTGTCGCGCTGGCCAAGATGAGCGTAGGCGTGGGCCATGCGCGCATAAATCAGCGGATCGTCGGGCGAGGCCGTGAGCGCGCCGTTCAGCACGTTGATCGAATCCTGATAGCGCCGCATGTCGTACAGCGTGTCGGCCAAGGCCAGCTGGAGTTGCAGATCGTTGGGCGCATACTTCAATGCCGTGCGATACTCCTGCTCGGCGCTGGCCAGCAGGTGTTGCTGGCGATAGGCGGTCGCCAGCGCCAGATGCGTCGCGCCCGACTCGCCCATCAGCTTCTGCGCCTCCTTGGCCTCCTGCAACGCTTGCTTGGCGTTGCGTAATTGCAAATCGCTGAATGCCAGGCCAAGATGAGCGATCCCATTATTGGGGGCGAGCCGCAGCGCAGTGTGGAAGTCCTCCGACGCATGCTGCGCGTCCTGCATGTCATTCAGCGTGTAGCCGCGATTGACGTAGGCTTCCACCATCCTTGGATCGCGTTGAATCGACCGCGTGTAGTCGTCCACCGCTTCGTCGAGCAGCTGCGAGTGCTTGTGCACGTGCCCTTCGAGCAGGGGGAAGTTCGGTTCGTCGGGCAGAACCGAGTCGTACTTGTCGGCGACGGCAAGGGCTTCGTCGTCGCGGCCGAGGTTGTACAGATCGTAGGCAAGATATACCGACGCATTGCGATCCTTGGGCAACTGCTGCAGCACCTTATAGCCCAGCTTCGCCGACTCCTCATAATTGCCCGCATGTAAGAGGTAGCGCTCGCGCTCGCGCATCACGCGAGGATCGTCATTCGCTTTCCCCTTGGCACGATTCACCCACTGACCGGCCAGCTTGATCTGCTGGGCTGCAATCGCTGCGTTGGCTGCGTTGGCGATGATTACTGGGTTCTCCGGCGCACGCTGGTAGGCAAGCTGGTAGTTTTTATCGGCGCGCTGGAACTCCCTCGTCTGCGTGTAGAGATCGCCCAGAGCCAGGTAGGGGATGTAGTCGTCGGGATAGTCCTTGGCCAGGCGGTGGAAGTACTCGGCTGCCATCTCGGCGTTATTTTCCTCGCGATAGAGATAGCCGACGGCCTCCAGCGCGTCGCGGTTCTCGGGATCGCCGGCGAGCACGTCGCCGTACAGCTTGAGTGAGTCGTCGCGGCGGCCTTGCTTCCACAGTAGGTTCGCGTACTCGAGTTTGATATTGACGTTGTCAGGATCGAGCTTGCGCGCTTCCAACAGATCGTCTTCCGCGCCCTTCAAATCGTTGTCAGAGATTTTGAGCGAAGCCCGCACGCGCAGGAATTCGGCTTTTGCGGTGCCTTGGACGTCGAGCTTGTTGATCTCCTCTTCGGCGATCGCGATCTGCTGATGCGCGGCGGCATCGTCGCCGCTCTCGCGGTAGAGCTCAGAGAGATTCAGCCGCAACTGAATGGGATAGAGCTGGCCCTCGGGGACGCCTCCGGCCGGCAGCGCGGCGAGTGCAGCTTTGTATTCGGCGATCGCATCCGTGTCGCGCTTCTCCTCCTTGGCCAGCAACGCGCGGATGGCGTGCAGCCGATAATGATTCGCATCGATGGCGGCGGCCCGATTCAAGTACTCGCGCGCCTTGTCCATGTTGCCGACCTTCAGCTGCGCCTGGGCCGCGCTTAGTTGATAGCCGATCTCCTTAGGCTTCTCGTTCGCCGCGCGCGTGTAAGCTTCGGCCGCCTGCTCTTTATCCCCGTCGAGCTCGTAGGTGTAACCCAGGTCAGCCAGCACCGAGGGCGTCATGCGGGGCGCGCTCTTCAGGGTTGCGATGGCAGCCTTGTAGTCGTTCTCCTCGCGGTAGTAATTCGCCGCAGCCTGGAAGATCTCGGCATTGCCCGGAGAATGTTTCTTCGCCAGGTCCAGCATCTGCTTGGCGCGCTCGGGCTGCTTCAACTTCAGATACGCAACCGCCAGCATCAGCTCCGCATGGGAGTTGGGCTGCTGCGACTCAGCTCGTTGCAACAGATTGATTCCTTCCTGAGTGTCTCCGGTGCGCATGTCAAGCTCACCCAGGATCAGCAGATCGTTGCCTCGCCCGGGATTGGCGTGAATGACTTGCGTCAGCAGGCGCTTCGCATCGTCGGTGCGTCCCATGCGCTCGTAGGTCTGCGCCAGGCCGGACATGCCGTCAGCATTTCCCGGCGCCATCTGTAGTCCGCGCTGATACGCTTCCACCGAAGTCTGGTAGCGTCCTGCAAGTCGCGCGGTGTAGCCGAGCAGGAACCACAGCTTGTTGTCCTGCGGTGCGGCATTCACGGCGCGTTGGGCATAATCGGCCGCTGCTCCCGGATTGCCGCGGCGTAGAGCATCTTCGGCTGCTCGCGCCAGCCGGCCCACTTCGATGCTGCTTCCCCAACCGATGCCATTGTCGCTGCCGGCATTGGGTCGCGCGGGCTGCTGTCCCTTCTTCGCCGGCTTGCCGTTGGGCGAATTGGCGGGCGGAGACGAAGACTGGCCATCGACCTCGAAGGTCTGCGCCAGCGCCGTCAGTGAAAAGCACAGGGAGCAGAAAATCAGGAGAACAGTTTTTGTTTTCACAGTGGGCTACTCGCTGACGATTCGGGAGTGCAGGAACTCTGCTTTTGCAAGCTGAATCCCTCTGCTCGGATGCGAATTGGCGCCTAAGGGCTGTTTGCGAGTCTCGGCAGAACGCTTCTCTGCCTTTTTGCGGCATCCCACCTGCTCAAGGATGGGATGCGTGGAGAACTGGCAGGAACAAACGGTGGCATCTAAGGTAATCCCGGAGGGCGCCGCCGGAAAACCCCAGTGCTCCTGCGGGAATCGAACAGCTCTGAATGGTCTTTGCGGGAGGCAGTCCCTTGATCTCCAAGTCCCCCACCTTTCCCTTACGAGCGATTCCCCTGTCCGCCATTTTGCTGATCACGCTGGCGGTGCATGGGCCGCTGCTGCTCATGCAGCTTCCAGCCGGCTCGTATGACGCGAACACGCACATCTTCTTCGCCGCACATTACGCGCAGCACTGGTTCGATCCCTGGAACCTGAAGTGGTTTGGCGGCTTTTCGCAGACCACGTATCCGCCGCTGACCCACCAGTGGATTGCGCTGTTCTCGCACATCATGGGCCTGAAGATGGCGTACATGTTTGTGCAATTTCTGGCGATTCTGCTGCTGCCGATCGGGATGTATCGCTATGCCGCGCTGTGGGTGGATGAAGTCTCGGCCAGCTATGCGGCGCTGGGCTCGGTGTTCCTGGGATCGCTGGCGATGCTGGTGTATCAGTCGGGACAGCTGCCCACAACCGCCGCCGCCGCGCTCACCCTGAATGCTCTGCCCTTCTTCTATGTGTGGTTGCGCCGAGGCAGCGTGCTTTCCTTGCTCAAGGGTGTGGTGCTGGCGTGGACGGCGGCTGCCGCTCACCACGTCACGCTTTTGTTCGGAGCGGTACTGTTCGCAATCCCGGTGCTGGTTCTGGCAATTCTCGATCGCAACGCCGATACCGCTGACGAAGAGCACGCCTCCGTCGGCGGCGTCCTGCTGCGAGCGGTCGTCTTCGCCGTCATCGGCATCGCGGGCGTCGTACTTGTTCTATGGCCCTATTGGGTCGCCTTGTTCAAGAATCCCATCACGCAGATGCCGATTCCCCACGGCTCGCGCGATAACTACATTCTGAACCCAATCAGCGGCATCAACTTCTGGATCATTCCCATGGGCGCGATGATCCTGGCGCTGCCCTTTATCGTGATTCGCGGATCGGCGGTGCGGCGCCTGAGGCCATTGCTGATTGGCTGGTACGTCACCGCGATTCTTGGACTCGGCGGAACGACTCCCGCGGGGAGAGTTCTTCTCGGCCGGGCTTTCGAGGTGCTGACTTTCGAGCGGTTTACCTTCTGGGCGACGATCATGGCGATGCCCTTGGTTGGGCTGCTGGCCGTGGAACTCGTCCAGCGCTTCCGCATGAAGGCGATGGTCGGCCTCACCATCGCCGCGGTAGCGACCATGTCGGCGGCGGTCGCCTGGATTACGATCCATCCCATCAACAGCTCGCCCTTCAATGTGGACCAGGTGATTGCCTTCCTGAATCGCGATGATCATGCCAAGTTCCGCTACATCACGCTGGGATTCGGCAGCCGCTTTGCCGAGGTCTCGACCTATGCCGCCGCGGGCAGCGTTGACGGCGACTATAACTCGGCCCGGCTGCTGCCGGAGATGACCGCCTACGGAGCGGGCCAACTCTACAACGCGAAGTATTACGGACTGGCGGGAATGGAGTCGCTGCGCGCGGTGCTGAAGCACGCCAATCAATATGGCTTGAAGTACATCTTCGTGCGCGACCGCTATTACGAGCCGCTGCTCGCCTTCGCCGGCTGGCGCGAAGCCGAGACCTACGATAACGGCAACGTAACGCTGTGGACCAAGGAAGACGTCCCGCCGGCGAAGCGGCTGGAGTTCGTCGGCTTCATGCCGAGCGCGAGCGAAGGAATTCTGTGGGGAATTCTGCCCGTCGCCAGCAGCCTGTTGGCGTTGTTCCTGGTGCTGCTGGTGCCGGAACGGCAGCGCGTGCGCGAGACCCTGGAATTTCCGGCTTCGGCCGTTCGCGAGCCCATGGTACTGCGGGAGGCCAAGTAATGAAGCGTGTTCTGCCCATCGTCATCCTCGTTCTCACCGCGGTGCTGATTGCCATGGCGACCATCCAGACGAACCAGCTGTCGCCGGCGACATCTCCCGAAGGCGCGGTGCAGTCATTGCTGGCGCACGTCAAGGCGCACGACTATAAGGGCGCTTATTCCTACGTCGCGAATTCGGGAGACACCGACGAGCAGGCCTTCGCGCGCGATCTGGCGGGACGCGACGGAAGCTTGCGCACCTATTCGTCGCTCCAGCAGGCGGACACCAAGGTCCTGCACGCCACCGACAACGAGGCGCTGGTGCGCGCCACGCTGGAATACGCCACTGCGGTCGGCGCCTTCTATGACACGCGCGATCTGAAGGTGGTGAAGCAAGGCGATCGCTGGAAGGTGGAATGGCCGGTCGTAAGCGAAGCCAAAGTTCCGCCGCAGGTCATTCAGGAAAACTACCTGCGCTGGGATGTGCTCACGCGCGGCTCGAATGACGACTGGGGCGCGCAAAATGCCGAAGCGCCGCGGGTCCGCATCATCTCCATGAACGCGATCCCGCAAGGCGGCAACACCGTCATCGTGGGCGAGATCGAGAACGAAGACACGGTTCCGGGCTTCGTCTCCGTGGGCGCAACCCTGGTCGGCAAAGACGGCAATGTGCTGGGCGAGGAAACCAGCTTCGACAAGATCTCGCACACCCTGCTTCCCAAAGAAGTTTCGCCGTTCCGCATCGACTTCCCGGATGTACGCCTGTCGAGCATAAAAAGTGTGCGCATGACGCCGAACTCCATGCTGGTTCCGGCCTCCGCCGATCCCGTGATTGGCGTGCTCCATCAGCGGGTCGAGACCGACTCGCGTGGGCGTCATGTCCTGAAGGGTGAGCTGATCAACCAAAGTGGAGCAACGGTCAACATCCCGCACGTGCTGGCGACCTACTACGACAATTCCGGCAAAGTGATATGGGTCTCCGATGGCTATGTGGACCAGGCGTTGCTGCCAGAGACTCCGGTGCCGTTCGCGGTCGATCTGCGCGACGATCTGGCATCCAATGTTCACAACTACCGCGTCACAGTAAACGAGTACATGCTGGATCGGCAGGAATAGACGATGAGGGAACCCAAGCCCCGTTGCAACCAGAAAGCGTTTGCGAGTGAAGATATCGAAAATGTCTGCAAATTCGGAGCTATGACGGCAGTCGCATTGCTGCTCCTGTGCTGCTTCGCGATCGCCACTCACGCGTCCGAGCTGAACATTCCAGCCACGGTGCTTGCCGGATCGGGTTTGACGATCCCGAGTTCCGGCAGCGGGAGTGCGACCCTGTATGTCTCCGGTCCGGGAACGGCGATCAAGCGCAAGGTGCAGCTCGGCCAGGCGATTCAGCTCAGCGGCGGCGATCTGCAAAATGCAGGACGCTATGTGATCTCGCTCGATGGCGATAGCGCGACCTTGTTCGTCACCGCCGGTGCGGTGCAGGCGATGGCCTTTCTGGCGCGGCCTTCGCGCGTTCCGGCTGACACTCCAAACGTGATCAGCGGCACGGCATTCGTCTTCGACAGGTATCAGAACCTGGTGATGCAGCCGCAGCCGGTGAAGTTCGAACTCAGCGTTAATGGAGAGACGGTTGACCGCATAGCGACGACGAAGGACGGCGTGGCCTATGCCAAGCTGGATTCCTCGAAGAAGGAAGGTGCGGCGCAGTTCACTGCTTCCAGCGGCTCGGCTTCGGTGCGGCGTGTAGTGCAGGAGGTCGCCTCCAATCCCTGCAATATTCGCATGAGCGCTGAGCGTGAGAAGAACGGCATTCTGGTGCGGACCGATCCCATTCGCGATTGCGCCGGCAATCCCGTTCCCGACGGAACCATCGTCACCTTCACCTCCACCGACTCGCAAGGCAAGAGCACAGTCGACGCGCGCTTGAAGCGCGGTATCGCCGAAGCGCAGTTGCCGCCGTCGAACAACGCCACCATCTCGGTCGCATCCGGCGTCGTCGTAGGCAATGAGATTCAATGGCGAGGTGAACGATGAAGACCCTCTCGCGGCTCGCCATGGCGTTCGCCGCGCTCGCCGCGCTGGTGCTCACCGTTCCTCGACCGAATGCCAGCCTGGTTCTCGCCGCCAGTGCGCCGGCAGTTTCTCTCAACACCGCGAATGCTGGGCCGCGTGCGCTCGAGGACACCACCGAAAAAGCGGTAGCTCGCGATTACGCCACAGCATGGCAGGCGATGGCCGAAGCCCTTGACCAGAACCGCGCCGATCTCCTGAGCGGCAACTTCATTGGCGCCGCGAAGGACAAGTTGACGGCGACCATTGAGGAGCAGCAAAAGAGCGGCTTGCATCAGCGCATCCTCGACCAGGGCCACCAGGTTGACTTAGTCTTCTACTCGCCCGAAGGCTCAGCCATCGAAGTGCATGACCGAGCGCGGCTCCAGCTGCAACTGCTGGATGGCAGCAAGGTCATCCATTCCGAAGATGCCACGGTTCATTACGTCGCGCTGCTCACGGCAGCGGAGAACGCCTGGAAGGTGCGGGTGCTCCAGGCAGTTCCTTCTTTTTGACATTTCCTGACCTTTCCTCGCCTCTGCCGTCCAAATACTTGCGATATTTGGCAAAATCTCAGCATTGCTCGTGCGTCTGGCAACGGATTTACGAATCGTTACCCCAACTGCGTCGGAAGGGGCTAAAATATGTGTAGACTCCAGTGTGAGGCGCGGCATCCAATCGCTGTTGAGTGGCTGGTTCTGAATGATCCTAAAACCTATCCGTGTCTCTGTTCTGGCGCTGTTGTTTGCGGGCTCTCTCGCCGGATTTGCGCAAAATCCGCCTGCTGATTCGGCTCCGGCTGTTCCTAAATCCCCTGTGTCCGCTGCTCCCGCGGGTCAAAATGACTCTGCGACAGCAGCGCCAGCCTCGCCGGCAACTCCTCCCAAGGAAGCCGACAAAGCTGCGGCTTACTACCACTTCATGATGGCTCACATGTACGAGGAGATGGTCTCGATGTACGGCCGCTCCGACTATGTGAACAAGGCCATCGACGAATATCGTCTTGCCATCGACAACGATCCCGGCTCCGACTATCTCAACGCCGGTCTTGCCGAACTCTACGCCAAGACGGGACGCATTCGCGACGCTGTCCTCGAAGCCCAG
>Ga0335081_10010288_pt1 | contig 15107 bp, 13 predicted proteins | sample Lox_Sample_35_FD_206713 | JGI IMG/M metagenome (GOLD analysis project Ga0335081, IMG submission 206713) | Soil microbial communities from Loxahatchee National Wildlife Refuge, Florida, United States - Lox_Sample_3.5 | ecosystem: Environmental > Terrestrial > Soil > Wetlands | place: USA...
CGAAAGCCTGCATCAGGCGAAGCTTCACTGCGGCATATTGTTCCGGCTCAGTGAGGGCGCGGCCTCGGGACTCGGCCCAGGCCGCAAGCGCCTGCGGCGGTAGAAAGACGCTGACCGCGAACATCGTCTTGCGATCGGAGGTCACGTCAAAAATGTATTCCGTTGCGGGTGCTTCGGGATCTCCATCCAGCGCCGGGCGTTTGCCGACGAAGTAGTACTGATAGACGTAGCCGGTCTGGCCGGTATAGGTTTTGAGGCGGCGGATAGGCATAGAAGCAGCAATTAGGAAGCTCTGATTAAGTGACGGCGAGGTTCCTCAGCGGCTAAAGCCGGTTTAGTTCTTGGACTTTGCGGACCACCTGAAAGGCGGTCCCTTTCAGCAGTACCTAATCAGAGTTTCCTTAGCAGTTGGCAGTCAGCACTTAGCATCTTCGAAGCTAAATGCCAAATGCTAATTGCTAAGTGCGGCCTACTCCGTCGGCCGTTCGCGCAAGATTGCCGCCGCGGTCTCGGAGCTGACTGGCGAGTAGTACACCTCTTTGAACGTATACGACTTCGCCTTGGTGCCGAGAATGGGCAGAATCTCCAGGTGCCAGTGGTAGTCGTCTTCGATGGTCTTCCAGAAGCCCAGCGTCTCCGAGCGATGCACCGTGTTGGGCGAGGTATGCAACACCATGTGAAAGCCGTCGGCGATGGTGCGGATGCGGAACAGCGTCCGGCGTAGCAGTGCGGCGAAGTCGCGCATGGCGCCCGACTTCAGGGCGGTGCGCTCGAAGTACGCTTCGTGATTGCGCGGCGCGATCCACGTCTCGTAGGGCACGCGCGGCGCGTAGGGACAGCCCGCCATGTATTCGCCGCGCACTTCAATCAGGCGCAGCTTCTGCTCCTGCTCCTGGTGCAGGATGTCACAGAAGACGCAGCGCTCCTTTACCCGGTAATGCTCGCGAGCGGCCCGCAGCTCGTAGAGCACGCGCCTCGGCACGAAGGTCGTGGCTACGATCTCCGACGTAGGATGGTCGAACTCCTGCCCCGACATCGCGCCGTAATTCTTGAAGACGCTGATGTACTTGAAGCGGGTGTCACCCTTCAGGTCCTGAATACGCTGGCCGCAAAGCGCCAGATACTCTTCGATCTCGCGATCATCGGCGTTCCACAGATGGCGGTCGTGGCGGGCATTCTCCACCAGGACCTCGTGCGCGCCCACCGGCCGCATGGTGTCGTAAAGTCCGTTGCCCGAGCGTCCCGGCTCGCCGTCAATCCCGTAAAGCGGGTGCGGATGCACCACGGCGCGCGCCGACCAGGGACTGCCGTTCACCGTAGGGGACGTCGCCACCACCTGCAGCGGCAAGCCTGACTCGGGACAAAACGGACAGAACGAGGCCGCCGAAGATGCCGGCTCCGGCTCGTCGCCGCAGATCACCCACGAGCGCGTGATGGGATCTTTGCGCAGTTCCATCAGCTTTACTCTACGTCCGCGGGCGGTGCGGTGGGAAGAGGGTTTGTTGGCAACGTTGCCGGCGAACTGACGACGGCAGTTCCAGTTCGGGCATCTGTCGCAAGACGGGAGTGGTCACTGGTCAGTGGCCAGCACAAGCACTCAGCATTCAGGCCAAGGACTATCGTAGCCCAAGTAGAGCCGCCCTTCAGGCGAGCGCCCAAGATCAGTTTTCCGCAGCCAACGCGGCGCGGAAGCGCCGCTCTACCCGTACTCGCGGGCTGAATGCGGAGTGCTGAATGCTTCTTCTTGGCTGCTACAATAGACCATGTTGCCCGCTTCCATCCGCCTCATCGCCATCGATATCGATGGCACTTTGCTTGACTCCAGCGCCCAGCTTTCCGAAGCGAATCTGGGAGCGTTGTGGCGCGCGCACGAGACTGGTATTGAAGTTGTCCTGGTCACCGGCCGGCGCCACAAGTTCGCCTTGCCGATCGCGGAGTTGCTGGGCTTCGATCTCTGGATCATCAGCTCCAACGGGGCGGTGACGCGCTCCACTCGCGGCGAGGCCTTTCATCGCGATCTGATGCCGCAGGCCACGGCTGTCAAACTCTGCCGGCATATGCCCGAGTTCCACAATCACATGGTCCTCACCTTCGATCGCGAGGGCATGGGTGCCATCGTGTGTGAAAACCGCCAGCGGCTCTACGGCGTCATCCAGCGCTGGATGGAGAAGAATGCGCCCTACATCGAGTACGTCAATCCCATCGAGAAGGCGCTGGTCGAAGATCCGATCCAGGCCATGTTCTGCGGGCCCATCGACATGATGCAAGTCGTCACTCGGCGTCTGGCGGAATGTGATTTCGCCGACCAATTCACCGTCCTGCGCACCCAGTACAATCACCGCAACCTGTCGATTATCGATATCCTGAATGCCGGCTGTTCCAAGGGGCACGCGCTGGGGCGTTGGGCCAGCCACCGCGGCGTCGATCGCTCGGAAGTTATGGCCATCGGCGATAATTACAATGACATTGAGATGTTGACGTTTGCCGGACATCCGGTGATCATGGGGAATGCGTCTGACGATCTGAAGCAGAGTGGCTGGACGATAACCCTGCACAATGACCAGAACGGCGTCGCCGCAGCCATCGAGCAGGTGCTGGATTCCAAGGTCAATGCGTAAGCTGCTACAACTCGGGCTGGTAGCTGTGGTTGCGGTACAGCTTCATGCTGCCGAGATGGCGAACTTGCGCAACGGCTTCAGCCTGCGTCACGAGCACCACGAAGTCATCGGCGACACCACCCGCCTTTACATGAGCGCCAATCCGGCGGACGGATACGTCGATGTTCCCACCGCCGAGATCGAGGGCTTCGAGCCTGCTCCGCCCGATGCGCAGGACCAAGCGTTGCAGACGGCGAAATCGCAAGACCTGAAGGCCATCGTCAGCGCGGCCAGCGGTCAGCACCAGGTGGATGCCGACTTCATTGCCAGCGTGATCAAAGCTGAGAGCGGCAACAATCCCCGGGCAGTTTCACCGAAGGGCGCGCGGGGACTGATGCAGCTGATGCCAGGCACCGCCAGCCAGCTTGGCGTGAAGGACAGCTTCGATCCCGCAGACAATGTGGATGGCGGCGTGCGCTACTTGCGCGAGCTGTTGCTTCTCTATAACAACGATATGGTGAAGGCGCTGGCCGCCTACAATGCCGGTCCGCAACGCGTCGAGCAGTACAAAGGCGTGCCGCCATATGCCGAGACGCACGCGTACGTTGCACGCGTGATCAAGGACTACAACCGCAAGAAGATCGCGGAGCGCAAGCGCCAGCAGGCGGAGGCCCGCAGCGCTCAAACTCATCAGCCGGCAATTACGGCTGCCAACTCCGCCGCCGGTAGCGAGTAGTCAGATTGACCTCACTCCCTCGCTCGTTTACCTTGACCCTTAGCCATCGCCGGCGAAGCTCCTAAACCTGCTTCATGAATAAGAAACGTATTCTGGTCTTCAGCATCGTTCTGGTCGCGCTCTGTCTGCTGATTTACCTGCAGGTCCGGACATGGAAGAAGTTTGACTGGCCCATGTTTTGGAGCCGGACCGAGCATGTCGACTGGCTCTACATTTTCTACGGTTTCGCTCTCACCTATCTCGCCTATGTACTGCGGGCGGTGCGCTGGCGCATCTTCCTGAAGCCTGTGAGGAAGACTACAACCATGCGGCTGCTGGCGCCGCAGTTCGTCGGATTCGCCGCACTGGCGCTGCTGGGCCGCGCCGGCGAGATGATCCGGCCCTACATCATCGCCAAGAAAGAACGTCTCACGTTCACGTCGCAAGTTGCGGTCTGGGGCGTGGAGCGTATCTTCGACATGGGCGCATTCGCGGTAATGCTGGCCGCGAGCTTTCTCTCGCCTGACCTTCGTTCACTTCATTTCTATCCCCAACTGCGCGAGGCCTCGTTTCTGCTGATGGCACTGATCGCCGCCTTGATCATTGGCATCGTGATCGTGCGGCGATCGGGCGACCGCGTAGCAGAATTTCTCCACGGCCGCGTGGCCGGATTCGCTCCAAAGATCGCGCATCACCTGCGCGAGAAGGTGCTTTCCTTCAGCCATGGCCTGGAGACGATTCAGGATCTCAGCTCGGCGTTGCAGCTAGCGGTGGTTTCACTATTGATGTGGGTGCTGATTGCCCTCGCCTACTGGGCGGTCACGCACGCCTACCCCGGCGAATTACAGGCGCTCACACTACCTTACGAAGTGGTTCTCATGGGCTCGAGCATGGTGGGATCGATGTTGCAGTTGCCCGCCGTCGGTGGGGGCTCGCAGTTGGCCACCATCAGCATGTTAAGTGCCGGCTTTCACATCGAGCACGAACTGGCCGTCAGCTGCGGCATGATGCTGTGGGCAGTGACATTCATGTCGGTAATTCCCACCGGCCTGGCCATCGCCCGCCGCGAGCACGTATCCATTCGCGCCATTGCCGAAGCGGAAGAAAAAGCGGCCGCGCTGGCGAAATGACGCTGATCGGGAGGATTTGACCATGAAATCGGATACCGGCACGCTTGATCAGCATATCCGGAGCGCGGGATTTCCTTATCCGGACTCCATCATCCACACCTTTGTTGGCGGAAGCGCACTCCATGGCGCGAAGGTTTCGCACACCGACGATCTGGATATCTATGGCGTGTTCATCGAGCCGCCGGCAGAGTCTCTTGGCATCACGCGGTACGAGCATTTTGTCTGGAGCACTGCAGGAAACGAGCGCCGCAACGGCCCCGACGACGTCGACATCTGCCTCTACTCGCTGCGAAAGTGGGCAACGCTCGCGGCCAAAGGGAATCCGACAGCACTCCACTTCCTGTTCACCGGCGCGTCCGTTGCGGCTGATTCGAGAAACGGCAAGGCATGGCAGGAAGTATCGAGGTCGGGGCGGATCTTCGTCTCGCGGCAAGCAGCGATGGCCTTTCAGGGATTCGCCAACGATCAACTCGCCCGCCTTATCGGCTCCAAAGGCAACGGCAAACACGGCCAGCGGCCCGAATACATCGGCAAGTTCGGCTACGACACGAAAGCGGCGATGCACGTCATCCGGCTGCTGAACGAAGGAATCGAGTTCATCGAAACCGGCGCGATCACGCTGCCGCGTCCGGAGCGGGATTTGCTGATCAGCATTCGCACCGGTGATTACGGCAGTCTCGACAAGGTGACCGACCTTGCCAACCGGCTATTCACCAGGCTGGAAGCCGCGCGGCAATCGTCCACTTTTCCTGAGGATGTCGATCGCAGCCTCGTCAATCACTTGGTGGCGAGCGTGTATCTGGATTTCTATCGCGCTCAGTAGTTCGAACATGGCTTGAGCGCAATGATCGCAGGGCAGTTGCCCCAGGCCCGAACCCCGATTTCCCCTGTTACAATCGAAGTGCGGACGCATCGCCCCGCTTTCTCTTCCATGAAGTGCCCGTTCTGCGGCTTTGAAAACGACAAGGTAGTCGATTCGCGCGAAAGCAAGGAGGGTGAATCCATCCGCCGGCGGCGCGAGTGCCTGAAGTGCGAGAAGCGCTTCACTACTTACGAACGCATCGACGAAATCCCTTACATGGTGGTGAAGAAAGACGGCCGCAGGGAAAAGTTTGAGCGGCAGAAAGTGCTGAATGGCCTGTTGCGGGCCTGCGAAAAGCGACCGGTGTCGATGGGCAAGCTGGAGCAGATTGTCAACGACGCCGAGGGCTTCGTGATCGACTCACCGGAGCGTGAGCGCAAGACCAGCGAAGTCGGCGAACTTATCATGAATCGCCTGCGTCGCATCGACAAAGTAGCGTATGTGCGCTTTGCCTCGGTCTACCTCGATTTCAAAGATGTACGCGAGTTCATGGAGGAGTTGAAGGAACTGCTCGACACCAAGGAGAACCCCTCGGCGAAGGGCAAAGCGGGGGATTCGGTCCAGTAAGAAGAATTCATTCCAATGTCATCATCCCACAGAGTTACCTTAATTCCCGGCGACGGTATCGGTCCCGAAGTTGTAAACGCTACAGTTCGCATTCTGGAGGCAACCGGCGTCAAGTTTGAATGGGAAACATTCGCCGCCGGCGCAGAAGCTTACGAGAAATATAAAGAGTACATCCCGAAGGAACTGATCGAGTCGATCGAGCGCACCTGTGTCGGGTTGAAGGGACCGGTAACGACGCCGATCGGCGGCGGCTTCTCCAGCATCAACGTTGCCTTGCGGAGGCAGTTCGAACTGTTTGCCAATTTCCGGCCGATCCGCAATCTGCCGGCAGTTCCCACCCGCTACCCTGGCGTTGATCTCGTGGTCATTCGCGAGAACACCGAAGGCCTCTATTCGGGCATCGAGCACGAAGTCGTTCCTGGCGTGGTGGAGAGCTTGAAGATTATTACCGAGAAAGCCTCGACGCGAATTGCCAAGTTTGCCTTCGAATACGCCCGCCGCGCCAAGCGCAAGAAGATCCATGCCATCCATAAGGCGAACATCATGAAGCTGTCGGATGGCTTGTTTATCCGTTGTTCGCGCAATGTCTCGAAGAGTTATCCGGAGATCACCTATGGCGAGCACATCGTCGACAACACCTGCATGCAGCTGGTGATGAATCCTTATCAGTACGACATGCTGCTGCTGGAGAACCTCTACGGCGACATCATCTCCGACTTGTGTGCGGCCTTTGTCGGAGGGCTGGGTCTGGTTCCGGGCGCAAATTTCGGTGAGCATTGCGCTATCTTCGAAGCCGTCCACGGCTCGGCGCCCGACATTGCGGGCAAGGACATCGCGAACCCGACGGCGGTGCTGCGATCGGGAATCCTCATGCTGCGCCATCTCGGCGAAGAGAACGCGGCGAACCACATTCGACTGGCGCTGGAAAAAGTCTATGGCGAAAAGAAGCACACTACACACGACGTCGGCGGCATGGCCGGCACCAGCGAGTTTGCCGATGCCATGGTCGACGCGCTGCAAACTATCCCGCCGCCAAAGCCGGTGTTGCAGGAAGTGGAATTGTAGCGATCGTCAGTGGATCCAACTCGCCCATGAACTTCCCTCGCTCCAGCGGCATCCTGCTTCATCCCACTTCCTTACCCGGCCCGTACGGCATCGGTGAGCTTGGCACCGAGGGGCACGCGTTTGCCGATTTCCTGCGCGATTCCGGGCAGCGCATCTGGCAAGTGCTCCCGGTGGGGCCGACCGGATACGGCGACTCGCCCTACCAGTGCTTCTCGGCCTTCGCCGGGAATCCGCTGCTCATTAGCATCGAGACTCTAGTTGAACGCGGCCTCCTGCACGCCGAGGATGTTGGCAACCCACCGACGTTTCCAGCCGATGCCGTCGATTTCGGCGCAGTGATCGCATGGAAGACGCCGCTGCTCCGCAAGGCATTCGACAACTTTGCGCGCGGCACTGCAGGCGATGGATCCGCGTTTGAGGATTTCTGCCGGCGCCATGCCGCATGGCTGGATGACTTCGCGCTGTTTATGGCGTTGAAGCAGGCGCACGAGCTTGTGATCTGGATGGCATGGCCGCGGGAGCTTGCGCTGCGTGAGCCGGCGGCCCTGGAGCGTGCCCGTCGGGAGTTGCGCGACGACATCGAGTGCCAGAAGTTCATTCAGTTCGAGTTTGAGCGCCAATGGTGCGACCTGAAAGCGCATTGCGCGCGGAACGATATCCGCGTCATGGGCGACATGCCGATGTATGTTGCGCTCGATAGCTCCGACGTGTGGGTCAATCGCGAGCTCTTCGAATTGCAGGAGGATGGCAGACCGCGCATGGTGGCCGGTGTTCCTCCTGACTACTTCAGCGCCACCGGTCAGCTCTGGGGCAATCCTATTTATCGCTGGCAGGCACATGCGCAAACCAAATACAGCTGGTGGATCGCGCGGTTCCGGCGAGCGCTGGAGGTCTTCGACATGATCCGCCTCGACCACTTCCGCGGCTTCGAGGCGTACTATGAGATTCCCTTCGGCGAGGTCACCGCGGTCAACGGCGCTTGGGTGAAGGGACCTGGAGCAGCGCTGTTCCAGGCTCTGCAGGACGCGCTCGGCGATTTGCCCATTGTCGCGGAGAATCTCGGCGTGATCACGCCTGAAGTCGAGGCGCTGCGCAAGGGCTTCGATTTCCCCGGTATGGCGATTTTGCAGTTTGCCTTCGGCAATGACCCGCAGGCGCCGGACTTCAGGCCGCATAATTATCCGCACCACCTGGTCGCCTACACGGGCACGCACGACAACGATACCGCTGTCGGCTGGTGGAACAGCAAGGCCGGTGCAGGCAGCGTTCGAACGACTGCGGATGTCGAGCATGAGATGGCCTATGCGCGCCGATACTTGAACACCGACGGCAGCGAGATCAACAAGGTAATGATCCGAACCCTCATGGCTTCGGTGGCGAACACCGTGCTGTTCCCGCTCCAGGATGTGCTGGGGGTTGGCAGCGAGGGCAGAATGAATCTGCCAGGCAGCTCGTCCGGCAACTGGCGTTGGCGCTTCCGACGCGAGCAACTAACGCCCGCGATAAGCGCCGAGCTGAAAGCATGGGCGGAGACCTACGAACGCTAGTGCCCTATCTCACTTGAAATTCAGAGCGAATCAAAAGGGCCTTCGTCAGGGGGAGTTTGTTTGAGTTGCCGGTACTGCCCTCAGAGGCTAAAGCCGCCTTCATTCTTCCAAGTTTTACGGACCGCCTGAAGGCGGTCCCTTTCAAAGCTGTACCTGATCAGAGCTTCTGAAGAATTCTTAGGCGATTGCTGTGAGCCCCTGTATTATGTTCCGCGGAGTGGAGGCTGAATGTACTTCGAACAGTTCTATCTGGGGTGTCTGGCGCACGCGTCGTACATGTTCGGCGCGGATGGCGAGGCTGCGGTCGTCGATCCGCAGCGGGATGTCGATATTTATATCGAAGCCGCACGGAAGCAGGGGCTGAAAATCCGGCACATCTTCGAAACCCATCTGCATGCCGACTTCGTCTCCGGACACAAAGAGCTGGCGGCGCGCACGGGCGCAACGATTTATATCGGCAGATCCGCCGGCGCGACCTTTCCGCATGTCGACCTCCGCGAGGGCTCGGAGGTGCGTGTTGGCAGCGTGCTGGTCAAAGTGCTGGAGACTCCCGGTCACACGCCGGAGAGCTGTTGTTACCTGCTGGCCGAGAATGAGCCACCTTACGCCGTTCTCACCGGCGACACCCTGTTCATCGGCGACGTCGGACGGCCCGACCTTTCGAAGGCACACACGCCGCAGCAGCTCGCCGGTCTTCTCTATGATTCGCTGCACGAAAAGCTGTTGACACTCCCTGACAATGTGCTGGTGTATCCCGCCCACGGGGCCGGATCGCTGTGCGGGCGCAATATGCGCGCCGAGCGATCGTCCACCATCGGCACCGAGCGGCTTACCAACTACGCGCTGCAAATTAGAGATCGTGAGCAGTTCGTTCGCACCATGACGGAAAATCTGCCGGCGCGGCCGGAGTACTTTCTGGAGGACGCGGCGATCAACCGCAATGGCGCAAGCGCTCTGGGGGACCTGCCGGAACTGGAATCCGTCACTCCTTCGGCGTTGAAGGAGTTGCTTGCCGCCGGCGCGGCCGCCCTGGATGTCCGCACAGGCGACGAATTCGCCGCCGGACACGTTCCGGGATCGATCAACATTGCGCTATCGGGGCAGTTTGCGTCCTGGGCGGGCGCGGTGATCGGCCTCTCGTCGCGACCCGTGCTGATTGCCGACAACGAAGATCAGATATCCGAGGCTCGTATTCGACTTGCTCGGGTGGGGATCGAAGATCTACGTGGATATCTGGATGGCGGTGTGAGTGCGTGGAAGCAGGCAGGATTCGAGCTCGCGCAGTTGCCGCAGATTACGGTTCAGGAGCTGAGTCAAAGGATCGACAATGGCGATCTGCAGGTGCTGGACGTTCGCCGCCAGGGTGAATGGGATTCGGCTCACATAGCGAGCGCGGATTGGTATCCGCTGGATCGCTTCAAGGCGGCATTGCCGTCACTGCAACAAGCCATGCCGATTGCCGTTCATTGCAAGAGCGGCTACCGCAGTATGATCGCCGCCAGCCTGTTGCAGCGCGCGGGCTACAACGTGATCAACGTGCGCGGAGGCTTCGACGCCTGGGAGCAGGCGCAATTGCCGACGACGAATACAGCGATCGCTGTGCCAGCCCGCTAATGCGAGCGTTATCCTCTTCTGAAGGCCCTGATTAAGTTGAAACCCTCAGTGGCTGAAGCCGGCCCCATTTTCTCGCTTTTCGGACCGCCTGAAGGCGGTCCCTTTCCAAGCCGCCCTTAGTCAGAGCTTCCTTAGGTCCTTCGCGTCATTCGTCGCCTACATCACCGCGGTCGGCGGCGCGGGTTCATCCGGAGCGCCGGCATTCGCCAGCGGCACGCGGACCATCACGATCGCCAGGACCACCAGCATGACGAAGCCGCCCACCACCGGCGGGTGCTGGAAGATCACCGGCAATCGCCACTGCTTGTATTTGAAGATCGCGATCACAATTCCCATCAGGGCCTCGCCGGCAATGAAGCCCGATGCGGTGAGGATGCCCGCGTTCTCCACGCGCGCCTTCTGTGCTTCGTTGAAGTTCTTGCTGTCGCGCATCTTGTCGGTAATCCAGCGAATCACGCCACCGACGAAGATCGCGAACGTGGTTTCCAGCGGCAGATACATACCGACGGCGAAGAGCATGGGACTCTTGACCTCGATCATGATCAGCGCGATGCCCATCAGCACGCCGACCACAATCAGCGGCCAGGCCATCTCACCGCCGACGATGCCCTTGGCCAGCATGGCCATCAGGCCGGCCTGAGGAGCAGGAAGCTGCCGATCGCCGAAGCCGGTGCCGCCGCTGTTGATGTTTGCCTGATTCAGAAGCAGTAGAACAGGAAGCAGTGTGAAGCTGGCGACCGCGACGCCCAGGAAGTCGCCCATCTGCATCTTGGCAGGAGTGCCGCCCAGAATGTGTCCGACCTTGAGGTCTTGCAGCATCTCGCCGGCCACGGCCGATGAGACGCAGACCACTGCTGCGACGCCCAGCACCGCAGCCACACCACTCATGCCGGAGACACCGATGATCACCATGAGCAGAGCGGCAATCACCAGCGTGGCAAGCGTCAAGCCCGAGATGGGATTATTCGAGGAGCCGATCAATCCGACCAGATTGCCGGAGACGGCCGCGAAGAAGAAGCCGATGATGATCATCACGATCGCGGCTACGACTCCGCCCTTCAGTACCCCGGCATAGCTGGTATAGAGCGCAACCATGCAAAGCAGCACGACAGCCAAGCCGCCAAACACGATCTTGCCGTTCAGGTCGCGCTCGGTGCGAGTGGTGCTGGCATGCTGCTCAGCCGACTTCTTCAGATCGGATACCGCGCGAGCCATGCCCGAGCCCAGGCTCTTGCGCATGCGGAAGAGCGTAAAGCAGGCGCCGACCAGCATTCCACCCACGGCGATTGGGCGCACGATAAAGCTCCACACGGCGTTCGCTTGACCCGCCCAGAAGCCGCTGTCAGGAATCACCGTTCCTGCGGGCGCAAACTCGGCGACAAATCGCGGCCCTCCGATGAACAAAATCAGCGGCACCAGCAAGCCCCAGGCGATGACACCGCCGGAAAAGTTCAGCGCGGCCAGACGCGGCCCGATAATGTAACCAACTCCCAGGTAAGCCGGGCTGATCTGCGGCGCCGACCATGTTGTTACCGCACCGGCAGCCAGTTTCGGCGAGGTAGCGGTGCGGCCCATCCGCACGAAGCTCTTGCCCAGCTCGCCCACATTCACGATGAAGTCACGGCTGGGCGTGAACAGGCTGAACTGCCCGAGGAGATAAACCGCTCCGCCGAATCCCATGTTGGAGAACAGAATCTTGGCGGCGCGACTGCCCTGCTGGCCGGCTTTGTGAATCTCCGAGGCCGCCACGGACTCCGGAAATGGCAGGTCGGGGTCTTCCACCATCACCCGCCGCAGCAGCGTGACGAACAGAATGCCGAGCGCGCCGCCCACCAGCATCAGAATCGAGGATTTCACATAAGCGTGCTGGAAATCGAAAACGGGCCAGGCGCCAGAGATCACAAACGCCGGGATGGTGAAGATGGCGCCCGCCGCAACCGATTCGCCGATCGATCCGACGGTTCGCGTGATGTTCTCTTCCAGCAGCGAACCTTTCATAAGGCGCAGCACGGCCATGCCGATGACGGCCGCAGGATAAGTTGCGGCGATCGTCATGCCGGCCCGCAGGCCCAGATAAGCGTTGGCGGCACCCAGAATGACGGTGAGCACCAGCCCGAGGAGCACGGCGCGAAGTGTGAACTCCGGCAGATTCGTATCGTCCGGAACATAGGACCGGAACTTCTTTGTCGGAGCACTTACGGTTGTACTCATAGGGTTAGACCTCGCGCAGCTTCCAAATTATAGCGACGGCGCAAGTTAGCACGCCAACGGGCTATGTTACAAGTGGGACGAACCATCCAGCATCCACGAACGGCTAAAATGTGAGCCGGGGAGAAAAGGAGAGGAATCGCGTGGACTATCTGCTGAAGACGGAACCATCCGAATATTCCTTCGCTGATCTCGAGCGCGACAAGCAGACGGTGTGGGACGGTGTATCGAATCCCGTCGCGCTAAAGAACCTGAGGGGCATGAAGTCTGGCGAGCGGCTGATTATCTATGAGACGGGCGACCACAAGTGTGCGGTGGGGACAGCGACAGTGGTCTCTGTCGCTGGGGATGATCCGCGCAATCCTGGCGTGAAGATCAAAGCCGGAAAGCCGCTCGCCAAGCCGGTCACGCTGGCCGAGATCAAAGCCAGGCCGCTGTTTGCCGACTCGCCTTTGGTGCGCCAGGGCAGATTGTCGGTGGTGCCGCTGACCGCTGCACAGTACAAAACCCTATCAGGAGAGTAGCTGCCTCTGAGGACACCCCATGCCCGTACGTGTCGGCATCCTGATTATCGGCTCGCTGTATTGGCGAATGGACGGCAGAATTCGCTGGCGAAAATGCCGCCTGCAAGAGGACGTCAAGTGGTTGGTGCAGGTCGCGATCCGCTACGGCCGCTATTCAGGCCAGGCGCCCAATAGAAGCTATACGATGGTCTTCGGCGGTCTGCCAGACACTCCATCGGGGCAGGCCCTGGTTGTCCCCTGCAAGAAGGATGTCGCCACGCCGAACGACCTAGTCAAGGAGGCCGAGTGGCTTTGGGGGGCGGAGCAGAATCACGTACCGACAAGCTGCTCGTCAGCGCCGGCATCGCGCATTTCTCCCGATGGTGGGTGGGGCTGTGTCGCATTGCTCAGCAACCCAACCAGCACTGTCCCGCCGCCTTTGCTGGCTGAGTGGGCGAACCGCGTCGCGCGAGAGGGCGCTCGCTACAACGTCGTCAATAATTCCCGGCGTTTGGTCGACGCTCACGGAAGGCTTCTGATTCCCTGGCCAACCCTTTTGGATGGTTCGCCGGTACCGTTGGACCTTTTACTGGCGACGGCGAATGATCCCGAAGATCCGTATCCCACGGTTCAACAGATCGCAGAGGCGTGGAACCAGCACCCGGACGTCGACTACTTTCAGGCGAATCGACAGCACGGAATCCACACATTTGAGGACACGGAGATTGAAAAACTCTTGCACTGAACTCGAAATTTCGCGGACAGCCTATATCTCAATGCCTTGTGAGTCGTGAAATCTCGATGAATCCGTAGGGCGGCATCTTATCCAGCATTGCACCTGAAGCGGTGAACCACATATACTGATTTGTCACGGTGCTTCGGGACCGGGCATAGCGTCAACCATCGCTTCTCCGGACCCGCTGGCACCGGCGACTGGGCCTTCCGTGGGCGGATACGCGCCGCATGGAGCAGGTGGAGGGTCGTCTTCAGCAGTCGTGAGACGCTAACTCGAACACGCCGAGATCTGCGCGCCCGCCGCGGTGCTGTCTTAGTTGCGCCCTTGCAAGTCGTTGTGCGCGGCATTTTCTCCGTTCTCTTCCCTTCGGAGTGCCGGCTTTGTCACACTCCGCTCGATAACATCTCTCGAATTCCCGTCTGCCGGGACTGCCTGTCTCAGGTTCATCCGCTGCGGACATCCCAGTGTGTGGTTTGCGGTGATCGACTGGTCAGCGCGCAATTGCTGATGGGGGATGGACGTTGCGTCAACTGCCGGGACTCGGCGCCCGCATTCGAGCGCGCGGTGTCCTTTGGAGAATACGAAGGCAGCCTTCGCGGCCTGATTCATCTCCTGAAGTACGAAAAGCTGACTCCGGTCGCTGGTCTGCTGGGCGGGATGCTTGCGCAAGCCATCGCAGAGCTGTTTGCCGGCTGCCGGGGCGGGTTGCCACTCATGGTGCCGGTTCCGCTGCACAAAGGCCGGCGCCGCGCGCGCGGGTTTAATCAGGCGGAGTTGATCGCGCACGCGGCGTCCAAACGCCTTCCTACCAAGCTCGAAGTGGCTTGCGGCGTACTGGTCCGGCAGCGCGACACGATTTCGCAGGTCGGCCTTAGCCGCGAAGAGCGCATGGAAAACGTGCGCGGCGCCTTCCGGGTCGCCGAGCGGGGCGCGGTCAAGGGCCGGGACATCATCGTAGTTGATGATGTGATGACGACCGGGACGACACTGTCGGAGTGCGCTCGCGTTTTGCAGCAGGCAGGAGCGGATCGAGTTTGGGCAGCTACCGTAGCCCGCGCTTTTGAGGGCGGCCCGGAGTTTGCCGACGGCAGCGAAGAGGAGGAGATCGAGGCGGCATCGGTTACCGCTTCGGCATAAGGGCTATGTCGACCCAGGTTCACGGCACAGCGTCGCGATACGGGAAGTCCCTTGCCGGCTGCATGCATCATGCCCGGCTGGCGGGTGAGGAACCGCCGCACTGGGCGGCGATGCACGCACCCGTGCTGGTGCTGAACGCCTCTTACGAGCCCATCAACGTATGCGCCGCGCGCCGCGCCATCATCCTGGTGCTAAAGGGTGTGGCCATGATGGAAGAGGCCAATGGACATGTGCTGCACGCAGCCCGCGTGGCGATGCGCGTGCCCTCCGTGATCCGTCTGCTGGAGTATCGCCGCATTCCGCACCAGACCCGGGCCCTGTCGCGCAAGAACATCCTGCTGCGCGACCGCAATACCTGCCAGTACTGCGGGAAGGTTTTGGCCGCAGGAGAATTGACGCTGGACCACGTTATCCCGAGCTCGCGCG
>Ga0335081_10010289_pt1 | contig 15105 bp, 10 predicted proteins | sample Lox_Sample_35_FD_206713 | JGI IMG/M metagenome (GOLD analysis project Ga0335081, IMG submission 206713) | Soil microbial communities from Loxahatchee National Wildlife Refuge, Florida, United States - Lox_Sample_3.5 | ecosystem: Environmental > Terrestrial > Soil > Wetlands | place: USA...
CCGCGTGCCGGTCGCAAGCTTGACCGAGGACGCGAATTCGCCGGCGTCGATCTTCTTGCCGTCGGCCGGCTGCACCCGCGTCACCTTCATGCGTCCGTCGGCGCAGACGACCGTGAAGCCGTCGGGCTCGACCGCGACGATCTCGCCGAGCTTGCCGCCGATCCCCTTCGGGTCCTTGGCGGGGAGCGGCTTGGCGTCGAAGATTTTCAGCGCCTTGCCGTCGAGCGTCGACCACGCACCCGGTGCCGGATTGCAGCCGCGGATCAGCGGATCGATCTGACGCCAGGACTTGCCCCAGTCGATATGCCCGTTGTCGGGCCCGCAGCGGCCCTCATAGGTGGCGAGCGCTTCGTCCTGTTTGATGCGCGGCGCCTTGCCGGCCTTCACGAGGTCGACCGACTCGAGCATGGCGTCGACGCCCATGGGAAACAGCCGGTCGAAATAGACGGTGCCGAGCGTGTCGGTCGCCGAGATCGGCGTCTTCTTCTGCAGCAGGACGTCGCCGGTATCGAGGCCGTTGTCGGGCCAGAAGATCGACAGGCCGGTCTCCTTCTCGCCGAGGATGATCGGCCAGTTGATCGCGCTCGCGCCGCGATAGGCGGGCAGCAGCGAGGGGTGGTACTGGATCGAGCCGTGGGTCGGAATGTTGAGAAATTCTTCCGGCACGAACAGGGTGACGAACGCCATCACCTGCAGATCCGGCTTGAGCGCCTTGAACTCCTCCCACACCTCGGGCTTGCGGTAGGAAGCCGGCTGGTAGACCGGCAGCTTGGCGGCAAGCGCCGCCTCTTTCAGCGGATCGGCCTTCTGGCCGGGCTTTTCCGGCGCGACGTAGACGGCGATCACGTTGTCGCCGCGCTTGAGCAGCGCCTCGAGCACCGCCTTGCCGAAGGCCTGCTGGCCGTGGACGACGATCCGCATGGTCGTACTCCTCCAAATCCTTCCCGTCATGCCCCGCGCAAGCGGGGCATCCAGTAAACACCGACGCCGATGGTGATTACTGGATCGTCCGCTTGCGCGGGCGATGACGCAGCATATGGACCGTCAGGCCGCCGCGGCGGCCGGCTTCTCGGGCGCCGTGATCGCGCCGGACGTCTTGATCGCGGCGATCTCGTCGGCCGTGTAGCCGAGTTCCTTTTTCAGGATCTCGTCGGTGTGCTCGCCGAGCAGGGGCGAGCGTTTCACCTCGGTGATCGAATCCGACATCTTCACCGGGTTGCCGACCGTGAGATACTTGCCGCGCGTCGGATGATCGACCTCGACCACGGTGCCGGTCGCACGCAGCGACGGATCCTCGGCGATCTCCTTCATCGACAGGATCGGGCCGACCGGGATGTCGAACTTGTTGCAGATGTCCATGACCTCGAACTTGGTCTTGGTCTTGGTCCACTCCTCGATCGTCGCGAAGATATGCTTGAGGCGCGGCAGGCGCGCCGACGGCTTGGCGTAGTCCGGATCGGTCTTCCACTCGGGCTTGCCGATCAGGTCACAGATCGCCTCCCACACCGGCGCCTGGGTGATGAAGTAGATGTAGGAGTCGGGATCGGTCTCCCAGCCCTTGCACTTGAGGATCCAGCCCGGCTGGCCGCCGCCCGAGTCGTTGCCGGCGCGCGGCACGGCCTTGCCGAACGCGATGTTCTCGCCGTACTGGCTGTACTCGGTGAGCGGGCCGTGCGTGAGGCGCTGCTGGTCGCGCAGCTTGACGCGGGCGAGGTTGAGCACGCCGTCCTGCATGGCGGCGAAGACCTTCTGGCCGCGGCCGGTGCGATTGCGCTGATAGAGCGCGCACATGATGCCGAAAGCGAGATGGAGACCCGTTCCCGAGTCGCCGATCTGCGCACCGGTGACGAGCGGGGGCCCTTCACGGAAGCCGGTCGTCGAGGCAGAGCCGCCGGCGCACTGGGCGATGTTCTCGTAGACCTTGCAATCCTCGTAGGTGCCCGGGCCGAAACCCTTGACGGAGGCGACGATCATGCGCGGGTTGAGCTTGTGGATGTAGTCCCAGGTCAGCCCCATGCGGTCGAGCGCGCCAGGCGCGAAATTCTCCACCAGCACGTCGCAGTGCTTGATCAGGCGATCGAGGATCTCCTTGCCCTTGGGGTGCTTGGAGTCGATCGTGATCGAGCGTTTGTTGCCGTTGAGCATGGTGAAGTAGAGGCTGTCCGCCCCCTTCACGTCGCGCAGTTGGCCGCGCGTGATGTCGCCGACGCCGGGGCGCTCGACCTTGATCACGTCGGCGCCCATGTAGCCGAGCAGCTGGGTGCAGGTCGGTCCGGACTGCACGTGGGTGAAGTCGAGGATGCGCACGCCCTCGAGCGCCTTGCCGGCCTGGCCGTAAGGCTTGGCCGACGGCCGCGGCAAGCCATTGCCCTTCTTCGCGCCGTTTTTGGCCGCATGCTTGGCGCCGTTGCGCGCCGCAGGCTTCTTCGCCTTGAGCTTCACGACCTTCTTGGCGGATTTCCGGGTTGCTGCCTTGGCCTTCGCGGCCTTGGCCTTCTTGCGCGTTGCCATCTCGCTTCCTCTCTTTTGTCGCTGCCGGGCCCGCGCGGGCCAGCCGGCAGCCATTGATCCATCGTGTGTTGCGGCGGCCGGCCTACTTCTTGCCCAGCGCGCTCTTCGGGTTGAGATTGCCGATGCGGCCGCTCTCGCTGCCGGCGCCGGGGTCGAGCACCGCATTGATGAGGGTCGGCTTGCCGGAATTCATCGCGTCGTTGACGGCGCGCCTGAGCTCGTCCGGCGAGGTCGCGTTGACGCCGACGCCGCCAAACGCCTCGATCATCTTGTCGTAGCGCGCGCCCTTGACGAACACGGTCGTCGCCGGATCGGCGCTTGCGTTGTTGACGTCGGTGCCGCGGTAGATCCCGTCATTATTGAAGATGACGACGCAGACCGGCAGCTTGTAGCGGCAGATCGTCTCGATCTCCATGCCGGAGAAGCCGAAGGCGCTGTCGCCCTCGATACAGAGCACCGGCTTGCCGGTCTCGATCGCGGCGCCGATCGCATAGCCCATGCCGATTCCCATGACGCCCCAGGTGCCGACGTCGATGCGCTTGCGTGGCTGATAGATGTCGACGATGCCGCGGGCGAGGTCGAGCGTATTGGCGCCCTCGTTGACCAGGATCGCGTCCGGCCGCTCCTTGACGACGGTGCGCAGCACGCCGAGGGCGCCGTGATAGTCCATCGGCGAATTGTTGTTCATCAGCCGCGGCGCCATCTTGGCCACGTTCTCGTCGCGCTTCTTGCCGACCGCGCCGCTCCAATCGGCCGGCGGCGCCGGCCACTTGTCGCCCATGGCGGCGAGCAGCGCCGATACGCACGAGCCGATGTCGCCGACCACCGGTGCGGCGATCTCGACGTTCGAGTCCATCTCCTTCGGCTCGATGTCGACCTGGATGAACCGTTTCGGCGCATCACCCCAGGTCTTGCCCTTGCCGTGCGACAGCAGCCAGTTGAGCCGCGCGCCGATCATCATCACGACGTCCGAGTCCTTGAGCACCGTGGAGCGGGCGGCGCCGGCGCATTGCGGATGGGTGTCGGGCAACAGGCCCTTGCCCATGCTCATCGGCAGGAACGGGGCGCCGCTCTTCTCGACGAAGGCGCGGATCGCGTCGTCGGCCTGCGCATAGGAGGCGCCCTTGCCGAGGATGATCAGCGGGCGCTTGGCGCTCTTGAGCACGTCGAGCGCGCGCTTGACCGCGTCGGGGGCGGGGATCTGCGCCGGCGCCGGATCGATCACCTTGACGAGCGACTTCTTGCCTGCCTCGGCGTCCATCACCTGGCCGAACAACTTGGCGGGCAGATCGAGATAGACGCCGCCCGGACGCCCCGACACCGCGGCGCGGATGGCGCGCGCAAGCCCGATGCCGATGTCCTGCGCATGGAGGACGCGGAACGCCGCCTTGCACAGCGGCTTGGCGATGGCGAGCTGATCCATCTCCTCATAGTCGCCCTGCTGCAGGTCGACGATCTCGCGCTCGGACGAACCGGAGATCAGGATCATCGGGAAGCAATTGGTGGTCGCGTGGGCGAGCGCGGTGAGGCCGTTGAGGAAGCCGGGCGCCGATACGGTGAGGCAGATGCCCGGCTTCTTGGTGAGGAAGCCGGCGATCGAGGCCGCATAGCCGGCGTTCTGCTCGTGGCGAAACGAGAGGACGCGGATGCCGGCGGCCTGCGCCATGCGGCCGAAATCCGTGATCGGGATGCCGGGCACGCCGTAAATGGTGTTCAGGCCGTTGAGCTTGAGCGCATCGATGAGGAGATGAAAGCCGTCGGTGAGCTCGCGCTCGGCTTGCGCGGTCGCCTCGGGTTTCGCGGTCTTGACTGCTGCTTCGGCCATGGCGGCCTCCCGGTTTTATTGGGGGTTTTCTTCAATCCAGATGATCGGCGTGGCGGGCGACGTGCTCGGCGAGTCCGAGCGCGTGGTTGCGCACGAGGTCCTCGGCCCGATCGGTCTCGCGCGCCTCGAGCGCCCGGATGATGTTCATGTGGTCGCGGATCGAGCGGGCCGCACGGTCGTCCTCGGCGATCGTCTTGCGCCGGATCATGCGCATGTGGGTGAACAGGTTCTCGGCCAGATCGATCAGCACGCGGTTGCGGCTCATGCGGATGATGGTCTGGTGGAACTCGATGTTGACCTCGGAATATTCGTCGAGCCGCGCGTGCAGCTCGCCGTTCTCGAACCGGGCGAACATCTTGCGCAGCTCGGCGATCTCCGGATCGCTCGCGTTCTGGGTGATGAGGCGGGCCGCCATGCTCTCGAGCGCCGCCCAGGCGGTGATCAGCTCGATCACCTCGGCGCGCGTCTTGCGCACCACATAGATGCCGCGGCGCGGCACCGAGCGCACGAACCCCTCGCGCTCGAGCTGCGCCATCGCCTCGCGCACCGGCGTGCGGCTGATGCCGAGGTCGTTCGCGAGCTGACGCTCGTCGAGACGCACTTCCTCGGGCTGGTCGTAGATATCGAGCGACAGGATGACGGATTTGAGCGCCTCATAGGCGCGGTCGGCGAACGTCGGCGTTTCCTCGAGCGGGGCGACCGCGACGCGGGGCGCCAGCGCGGCAGGGGTCCGGCTGCGAGGCGTATAATCTGTCATCAAGTCACACGGGTTTTCGGGGGGCGGAGGCAACTATAATACATTATACCAGATGCTGACAAGCCGACCCCAGGGCATGCCGCCGCACCCAGGCAATACGTCCGGGAAGGCGCCTCGAAAGGCTCGCGCGCGCGGCTGCGCCCGCCAAGGGCAGGCGCCGAACCGGTCGGCGCCTGCGTGGGGAATCAGTGGTCGAGCGCGGCCGGGCCGGCGGCGCTGGCCGCGCTCGTCCGTGCCCGCCGGGGCTTGAGCAGGATGATCGCCAGGGCGACGACCACGAAATTCATGATCGCGGTGGCGACAAACACCATATGCCAGCCGCCGGTCGCATCCTTGATCATGTTGGCGATCGGCACCAGGAACGCCGAGGCTCCTTTGGCCGTGTAGAGCAGGCTGAGGTTGACGGTCGCGAACTTGGTGCCGAATGTGTCCGTGCAGGTCGACGGGAAGAGACTGAAGATCTCGCCCCAGGTGAGGAAGATCAGGGCGGCAAAGACGACGAAGCCCCATGGGGCATGGCCGAAGGTCCCGAGCAGCCAATAAGCGATGCCGCCCAGACCGAAGGCGATCGCCATGGTGTATTCGCGCCCGATGGTGTCGGAGATCCAGCCGAACAGCGGCCGCGCGCCGCCGTTGCAGAGATTGTCGACGATGCCCGCAAAAGCCAACGTCGTGAAGCCGCCCAGGATCACCACGGTGCCGATGTTGAAGTCCTTGGCGATCGGCGCAAGCTGGGCGGTCGCCATCAGGCCGCTGGCCGACACCATGACGAACATGATGTAGAGGAGCCAGAATACCGGTGTCCCCAGCACCTGCCACGGCGTGTAGCTGCGCGACGACTGGGCAACCTTGGAGGCCGTGGTGGGGGTCTCGCCCGCCTCCGGTCCGCGCAGCAGCCACGCAAGAAGGAACACGAGCCCGCCCTGGACCAGTCCGAACCAGAAGAAGGCGGCCTCGTAGCCGTAGGCATTGATGGTGTTGAGAATGGGAATGACCGTGATTGCCGTGCCGGCGCCGTAGCCGGCTGCCGTCAGGCCGACCGCAAGGCCACGGCGATCCGGGAACCACTTGACCGCCTGGCCGACGCAGGTCGCGTAGACGGCGCCGCCGCCGGTGCCGCCGACCACGGCGCCGAGATAGAGCATCTCGAGCGAGTCGGCGCGCGAATTGATGATCCAGCCGAGCGCCACCATGATGCCGCCGAACGCGACCACGAGCTTGGGTCCGCGCCGTGCGCCGAGGCTGTCGGCAATCCAGCCCTCGATCGGCGTCAGCCAAGTCTCGAGCGCGATGAAAATGCTGAAGGCGAACTGGATCGACGTGAGGGACCAGCCGTGCGCCTTGTTGATCGGGTTGACGAAGAACGTCCAGCCGTATTGCAGGTTGGCGATCAACACCATGCAGGCGACGCAGCAGATCAGCTGAATCCACCGCGTGTTCGTGGTTGCCGCCGCCGAAGTCTCCGCCCTGCCCGTGATCGTGGTCATGTCCACCCCCTTGACGCCTTTCTCGCCCTCCCCCGCCAGCCTTTACGACTGGATGCGCGCGATAGCTTATATGAATAGTTGCACAGCTTGAAGCCCCTGTTCGGGGCGCATGATGCGTTTTCGCCGGCTCCCTACGATGCAGCGCATTCAACGCGGCGAACCGTCGAATCCCGGATTTTTCGCGGACTTCGCGCTCATCCGTTCGGATGACCGGCGTGATTTGCTGTGCGCTGCAACAAAGGTAAGAACGACGGCCAGAGTGTCGCACCCCGATGCGAAAGCGCCGGTAAATTCTACCATTCCGTGCTGCATGCGCGCGGCGGCTGCCAAGTGATATGTGGAATGAGGACCCGATCATGTGTCCGGTATCGCAAACGGGACCGGCGGATCGCCCGCGCACCAGGTCTCCCACATGCGAGCATAAGCGGCCTCGATGTGCCGGATCGATCGCGGCAAGTCGAATGGGGCCGCGGTGCCGTGACTGCGCACCAAAACGTTGCGCAGTTCCTGTAATCGGCTTGGATCACGCGCGAGCATCAAGGCCCGGTGCTCATATTCCGTCAGCGAGCCTGCGACCAGGTCGGCCAAGCCGAGCGCGGCGAGCAGGCTGCCGGCGACCCGCCCCGCGAACGTGCTTCCGGCGCAGGTGAGCACCGGCAGCCCGGTCCAGAGTGCATCGCTCGCGGTGGTGTGCGCGTTGCAGGGTAAGGTATCGAGAAACAGGTCGGCGTGACGGTGCCGCGCCAAATGGTCGGGCAGCGGAAGGAGCGGCGCAAAGACCAACCGGTCGGGCGATGCGCCGCGCCGTTCTGCCTCGCGGCGCAGATTGCGCTGGACGAGATCGTTGGGCTCGAGCAGCCACAGGACGCTGCCCGGCACCGCGGCGAGCAGGCGCATCCAGATGTCGAAGACGGCAGGCGTGATCTTGTAGCTGTTGTTGAAGCTGCAGAAGACCAGCCCCTCGCGCGGCAGACCGCAGGCCTCGCGCGACGGCGTGTCGGGGGCGATCGCGCGCCGCCGGTCGTTGACCTGATAGCAGCCGGGAAGATGGACGAGCTTCTCGGCGAAGTTCGCTTGCTCGCCGGCCGGCACGACGAACCAATCGACCAGGATGTAGTCGATGAAATCGGCGCCCATGGTTGCCGGATATCCGAGATAGCTCACCTGGACGGGCGCGGGCCGGTAGGCGGCGATGCGCGGCCGGGCGTGCTGGGTGTAGCCTTTGAGGTCGACGAGAATGTCGATCTCGTCGGCGTGGATGCGCTCGGCCGCGCGGCGATGCGACGCCGCTCGCAGATCGACGAACCGGTCGAAGGCCTGCGCGAGGCGCGCCCGCATCGGGCTCGCATCGTCGGGGCCGTAGGAATAGCCGAAAACCTCGAAGCGCGCGCGATCGTGCCGCTCGAACAGCTCGGCCGCGAGATAAGCGGTCGCATGGCGATGAAAATCCGCCGAGAGATAACCGAGACGGATGCGGCGCTGCGCGCGGCGCGCGACGCGATGGCGGAAGACCTCCTGCGGCGGAGGCACGATCGGCTTCACCCACTGGCGGGCGCATGCAAGCTGGTCGACCGCCGACGCCGGCGTGGCGAGAAGATAGAACGGCGGCACCCGCGCGGCGCCGCGCCGCACCATGTCGATGAGCTTCTGCTGATCGGCCGCGTGATCGGTCCAGTCGCAAGCGCGCCAGCGATGGTAGACGAGTTGGCTGAACGCATCGGCGTTGTCCGGCCGAAGCCGTAGGGCGGTCTGATACGCCGCGATCGCGCTTTCGAGCTCGCCCAGCTCGCGCCGGGCATTGCCCAGATTGTAGTAGGCCTCGGCATAGTCAGGCGTGAGCGCCAAGGCTTGCTGGAGCGCCGCTACCGCCGCATCGGGCCGCCCCTGCGCCAACAGCGCGGCGGCGAAATTGTTGTGCGCCTCCGCATAGGCCGGATGCGTCTCGAAAAGCCGCCGATAGAGGTTGACGGCTTCATCCGCACGTCCGAGCTCCAGCAGGAGAACGCCCGCATTATTGACCGCCGCGACGTAGCCCGGCCGCAGCCCGGCGGCCTCGCCGTACGCCGCCAGCGCCTCGTCGAGCCGGCCTTGCTGGCGCAAGACCACACCGCGATTGAAGTGCGCCGCCGCGTCGTCGCGTCTGCACCTGATTGCCGCGTCGAACGCCGCGAGCGCCTCGGCGGCGCGGCCCTGATCCTGCAGGACGGTGCCGAGATTGTTGTGGGCATCCGCAACATCGGGCCGCAGCGCGATGGCATGGCGATAGGCGGTGGCCGCAGCGTCGAGGTCGCCCGCGTCGTGCAGCACGACGCCGAGATTGAAGTGGGCTTGCGCATTGCCGGGCTGCGCCGCGAGCGCGTCGCGGTAGGCGGCGATCGCCTCGGCGCGCTTGCCCTGGCGCTGCAGCACGATGCCCATGTTGTTGTGGGCTTCGGCATAGCCCGGCCTGAGCCTGACGGCGTCGCCATAGGCGGCGAGCGCCGCGTCGAGCTCGTCGCGCTGCTTGAGCGCGTTGCCGAGCGCGAGATGCGCCTCCGCGTAGTCGGGCCTGAGCGCGATGGCGCGCCGATGCGCTGCCGCCGCCTCGGCGGCCCGGCCCTGCTGCTGCAGCAGATGTCCGAGATTGTTGAAGCCTTGAGGATCGTTCGGCCGCAGCTCCGTCGCGCGGCGAAACAGCCGCTCGGCACCGACGAGGTCGCCGCGCTGGGCCGCGATGATGGCGAGGTTGCTGCAGGCTGCCTCGCTGCCTGGATCGAGGCTCAGTACGCGCTCATAGAGACGCTTGGCATCGTCGAGCGCGCCCTTGCGGTGCGCCGCGATCGCCTGCTGCAGGGTCGGATCGATCGGCGGCGTCATCGCACCACGGCGGTCACGGGACGCGATAGGTGATGTATTGAATGCTGTAGCTCGTGGCGGCGTAAAGCTTGATGTAGATGTACGGACCGTCAAGTCGGATGTCCCCGACCGAGCTGCCGCCTCTGAAGACCGTTCCGTTTTTTTCGTCGCCCTCGGTGTAGACCAACGCCTGACCGGTCGGCGGCGTCAGGGTCAGGCGGATCGTGACCAAGTTCGCCTCGGCCGGAATGTGCCGGCTCACGTCGACCTTGATCGGCGTCGGCTCGACCGGCGCCTCGGGCTCGTTCTGCTCCTGCGCCATCTGCACGTAGGCCTGCGCTTGGGCAGGAGGCGTATGCATATCCATCGGACTCGGCCTTTCGTGCAACGCGTCGCCCCGATGCCGCTGCGGGGCAGGATAGCCGCAACGCCGCCGGTGCGAAATCCCGCGAGCCGGTGTGGCCTCGTCAACGCGCAAAGGGGGCTCGGGCGAGCCCCCTTCGGCAATCGTGGACCTGCGTGCGCGGTCAGAAGTCGAACGTGAGGCCCGACGAGACCGCCGACAGCGTTGCGCCGCCGATGGTGTCGTTCGCCGCGTCGCGGCCGCACAACGCATAGCCGTGGCCGCTCACGCCGAGGCAGTAGTGCGCGCCTTGGCCCTGGGTCAGCACCGAGCCGACCAGGTACCAGCTCGCCCATTGATTGAACCGGTAGCGGGTGCCGAGGGCATACATGTTGGCCGAGTCGTCGAACAGGTTGGCCTGGAGCGTCGCAGCCGGGGCAAGCACCGGATCGTTCACGCTCAGCGTCGCCGGATTGCCCGGCGTCGCGAATGCGTGGGCGTATGACGCGCTGAACGACCATTTGCCGACGAACTGGGTGGCGCTCGCGAAGACACCGTCGCGCGAGCGCTCGTTGAATGGCTCCTCGGCCGCCGTCACGTCACGCCGCATCCATTCGTAGTAGGCATAGAGTTGCAGGTCTCCCAAGGGGTCGGTGAAGCGATAGCCACCGCCGATCTTCGCGGCCCACTCGTTGTGAACGCCGGTCACGACCGTCTGACCGTTCGGGAGAATGATCGGCACCCCGCCGGTGAGGACGGCATCATCGTCGCCCTCCCGGTTGACGCCCATGTGCAGCTCGTAAGCCGCGATCGCGGTCCACGGACCGTTCTTGTAGGTGCCTGCGATGCTGTAGGCATCGCCGAACGAGCCGTCCGTGCACCCATTGCTGCCGAGCGCATTGACCGGAAGGGGCGTGCCGTTGGTTCCCGGGAAGCCGCTGCCGCTGCCGCGCGCCGAGGCGCCGTTGCATTGGAAATAGTCGCCGTAGGACAGGTCGCTGTTGTCCTGGGCGTAGTTCTGTCCCGGCGACGCGAGCGCGCTGAACTGGAAACCGTTCCAGATCGGCGACTCGTACCAGATCGAGTGGTTCATGCGCCAATCGAACTCGGCGCGGTTGTCGCCGCCCGTGTTGCCCATGATCGAATTGTAGTCGGCGACCGTATTGGCGAACGGATCGAACGCGGCGGTCGCCTTCTTGTACGGCGTGTCCTCTTTGCCGAGCTTGACGGCACCCCACGGGCCCTCGACGCCGAGGTAGGTGTCCCGGGTGCCGAGCGCGGCGCGCTCGGTCGGGGCGGATGCGGCATCGATCTGCGCCTCCATCTGCGCCACGATGGAGTAGCCGTCGTAACCGTACGGCGCGAGATTGTGCCGCGCGCGGATACCGAAATACGATCCGTTGCTGGCGATCGCCGCCTTGTCGCCCTGGTCGAACACCGAATTGAACAGCCCATCGACCGAAAGGTCGAAATGGCCGTAGAGCGTGACCGTGGTGTTGTCGATGATCGGGCCGAGCGGGCCGGCCTTCACGGGCATGCCCGCGATCGTGGTCGGGGCCGGCGGCGACGGCGCGACCGCACCGTGCAGCACCGGATTGCCCTTGGCGCCGGCCGGAGCAGACGCGACAGGGCCGGCAGCGACGCCCTTCGCGGCCTGCAGGCTGTGCACCTGCTTTCGCAGGTCGGCGTTCTCCTTCTCGAGCTTGTCGAGGCGACGCATCACATCGTCGAGCGTCGCAGCGGAGCCGGCATGTGAACAGATTGAGAGAGCGAGCACCGCGGTCGCGGTGCCCAGCAGAAGCTTCGACTTCATTGGTAGTCCCCCCGGTCGCCCCCGAGGGCCTGCACCGTTGCAGGCGACTCATTCCCCTTAGTCCCGGTCACATGATGGTCCGGAAATAGCCAAATTCAATCATCGAGTGACATGCTTGGCACTACTACGCAAAAATGCGGACGCCTGTGTTGTATTGGCAACATCGCGCTTGTAATTTCACATCGTCGCAGTCGCGGATTGTGCGCCGCAACAGGGCCGCGCGACCGAAGAAAAAAGGGTTAGGGCAACCTCGGGTGCTGCATCACAGCAATTCCGCCACCACGGACCAATAGGCAAGCTCGTTCCGAAATGCCGGCAGCGCTTCACCGTTGGGCCAGGCGACCGGCGTCTCACCGGCATTCCAGGCGATCGCCGTGATGAGCGCGAACCGCGAATCAGTCACGAAGGCGCTCCATCGCTTCTCCGGCGTGCGGAACGCCAGGATGATGCGAGTGTCGGCGGGATCGACGCTGCGATAAATCCCGTGCTGGTATCCCTCGCGCTCCAACGCGAGCTCGTGCACGGTCATGACTTGGCTGCCCTTGGTCAGGCCGAGACTCTCGGCGACCTTGAACGGCAGATCCCTGACGTCGCCTTTCTGATCCATTTGCCGGACGATCTTCGCCCACTGCTCCTTGGTCAGGATTGCGCCGCTGTCCGGCTTTTCGGCCGCGCTGCCGATCGCGACAAGCGACAGCACCGCCGCGATTGCCACCGCCAAAATGGCGGGTGCATGCGTCAGGCGGTCGACCGGGGAACGCACCATCGGATCCACCCTCACGGTTTCGCCGCCGCGTCGCGCGCCACGCGGTCGAGGAACGCTTCGAGCGCCGCGATGCACGCGCGGTCGCCGTAGACGCGATGCTTGTTGGCGGCGATCCGCGCACCGACGGCGGCCCGCTCTGCCGCGCTGCGGCCGAGGCCGGCCGCAATCGCGACATAGTCGTCGATGGTGCGCGCCGTGGTCTCGCGAATGCCCATCATCTCCAGAATGGCGGCCGTATGGCGGCCGCGCATGAGCTCGCCCGCGAACGCGACGATCGGACGATCGTGCGCGAGGCTCTCGAGCGTCGAGTTGCAGCCCGACCATCCTATGCTGTCGAGGACGATGTCGCACTGGCCGATCGCCGCGACGAATCGATCCGAGTCGAGGCGCGGAAGCATGACGCAATATTCCGCCGCCGCGAGCCCGGCCGCCGCAAAAGCGCGGTCGAGGCGGGCGCGAAACGTGTCGGTGACGGGCCGGCCGCCGGCGAATTCAATGAAGACGAACTGGCAATCGCCCGCCGCGCACGCGATGCGGGGAAAAACGTCATCGTATTGCGGCAGGTACTTGGGCGGGGATTGGCAGCACCAATAGGTGACGGCGCCCGGGCGCAGGCCGAGCGCCGCCCGATCGAGCGGAACCGGATGGACGTCAGGCGGATCATAGGCGATCGACAGGTTGGGCAGGCGGACAAGCGTTTCGCTGTAGTGCGCCTCGGCGCCGGGCGGCTCCATGAGGTCGCTCGTGAGGAAATAGTCGATGGTCGGAAAGCCGCTGGTGGTCGGATGACCCCAGGAGGCGCACTGCACCCGGGCGAGCCGCAGCGCGGCGAGCTGGGCCGCGACCGTGTCCATGCCGATTTCGGGATAGAGCAGGACGTGCGGCGCGTCCGCGAGGATCGCCTGCCGCCACGCCTCGAGCGGCCGCGCACCTTCGACGAAGCGCTCGCACAGTGCGGCCGCCGTGCCGGTCGCGGCGTCGCGCTCGGCTCCCGTGTGGTAGCCGAAGATACGGAATTGCCTGCGGTCGAGCCCACGCAACCAGCCGGAGATCGGGATCTTCCAGTTCGAATGCTGCCGGAAGAATCCACTGACCACGCCCAGCCGAACCGGCTCGTCCGGCGCCGGAGGCGGCGGCAGAGGCGGCGGCTCGAACCGCGCCGCCATGATGCGGGCGACCAGCGCGCCGTAACGCGCGGCGAGCGCGCGATCGTTCTGACCCTGATAGGCGAGATAGAACGGCTGGTGCGATCCGACCGCAGCAGCGAGCGCGCCCGGCGCGGGCGCGCGCTCGACCGCGGCGCAGAGCCGATTGAGATGGGCGTCATAGGCTGTGCGCCGTTCGGCGATCTCGGCGGCATCGCGATAGAGCACCGGCAGCTCGGCCATGCAGGCTGCGAATTCGGCCTCGAGAAAATCCGGTTTGATCGCGAAAGCGCGCACGAAGCCCGCCCGCGCGGCGGCTATATCGCCTTGCCGGCGCAGCGCCACGCCGCGATTGTAGTGGGCGATCGCAAAATTCGCATCGAGCGCGAGCGCACGATCGTAGTGCCCGATCGCGGCGTCGATGCGGCCGAGCTCGCGCAACACGTTGGCCAGGTTGTTATGTGCCCCCGGCAGGTCCGGCCGCAGCGCCACCGCCCGCTCGCAATGGGCGAGCGCCGCGTCGAGCCGGCCGAGCTGCTGCAGTGCGGCGCCGAGACTGAGATGCACGTCCGCACGACCGGGCTGCAGCGACAGCGCCGCCTCATATTGGGTGACGGCGTCGCTGAGCTGGCCCTGCCGCTGCATCGCCATCGCGAGGCTGATGCGCGCCGCGACATAGTCGGGCTTGAGGGCCACGGCCCGTTCGAAGGCGGCCGACGCCTCCGCGAGCTTGCCTTGCGCCGCGAGGATCACGCCGCGGTCATTGTGTGCCTCGGCGAAACCGGGCGCGAGCGCGACTGCCCGCGCGAGAAGGTCGGCCGCATCGGCGCGCCCCAACTGATGCGCCACGACGCCGAGAAGATGCAGCGCGCGGGCATTGCCCGCATCGGCCGCGCAGGCGAGACGGTAGAGACGCTCGGCCTCGCCCAGGCGGCCGGCCCGATGGTGCTCCATCGCGGCGGCCAACTGCTCCGCGGATCGGCGTTTGACGTCCATTCGCTGTCTCGAACCGGGCCCCATGGCGAGGCGTAGCAGGGCTGCGGGGAGAGGATCAATTGCGCGGTGCAGCCGCGACGCGACCAGATCATGTCATGAATGTCAGGAGAACGGCTCCGCTTTCGCCCGAGCGCGCGCACCGGGCTGCGCCGCAAGGCTCGGCGTGCTATGAGTCCGCCCAGGTCGTCACGGCAGAAGGCGCCACGAGAGTTGCGCCGGCGCCCCCGATGAGGGAATCCCCATGACGCGCTCGGCACCATATGTTGCGTCGATCGTGCTGCTGTTGTCAGCCAGCCACGCCGCAATGGCGTATTATTGCGAGGACGGGCAAATGCCGGCGCCCCCCGAGATCGCAGCCCGGATGGCGCTGCCCCTCTGCGGCTTTGCGGCGGCGAAACGCTGGGGCCCGAACGGCTGCCAGTTGTGCGATCCGCGCAACATATATCCCAGCCCGTATAGCTATCGCGATCCGTACGGCGGCGCCGACCGTCCCCGCGCGCACCGATCCCGCGTATACGAATAGTGCGCGCCTTGTGCGCTGCATTCCGAACGCCGATACCTTTACCAGCGGCCCAATGAACCGTGCACGTTTCGGGGATCGCAGTACTGGAATCCGTTCCCACCCCC
>Ga0335081_10010290_pt1 | contig 15103 bp, 13 predicted proteins | sample Lox_Sample_35_FD_206713 | JGI IMG/M metagenome (GOLD analysis project Ga0335081, IMG submission 206713) | Soil microbial communities from Loxahatchee National Wildlife Refuge, Florida, United States - Lox_Sample_3.5 | ecosystem: Environmental > Terrestrial > Soil > Wetlands | place: USA...
AGACAGGTGGGCACCCCCAGCAAACGCTCGCCGGCTCCCCCGGGCTTGGGGATCACCACCCGGCGGGCCGGCGACGGCCGGTACGTGCCCGCGTCCAGGGCCTGGCGGACCGCCGCCCAGTGCTCCCGCAGCCACGGAACAAGTTCCTCCGTGGTCATGCCGTCCACACCAGGGGCGCCCCTGTTAGCCCTGACACGCCTCAGCGCCCGGCCCAGATTCTCCGTCGAGAGCATCCGCTCCCGCAACGAGTCCAGGCCGGGGATCACGGCATCCTCGGAGTGCGCCGACCGGCCGCTGCGCTCCACTGCGGTGCTCAGCGGAAGCTCACCGTCTCCTCCCGCAGCGGGCCCGCATTGCGCGGGATGGCTGCGATCACTGCGACCGGCACGAGCAGCACCGACTCCTCCGTCTCACCCGGGCGTTCGGTCCTTCCCGGCTGATGTCCGTTCCCTCACCGGTACTACGACCTCTGCTGACTTCTGCCCGGTCAGCCCCCACCTCACGATGCGAGCCGTCGGCGCGGCGACACGACAGCACAACCGACACCCAGGCAGATCTCCCCGGATAAGAACGATCACTTTCCCCCTGCGCCCGCCGCGTCTACGAGGCGACCCTGTTGATGGTGACGGGCTTCACCTTCTTGAGCAGGCTCACCCAGATCGCCCCGCCTTCTACGCGGTTCGTGTTCCTCGGCGCAGAGTTTCGCCTCGGGCTTCAAGCTCTCAGCTTCTTCATTTTAACCTGCGCGTTCGCGCCGTGCCTTGAGTGTGCGGCGCGCTTGGGTCTGGTTGTCTTTCCCACGTCGTGGCGGGGTGCAGGGCGGCGGTTCTTCGGCCCTGGTGGCCGCCCGGGGCCGGGCGTGGCGGGTTTCGGTGCGCCGGCCAGGCAGGGCAGGGTCGCGTGGATGTTGCGGAACCCCCGGCGGACGCGAGCCGGGGTCAGCCGGGCCGGCGGGGCGGGCCGTTCCCAGGGCAGGCGCAGATCCTCAGCGAGCGGGCGGGCCAGGCGGAGCTGGGCGTAGGCGGTGATGATCAGCCAGGTCCACCGGTCCGCGGCGGCCGGGTCGCGGATCTTCGGCGCGGTCCAGCCCAGGACCTGCTTGCACAGCCGGAAGGTTCTCCGGGGGTGTAAACCAGGCGTACAGGACATCCTCCCGGATCTACCACGTCAGTGATTGATCAACACCAGGTAGTCACGCGACAGGCGCTGCACCAGGCGCCCCGCGCTGGAGCGTGAGGCTGATCGCGGTAATGGGGTGCTGCGGGCGGGCCTGTGCGGGTCGGCCTTGTTCCAGCGGGAGAGCAGGGATTTGACCTTGCGGACGCTGACCCAGGGCCGGCGGGGCGCGAGCAGCCCGTCCAGGACCGCGTGGCCGATCCGGCCGTGGCTGCTGGCGGCGGGGATGACGTTGTCGACGGTGGTCACGGTGTCGATGGCAGTCTGCAGGGCGATGGTGAAGCTGGCGCGGTCGGGGTCGGTGCCGGGTACCGATTCGGCGGCGGCGGTCATGGCGCGGCGCAGCGCCTGGCAGGTGGCTAGCAGCGCCCAGATCTCCTGTTCCAGTCCGGCGGGGTGCGCAGCACCCGGCTGTTCAGCAGGGCGTGCCGTAGCGCCAGGCAGGCGACCTCGTGTTCCCGCCTTTCGTGGTACAGGCGGATCAGCGCGGGTAGCGGCGGGGGTTCAGCAAGGTGGTGGCCAGCCGGTAACGTCCGCAGTAGCGGGTGCCGTCAGCGCAGGTGACGACGACCTCGGCTTCGATGCCCCGGACGGTCAGGGCGCCGATCCGGGACAAGAACGTGCCGTCATCGAGCCGTGCCAGCACCGGCAGCCGGCGGCTGGAGGTCAGCCGTGCCAGGAACCGGGCCTTCGTCGCGGCGACGGCTTCCAGGAAGGCGGCGGCGTCGAAGCCGCGGTCGGTCAGCACCGGCATGTCCTTGGTCAGCAGGTGCAGCAGCTGGCGGGTCTCCCCGGTGGCGGGCGGGCCGAAGGCCGCGCCGATCAGCCAGCGCGCGGGTCCCGGTCTCGCACAAGGTCATCAGCTCGACCGCCGGGTAGCCGGTGACCCCCAGCGCGGCCTTCATCTTCCCCAGCCAGCCGCGATTCGCCCCGGTGTCTGGCACCTTGATCGAAGTACAGCCGTCAAAGGCCACCGTCCGGAACCGGCCGAACCGCACCCCCGGCGTGGACGGCAGTGCCGCCGGCCCGGCCAGAACCTCAGACAGCGCCCTGACCGGCGCAACGCCGATCAGCCGGCGCAGGTCTCGCAGCGCCTTCGCCGACGGGCGCGGCAGCCCCTGCCCGCCCAGGGCCGCCGCTCCCGCGCCCCGGTCTCTTCCAGCACCGCGTCCACCAGCTCGAACGGGACCTGCCAGGTCAGCTCTCCCGGGTGACCGAGGTCGAACACCCCGGCAGCCACCGTGATAGTCCTGGTGATGGTCGTAACAGCAGCACTGATGACAAACTGAAGGCGCAACGGAGGTCCTCGGCAACGGGCAGGTCTTGGTCGATCACCCGTCCTACCGGACCTTCGTTGCCACGTCGATCAAGCCATGCCAAACCAGGCAAACCACTTGACGGAAGCCACCAGCGATTAACTACCCGGCTTTGCGGCTACACCTGGTTCCTGGACTGGCTGGGCGGGCTCGAAATCTTCTGCCTCGTCGGGATCGAGGGGGATCGAGGGCGCCGGCAGCTAGGCGCCAGGCTGGCCCGCCACGCCACCGCGGCCGACGTCCGGGTGGTCGAGATAAACCGCACCAACCACTGTACCGGCCTAAAGACGAACTTGAAATCATCGGCGTAAATATTGGTATTCGGGAGGCAGCCTGTGATGACGAGGCAAATACTGGGACGATGCGCTACTTAGACATCGATACCATGAGGAAGATTTCTAAGATCGGGCTGGGTACCTGGCAGTTCGGGTCCCGGGAGTGGGGATACGGCGAGCCATACGCCGAGAAGGGGGCGCAGGCCATCGTCCGCCGCGCGCTCGAACTGGGAGTCAGTCTCTTCGACAGTGCCGAGATCTACGGTTTCGGCTCCAGCGAGCGAATTCTCGGCCGAGCCCTTGGCGAGAGGCGGGAGTCGGTCTTTGTCGCGACGAAGATCCTCCCGATCGTGCCGGTCGCCCAGGTTGTTGAGCAGCGCGCCGTGGCCAGCGCCAACCGGCTCGGGGTCCGTCGGCTCGACCTCTACCAGGTGGGCCCGCCGAATCCGCTAGTCCGCGACGCCACGATCATGCGCGGCATGCGGGCGCTGCAGCGAAAGGGGCTGGTCGGCGAGGTCGGCGTCAGCAACTACTCCCTTGAGCGCTGGCAAGCCGCGGAGGATGCGCTGGGCAGCAGGGTCCTGACCAATCAGGTCGGCTATAGCCTTGTCGCGCGCTCGCCTGAGCGCGACCTGCTGCCGTTCGCCGAGTCGCACGGTCGAGTCGTGATCGCCCACAGCCCGCTGGCACAGGGTCTGCTGTCGGCCAGATATCACCAGGATAACCGGCCGGTGAACCGCGTCCGGGCAGCCAGCCCGCTTTTCCTTCCAGAAAACCTCGAGCACGTCGGTGATCTGATCGCGATCCTCCGCGAGGTGGCGGACGCGCACTCCGCCACCCCGGCGCAAATCGCGCTTGCCTGGGTCATCCACCACCCTGCGGTGGTCGCGATTCCGGGCGCATCGAGTGTCGAGCAGCTTGAAAGCAATGCTGCGGCCGCCGAGATCCAACTCGCCGACGACGAGCACCAGGCCCTGCAGGCCGCGTCTGCGCGGTTATGCTCTATCGCCGAGCTGGCCGCGCGCCCCCGCCACAACCTGTCCATGCTGAGATACTGGGCTAAGGCCCTGAAATACTGGGCTAAGACATTGTGGCTCGATTACAAGTTCGAGCACATTCCTTCGAGCGATGCCCGGAATGAAAAATAACAGTATCGCATATCCGCGGGCATTCGCCCTGTGTCGGGTGAGGCGGGTCGCGCCGCCCGCGAGCATGGGCTGTGCCGCGGCGCGAACGCTTGCTCGCACACCACCGCCCAGCCGTACCGCCCTGCCGAAGATGACCGAGTACCTGGCGCAGGCCAAGGTGTGCGCGGGCTGCGGGATGACCAGCACCGGGGAACTGCCCGGCCGTGTGCGGGCGCGGGCCAGCCACGGTAGCTGGCCACGTTGCCATCTCCCAGGGACACCTGAATGGGTGCGTGGCGCGAGGACACCGCCGTGGGTTGCCGCAGCCGTTGCCCCATTCTGGCCGACCGTTCGGCCGGACCCCCCGTTTACTTGATCGTTGCTGCGACCGGTGTCACAACCAGCCCATGACTGTGCACCAGGCGGGGCGCTGACGCGTCACACAGCCATGCGAACCGTATTCCCGGCAGCCGCTGTCGCTGCAGTCTTGGCACTCACCGCGTGCGGCAGTTCGTCAGCGGTGGCCCATGACGCGAGCCCCGGCGCCGCCCCGGAATCCGTGGCCGCATCTGGCGTGTCCCCGGTGTTGACTAACTCCAACGGGACAGCCTGCCGGGCGTTTCACCGGGCCATCACAAAGGGTGTCCCGGCGAGCGCGGCCAGGGAGAACACCAGAAGCTGGCTTCAAGGCCAGACAGCAAGCGCGAGCCCTGAGTTGCAGGCCGCCATCCGGCGGTTCATCAGCGTGTGGAATAACCCCGGTGACCTGGCGAAGATCAGCATGGCGCAACAGGAAGTCGGGCACCTCTGCCGGCACGCGTAGCCGGCCGGGTTTCGCCAGGCCCTCTTCGCAGAGCGCCGGTCACCGCCGACCATGAACTCGCCGGCGGTGACCGAGCACGCTAGTCAAGCGGCCAGCCACATGCGGGCGACCACGTCCAGGATGGCGGTCGAGGCGCGCCGTGCCCGGCTCCAGTGCGTGCAGCGGACGGGACGCTCGACGCGCCGCACGTGCCGGTGGCCTTGACCGTATCGCACGCCGGACGCGTCGCCGTGCCCTCCAGAGAAATCAGGACGGGCGAACCGAAGGATCTCGGGTGCGAACGCTAAGCCGCCTATCCGCCCGAATTACCACGATTTTGTGACATCCCGGATCAGCTCCCGCCCAGCAGGGGCCGTCGTGTCCACCTATTGGGATCTTGGCGCACCCGCCACGGCAAGAAATCCCTGCGCTCCCGGTACGCCCTGTGTCAACCGTTCCGAAGAGTGATGCGTCCTGGGTTGTGGCTGAGCACTAGTTCACGCATATCCGGTTTATTCACCAGAAGTGACCTCGGGCGGGCCAGCCGGAGGCTGACCGAATGGGGGGCATGTCGTCCCCTGCGCGTGCTGCTTGTGGATCGGAGTCCGATGAAGCAGGGGAAGTTTCTTCTGGGCCGACATAGGCCGGTCTATGCGCCCGCGCGTCTTACCGAGACCCCGGAAGGGCGGCTGCCCGCGGTCTGGGGCCAGGCGAGGGCCATCCTCCAGCGCGAACCGCAGTCCTGCTCCCCCGATCTGATCGTCGCGCCGTCGGACGGCGACGCACATAAGGATCACCAGACGATCGGCCAGATCGTGCCCAGCGTCTTCAGCGACACGCAGCATTCGGCCCACGAGATCCCGAAATGGGACGGTGAGCCCGGCCGCCCGTCGGTGTACTTCCCGCTGTCATCCGTTACCGCGCGCCGCAGGGTGGAACTGCTGTACAAGTCCTTCCCGTGTCAGCGGAGGCGCGACTGGTGGGACGACCAGGTCTTCCTCGGGCTGGCCCGGCTGCGTGGCGTTGACTGCCGGGCGCCCTGCGCCGAGGCGTTCAGCTGCGCAAAGTCCCTGATACGCGGTCATCCCCGGCGGGGCGCCGCGACCTCGGGGGAACGGCCAGCGGAGGCAAAGTCAAGGACGACAAAGGTTGGCAGTCAGCAATGACTAGAACTCTCACCAGGAAACCAAAGTCCAGAGTTACGTGGTCTCTCCGGTTGCTGGCCTTCTGCTCCCTTCTTGTCCCACTGCTTGCATCTCCGCACAAGGCTTTCGCCGAAACTGCCTCCGATCCCGTAACTGCCTCCGATGATTTCAACCGGGCGAACGGCAGCCTGGGCCCGAACTGGACCGACATCAGCGACGGCGGGCTGGCGATCTCCTCGGACGCCGCAGCCGGGACGGCCGCCGCGGGGCTCAGCGGCGACGTCTGGACCGCCGACTCCTTCACCAGTGATCAGTACTCCCAGGTTCAGGTCACCTCGACCCAGCTCACCGGCGGCCAGTGGATCGGCCCGGCGGTGCGGGCCCAGGACAGCGGGCAGGAAGCCTACGTCGGCATCTACTACTGGAACAACGGCAGCCCGGACCTGATGCTGTTCAAGAGAAACGGCGGCACCTGGACCCAGCTCGGCAGCTACAACAGCGGGCCGCTCGCCGCCGGCACCCAGCTGGAGGTCACCGCCGCCGGCTCGATCATCTCGTTCCTGGAGAACGGCGTCCAGCGCATAACCGCCACCGACACCAGCCTGACCGGCGGCGCGCCGGGCATCATTTCCTTTGGCACCGGCCAGGTCGGCAGCTGGTCCGGCGGCGATGCCCCGACCACCTACACGATCGGCGGCACCGTCTCGGGGCTAACGGGGACCGTGGTCCTGCAGGACAACGGCGGTGACAACCTCAGCGTCAGCGCCAACGGCACCTTCACCTTCGCCACCCCCCTGGCCGACGGCACGGCCTACAGCGTGACCGTGAGGACCTACCCGTCCGGCCAGACCTGCACCGCCTCCAACGCATCCGGCACCATCTCGGCCGCCAACGTGACCAACGTCGCCGTTGCCTGCACGAGCGGTACCCAAGCGTCGAGCGCCTCCGATGATTTCAACCGGGCGAACGGCAGCCTGGGCCCGAACTGGACCGACATCAGCGACGGCGGGCTGGCGATCTCCTCGGACGCCGCAGCCGGGACGGCCGCCGCGGGGCTCAGCGGCGACGTCTGGACCGCCGACTCCTTCACCAGTGATCAGTACTCCCAGGTTCAGGTCACCTCGACCCAGCTCACCGGCGGCCAGTGGATCGGCCCGGCGGTGCGGGCCCAGGACAGCGGGCAGGAAGCCTACGTCGGCATCTACTACTGGAACAACGGCAGCCCGGACCTGATGCTGTTCAAGAGAAACGGCGGCACCTGGACCCAGCTCGGCAGCTACAACAGCGGGCCGCTCGCCGCCGGCACCCAGCTGGAGGTCACCGCCGCCGGCTCGATCATCTCGTTCCTGGAGAACGGCGTCCAGCGCATAACCGCCACCGACACCAGCCTGACCGGCGGCGCGCCGGGCATCATTTCCTTTGGCACCGGCCAGGTCGGCAGCTGGTCCGGCGGCGATGCCCCGACCACCTACACGATCGGCGGCACCGTCTCGGGGCTAACGGGGACCGTGGTCCTGCAGGACAACGGCGGTGACAACCTCAGCGTCAGCGCCAACGGCACCTTCACCTTCGCCACCCCCCTGGCCGACGGCACGACCTACAGCGTGACCGTGGGGACCTACCCGTCCGGCCAGACCTGCACCGCCTCCAACGCATCCGGCACCATCTCCGCTGCCAACGTGACCAACGTCGGCGTTCTCTGCACGAGTGGTGGTCCGGTGTCGAGCGCCTCCGATGATTTCAACCGGGCGAACGGCAGCCTGGGCCCGAACTGGACCGACATCAGCGACGGCGGGCTGGCGATCTCCTCCCAGGCCGTGGTCGGAACCAGTTCCGGGCTGACCGGTGACATCCGGACCGATGGGGTCTACGCGAGCGACCAGTACTCCCAGATAGAAGTCACCTCCACGCAGCTCACTGGAAGCCAGTGGATCGGGGCGGCGGTGCGGGTCCAGGACGGCGGGCAGGAAGCCTACGCCGGCATCTACAACTGGAACAACGGCAGCCCGGACCTGACGATCTTCGAGAGAAACGGCGGCACCTGGACCCAGCTCGGCAGCACCTACAACAGCGCGCCGCTCGCCGCCGGGACCCAGCTTAAGCTCATGGTCGTCGGATCCACGATCGCCTTCATGGAGAACGGCGTCCAGCGCATAGCGGTTGGCGATACCAGCCTGGCCGGCGGCGCGCCCGGCATCATGATCGACGGCACTGGCCAGGCCGACAACTGGTCAGGCGGCACCGCCAGCTTCGAGGTTCACTACCTGAGCACCGACTCCAGCGGTGTCGCATCCTATGACGTCATCTCCGCCAACGACTCAGACGGTCCCCAGGTGCTGCGGGTGCTAAAGCCCACGAACCCCGCCCCCGGCGTACCGCACAACTTCCTCTACGTGCTCCCGGTTGAGGCAGGACTGGGTAGCAGTGACGGGGACGGGCTGGAGACCCTCCTATCGCTCGATGCGCAAGACAAGTACAACCTGACGATCATCGAACCTTCATTCGGGATCGATCCCTGGTACGCGGATAATCCCGTCAACCCGGCCGTCCAGTATGAAACCTTCATGACCAAGGAACTGGTGCCCTGGGTGCAGCAGAATCTGGCCACCACCGGCAGCGAGCAGAACTGGCTGATCGGGTTCTCAAAGTCGGGCATAGGGGGCCAAGATCTTCTTCTGAAGCACCCTGACATTTTCACGCTGGCGGCGTCCTGGGACTTCCCGGCGGACATGTCATCGTACGACCAGTTCGGCGCCGATTCCGGAGCTGGCTATGGGACCGATGCGAACTTCCAGGCCAACTACCGCCTGACGCAGGCCTTCGTGGATGCCCGCAAAGGACCGTTCCTGAACAGTAACCGGATCTGGATAGGCGGGTACTCGCAGTTCCAGAATGACATTTCGGATTACGACGAACTGCTGACGTCAGAAGGCATAGCTCACTCGACAGAAACACCAACGAACATGAGCCACTCCTGGGGCAGCGGCTGGGTCCCTCTGGCTTTGGCTGGACTGAGCCAGGAGAGTGCTAACTTGTCGAACTGAGCCGCAGTGCCGGTGCTTGCCGCCGAGCGTCCACGGCATCCCATCAGCCAGTGCCTTACCCGGGTAAAGCAGAGCCAGCAGCAAAGGCGGGGACTGGCGCGACCCCGGTCAGCCAACGGCAGGGCAGGAGCCAAGCGTCTCGGCGTCCACCCACCGGCCGCCGGCGGCCTCGACTTCGGGAAAAGCTGCCCGGACCTCTGCCAGCAGGTCTGCCAGGAACAACAGCACGGCATCCGGCTGGTGTACGGCGAGTTGCGCCGGGTTGACGACGGGGATGTCCGTACCCGGCATCCGCAGGCCCTGTTTGGCGGGTGAGGCGTCTACCACGCCGGGCAAGAGCGTGCGATCCACTCCCGCCCTGCGCAAGAGCGAAACCGCGCGTGACGCGGCGCCGTATCCAAGCACGGTGCTCCCGGCGGACCTTACGGCGACGAGCCAGTCGCGCAGACCCTCGGCGCGCGCCTGTGCGTGGCGCTGGAGTCCGCCGAGTACGTCGGGGTCACGGACGCCGGACCGCGCTTCTTCCGCGAGTATCCGTTGCACCGAGCCGTCCGGCCCTTTAGGCGCGTCGGCGTCTCGGCTGGCGGCCAGCAGTACCGTGCCGCCATAGAGCTCGAACTGCCACCCGGTGCGTGGACTGAAGCCGTTCGCGGCGAGCATCGCGACCAGGGCTGTTGTCGAGTAGTAGCCGTAGTGCCCGTGTCGTAGCGCGTTCCACTGTCCGCAGCGGACGATCGCCTGCAGAGAGTGGTACTGCAAGAAGAGCACTCCCCCTGCGGCCACCCTGGCCGCACGCTCGGCGAGAGCCGCGGACTGGTCCGCGGAGTGCATCAAGCCGAAACAGTCCAGGACCACATCGGCCAGCTCGCCGTCCTGCACCGGAGTGAGCCCGCGACGGGTCAGCGACCCCAGCCAGGACCCGCCATGCGGGCTGCCATACTCGGCGACCCGGCCTCCGTCCGGCAGCCACCCTGCCGTAGCGACCCGGTCCACGGCGTCAGCCGCCTGCGCCACGAGAGCGGCCGGCTCGGTGCCCTTGGGCTCCTCGGGCACTGTGGGGTCGGCCACCAGCTGGGCCAGACCGCACGACGAGCACAGCCACATCTGCAGCGGATACAGCCGGTCAGGCCCCGGGTCATCGGACCGCGGGAAATAGTCGCATGCCGGCTGCTCGCCAAGGTCAAGCACCAGATGGCCGGTCCGGCCCTGACATGCCCGGCAGACGGGTTCCCCCATGACACCCTCCTATCAACCATGGACGCGAGCGGCGCGCAGGACCAGCGCCATAGCCTTCCGGCAAGACAGGGCCAGGCCGCCGGATCTTTCCACGATGACTCTCAGCCGCGTCTTATACATACCAGATCGCCAGGCTGTGGACCGAGCGGTGCGATATTGGCGCTTCTCGCCTGTCTGGCACGTACAGCGGCCATTGCCGATCCGAGGAGGCTGGCGTGGTGCCGGCGACAGGCACTCCTCCAGCAGCGCGGACCGGATCCTGCGGGCCGCCGAAGGCTGCCGGCGCGCGTTCCAGAGCGGCGGGGCCCAGTGCGCGGGCCGGCGTGTCTGGTTCGCAAAAACCTCGCCCGGACGCGTCAACCCCTTGACGCAGGCGGGCGTCTCCTTTGTGCGTGCAAACGCTGGTTTGTGCGTGCAAGCGCTGGTCAGCGCTCCCCTGGAACTGCCGCAAATGCGGTCGTCGCAGACGCGGCGCCTTGAGGAAGCCGTTATGGAGGGGATTTGTCATCGTTACCCGTGTGCCGCCTCTGCGGTGCGAGCCGTACACGCACGTTCGTTGATCTGGGGATGTCTCCGCTATGTGAGAGCTACGTCCCCGCGGAGCGGCTCGATGAGGCCGAGGTCTTCTATCCGCTGCACGTGCGTCTGTGTGGCTCTTGCCTGCTGGTGCAGCTTCCCGCTTATGTGTCCGGGGAGAATATTTTCTCCGAATATGCGTATTTCTCGTCCTACTCCGACTCGTGGGTGGCGCATGCGAAGCGGTACGCGCATGCGATGATCGGCCGACTCGGTCTCACCGCCGACAGTCTAGTCACCGAGGTGGCAAGCAACGACGGCTACCTTCTGCAGCACTTTGTGGCGGAGGGAATCCCGGTGCTTGGCGTCGAGCCGGCCGCGAACGTGGCCGAGGCCGCCCGCTCCCGAGGCATCCAGACGGAGGTCGTGTTTCTCGGGCCGCATACGGGTTCTGAGATCGCCCAGCGCCATGGGCAGGCCGACCTGGTCGCCGCCAATAACGTTTTTGCCCATGTCCCTGACATCCGAGGCTTTTCCGCGGGCCTCCGTGCTCTGGTCAAGGAGTCGGGCGTGGTGACGCTGGAATTCCCGCATCTCCTTCGCCTGATCGAGCGGCGGCAATACGACACTATCTACCATGAACATTTCTCCTATCTTTCCTTGCTGACCTCCTCCCGCGCGCTCGCCACCGCCGGGCTGCGCGTGGTTGATGTCGACGAACTGGGCACGCATGGCGGCTCACTCCGTGTATACGCCCGGCCGCAGGAGTGCGCCGGCGAGCCGACAGCCCAGGTGAAGGCGGTGCTCGATGAAGAGGAGTCCGCTGGGCTGCATACCGTGGCTGGCCATGATGGCTTCGCCGGTCAGGTACTGCAGATCAAGAGCGACCTGCTTCGATTCCTGCTCGACGCCGCGGCGGAGGGCCGGTCCGTGGTCGGCTACGGGGCCCCTGGCAAGGGAAACACGCTACTGAACCACTGCGGCATCCGATCTGATCTCCTCTCCTACACCGTCGACCGGAGCCCGCTGAAGCAGGGAAAGTTCCTCCCAGGCACGCATATCCCGATCCATTCGCCGGAGCGCCTTGCCGAGACCCGGCCTGACTACATTCTCGTCCTGCCGTGGAATCTCAGGGAGGAGATCAGCGAGCAGCTTGACTATGTCAGGTCGTGGGGCGGTCGGCTGGTCTTCCCGATTCCTGCGCTGGAAATCGTCTGAGTGAGGTGCAAATCGTGAAGGTAGTTCTTTTCTGCGGCGGTCTCGGCATGCGGATGCGCGATGGCGCCAGCAACGCGCCCAAGCCAATGGCGATGGTCGGGGAGCGTCCGCTGCTCTGGCACGTCATGCGCTATTACGCGCATTTCGGCCACACCGATTTCGTGCTCTGCCTCGGCTACGGTTCAGCATATGTCAAAGATTTCTTCCTGGCGTACGACGAGACGAGATCCAACGACTTCGTTCTGGAGAACGGCGCGCGAGACATGACGCTGTTCAGCACCGACATCTCCGAGTGGCGGATCACTTTCGTCGACACCGGACTGAACTCCCCGATTGGCGAGCGGCTGCGTCGAGTCCGGAGCTTCGTCGAGGGCGAGGCGATGTTCCTTGCTAACTATGCAGATGTCCTGACGAATGCTCCGCTCCCGGACATCATCCGGCGATTTGAGGCTAGCAGCGCGGTGGCTGGCCTTCTGGCGGTGCCGCCGCAGTCTTCTCACCACGTGGTGGATATTAGCGATGACGGGGTGATCACGCAGGTGACCCCGATGCGGGACGTAGGTAAATGGGAGAACGGCGGATACTTCATGCTCCGGCCACGGATCTTCGATCATCTGGGCAAAGGCGAGGATCTCGTCGAAGATACGCTCATGCGACTGGTCCCCGAGGGACGTGTCCTCGCCTATCCCTACAAGGGCTATTGGTCGCCGGCTGACACCGTAAAGGAACGTGCGCAGCTTGAGGAGATGTACCACCGGGGGAACTGCCCGTGGATGATCTGGGACGAGGACCGGTCAGGTGCGGTTCCGCCACTCGGCAGCGCTTTCGATGGGCCGGGCAAGAACGGTCATTCCTCGCCGGTACCGGCGACTGCGTCTGCGCCACTGTGATTCGCGCATGCTGCCGTCACAATTGACGACGCCGTCGCACGGGTCGCTGTCGGTGCTTGCCATCGGCGCGCACCCAGACGACATTGAGATCGGCGCGGGCGGAATGCTGCTCAGCCTGGCCAACAGCCAGGCAGGATTGCAGGCCAGGTATGTTGTGCTGACCGGATCGGCGGATCGCCAGCTGGAGGCGCGGAACGCGGCGAGGGCCTTCCTGCCGGCGGCGGACCTGACCGTCAAGCTGTACGACCTGCCGGACGGTCGACTGCCCGCCGTCTGGGGCCAGGTGAAGGAGGCACTCGAGGAGGTAGCGCGATCTTGCTCACCGGATCTCGTCATCGCGCCGTCACGCCACGATGCACATCAAGATCACCGCACTGTCGGCGAGATCGTGCCCACCGTCTTCCGCGACCGGTTCTACCTCGGCTACGAAATACCGAAATGGGACGGTGACCTCGGCAGCCCGTCGATGTATTTCCCGCTGGCGGCCGATATGGCGCGGCGCAAGGTGGAGTTGCTGCACAAATGCTTTCCCTCCCAGCGGGACCGCGACTGGTGGGACGATGACGTCTTCCTCGGCGTTGCCCGCCTGCGTGGCATCGAGTGCCGGGCACGCTACGCCGAGGCGTTCCACTGCACTAAATCGGTGATCCTCCCCCCGTTCCCACGCCCGGCATGTGCCCGCCCATCTGCTCGAACGCCGCCGATGGGACGATGGGCATGCCCCGATGATCGTGCCGGAAGGTGATCACCTGCCCGCCCGCCTGCGGCGGCGGCGGCGGCGTGACGGCCTGGAGTTCCCGCAGCGCGTGGGCGTTGCATAGAGCGCGCCTGACGTGGGCGTAGCTGTCATAGGGGCAGCAGTCGTGGACGGCGATGCCGGTGAACGCGGGGAGCACCCCGGCGGCGTCCATGCCCGCCTGGCCGCGCTTGGCGTGGACGGTGATCAGCGCGAACTTCCCTGATGCCGCGGAGCGGACCCAGGCGAGCTTGCCGGCGACGCGGAACCCGGTCTCATCGAAATGCGCGACCGGGGCGCCCGCCAGGGCGCGGCGGATCGCCTCCGGGAAGCCGGTAAGAACCCGGCGATCCTGGCCGTCATGCCGCTGATCGCGCCGGGGAGATGGTGACCCCAAACAGGTCGCCGATCGCCTCGCGGGTGCGGTCGCGGGACAGCAACTGCCCGTGCCACAGGTACGCGCACGCCGCGGTGACCCGCGGACCGTACTGGACCGGTGCGCTCGCCCCAGCCGGCGCGATCCCGGTCGTGATGGGACCGCAGCCGCAGCGGCGGGAGATGATCCGGTACTCGGTGACCAGCGCCCGGATCTCCTCCGGCAGGTCGATCACCTGGGGCGCTCAGCCGTGGTCACCGCGGAGCCGAACAGGCCTGAACCGCAGCCAGAGCAGCGGCCGGGCTCATGGGTGACCACCACGTCGGGATGACCGGTCAGTTCCAGCGTCGCCCCCGGCTGGCCCTTCGGCCGGGCCGACTTGCGGCCGCTCTTGCGCCGCCGCGGCCTCGGCGCCGGCTTGGCCAGCCCTTCCGCCGATGCCGGCTTCGATGAGTTCCGCGGGTTCTGCCGCAGCCGTTGCCCGCAGATCCTCAACCCCGGCCCGCAACTCCCCCAGTTGCGCCTGGAAGGCCTCCACCAGGCCGCGGAGCACGCCGATCTCGCTGTCCTTGGCCTCGACCACCTCGCGCAGCCGGGAATTGGCCGCGCGCAGCGCGGCTATCTTCTCCGGGGCGGGGCGGGAAATCGGGCACGAACCATACTCGATCACCGCCAGCGGACCGTAATCAAGACGCCACGCCGGGCCGGGACATAGTCACGAGACAGACGCCACCACAGCCGAGGCCCGACGACCTATCCAGTTACAGCAGAAGCTACCCGAGACCGTGCGCAATTTCTTCTGTGATCCCCGCTTGCATACATCCTGGCATGAACGAAGAAATACAGTACTGCGCGAGGGGTCTGCAAACCTGCGTTGTGATGAGCAGAACGTCAGGACCGTGAGGACGGCAGGCCCAGCGCGAGGCCGATCCTGCGTCGTACCCAGCACTGGCGCGCCTGCGCAGCTCCGGCTGACGGTACGCCTCGGCGACGGACGAGCTCATCGGCCTGTGACGCCGGGCCGTAGCCCGCGACCTGGTCGTGATGTGCTGCGATGAGCAGGCACCGGACTGGCAGCTGGAGGCAGACCCAGGTCGGCCAGAACCGGTCGGCTCGTCTGCGTCGCGCCGAGGCTTTCATCGGTCTTGTCCGCCCCCACGAGCACGGCGGAGACCAGCGGCGTTCCGGCGAGCCGTATCATCTCGCCCACCGCATGGATCCTCGTCGACGACGACCGCCCGGCGGT
>Ga0335081_10010291_pt1 | contig 15103 bp, 11 predicted proteins | sample Lox_Sample_35_FD_206713 | JGI IMG/M metagenome (GOLD analysis project Ga0335081, IMG submission 206713) | Soil microbial communities from Loxahatchee National Wildlife Refuge, Florida, United States - Lox_Sample_3.5 | ecosystem: Environmental > Terrestrial > Soil > Wetlands | place: USA...
GACGAGGTGCTGGCCGAGGCGAGTGCCGGGCAGCCTGCCGCCTGGCTGCCGCCGGCCCTGACCGGCGGGCAGCCTTCCCCGGCCCTTACCGGCGGGCAACCTGGCCCGGGCCTGACCGCCGCGCTGGTTCCCGCCCCGCGCGAGCCGTCCAGCCAGCCCCTCCCGCCCCGCCCGGCTCGCCGGACCCGGTGGTGGCGGCCGCTAACGGCGGCGGCGGTGGCGGCGGGCGTGGTCGCAGCCTCCGTCGCGGTCAGCTTCGCCCTCAGCGGCGCGCCCCGGCCCTCATCCGCCGCGCAGTTGCTGCCCGGAGCCGCGCCCACGCTGCCCGCGGCCACCGTCCCCAGCACGCGCCCGCCCGCCTCCAGGTCCCCGGCCCCGGGCCCGGCACCGAAACCGGCCATCATCCCCGCGGCGATCACGGTCACCTCGCCCGCGGCGTCCGCCACCGCCCCCCCGTCCCCGTCTCCGACCCCGTCCCCGACCCCGACCCCCACCCCGACCAGGTCATCGTCCACGCCGCCGTCGCCGTCCCCGTCGGCATCTTCGTCGTCTCCGTCCCCGGCACCGAGCCCGTCTTCGCCGAGCCCGTCCGAGCCGGTGCCGCAGATTACCGGCGTGGAAACATACGCCCACGGCACGCTGGTGTACTTTGTTCTCCAATACGCGGACCCGGGCAATGACGCCGAGGGCTTCGGTTTCATGGGCCTCAATGGCTCCCGCTGGGTGACCGAAACCTTTCCCTTCACCAGCCCCGGTCCTGGTATCGCCGGGCCGGGGAGCATTGCCTATCCGCTTGACCTGGAATGCGGCACCGTCCTGCAGCACAGCGCGCAAGTCGAGGCCTGGATCTACGACGCGGCGGGGGCGAGCAGCGAGCCCGTGATGATCCAGCTCGCCTGCCAAGCCTGAGCCTGTCGCCGGCCTGAACCGGCCGTCGCCATAGGCATCCGGGCGTCCGGCCATTATTATTGCCTTGCCTAAGGTGGCAGCAGGGCGTCATTTACGGACGTTGGGGTGGATTCGCGTGGTAGCGGTATTGCAGCCTGCCGATCCACGGCTGATCGGTCCCTATCGGCTGCTGGGACTGCTTGGCTCGGGCGGCATGGGGCGGGTATTCCTGGGCATGTCGGCCGCCGGCCGCCCGGTGGCCGTCAAGGTCATCCACGCCAAGCTGGCCGCCGACCCCGAGTTCCGCACCCGGTTCAGGGTCGAGGTCGCCGCCGCCAGGAAAGTCAGCGGCCTGTTCACGGCCCTGGTGGTGGATGCGGACGTGGACGCCCCGGTGCCCTGGCTGGCCACCGCCTACGTGGCAGGCCCGTCGCTGGCCGAGGCGGTGAAGGACCGCGGGCCGCTGTCGGCCGCGTCGCTGCTGTCGCTGGCCGCGGGCCTGGCCAAAGGGCTGAGCGCGATCCACGCCGCGGGCGTGGTGCACGGCGACCTCAAGCCGTCTAACGTGCTGCTGGCGCTGGACGGGCCGCGCGTCATCGACTTCGGGATCTCCCAGGCCGCGGAGACGGCCCCGCTGACGCAGGCGGGCCTGGTGGTCGGCACGCCCAGCTTCATGTCCCCCGAGCAGGCCTCGGGCAAGAAGACCGGCCCGCTCAGCGACGTGTTCAGCCTGGGAGCCGTGCTCGCCTTCGCCGCCACCGGACGGAAGCCGTTCGGTCCCGGGCCGCCCGCCGACGTGCTGGAACGCGTGGTCCGCGGCTCGCCGGGCCTGGACAGCGCGCCGCCCGAGGTGCGGCCGCTGATCGAGCGGTGCCTGGCCAAGGATCCCGGCCAGCGGCCCACCGCCGCCGAGCTGCTGGCCGAGGTGAGCGGCGTCCAGTCCGCGCTGGAACCGCCGTCCGGGCCGGCCGTCCCCGCCCGGCGGCGCAAGCGGCGGCCCCTGGTCACGACGTCCGCGGTAGCGGGAATCCTCGCGGCCGCCGGCGCGGCGGGCTATGTCCTCACCGCCGCGGCCGGGCCGCAGCCAGGCGCGTCGTCCCTCTCCCCGATGGCGGCCCAGATGGCCGCCGCACCCGGCCGGCCGGCCCGGGCCCGGCCCCCCGCCCCGGCCCACCCGTCCGCCGCTCCGCCTCCGCGTATCACCAGCACCTACACCTACCAGCAAGGTGCGATGGTGTTCTTCGAGATCTACTACTCCGATCCGGGCCACAACGCCGAGGGCTTCGGCTTCGTGGGCGTGAACGGGTCCGACTGGCCCGAGCAGCGCTACTCCTTCTCCAATCCCGCCAGCGGCATCGTCGAGCCGGGGAGCGTCGCCTTCCCGCTGGACCAGGGCTGCGGCACCGGCTTCGAGTACACCAGCGACGTCAAGGCCTGGATCTTCGACGCCGCCGGGCACCGCAGCCGGCCCGTGATCATCCACCTGGCGTGCACCACCTGACCTTCCGGGTGACGCAGCGGCGACGGACCGGTGACGCTGGCCGCCGAGAATCGCCAGCGGGGGGTAATACGTGCCCCTGCCACGCGAGAGGCGTGCGCCTAGCTCAGAAGGGGGCTCCATGGCGTTCAGCACGTTCGGCGAGCTACGGCAGGAACTGGCCAGCGAGGGTCTTACCTGGACGGTAAACCCGAACTTCAGCGACGATCTCGACATCCCGCGTCCGGCGCTCGGCGGCGACTTCACCCAATGGCCACGGGCAGCGACGGTTCCGCGGGTCGACGTATCCGCCGCCGTTGCCGCCAACCCGACCACCAACACGCTGCTCAGGAACTACCTCGTGACCCTCGGGCTGCTCCAGCCGCTCCGGCTGCAAGCCGAGCCCGTGCTCGGCTCGGTGGGCCCGCTGGCCCAGACGGGCGCCATGGCCCGGACGGCGGGCCAAGCCGGGGCGGCGGCGGCTCCGGCCGTCGCGGCGCCGCCAAGCTCAGTGGACTGGCGCTCGCGGTTCGGCTGGCCCTGGATCACCGAGATCCGCGACCAGGACCCGTGCGAGCACTGCTGGATTTACGCTTCCGTGGCGCTCATCGAGGCCATGGTCCGGATCGAGCACTGCGTGTGGTGCCTGCGCTCCGAGGGCGACTACATCGAGGCGAACAAGGTCCCGTGCGGGCAGTGCGGCAACGCGGACGCGGTGCTCACCTGGGTCCAGGGCAACGCCATCGCCGACCTGGACTGCGTTCCGTGGGTCGACCGGGATCCCGGCAACCGCACCGGGGGATACTGGAGTCCGGCGCCCAGCGGATGCGGCGGCGGGTCCATGCAGGCACCTCCGGTCTGGGCCCCGCTCAGCGACCGGCCCGGCCGGACCGTGCGGATCCCGGCGTACACGAACCTCGGCAACATCACCGACCAGAAGAACTGGCTGGACGCGGTCGGCCCGCTCGTGGTCGGCTTCGATGTCTACAGCGACTTCTACGGCTGGTCCGGCAGCACGCCCTACGTGAAGTCCGCCACCGCCACCTTGGAGGGCGGCCACGTCATGCTGGCGGTCGGCTACAACGACAGCCTCGGCTGCTGGATTGTCAAGAACTCCTGGGGCCCCGGCTGGGGTGACGGCGGCTTCGGGCTCATCGGCTACGGGCAGTGCAATATCGACACCTACGCCAAGGTTGGCCTGCAGCTGACCAACCCCGATCCGTGGACCAAGCGCCGCAACCACAACGGGGGCATGATCGAGAGCGGTGACGGCGGACGGCACAACAACTTCGAGCTGCTGGCGCCGAGCAGCGGGAACTCGTTCACCCACTGGTGGCGGGACAACGGGAACCCGGCGCTGCCGTGGAGCAAGGCCGAGGTCATGGGCAACGACGTGGGCGAGATCCTGACGCTCACCGGGACCACCTACAACCGCAACTTCGAGACCGTCTACCTCACCACAGGCTCCCGGCTGCACCACTGGTACTTCGACCAGGGCACGCAGAAGTGGAACGAGGGACCGGTCTTCGGCCCGTCCGATGCCATCGGCCCGGTCGGCTTTATCGAGAGCAGCTACGGGCCGGGTAACTTCGAGGTCGTGGCGTGCCGGCGCACCGGCCAGCTCGAGCACTGGTGGCGCGACACCTCGTTCAACTGGCATCAGGGCCCGGACTTCGGTTCGGGCATCGTCGCCATGGGCCCCTCCCTCATCCAGAGCACCTGGGGCAACCTGGAGCTGGTGGCCGTGCTCGCGGACGGCCAGCTGCAGCACTGGTGGCGCGACGACGCGGGCACCAAGAACTGGTTCATCGGCGGGACCTTCGCCGCGGGCATCTCCGCCAACTCGCCGCCGTGCCTGATCCAGGGTCAGTACGGGATGGCGAACGAGTACGGCAACGGCAACTTCGAGCTGTGCGTGGCCCTGCCCAACGGCACCGTCCAGCACTGGTGGCGTAACAACCAGGTGCCGGGCTTCCCGTGGACGCTGAGCGCTACGTTCGGTTCCGGCGTCGACTGCGTCGTCGCGCTCGTCGAGGGCAGCTTCGGCTTCAACCTGGAGCTCATCGTGCTGCGCCAGGACGGCATGCTGCAGCATTACTGGCGTGCGGGCGCAACCTGGAACGCCGGGGTGGTGATCGGACCTGCCTAGCACGGTCCGGCTGGCGGTCGGCGAGGAGCAGACGGTGCCCCTCGCCGGCGCCGGCTCGGCCGGCTACGCCTGGACCGTGGAGGTCACCGGGACGCCCGGCGCTGTCGAGGCCTCGGTCCGGGCGGCCCCGCGCCCGCCCGTCACGCCGGGCACCCTGCCCTACGGGGGAAGCCACCCGCAGGTGCTGGCCCTGCGCGGCCTGCGGGCCGGCCAGGCCGAAGTCCATCTCGAACTCCGCAGGCCCTTCGGCGCGCCGCGGCCGCCGCGGGCGCTCCAGGACCTGACCGTCATCGTCGCCGGCCGCTGACCGGCCGGGACCAAAAGGGGGCCGGAAAGTATCTGGCCCGGCCATAGCGCCTCCGTACTAGCAGCAGGCTGGAACTGCCGGGGGAGGTCGCGCATGGAGGCAGACCGGGTCGGGGTCGTCCGGCTATTCGGCGGCCCCTACGTTACGGCGGGCGACCGCCGCCAGGAGGTGCCCGAGGGCAGCAAGCAGCTGCTGGCCTTCGTCGCCCTGCGGCGCAGGCGGGTGGACCGCCGGCACGCCGCCGGGACCTTGTGGCCGGGCGCGGACGAGGAGCGGGCCGCGGGCAACCTGCGGTCCGCGCTGTGGCGGCTGCGCCGGGCGGGGATCGATGTGCTGCTCACGGACAAATTCTCGCTGGTGCTGCGGCCCGACGTGCTGGTGGACGTGCACCTCATGGACCACTGGGCCACCCGGCTGATCGGCGGGACGGCCTCGCCGGACGACTTCGCCGTCCCGCCGTCCTGGTCCGAGGGCCTGGAACTGCTGCCTGGCTGGTACGACGACTGGGTACTGGCGGAGCGCGAGCGCCTGCGGCAGCGGATGCTGCACGCGCTGGAGGACCTGAGCCGCCGGCTGGTCGGCGCGGGCCGGTTCGCCGACGCGGTCGAGGCAGCCACCGTCGCGATCGGCGCCGAGCCGCTCAGGGAAAGCGCCCAGCGGGTGCTCATCGAGGCCCATGTGGCCGAGGGGAACCTGTGCGAGGCCCGGCGCATCTGGCGCGAGTACCGCGTTCTCGTGCACCGCGAGCTCGGCGTGGACCTGCCGGGCGAGCTGCCGCCGGGCCCTCGCGCGGCGGACCGGCTGGCGGCCAGGCGCTGACCTGGACCAGCCAGCCGGCCCGTCAGGGATGCGCCTGCCGGTAGTGCGCCGCGAGCACGTCATCGCCGAAATCGCTGCGCGGGCGCCGCAGCACGGTGTGCGCATGGTTGCCGTCGTCCGTGGTGTCGTATTCGATCAGCAGATCATCGCCCTGCACCCGGTAGTAGTGCCGCGCCCCCGGCGTCAGCGGCCCTTCCCAGGCGAAGTGCAGGTCCGCCCCTATCCGGGACGCCTCGCGGGCCGCGAGCCCGGCAGGCAGCCGGTCCAGGTAGACGGCGGCCAGCTGCCCCAGGACCGCCCGCGCGCCAGGGCCGAGGTCGGCGGCGGCCACGCCGAGCGGCTCGATGCGCTCCCGGGCCCGGGGGCTGGTGGCGGTGCGGATGTCAGCCGGGGCCTGGCCGGCCACCGCGGCGGCCGTGCGGCCCCGCGGCCCCATCGCGTCGAGCAGCGCCCGGACCAGGTCTTCCTCCGGGGCCAGCGGCCGAGATACCGGCCGCCCGGCGTAGCTCACGCAGGCGGGGTTGGCGCCGAAGAAGACCGGGGCGGGGGAGACCTCCTCGCCCGCCACGGTCATGGTCACCGACAGGTGATGCCCCTCGAAGCGCCACGACCACGGCTGGCCGCCCTGCGGGTCGCCGTACATGCTCACCCAGTAATCGCCGCTGTGCCTGCCCCGCCGCCACTGCTCCTCGCGGTCGAGCACCTCCTCCAGGGCGACGATGCTCATCGCCTGCGCGTACGCGTGCTCGCTCAGGCCGGTGGCCAGCAGCCGGTGCGCGGCCTTCCTGCCGGTCCCGCTCAGCTCCGCGAGGCACGCGCCCGGCCGGGCCCTCGGCCGGTACTCCAGCCACCGCCGGGCCGCGTCGTCGCCGAACGGCCTGGCCGCGAGCTCGCGCTGCCCGTCGTCCAGCCCGGCCAGCAGTGATGCCGCGGCGATGCGCATCTGCCCGGCCAGTGAATCCGCGCTCATGGTGCCGGTATATCAGCCCCTGCCGGCCCGGGCGCGGGCGGCGCTGATCGGCTGGTCCGGTACTTTTGGACACCGTGACGGTGTCGAGCTGGGATGATGCGTACACGGCGAGCGCGCCCGCGCCATGGGACATCGGTCGGCCGCAGCCGGCCTTCGTGCGGCTCGCGGAGCAGGGCCTGCTGTCCGGGCGGGTGCTCGATTCCGGCTGCGGCACGGGGGAGCAGACCTTGCTGGCCGCCGCGCACGGCGCGGACGCCGTGGGCGTCGACCTCTCCGGGCGCGCCATCCAGCGGGCCAGGGACAAGGCGGCCGAACGGGGCCTGGCGGCGCGCTTCGAGGTCGGTGACGCGCGGCGGCTGGGGGACCTGGCCCTGACGTTCGACACGATCATCGATAGCGGGGTGTTCCATGTCTTCGGCGACGAAGACCGGGCCCGGTATGTGGCCAGCCTGGCGTCGGTGCTGCGCCCGGGCGGCTACTGCTACCTCATGTGCTTCAGCGATCAGCAGCCCGGAGACGACGGGCCCCGCCGGGTGCGCCAGGACGAGCTGCGCGCCGCCTTCCGGCTCGGGTGGAGGGTCGCCAGCATCGAGGCGGCGGCTTTCGAGCTCAACCAGCCCGGGCTCGGCATCCCGTCCGCCCAGGCCTGGCTGGCCGCCATCGAACGGACCTGACCGGATGCGGTACCAGCCTGGGCATGGCCGTACGGTCCGGCGCCGCCTGGCCCTGGTCCTGGCCTGCGTCGCCCTGGCCAGCGCGGGCTGCAGTTCTGGCGGAGGCAGTTCTTCCGGGGGCAGCTCACCCGGAGGCGACGCCTCGCCGGCCCCGTCGATGTCTTCCCCGGCGTCCTGCGCGGCTCAGGTCTTCTCCCGCATGACCGAAGCCCAGCGGGTCGGCCAGTTGTTCCTGGTCGGCATCGCAGGGGAGTCAGCCGCGGAAACCGCCAACGCGGTCGCCGCCTATCACTTCGGGTCCCTGCTCTTCGGGAGCGACAAGGCCGGCGTGGCCGGGATCCGGCAGGTGACGGACGCCATCCAGGCGCTGGCGTCGCCGCGCGCGACCGGCGGGGTCCGCTTCTTCGTCGCCGCCAACCAGGAGGGTGGCCAGGTCCAGGCCCTGCAGGGACCGGGCTTCTCGGTGATCCCTTCCGCCCTGGTCCAGGGGCAGTGGCCCGCCGCCACGCTGCAGCAGCAGGCGGCCGGCTGGGGCCGCGAGCTCGCGGCAGCCGGCGTCAACCTCAACCTGGCCCCGGTCATGGATGTCGTACCGCCGGGAACGGCTAGCCAGAATCAGCCCATCGGCGCGCTGCAGCGCGAGTTCGGCGATAACCCGGCCACGGTCGCGGCCCATGGCGTGGCGTTCATCCAGGGGATGCGGCAGGCGGGCGTGGCGACGACCGCCAAGCATTTCCCCGGGCTGGGCCGGGTCGTCGGCAACACTGATTTCACCGCCGGAGTCGTGGATACCACAACGACGCCGGATGACCCCTATCTCCGGTCTTTCCAGGCGGCCATCGACACCGGCGTGCCTTTCGTCATGGTGGCGCTGGCTACCTACACCCGCATTGACCCGGGCCATCTCGCGGTATTCTCCCCGCGCGTGATGCGCGTAATGCTGCGCCAGCAGATGAGCTTCGGCGGCGTGATCATCTCCGACGACCTGGGCGTGGCCGCGGCGGTGGGAGGTATTTCCCCGGCGACGCGCGGGATCGACTTCCTGGCCGCCGGCGGCGACATGATCACCTCACAGGCCCTGGCCCCGGCCGCGGCCATGGACCGCGCTATCCTGCAGCGCGCGGCCGCCGATTCCGCCTTCCGCGGCGTGGTGAACTCTGCCGTAATGCGCGTTCTCAGCGCCAAGCAGGCCGATAGCCTGCTGAAATGCCAGTGACATTAATAGGTATTGGAAAGAAGACTGCCGAGCTACTTGGATTCGGTTACCCGGCCGCGCGATAATCGACGCCGTCAGGGTGCTGGCCCGGCACCATGGTGGGGCTGATGTGGGGGGCGGTAACTAGGTTATGCGTGTCTGCGACGGATGCGGGCGGCCGCGAGTACGGGGGGCGTATATGTGCGCCGCCTGCGGGCTCCGGTTTACCGGCGTCAATTCCTCTCCCCGCGGCCCGAGACAGCCGCGGGCGTCCTCTCCCCGCGGCCCGAGACAGCCGCGGGTGACGTGGTGGCCCGTCCTGGTCGTCGTGCTCGCGGCCGCCTTCGTCGTCGGGAGCGGGGCCGCGATTATCGCGCTGCGCATCGCTCATCATCCGCGCACCGAAGCGGCGCAGAACTCCGGGGACTCCACGCAGCTGACCTCCCCGTCCGGCCAGGACAGCTCCGCCGCGGATTCCCCGCCCCCGTCGGGCGCGGAGCCGTCTAGTCCGGTACCGTCGGGTCCGGTACCGTCGAGCGCGGGGCCGGTGGCGATCGGGCCCGGGGCGTCGCAGGACGCGAACGCGCCAGCGGTCGCGGCGTTCCTCGACCGCTACTTCACCGCCATCAACGCCCGGGACTACCAGACCTACAGCTTGCTGCTCAGCCCGGCCCTGCGGCAAGGGCAGACGGAACAGCAGTTCGCCAGCGGCTACCGGTCCACGGTCGACTCAGCCGAAACCCTGGTCAGCATCTCCACCGCCGCCAACGGGGATCTCGTCGCCGCCGTGACGTTCACCAGCCACCAGAACCCGGCGGACAGCCCGGACCAGCAGCAGACCTGCACCGACTGGAGCATCTCGCTGTTCCTGGAGCAAGGCGGCGGGGGATACCTCATCGATCAGCCGCCGCCCAGCTATCACGCCTCCTACCGGGCCTGTCCGTGACGTCCGGAAGAGCCTGACCCGGCCGGACGCCTGGCCACATGCCCAGGCGTCCGAACAGCGCCACCAGGGCCGGGACCAGCAGGGACCGGACGGCGATCGCGTCGATGACGACGCCGAGGGCCATGGCGATGGCGATCTGCCTGAACTGCTCGAGCGGTATCAGCGCCAGCATGGCGAAACTCGCCGCCAGGGCCACGCCGGCCGTGGTGATGGCGCGCGAGGCCTGCGGCACGGCGACGGCGACCGCGTCGGCCACCGGCCGGCGCCGCGCCTCCTCCCAGATTCGCCCGCGCGCGCCGCGGACGAGGAGGCCGGAAGCTCTCCGATCAGCGGCGATCCGACGCGGATGGCATGGGCGCCCCAGGCGGCGGCGAGCAGGCCCGCCGTGCCCGCCACGGCGATGAGCAGCGCCACGGGCCGGGCCGCGGCGAACCTGGCCGCCCGGGTCCTCCAGCCGCTGTCCCTGGGTCCGCCGTCCCGGGGCCCGCCGTCCCGGGGCCCGCCGTCCCGGGGCCCGCCGTCCCGGGGCCCGCCGTCCCGGGGCCCGCCGCCCTCCCGCCTGCTGACGCCCTGGCGCCGCCGCCACCGCGGGACCGGCCGGAACAGCAGGCCGCCGAATATAGCCATCAGCGCGGGACCCAGGGTCATCGACACGGCCATCGCGGTCAGGACGGTCAGCGCCAGCCCCGGCCCGAACGCGCTCAGCAGCTTGGTCCTGGCTACCGCGAGCGTGGCCGCCGAGGCCGCGACGATGAGGCCCGCGGCCGCGATGATCGGCGTGAACTCCGCCGTGGCCAGCCGGGCCGCCCGGACCCGGGGCACGCCGCCGGCCAGGCGCGCGCGCATGCCGTCCAGGAAGAACACCGTGTAGTCGGTGGTCACCCCGACCACGTGGTCGGCCGGGCGGTTGAGGAAGGAGCGCACGTAGGCGTTCGCGCCCGCCGTCTGCGCCTCGAACGAGGTGCCCGGCCGGAAGTAGAGGAACGTGATGACCGTGGTGGACCGCTCGCCGGTGCCGGGCAGCAGGCCGGCGGCGTTAGGCAGCGGAAACGCCCCGGCCAGGCCCGGTATCTCGGCACCGTCCCGCCGGTCCGCGGCGATGGCCTGGCGGATCGCCCGGTCCCTGGTGGCGGCGGCCATCCCGTGCGGGTCACGCTGCACGACGGCCACCGCCGCGTCGAGGGGGAAACCGAACAGCCGGGCCGCGTCGCTTTCCGCGCGGGCGGCCGCCGAGCCCGGCGGGACCAGGTCCGACAGTCCGCCGGACGAGGCAGCGCTCAGCGGCGGCAGGAACCACAGGGCCAGCACCACCGCGACCGCCCACGCGCCGACGATGAGATACCGCAGGCTGACCACGACGAAGGCGTAGCCCCGGGCCAGGATGCCCGCGGCCGGACCGGACGGCTGAGGGAAGCACGAGGCTGCCACTACCCGGGATCGCGGCGAATACCGCCCCGATCCCCCGGGGTACGCTCTCCCAGCATGCCCCTTCTGCCTCAGATGTCCCGCCAGCCTCCCCTGTGTGCTCACCGGCCCGCCGGATAACGGCAACGATGGAGCATCGTTGCGGTTAAATCCGGTCCCGCAGAGCCATGCGACAGCCTTCAGCGCGGAAATTCTGACCTACGACGATGAGTTTCACCCTAATTGCCCGGTTTGTTCCGCGTGCTTTCGCCGGATGACGCCGCCCGGCTGAGCGCTTCTTGCGCCGGCGATAGAAGGCCCGGGGCCGGATGACGGCCCCGGGCCTTTCCGCTGCGGCCCTGCTACGACAGCGGCTGGGTGAGGTCGTAGACGGTCTGGCCGCCGACCGTCAGCTTCTTGAAGTGGGCCGCGACCCAGGCCGCGATGGCCGAGGATCCCTGCCCGCCGCCGAAGCTCTGGCCGCCCTGGCCCACGTAGTAGTGGATTTCGTGCTTGGCGACCAGTTCCTTGAACACGGCCAGCGTGGGCCATGGGTCGGTCCCGTTGAACCCGCCGATCGCCATCACCGCGTCACCGGTCGCCAGTTCGAGCGGCGCCGCGCCCTCCGAGCCCTCGGTGGCGGCTATCCACTTGTAGCTCGACGCGTCCTGCTCGAGCAGCTTGGTCAGGGCGCTGCTCACCGTGGTGTTGCCGCCGAGACCGCCGCCCCCGAAGCCGCCCGTGCCGTCGGCCCCGCGGCCGCTGAACCCGCCGGTACTCCCGGGTGTCCCGCTGGCGCCGGCCGAGGTCCCGCCCGGCTGCGTCCCGGCCGCTGCGCTGCTTCCGCCCGGTGCTCCGGCGCCGCCGAGCGCCCCGGCTCCGCCCGGCGTCCCTGTCCCGCCCGGCGCGCCGGTTCCGCTCCGGCCGGACTGGCTCGCTCCGGGGAATCCGCCCCGGCCGCCGGGCCCGCCGCCGGGACCGCCGCCGGCCCCGCCGAACCCGCCCGGGCCCGCGCTCGGGATCGCGCCGGTGTGCGAGGAGTTGACCGTGTCCAGCGCGTACGCCGCCGGCCCGGCCAGCCCGGCCACCAGGGCCAGCCCCAGCGGCACCGCCGCCAGCGCCAGCCGACCGCGCCGCGACCACCCAAAGGCTCCGGCCGACGCTAGCCAAGGTCCCGCCAGCACCAGGCCCGCGGCGGCCACGCCCGCCGCCACCACCACCCAGCGCAGCCAGGGCAGCCAGTCCGGCGTCCGGTCGAGCAGTACGTACGCCCACACCGCGCTGGCCAGGATGCCGAACGCCGCCACGGCCCGCCCGGCCAGCCCGAGGCGCGCCTGCCACAGGGACATCGCGCCGATGCCGACCAGCGCGGCGATCCCGGGCGCCAGGGCGACCATGTAGTAGGGGTGAATGATGCCGTCCATGTAGCTGAACACCAGGCCGGTCACCAGCACCCAGCCGCCCCACAGCAGCGCCGCGGCGCGGGTCCGGTCGGTCCGGGCCGCGCGGCGTGACACCCACACCATGGCGGCCAGCGAGATCAGCGCGGCGGGCAGCAGCCAGCTGATCTGGCCGCCGAACTCGGAGTGGAACAGCCGGAAGATCCCGGTCGCGCCGCCGAACGAGGCGCCCTGCCCGCCGCCTCCGCCCCCGCCCCGGCCCGCGCCGGGGCCCACCGAGCCGGTCTCGTTGCCGGTCAGGCGGCCCAGGCCGTTGTACCCGATGGCCAGCTGCAGGATGTTGTTGTTGGTGGAACCGCCGAAGTACGGCCGGTCGGCGGCCGGGGTGAGCTCCGCGGCCAGGATCCACCATCCCGCCCCGGCGATGATGCCGGCACCCATCAGGACCGTCTGCCAGATCCGCCGGCCGAGCCTGGGCGGGCCGGCCCACAGGTAGGCGGCCGCGAGCCCCGGCACCACCAGGAACGCCTGCAGCATCTTGGCCAGGAACGCGAACCCCAGCAGCACCCCGGTGAACACCAGCCACCTGGTCCGCCCGTTCTCGATCGCGCGGACCAGCGTGTACGCGGCCGCAGTCATCAGCAGCACCAGCAGCGCGTCGGGGTTGTTGAACCGGAACATCAGCGCGGCGACCGGGGTGAGCGCGAGCACCAGCCCGGCCACCAGGCCGGCCCCCGGCCCGAACCAGCGCTTGACCGCGGCGTACAGGAGCACGACGGAACCGACGCCCTCCAGCGCCTGCGGCACCAGCATCGACCACTGGCTGAAGCCGAAAATCCGCCCGGATATCTCCATGACCCACAGCGAGGCGGGCGTCTTGTCCACGGTGATGAAGTTGGACTGGTCGAACGAGCCGAAGAAGAACGCCTTCCAGCTCTTGGTGCCGGCCTGGACCGCGGCCGCGTAGAAGTCGTTCGCCCAGCCGTTCCTGGTCAGGTCCCACAGGTACAGGACGGCGGTCAGCGCGATCAGCCCGAACAGCGCCGGGCGCGCCCATCGCGGATCGGTGTCCGGCCCGCGCAGCAGGCGCCGGAGCACGCGCTGGCCGGCCGGCCGGCTGCCGGTCGCGTGCCGGGGGATGAAGGTAGTCGCGCTCAACTGTTTCGCTCTCCCTGAGTAGCCATTTCCTGAGTAGCCATTTCATTTCTGCGCACCGTGCTGATCACCTGGCCGGCGCCCGGCTCGCGCCTGGAACCGCCGAACACCCAGTGCCGGTACAGCAGGAACCTGATGACCGTGGCCACCAGGTTGGCCGCGATCAGCACCGAGACCTCGGCGATCCGGCCGGGATGGGCCGGCCCCAGGGCGGCCAGCGCGCCCGAGGTCAGGCCCAGCCCCAGGCCGAACGCGATCAGGCCCTTGACCTGGTGCCTGGCCGCGTTCGAGCGCCCGCTGATGCCGAACGTCAGCCGCCGGTTCGCGGCGGTGTTGGCCACCGCGGTCACGCCCAGGCTGACCAGGTTGGCCGCCTGGGCCGTCATGACCGTGCGGAGCAGCAGGAACAGCACTACGTAAGCGATCGTGCTGGCCACCCCGATGACCGTGAACCGGGCGATCTGCACCGGCAGCCCCCCGCCCCGGAATCCGCCGCGGCGCAACTGCGGGACCTGGATGGTCCCGCGGGCGAAGCCGGCGCCGAGCCGGGCCATGCCGCGCAGGTCGGCCAGGGCCGTGGCGATGATGTCGACCCGCGAGTCGAGGTCGTCGGTCCAGTCCACCGGGATCTCGTGGATGCGCAGCCCGGCGCGCTCGGCCAGCACCAGCAGCTCGGTGTCGAAGAACCAGCCGGTATCCTGGGTCAGCGGCAGCAGCACCCGCGCCTGGTCGCGCCGGATCGCCTTGAAGCCGCACTGCGCGTCGGAGAATCGCGCCCCCATCAGGGTGCGCAGCAGCATGTTGTAGCCGCGCGAGATAAGCTCCCGCTTCGGGCCGCGGATGACCCGCGATCCCCGGGCCAGGCGGGTGCCGATGGCCAGGTCGCTATGCCCGGACAGCAGCGGCGCGACCAGCGGCAGCAAGGCGTTCAGGTCTGTCGATAGATCGACATCCATGTAAGCCAGGACCTCGGCCTCGCTTTGCGACCAGATGGCCCGCAGCGCCCGGCCGCGGCCCGGCTGCTCCATGTGGACGGCCCGCACCTCGGGTAGCTCGCGGGCCAGCTGGGTGGCGATCGCCCAGGTAGCGTCGGTGCTCCCGTTGTCCGCGACCGTGATCCTGGCGCTGAACGGGAAGCTCTCACGCAGATAGCGGACCAGGCGCCGGACGCTCGGCGCGAGATCACGCTCCTCATTACGAACAGGCACCACAATGTCCACCTGCAGAACTGTCATGGCTTTGAGGATCGGTGACCACGCTCCGCGGCGGCTGAAGCGACGTTATGCGCGCCCTATGAGCAAAGCCCGGGCCGGAAAGCCCGGCCGGAAGGTCCCCGGCCGGAGCGGACCTTCGCACCTGCCGGGCCGTCCGGGCGGGTGCTAGCCGGGGCATCCTAGCCGGTCAGCGGAACCGGCAGGTCACCGCGCCCAGGTCGCCGAAGTCCGCGTGGATCACGTCACCCTGGCCCACGAACACCGGCCGGGTGAACGACCCGGACAAGATCACCTGCCTGGCCGGCAGGAACTCGCCGTGCGGCGCGAGCTTGTTGGCCAGCCAGGCGACGCCGTTGGCCGGATGGCCCAGGACCCCGGCCGCCACGCCGGTCTCCTCGATCGCCTCGTTCACGTAGAGCACCGCCGCGACCCGGCGCAGGTCGCAGGCGTCCGGGCGGACCGCGCGGCCGCCGGTCACGATGCCCGCGTCGGCCGCGTTATCCGA
>Ga0335081_10010292_pt1 | contig 15103 bp, 13 predicted proteins | sample Lox_Sample_35_FD_206713 | JGI IMG/M metagenome (GOLD analysis project Ga0335081, IMG submission 206713) | Soil microbial communities from Loxahatchee National Wildlife Refuge, Florida, United States - Lox_Sample_3.5 | ecosystem: Environmental > Terrestrial > Soil > Wetlands | place: USA...
TCTTCCTCGATCAGAGTCACACCTCAAAGCCGCTGTTCGCGCTCGCCAGTTCGTTGGACCTGTTCACGATCTGGTTCATGATCCTGCTCGGCATAGGGTTCTCGGCCGTCACCCGAAGAAAGGCCAAGCCCATCTCGGTGTTTTTCTCATTTTTCGCCGTCTGGGTGGTGATCGTGCTCATCAAAATGGGAATCGCGTCGCTAGGATAAGGGTGCTTGAGGCGACGCCGGTGAACTTTGAGATCACCCATCGCGACCCCGGCACGCGCGCGCGTGCCGGGCTGCTTCACACGCCGCACGGCATGGTCGAAACACCGGTCTTCATGCCGGTGGGGACGGCGGGCACCGTGAAGGCGATTGGCCAGCAGGATCTCGAGGATCTGGGGGTCCGGATTCTGCTCGGGAACACGTACCATCTTTATCTGCGGCCCGGTCACGAACTCGTGCGCGAGTTCGGCGGGTTGCACCGTTTTATGGGCTGGTCCGGCGCCATCCTGACCGACAGCGGCGGCTACCAGATTATGAGTCTCGAGGGACTGGGGAAGGTCAGCGAGGACGGCTACGAGTTCCGCTCCCACCTGGATGGATCCCGCCACTTCTTCTCGCCGGAACAGGCGGTTGAAATTCAGTTGGCCCTGGGCTCCGACATCATGATGGTGCTCGACCGCTGCGTTGAATATCCGTCCAGCCCCGAAGCGACGGCTCACGCGGTTAAACTGACGACGCGGTGGGCAGGGCGCTGCCGGGCGGCCTATCCTGCACCCCGGGACGCCTCGGCCGCGGCGCCTGCGTTATTCGGCATCGTGCAGGGCGGGATCGATTCGGAGCTACGCCGCGAGAGCGCCGAAAGCCTGGTGGAAATCGGTTTCGAGGGCTACGCCGTCGGAGGGCTCTCGGTCGGCGAGCCGAAGTCCGCCACCTACGACGTCACCCAGTCCACGGTGGAGCGCCTGCCTCAGGACCGGCCCCGCTACCTGATGGGCGTCGGCACGCCTCAGGACCTGATGGAGTGCGTGGCGCGGGGCATCGACATGTTCGACTGCGTCATGCCCACCCGGCACGGACGCAACGGCTCGATCTTTACCTCGCAGGGACGGATTTCGATCAAGAATTTGCGCTACGCTCGAGACCCGTTGCCGCTCGATCCCGCCTGCTTGTGCGCGGTGTGCCGGAGGTACAGCCGCTCCTATCTCCGGCACCTTTTTGTCGCCGGCGAAATGCTGGGTCCGATGTTGGCAACCCGTCATAACCTCCAGTTTTATCTTGACACCATGCGTGAAATTCGCGACGCTATCCGCTCCGGTGGGTATAATAACTTGAGGTCCCGGGGTCGCCTGGGGCCGCAGGCGGGGGAAGCCTCGGAGTCCTGAAGCGCACCGGGAAGGTCGGGTGACGGCTCCCGGTAGGTCCCACCGTTTCTCGGCGGGGTTCTTCTCAAGGTCTAAGGCCGCGCACGCGGCGGATCGGCACCATGCAATTTCATTGGATGATTTTGGCGGCTTCGCCCGGCTCCGGGCAGGCGCTGGTCGGCCTGCTCCCGTTTCTTCTGATCTTCGTGGTCTTCTACTTTCTGCTCATCGTCCCCCAACAGCGCCAGCGGCGCAAGACGCAGGAGATGCTTTCGAATCTGAAAAGCGGAGACCGCGTGATCACCACCGGCGGCGTCTACGGCACGGTCGCCGGATTCCGCGATTCGGTGGTGCAGCTTCAGGTGACCCGCGAGGTGCGGCTCGACGTAGCTCGGACGGCCATCGCCGGCCTGCAACCGGACGAATCGGATGGAAGCTCGAAGTCGGCTGAGAGCAGCCGGAAGAGGTCCTGAATACCCCGTCTCGCGAACGCGAGACCGATCCGCGATACGCTCACCAACACCGTGAACGAGCGAACTGCGGCACTTACGATAGGGAATCAGAAAGGCGATTGACGGATGGAGAAGATTCGTACGCGCGTCATCATCATCGTGGCGGTGATCGCGGTCTGTGTGTTCGGCATCATCGGTTTGCCCAGGAATTTCGACCAGCTCAAGCAGAATATCGCTGACCGAATCCATCTCGGTCTCGATTTGAAGGGCGGCACTCACCTCGTGCTCCAGGTGCACGTGGACGACGCCGTCAAGTTGGTTTCGGACCAGGCCCTAGAGCGGCTGCGCGACGGCCTGCAAGCCAAGAACATCCCTTACGCGGACATCCGCAAGACCGATTTGACGCACATTCTGATCAAGGGAATTCCGCCGAACCGGCTCCCGGACGTTCAGGCGCTGGTCAACGACCAGTTTTCGGACTGGCAGCTTGGGGCGGCCGCGGGAGACCCGAATTCCCGAGTGCTTGCGCTCAAAACCACCGCCGAAGCCACGATCAAAAACAGCGCCCTCGACCAGACCCGCGACACTATCGACCGCCGCGTTAACGCGTACGGCGTGGTGGAGGCGACGGTAGCCGATTACGGCCAACAGGGCGATTACGAGCTGGTGATAGAGCTGCCGTCCGTCACCGACCCCACCCGGGTGCGGGACATCATCCAGCAGACGGCGATGCTGGAACTCAAGATCGTCCAGGATGGCCCCTATCCCTCGCGGGAGGCGGCCCTGGCAGCTCACGGAGGTGTGCTGCCGCCGGATACCGACTTGCTTCCGGGGCAGCCGGACTCTTCGGACAAAACTTCGGGCGAAGTCTGGTACATCGTCAACCAGATCGCGGCGGTCACAGGGCGCGACCTGAGTCCGGGCGGGGCCCAACCCTCTCAAGACCAAAACGGCCGGCCGAACATATTATTTAACCTCACCCGGGACGGGGCCTCCCGCTTTGGGCAGGTCACGGCAGCGAACGTCAACAAGCGGCTTGCCATCGTGCTCGATAATCGAGTGGTGGAGGCCCCGACGATCGAGACCCAGATTACCGATCGAGGCGAGATTCACGGAGGCTTTACACCCCAGCAGGCCGCGGACCTTGCTCTGGTCCTGAATTCCGGCTCGCTGCCCGCCTCCATTTCGACCATGCAGGAGGAGACCGTCGGTGCATCGCTGGGCGCCGATTCCATTCGCCACGGCATTTGGGCTTGCATTGTGGGCTTCGCCGCTATCATGGGCTTCATGCTGATTTACTACCGCGGCGGCGGCATCAACGCCGATTTGGCGCTCATTCTCAACCTCGTCATCCTGATCTCGGCCCTCGCCTACTTTGGAGCAACGCTGACTCTGCCCGGCATTGCCGGGGTGATCCTCACGGTCGGTATGGGCGTGGATTCGAACGTGCTCATCTTTGAGCGCATTCGCGAGGAAATGAGGGCTGGGAAGGCGGTGGGCGCCGCCCTGTCGGGCGGTTTCGAGCAGGCGTTCAGGACCATCATCGATACTCACGTCACCACGGTGGCCTCGGCGGCGATTCTGTTCACCTTCGGCACCGGGCCTATCAAGGGGTTCGCCGTCACCCTGACGATCGGTCTGGTGGCAAACCTGTTCACGTCGGTGTACGTTTCGCGCACGATCTTCGACTTCGAATTGACCAAGCGAAGGGCTGGGCAGGCCTTGAGCCTCGGATAGCCCTGTAAGGGGAGCGACGAAAAACGTAAACGTTACGAACGAACCCGTCATCTTGTTGAAAACAAATGGAATGGCGTTTTCTCGGACTGGGGAACTCGTCAAACTGTTGAAAATAAGCGCGTTGTAGTCGATATCCCGTCAGATTGTTGAAAAAAAAGGAGATATCACTTTAAGTCGAGCGGAGCGGGTTGATCACGGAAATTATTCCCCAGGGGAACGGCACCGCGAAAAAACAGGCCTGAAACGCGGAACGAAGCCACTATGTGTTTTAGAATCAGTAGACCGTCTTGCACTCTTACAGTCTTCGAGTAGAGGCCGTAACTTGGACTCGGCGGGCTCAAAGCAGATGTCGCTCGATGCCGAGCTCATTGCTGTGGGGGAATTGAGGGCTTCGTTAGAGGCGCTGGGCAGGGCCGTTTGGGCCTTGCGTAGGGTTCAAGTTCACCGGCGGACAGCGCGAGTCCAGCCGGCGCGGAGTTCGGCGCCGCGACGTGCAGGGCGATTGAGGCAGGCTGGCGCGGATTAAGGAACAAGCAGCGCCGATCTGGTGTCAAAATTCATGTAAGAAGGATGGCCGCACTGAATGGAGCTTTTTCACGAACCAAAATTCGACTGGATGGGTAAGAAGTGGTATTTTATCGGCGCCTCGTTGTCGCTCGCGCTGCTGGGCATCATTTCGATCATCGCGCACCGCGGTCTGGCCTACGGTATTGATTTTCGAGGGGGCACCCTGGTTTACGTGAAATTCGCCCAACAGCCCAACGTTGACGGCATCCGGCGCGAGCTTGACAACCAGAACTTGCACGGCGCCACCATCCAAACTTACGACTCGCCCGACCTGCACGAGTTTGTCATCAATCTCGACCTGCGAACGACGACCTCCAACAGTGCCCTGGACGCCGGCAAGCAGGATATCATCAGCGCCCTGGCCAAGCTCTACGGCGCCGGGCCCGCGGACAAGACCGATTTCAACAACGCCAGCGCGCAAACCATCGCCGAGTATCTGCTGGCCGCCGATCCTCTGCTGCTGGCGTCGAGGGGCACCGAAGCGGCTTCCACGACGTACCAGAATCTTGCCCAGGCTATGGTGAATTACCGCAAACAGGCGCCCCGGAGCGGGCTCGTCGCTTCGTTCGACGATCTGAAGGCCGTGCCGGGCGTCACGGGCGGGGTGATCAGCGCCCTGAGCCACGATTTCTACCTTTCCGGCTATTCGGTATTCAATTCGCAGATCGTGGGGCCGAAGGTGGGGGCGGACTTGCGCCGCCAGGCTCTCTATGTCACCCTGGCGGGCCTGGGTGCGATGTTGATTTACATCTGGTTCCGCTTTGAGCTAATCTACGGCGTCGCCGCGGTGATCGCAACGTTCCACGACGTGATCATTACGCTGGGTATTTTTTCGCTCCTCGGCAAGGAGATCACCCTGACGGTGATTGCCGCGCTGCTGACGCTGGTCGGATATTCGATGAACGACACTATTGTGGTTTTCGATCGCATCCGTGAGAATGTGCGATTGAATCGCCGCCAGAACTTCAAAGACCTGGTGAATCGCAGCGTCAATCAGACGCTCAGCCGGACGATTCTCACCTCGGGTCTCACGTTTCTGGCCGTCCTTTCTCTCTATCTGTTCGGCGGTGAAGTGATTCACGGTTTTGCTCTGGTGCTGGTGGTGGGCGTCATCATCGGGACTTACTCGTCGTTTGCAATTGCGAGCCCGGTGGTGCTCTTCTGGCAGGACCGCGCAGTCAATGGCAAGGTGCCGGAAAAGGCGCGATCATCCCGAGTACCGGAACGAGAGGCGGCGAGCGCGCGACGCTAGGCCCTCGAACGGCTCGCTTCGCCAACCCGAGGAGGTGGTGGCTATGTTTGACGATACGTTGCTCGATTCATCCGCCAAGCGTTTGCCCGTGCTCAGGCCAGTCCACTGGTGGATTGGGATCGGCGTCGGCCTTGCAGCTTTCGTCCTCGGTTACTTCAGCCTCGGTCTGGTCTTCTCCGGTACCGAAGGCGGGGCGCTGATCACGCAGTCGATCATCATGGGCGTCGTTCTGGCCTTTTATGCGCTGATTCTGTGCTACACCTGGACGGACGCGCAGCATATTGGGGTCAACAAGTACCTTTGGTTTGCGATAGTCTTCGTCCTCAACATCGTGGGGTTCATCCTCTACCTGATCTTCTCGGCCTCCAAGAGCGGGGACTGGAAGAGGGCCACCATGCCGATCGCTTATATGTTTGAAGCTGTGCTGATCAGCGTGGTCCTGATCTACCCTCTGATGTACACTCAGACGCTCCCGCAGGCGCAATTGATGACCATGCTGATGGCCCCGCCGCCGCCCCCTCCGCCGCCTCCGCCGGCTGCGCCAGCGCCCAAGGTGATCATCCACAGAGTTTCGACCGAGGACTTGCTCAGGGCTCCGACGGTCATTCCCAAGACCATTCAGCAGGTGAGGGACCAGCCGGCGCCGCCACAGTCTGCCGGGGTGGTGGGGGGAGTCCCGGGCGGCGTTCCGGGCGGCAGCATGGGCGGTGTGATCGGCGGTATGATCGGAGCCCCGCCTCCGCCCCCTCCTCCGAAGCCGGCTACACCCAAGCGGATCACCATCGGCGGCCAGGTGGAGGCTGCCAAGTGCATTTTCGAGCCGCAACCGGAATATCCCCAGATCGCCAAGATGGCCCGCGTTCAAGGAACCGTGAGGCTGGCGGCGGTCATCAGTGAAGGCGGCACCATCCAGGAACTGCGAGTGATCTCGGGTCCCCCGCTGCTCGTCAACTCCGCCATGGAGGCGGTTCGCCGCTGGCGCTACCAACCGACGTTGCTGAACGGAGAACCGGTGCAGGTGGATACGGAGATCGACGTCAATTTTACGCTGCAGGAGTAGGGCAGGGTATCGGAAAATTATTGAGGAGGGATGACGCACCATGATAGGAGCAAAGCTCATGACGTTGGGGTTTTGGTTGTTGCAGCAGGAAGGCGCCACCGTCGGGTTTGACCCGCTGAGCATGTGGCGTTCGATGGGGTGGCCGGCGCGCGCCGTGGTGATCGTGCTCGTCATCATGTCGGCGTGGTCGATCGGTGTGATGATCGACCGCTGGATCGCCTACTCTGCGGCACGCAAGCAGTCCCGGGCATTCGCCCCGGCCGTGGCGGGCGCGCTGAAGGATGGCAAGATCGACGACGCCGTTCGCATCGCGGAAGAGAGCAAGCGGAGCCACCTGGCCAAGGTGGTCACCGCGGGCCTGCAGGAATTCCAGGCTCACCAGATGTCGGCAGAGATCCCCGGGGAAGAGATTGAGGCTTCACGCCGGGCGCTGGAACGGGCTGCCGCCATCGTGCACGCCGAGCTGAAGCGTGGCGTTTCGAGCCTGGCCACCATCGGCTCCACCGCGCCCTTCGTCGGGCTGTTCGGAACGGTGCTCGGCATCATCCACGCCTTCCAGAGCATTTCGTCCTCCGGAACGGTCGGAATCGCGGCGGTGGCCGGCGGAATCTCCGAGGCGCTTGTGACCACGGCCATCGGCCTGTTCGTGGCCATTCCCGCGGTCTGGGTCTACAACTACTTCACGGGCAAAATTGAGGCCTTCGACGTGGAAATGGACAACTCGTCGTCGGAACTGATCGATTACTTCATCAAGAGGTCCGGACGCAGCGGCAAGTAGGCCGGCCGGCTTCTCCTGGGAGATCGAGATATGCCTTTTCATGCTAAAGCTCCGCCCACTGTTTCCGACATCAACGTGACGCCGCTGGTGGATGTCATGCTGGTGCTGTTGATCATCTTCATGGTGATCACGCCCCTGCTGCAGAAGAACGTCAGCGTGGATCTGGCCGAGACCCGCAACCCCCGGGCGATGCCCGACGATGAGCGGGAAGACGCGGTTGAGGTCGCGATCACGCGCGACGCGAAATTCTTCCTGGGGAAGAACCCGATTACGCCGGAGGAGATCACGTCCAAGGTGAAGGATGAGATCTCGAACAAGCTCGACAAGACCGTCTACATCCGGTCCGACGCTCGCGCCAAGTACGGAGACGTCACCAAGGCCGTGGACGCCGTACGCGCTGCCGGCGTGGACTCACTCGGTCTCCTAACCACCCGGCTACAACGACCTGGCGTGCCGGGCGGACCGTGAGGGTCGGCGCGGGCCTGCACTAGTGGTGGACGGCGGACGAGCAGCCCAGTATGGCCCGGCGGGCCGCCTTGGGGCCCGCCGTGGAGCGAAAGGAGGGTACTTCTATGGCGATGGCTGTCGGTGGCAAAGGGGGCTCGATGCACGACATCAACGTCACCCCGCTCATCGACGTGCTGCTGGTGTTGATCATCATTTTCATGGTCATTACACCCCGCACGCCGCATGGGCTGGACGCGCTGGTGCCCCAGCCGAACCCCAACGCCAAGCCTGATCCGAGCGTGATCAACCGCACGGTGGTGGTGACGATGGATGCAGCCCGCACGGTGGCGATTAATCAGCAACCGGTCCTGATGAGTCAGCTCGGCCAGCGGCTGGAGGACATCTTCAAGAGCCGTAGCGACCACATCATTTTCGTCAAGGGCGACCCAACCCTGACCTTCGCCGACGTCGCTGAGATCATCGACATTGCGAAGGGCGCCGGTATCGACCATATAGGCTTGCTGACGAAAGCTGTTGAAGAGGGCAAATGACCTGACCCGCCGCTGGGCGGGTCTACGGAGGGGTGCTCATGAGACGCTGCAGGCTCGCCGCGCTCGCCGGGGTGGTACTGCTGGCCGTAGCCTCGAGCGCATGCAAAAAACTGCAGGCGCGCGATCAACTCAACAAGGGCGTCAACGCTTTCCGCAACGGCCAGTTTCAGGATGCCGTTGACAAGTTTCAGCACGCTGTGGCGCTTGACCCGAACCTCGTGAACGCCCGGCTGTATCTGGCGATGTCGTACTTTCAACAGTACGCGCCTGGGGGCGAGTCTCCCGCCAACAAGCAGATGGGGCAGCAGGCCATCTCCGCGTTTGAGGACGTGCTGAAACTGGACCCGAGTAACACCACGGCCCTGGCCACGATTGGCACAATCTATTACTATTTCAAGGATTTCGACAACGCCAAAAAATTCCAACGCCACCGCCTCGATATCGAGCCCAATAACCCAGAGCCTTACTATTGGATCGGGGTCATGGACTACGCCGTATGCGCCAAGAACAACGGCGACACCCGGGTGGGCGATCCGAAGCTGAACGTTCTCGGGCCGACCGGCGAGCCGCCTCCCCTTCCGGAGAAGTTACGGGCGCAATTGGCACAGAAAAACTCGGCTCTAATCGACGAGGGGATGCAGGCGTTGAACAAGGCCATCGAGCTCAAGCCGAATTACGACGAGGCCATGGCGTATCTCAACCTCATTTACCGCCAGAAGGCTGATATCGAAAGCGAACCTGGCGCCCGCGCCGCTGACCTCAAGGCGGCCAATGATTGGCTGGCTAAGGCGATGGCGGCGCGCAGCCAGACTGGCGCCGCCGCAGCGGCTGCAGCTTCGTCATCGCATTAGGTGCCCCGCACGGACTTGAGGCCCTCCAGGTCCTCCGAGGGCGCGGAACAGTGACTCGGGCGACGTCATTACCAGGACGACCCTCACGGAACGTCGTGCTGAACCAATCCAGGCCGTCATCGGACGCCGGTCAGGGGCGCGCTTCACCGATGTTGTCGGCGCTCGGCGTTCTGTCCGCCGTGGTTCTGTGGTCCGTATGGGCTGGGGTGCTGTGTCCCGCGGTCCCTCCTCCCCAAGATCAACCATCGGCAAGCCGCACGGTCGAACCGCCCGCCGGCTCGGGTTATGTTACCCCAGCCCCCTCGCAGTCAGTCGAGATCGGCAATTTTTATCTGAGGCGCAAGAAATACCACGGCGCTCTCAGCCGTTTTCAGGAAGCAGCCCACACAGACCCTGAATACGCGCCTGCCTATCTTGGCCTCGGAAAGGTCTACGAGAAGCTGGGCATGGACGCCCGGGCCCTAAGCGCCTACCAGAAGTACCTCGACCTGTTGCCTTCGGACAAAGACGCCGACGATGCCAAAGACGTTCATCGGGCGATCGAGCGCCTGCGCAAAGACAAGGCGCCGTCCGATTGAGCGACGGCGCCGGGGCCTTTGTCGCGCACCTGCCGAGCCGGGAAACAATGGGAAAGCGGGCCTGGAAACCCTGCGGCGGCGCTTCACCGGAGCATGGTCGGGAGGCTGCGCAACGTGGCGAAGGACGGCGGAGATGGCGTGATGACGGCTTCAGAGCTCCTTTTCACCCGCTCCCAGTCGGGGGCTGAACTGCTTGAGGGTCTGATAGGCTCGGCGACGGACTCAATTCTGGCGGCGCTTTACCGGCTCAGTAACTCCCGTCTCGCCTCGGCGCTGAACGAAGCCCATCGGCGGGGCGTGTCGATCCGCTTGTGCCTGAATTATAACGACCACTACGAGGAAAATCGGGCGGCGCAGATGACTCTAATAAGTTACGGAATCCCGTTCCGGCTGCTGGGTGGGCGAGGGGGCGCGGGCTCCAAGATGCACCACAAGTTCGCCGTCTTTGATAGGCGCGTGGCGGCAACCGGCAGCTACAACTGGACACGGGAGTCCGAAGATCTCAATTACGAAAACCTGGTTGTTTTGCGCGAACCCGCGATGGCGGCGGCGTTTGCCCGCGAATTCGAAGCGCTCTGGAGCGAAGGGAAGGAGGCGGAGCCGGGCTCCGTAGGCTGAAAGCTGGACATGGCATCCGAACCCGAAGACATCGGCTTTGAACTCTGCCTTATGCGCCACGGAATTGCGGTGGATCGCGCCGCCGGCGGAGTGTTGAATGACGCCGAGCGGACGTTGACGCCGGAAGGCAAAGAGCGCATGCAGCAGATCGCTCGCGGCCTCGCGGCCACCGGTTTCACGCCGGACTGGGTGGTTTCGAGCCCTTACCTTCGCGCCGCCGAGACCGGCGAGATTGTAGCGGCGTCGTGCGCCCGGGCGGCCGTCCCGTTCGATTTGTGCGAAGCTTTGGAGCCAGGCGGCGCGGTGCCTGGGCTGCTGGCATTTCTCGCCCGCCATTCGCAGCGCCGTCGCGTACTGGTAGTGGGCCACGAGCCCGATCTGAGTGAATGGGCGGCGAGCCTGACCGGCGCCGGCCGGCACGCTAACTTTGGCTTCAAGAAGGGTGGATGCTGTCTCATCTGTTTCGAACAGTCGCCGCCCAGGCCGCCGGGCCGGCTGGTGTGGTGGCTCACGCCGCGCGTGCTTCGAGAGCTGGCTTGAGCTTCTCAAATGGCGGCATCCCCATTCGCGTTTCTCGCCTCGGCTTCGTCTTCGGAACGCCGCACCCTGGCGGCCAGCACGCTGGGGTGGATGCTCGACGGCATGGACGTCACCTTGTACGCCATGGTTATTCCGGCCGTTGAGGCGGAGTTTCACCTTTCCAGCGGCGCCGCAGGAATGCTGGCCTCGACGACACTTGTAGCCTCGGCCTTGGGCGGAGTTCTTTTCGGCTTGCTGGCCGACCGCGCCGGACGCCGGACGGCCCTGATGGCGAGCGTGGTCGTCTACTCGGTGTTCACCGCAGCCTGCGGCTTGTCGCGAACGGTTGGAGAACTGGCCGTGTTCCGGGCCTTGTTGGGCCTGGGTGTAGGCGGGGAGTGGGCCGCTGGGGCGTCGCTGGTGGCCGAGACCTGGCGGGCCGAGCACCGCGGCAAAGCCCTGGGCTACATGCAGAGCGGTTTTGCCGCAGGCTACGCCATGGCGGCGATTCTGGCGGCGTGGGTGCTGCCGCGCTGGGGATGGCGAGGCGTTTTCTTTGCGGGGCTCCTGCCGGCGGCGCTGGCTCTCTGGATTCGCGGGGGCGTTGACGAGTCGCCGGCTTGGCTGGAGGCGAGACGCCGTCCCGCGTCGTTCTCAGGCGGCGCGTCTGGCGCCGGAAACGGAGAGCGCCGGGCCCATTCATCGCTGCCGCGGCGCGAAAGGGCGAAGCCCGCACCCCGAGCCTCCGCGGATGCTGACAGCAGGCCCTCCTATGCCGGGCTTATCGTGCGGACCCTGCTGATGAACAGCGCCGCCCTGTTTGCCTGGTGGGGACTGTTTACCTGGATTCCGTCGTATCTGGCGCTGCCCGTGGCGCGCGGTGGGCGCGGCCTCGGCCTGGCCGCCTCCTCACGGTGGATCCTGGTGATGCAAGCTGGAATGTGGCTGGGCTACGTAAGCTTCGGCTACGCCAGTGATCGAGTGGGCGCCCGGCGAACGTACATCGGATTTCTGCTGCTTGCGGCCTGCGCCGTGCCGCTGTACGCCCAGGCGGGCTCAACCGGAAGCCTGCTGCTGCTGGGTCCGGTGATGGCGTTTGTCGGAACGGGTCACTTCACGGGCTTCGGAGTGATCGCCGCGGAATTGTTTCCCACGCGCTTCCGAGCTTCGGCCATGGGTCTCACGTACAACTTCGGACGGGCGCTGAGCGCCGCAGCGCCGTGGGCAATCGGGGTTCTCGCGGTGCGCTGGGGCTTCGCCTCCGCGTTCTGGATGAGCGCCGCCGCCTTTCTGGCCGCGGCGCTTATTGCCTGGGGCCTCCCCAAGTCGCGGATGCAGGATCTCGCTCCGTGAGCTTCTGGCAACCACCGAGGCCCATGGTGGCGCTTTCGAGTGAGGGAGGACGTCTAGCGTATACCGGCCGCCGCACTGGTACGAGCAAAGACGGCGGTTCGGAGCTTCGGTGCGGGATGTGCCTGCGAGCGCGGCTGGATCTTCCAGAAGTGCAGGCGGTGCTCCGGCCAGGCGTCCAGGATGTGGCGCGCCAGGCCGCTGCCCGTTTCTTCGAGATGGAAGAAGATGAGTTGATTGAGGAAGTAGGAGTCTTCGGGTTCCGCCAGCCGCGCCAGCATCACCAATTCAGGATTGTAGCGCCGCTCCAGGTGGTTTTCAGGGTCGTAAGCGTAGGCGATGCCGTTCGTCATGCCGGCCCCGAAGTTGCGGCCCGTTTCGCCCAGCACCACCGCCACGCCACCTGTCATATATTCACAGCCGTGATCGCCCACGCCTTCCACCACGGCGATGGCTCCGCTGTTGCGCACGCAGAAACGTTCACCGGCGCGGCCGGCCGCAAACAGCCGCCCGCCGGTAGCGCCGTAGAGGGTGGCGTTGCCGAGGATGGTATTCTTGTGCCACTCGAAGCTGCTGCCGCGGGGCGGACGGATCACGATTTCGCCGCCGCCCATCCCTTTCCCGACGTAATCGTTCGCTTCGCCCTCGAGAATCAGGCGCATGCCGTGAACCAGAAAGGCGCCAAAACTCTGGCCGGCGCTGCCGCGGAGCCGGAACTCCGCCCAGGCGCCGTCCAGGCCCTGGTCTCCGCACTGCCGGGCGATTTCGCCCGCCGCACGCGTACCGGTTGTCCGATGGATATTGCGGATCGAACCCTCGGACCTCACTGAGACGCCCGCGCTGAGCGGAGTTTGCACCTGGGCCGCGAGCTGCAAGGCGAGAGGATCCACGAGGCTCGGTGGGGCGGCCGTTGCCTCGCGGGTAAGCTCGATTGCGGCGCGGGCCAGCAGCGGCCGCACATCGAGCGTCCCGTCACGACGCGGCATCGCACAGTCCAGTGGCTCAAGCAAGTCGGTGCGTCCGACGGCTGCGGCGAGCGAGCTGAGACCGAGTTGAGCGAGAATCTCGCGGACGTGCTGCGCGACATGCTCGAAATAGCGCACCAGCCGGTCGGGCTCATTGGGGAAGCGCCCGCGCAAATCTTCGCGCTGCGTGGCCACCCCCACCGGGCACGTGTTCAAGTGGCACTGGCGGGCCATCACGCACGCCAATGCCACCAGTGCCGCCGAGCCAAATCCGAATTCCTCGGCGCCCAGCAAGGCTGCTACCACCACGTCGCGGCCGGTCTTGAGGCCGCCATCCACGCGCAGCCGGACGCGGCCGCGCAGGCCGTTCGCTACCAGCGCCTGATGCGTTTCCGCTAACCCCATTTCCCAGGGCGAGCCCGCATTCTTGATCGACACCAGTGGCGAAGCGCCCGTGCCACCGTCGTGCCCGCTGATCAGCACCACGTTCGCGTTCGCCTTGGCCACGCCGCACGCCACCGTACCCACGCCTCCCTGCGAGACCAGTTTGACGCCGATGCGGGCGCGGGGGTTGACTTCGTGCAGGTCGTAAATCAATTGGGCGAGGTCCTCGATGGAATAGATGTCGTGATGAGGTGGCGGCGAGATCAGGGCGACGCCCGGCACGGCGCGGCGCACCCGGGCGATCAGCGGTGACACTTTGTGCCCCGGCAACTGGCCGCCCTCGCCCGGCTTCGAGCCCTGCGCCATCTTGATTTCAAGTTCCTCGGCGCGCACCAGGTACTCGGGCGTTACGCCGAAGCGGCCCGAGGCCACTTGCTTGATCTTGTGAGCGGCGGATTCTCCATTCACGAGCTCTGCGTAAACTTCCGGGTCTTCTCCGCCTTCGCCGGTATTGGATTTGCCTCCGATGCGGTTCATGGCGAGGGCGAGGGCGCGTTGGGTTTCTGGGCTCAGCGAGCCAAGAGACATCGCCTGGGTCGTGAAGCGTCTCAGGACTTCGCGGACCGGTTCGACCTGCTCGAGTGGAATCGCTGGAGCGGGGCGGAAGCGGAACAGGTCGCGCAGCGCGAGCGGTTCGCGGCTCTCGATCTCGACGGCCGCAGAGCGATAGGCGGAGCCGTCGTTTTCCTTGGCAGCTTTCTGAATGTGTCGAATCACGTTGGCGCTGTAGGCGTGGGGTTCTCGGCCTTTGCGGTAGCGGTATAGGCCGGAAATCTCGAGCTCGCCGCTGGGGACGGCGAAGCCTCCGCGGTGGCGGTCGAGAACGTCGCGAGCCACGTCGGCGTAGGTGCGTCCGCCGAGCGCCGACCGCGTGCCCCGGAAGAATTTCTGCACGAGCTCGTGATCGAGGCCCAGAATCTCGAAGAATTTTCCGCCGAGATAACTCGCCAGGGTCGAAATGCCCATCTTGGATAGGATCTTCTTCAGCCCGGATTCCATGGCGCTGCGAAAGTTGTCGAGCGCCTCGGCCGTTCCAACCTCGCCGAGCTCACCGCGTGCGGCCTCGCCCGCCACGATTTCGAGCGCCAAGTAAGGGTTGATGGCCGCGGCTCCGTAACCGATCAGGCAGGCGAACTGATGCGGCTCCCATACCTCGGCGGTCTCCAGCACAATGTCGGCCTTGTTGCCGACTCGCTCCGCGATCAGCCTCTCAACCACGCCGCCGACCACCATCAACATCGGCAGAGCAGCGTGCTCGGGGTCGATGCCGCGATCGCTTAGCACCAGGATCGAGCTGCCCGCCGCCACGGCGGCGCGGCACTCCTGGGCCACGCGCTCCAGCGCGAGCGTCATGCTCTCAATCCCGTCTTCATCGCTCATGGCAGGGCTGAACTCGAAGAGCGTCGAAACCGTTGCCGGTTTGAAAGAGCCTGAGCCCAGCCGCTTCAAATGCTCGAGCCCTCCGTCGAATAGAAACGGCGATTCGAGCCGGATCATGCGGGCGTGATCGGGCGTCTCGACCAGCACCGAGTGCCGAGGGCCCAGATAAAGGCTAAGGGACATCACCAGCGCTTCGCGCAGCGGGT
>Ga0335081_10010293_pt1 | contig 15102 bp, 17 predicted proteins | sample Lox_Sample_35_FD_206713 | JGI IMG/M metagenome (GOLD analysis project Ga0335081, IMG submission 206713) | Soil microbial communities from Loxahatchee National Wildlife Refuge, Florida, United States - Lox_Sample_3.5 | ecosystem: Environmental > Terrestrial > Soil > Wetlands | place: USA...
TACCAGGTGCGCGAGTTCGCCGACGACGGCATCTTGCTGACGGCGGTCAACCTGCCGCCGTCACTAGTCGCTATGACGCTGCCAGCTCACGGCCGCGAACTCGGCGAGCTGATGGCCGGCTACAACCATATGATCACCGCGGGCTGCCTGATCGAAGACACCGGTTCCGGGCGGGTCCGGAACATCCCCGGCCTCGGCCCGCAGGTGTTCTACCAGCTCACCGACGGCGACGCTGATCGCATGGTCCGCGGCATCGCGCACAGCGCCGAGCTGATGTTCGCCGCAGGCGCCCGCCGCGTCCTGCTCCCGTTCGACGGCGCGCCCGAAGTGCGCGATCCAGGCGCGCTCCGCGACGCGGTCTCCCGCCCCGCCGCCAGGAAGTCCCTAGAATTGTTCACCGTCCACCTGATGGGCACGGCGCGGATGAGCGAGGACCCGCGGCGCGGTGTCACTGACAGCTTCGGCGCGTTCCACGGCGTGCCCGGCCTCTATGTGGCCGATGCCAGCTTGTTCCCGAGCCCGATCGGAGTAAATCCGATGGAAACAATCCTGGCGCTGGCCACGCGAAACGCCCATCGGCTGATCGAGCAGCGTGCCCGGCACGGTATCTGACCGTGTCCGTGCCGCAGAAAGCGAGACCCCCGTGGCCAGTGTCTCGGACCGCTACCTGGAACTCGCCCGCCAGTCCAAGGGCGAGCTCGACGCGCTGTTCGCCCCGGGAAGGCCACCCGATGTCTCCACGCTGGCCGGGTCTGAGTTCCGGGGCTACAACCAGCCCCGGATGGCGGCGCTGCTGGGCATCCGCAAGTTCATCAAGGCCTTCTACGTCGACCGCAGCGGGCACCCGTTCGGGTGCAACACCCCGGTCGCCCAGAACGAGCTGGCAGACGAATGGCTCCCACGGCCCAGCGCCGAGCAGCCGAAAAGGTACGCCTTCTTCCTGATCGAACGCTACAGGCCGCTTCGCGACGCCGCCGCACTCGCCCGACGGTGACCACCGCACAACCCTGTGCTTGCGGCGCAGATGCAACGGGGAGTCCGCATGAAGCCGCGGTGCGTTCGGCCGACGTGACCGGGACCCTGGCAGGGGAAACCCAGATTCGGGCTCCAGATAACGGCGACAGTGTGCGCTTCGTTCAGGTCGAGGACCGATCACGTTGCGCGAGCAGCGAATCCGGCCAGGATGCGTCGCACGGCCATGGTACGGACGTTATCCGCCGCGAACAGCGGCCCGTAACCTGCTTTTCCGCCTGCAGTCCAGCCGCATTGGAGCGCCGTTGCAGCGGCACCGGCCAGCCTGGTACGTAGTCACCGGCGACAACGGCGCCGGTGCAGCTACCGAACGGAGACCGCGATGCACTCAGCCATCCAGCCCCGGCTCGTGGCGGCCGGAGTGGAGGAGGAGTTCCATATCGTCGACCTGGCAACGCGGCGGCTGACCGGGCAGGCTGACAAGCTCATGACGCGGCTGCCCGCGGGCCGGTTTAGTTCGGAGATGCAGCGCTCGGTGCTGGAGGCCAATAGCCGCCCATGGGCCGACCTGACCGAGCTCGCCGAGGACATCGCGGGACTACGGCTGGAGGCCGTCGCCGCCGCCGAATCCCTCGGGCTAGGCATCGTGGCCGCCGGCACGGTGCCCCTCGCCGACCCCGACACGCTCGAGGTCACCCCGGATCCGCGGTATGAGCACATCCGGGACGAGTACCGGGTGCTGGTCCGCGAGCAGCTGATCTGCAGCATGCAGGTGCATGTCGATATGGACGACCGGGACCTGGCCATAGCGGTCGGGCACCGGGTCGCGCCCTGGCTGCCGGCGCTGCTGGCGCTATCGGCGGGCTCTCCGTACTGGCGGGGAACCGATACCGGCTATGCCAGCTACCGCACCTTGATCTGGCGGCGCTGGCCGACGGCGGGCTCCCTGCCCAGCTTTGAGTCGGCCGCCGAATACGACCGGACCGTCGCCGACCTGGTTCAGTCCGGAGTCATTTGCGACCCCGGCATGATCTATTTCGACATCCGGCCCTCGGCTCATCTGCCCACCCTAGAACTGCGAATCTGTGACTCATGCCCCCGCCTGGAGGATGCGGTCCTGCTGGCCGGGCTGTTCCGCGCGCTCGTGATCTCGGCGGCCGCGGCGGAGTACGATGGCCAGCCCAGGGGACCTGTCCGCCCCGAGCTGCTGGAGGCCGCGACGTGGCGAGCGGCTCAAGCCGGCCTGAAGGGCGATCTGGTCGATCCGGTGACCGCCAGCCCGGTGCCCGCCGACCAGCTCATCGGGCAGCTGCTGGCAGGACTGCGGCCCGCGCTGGAGTCGACTGGCGATTGGGAGCTGGTGAGCGAGCTCGCCAGGTCGGCGATAACCCAGGGCGGGTCAGCAGCCCGGCAGCGTGCCGCGCGGGCCAGCGGCGGCCTGCGCCACGTCGTCGACGCGCTGGTCGCCGAAACCCGTGCCATCCCATCATGGCTACGGGGCACCACGTCGGCCTGCGCCGCTGGGGCCGCCCGATAGACCAGCCGGTCGCTACCGAGCCGGCACCGCCGCGCCGGGGCTTGGCGGGATGCTGAGGTAGGGGGCGATGAGGCGGGTGATTTGCTCCGGGTCGTCGCCGAGCTGGGCGGGCGTCGGGGTGGAAGGAGCCAGGGTTGAGGACAGCAGAGGAGCACGGCCTGACGCGGCGTGCAGCCACACCTGTGCCACCGTCATTCCTGGTCGCGGCCCGGTCATCCGCGCTCCCCCGGGCTCGTCCGGAACGCGGTCCCAGCGATCTGGGTGTTGATCGGAAGGAACAGGGTCGGCACGTGGTATCTGTGCACTTCCAGTTGTGCCCAGCCGGTCCGGGCCAGGGTCGCCTCCGTGTCGCGCAGCACATCGCAACCCTCGAAGAACCAGCGCCACGGCCGGGCCACGGATCGCTGAACCATCCGCAGCACAGGGTGGCGCTGGCCGGCCCGGACGTGCTCCAGGAAGACAAACCGGCCACCCGGCCGGAGAATCTCCGGCGGAGGCGTTGCCGGCCGCCGCAGAGCCGCGGCAGGCCTGCGACGTGGTGGCGCTGATGTCATGAGGGAAACTGTCTGTCGCTGTCGTGTCCATGCGGTGAGTGTGGATGGCACACCTGTCAGCTCGCTGTCACGGGCCTACTCTCATGCGCCTGCCGGACACGTACCCACCCGATCAAGCCTGCGCCGGCGGCCGGCAGGGACGAAGGTGCATGGCCTGCGGGCCTTAAGGGCCAGGACCAAGGTCAGGGGCCGAAGCTCCCGGCGCTGCTGAAGACGGCGAAGGCGAACCCGTTCGGCCCAGTCAGGAAAGCACGTCCCGGAGCCTGACCGTCGGCTGGCAGCAAATGACCGCCGGGGCATGGCAGCGGCGGAACGCGGAGGTCGTCTTCGGATACGACGCGTCGGCGTTGCCGCCGAAAGGCCAGCGCAGCCGGTCGTGTTCCCCTAACGTCGTGCCTGTGATGAAGCGGGCGGCCTCCCAGCGGGGCATCCAGTGGATGCAAGGCGGGAACGCCGCGGCCGCGCTGGCGCCAGCACGGGACGCCGCGCGCGGCCGGTTGCTGGCACTCGGTGCCGGGCTGCTCGCCGCGGGCGCGCTAGCGTTTACCGCGCGGAACGTTGCGCTGTCCCGCGAGCGGCGGCTGACCGGCCGCTGCGCCAGGGCGGTGGAGCAGCTTGGCTCCGAGGAGCTTGACGTGCGCATCGGCGGCATCCGCGTACTGGAGCGTGTCGCCCGCGACGCGCCCGCATACCACCCCGCTGTGATTGAGATGCTCGCTGCCTTCATCCGCGAGCGCTCACACCCGCAATGGCCGCATCCAGATCCTGGCGGCCAGGCCGGCGAACCGTCGCTGCGGCCCGATGTTCAGGCAGCCATGACCGCGGTCGGGCGTCGGCTTGCCGAACGCGACACCGGACCTGTTGACCTCGCCCGCGCGGATCTGACCGGCGCGGACCTCACCGGCGCGGACCTCACCGGCGCGGACCTCAGCGGCGCCAGGCTCACTGGCGCGGACCTTACCGGCGCGGATCTCACGGGCGCCAGCCTCGCCGACACCGACCTGACGGGCGCGGACCTCACTCTGACCGACCTCACCCGCGCGGAGCTGACCGGCGCCTTGTGGCCACAAGGGCGGCCAGTTCCGGCGGGCTGGACACGACACGCTGGCTCTGGTCAGCTGATACCGGCAGGCGCCGACGCTGAGAAGACAGCGGCAAACCAGGCGCGCGGCTGAGCTAGCCCCGAAGGCCGCCCGGCGCCATACGCGGACCGCCGCCGGGCCGGGGATGGGCCGTGGTTCCTTCGCCTCGCCGGTACAGGACCTAGGCCCCAGCGGACGGCCCTTCACGTGAACATCTGCTGGGAAGAGCAGAGGGGATCCGTCGAGGAGATTCCCGCGGTGGACTCCCGGTCTTTTCTGGAGGCCGCAATGGCCATCATCATGTACAAGAGCGTCAGGGGGCCGCATGTCGTTTGGACGTCACAGAAGGTCGGCAGGACGTGCCCGGGGCTATGCGACTTCGGCGACATATTCGGGGATATCCCGGCATGTCTCGGGCGTTCTGGAGATGCGCCGCAACTGCCGGTTCTCTAGCGCCACCTCGTGTGCCGTCTCGGTCCGAGCCATTTCCTGAAGCTCTCGCAAGTCCTTCCATCGGTCATCTAGAACCGCAGCCACCGGGCCGTAGCCTCGGGCACGTAGCCATGCACGAAGCTCCACGAGCTGCTTCGCGTCGAAGACGTTAAGGTCGTCCGGTTCGCACCACCCGGCTTCTTCGGCGATTTCATAAACTGTCCGAACCACCCAACCGAACGTTTCCGAGTAGTTCCGCAGCCGCCTTTCCCTTGCGTCCATTTCGTTCTCCTTCCCTGCCGGGCATCTAGACCCGGAAGCTCACCTGACGACTGGCGGCTAAGTTCCCGAGCCCGCCGGGAGTCGCGGCGGCCCGTTAGCCGGCGCGGGCGCCGGTGACGGCGAACCGTTCCACGGCGGCGACATGCCCGCCAGTAGCGGCCGCGATGGTGATCACCTGGCCGGGCGTGACGTGGAACGTCACGCTGGCCCGCCACGGGCTGCGGGTCCCGCCGGCCGCACGGCAGCAGTAGACGCCGACCGGTCCCTGCGCCCGCAGGGTATGCACCGTGACGCGGATGCTTTCATCGACTCCGGTGATCGCGCCGCCGACCCTCACCGGTGAGGGCACCGTGCCGCCGTATGCCGGGCGATCCAAGGTGAACGTGGTGTCCTCAGTGCCGACGACCTCCCAGGGCGCATACCTGCCTGAGCCAAACGGCACCAAGTGGATGACGGCGGCCGTGCTGATAGTGCCATCCGGCCGCTTGATGCCGACCGCCACGTGCGCGTCGCCGTCGCCGACCGTGCTGCCGGCCACCTGGGTCACGTCGGTGTAGCCGAGAAATGCGGCAAACGCGGTCGCCGTCAGGTCCGGGCTGCGGTGCCAGGGCTGATGACCGCCGGACTCATAGCTCGCCTGCCAGGCGCGCACGTCGGCGAGGCTGGCGAACGGGAACAACGGCAGATACCCGGCGGGCAGGCCAGCGGCCTGGACAGGCGTGCCGGGTGCGGTCGGCGGCTGTGTCGTCGCGGGCGTGCTCGGCGGCCGCGTCGCTGCCGGTGCGGAGCCAGACGATCCGGCGGAGGGTGCGCTGGTCGTCGTGCTGCCGCAGCCGGAGATCACCAGGCTGGTAATCGCGACGAGAATCAGCAAGGCCATGGTCCGGAGATGGCGAGTCATGTCAGTCCCCCGGGGAAAGGAGAGCCGACGCCATGGCGGCGTCATCACTCGTAATCTTGGCCGGGACCGCGGGACGTCACAGGGCCGGAAGTCCCGCCCGCTCCAGCAATGGTCACCGGCCGACGGCGCGAGGCTCGCAGTAAGCAGCCGGATTGGGGACTTCCGAATAGCGCCCGGGGGACGTTAGACCCTGCAGGGCCGGTGTCCCCGGAATCATCCTGGGCGTGACTGGGAAGAGCGCCATGGCCTCGTCACATGAGATTCTCGCTTCACCACACGAAGTTCCCGCTGAGCCTGGCCGGCGGCAGCGCTGGGCAGATAACCTCCGCGTGCTGGTCATCGCCGTAGTGGTGGTGTGGCACACGGCCACGGCGTACCTCGGGGGCTCAGACTGGTACTACATGGACCGCACTACGTCGAAGGTCTGGACCACGGCGTTCATTCCGGCATGGGTCATCTCGGCCTACGCACTGGGACCTTTGTTCCTGGTTGCTGGCTGGTTCTCCGCCCGTTCCCTGGCGCGCAAGGGCACCGGCGGGTTCGCTCGCGCGAGGCTGCTGCGGCTTGGTGTCCCGCTGATCGTCTTCATCTTCCTGATCAACCCGCTTGCCAGCTATCTGGGTGACCTCGGCCGCGGCCTCCACCCGAGCCTGGCGCACTACCTGAGCGTCGTCTACGCAGCAGGAGTGATGTGGTTCGTAGCCGCACTGCTGGCCTTCTCGCTGGCATATGCCCTGCTGCGACGCGTACACGCGCCACCCGTTGCGGGCCGGTGGTCCGCAGTCCAGGTGATGGCGGCTGCTGCCCTCCTGATCGCGGTGTCCTCCTTCGTGGTGTGGCGGTGGTGGCCGCCGGATGACGCCAGCACGTTCCTGGACCTGCGCTGGGAGTCGTGGCCCCAGGGAGCGGTGCTTTTCGCCCTCGGGGTGTGGGCCGGTGAGGCTGGGCGCCTGGAGGACCTGACCGCCTGGGCACGCCGGCTGGGCTGGACCGCTCTGGCTGCGGCGGCCTTGTTCGTCGCCTTGGTCGGATACGAGCAGGCACGAGGGCAAGCCGAGTCAGCCCTGCACGGCACGGGCTGGCCGACCATGCTCGGGACGGTGCTGTACGGCATCATCTCCGTCGCCTTCACGGTGTGGTTCACGGCCATGATCCGGGCGCGGTGGTCCGGCGATGGCCCGCTCCGCGCCCGCGCCGGGCGGGCATCCTACGCGACGTACTTCCTGCACCCGCTGGTGCTCACCGCGATCATGGTGCTGTTCGCGTCGCTAGCGCTGGCGCCAGAACTGACGTTCCTCGTCGTGGCCGTCGTGGCCGTCCCGGTCTGCTTCATGGCCGGCTACGCGGCGACGCGAGTCCCCGGCATCTCCACGGTACTGTGACCGTCAGCGGGCGGCCTCACGTCGGCCCGAAGAGCGCAATTGCGCCACATCCGGCCGCCGCATGGCGCTCTGCGCAGCACCACAGAGTGCAACCATGCCTCAGCATCCGCCCATCTCAGCGTGCGACGCCAGGCCAGAACTGGGGACCGTTTGCCCTAGTGGAAGGCGACCTTGGGCCCTGCGGCCGCCCGGAGTCTGACCGTAGCCTGGCCGGGTTTACCGGTCCGGGTGGCGTGAGATGAACGCTCTGGTTTCTGGCAGCAGGCGCCGCGGGAGAGCCAGGAACGTGCCGCGGGAGCCGGAGAACTCTCAGCTGGCCCTGGATTACGTGTTCGCCCGCTGCCAAGCCGACCCGGCCTGCCACCGGGCGTTCCCGCACCTGGCCGCCGAGTGGGCCGCCCTGTGGGCCTCGCTCGGCAAGGCGCCCTGGGTGCTCCCGGCCGCGCAATCACCCACCGGGACCACCCAGCTTCGCCTACCAGACCGACCTGGAGTCGGCCCAGCAGATGCAGTTCATCTGCCCGCTAATCCCTAAGTCGCCCGCGGTGGACGGGCAGCAGCTGACGGTATCGACGGTGCCAGTGCTGGCGTTCAACGGCGCCGCCGACCCGATCGATCAGCCGCGGAACTGGGACGGGGCGCAGGCATACTTCCCCGACAGCCGCGACATCACGCTGCCCGGCCAGGGGCACGACGTGAACTCCGCCAGCTGGGCGGCCTGCGCCGGGCCGCTGACCCAGACGTTCATCGAGCAGGCCAGCCCGGCCCACCTTGATACCAGCTGCCTGGCCAGCGTTCCCATCGCGCCTTTCGGCCTGACCCTGCAGGCGCTGGCAGGCAGCGGGTAAGACCAGCGCAGGGAAAGGGCAGCAGTCGCGACCCCTGCCGCACCACCGACGAGCGGATCCGCGATCCGTGTTAGCTGCCGGGCTGTCAGCTCATGACCTCTTCCGGGCGGCGCGGTCGCGGCGGTGCCAGTGGCCAGCGGCAAGCGTCAGGGCGCCGGCGCCGAGCGCGCCAGCCGTCCATGGTCGCGGGTCCTGGATGCCGGGCCGCTTGCGGAAGGACAGCGGCATGATGCCCAGATGCATGGCGGTGACCTGGCCGCCGGGGTCGCGGCTGAACACCACCGGGGTGGTGCCCGATCCCGGCCCGGGCAGGTTGATGCGGAAGGCGTCGGGATCGTCGCCGTCTGGATGCAGGCGGAGTCCTCGGCGGACCGCAGGGACCGGGATCTGCCCGCGAACGATCAGGTGGCCGTGGCGGATGGCGACCTCGGCGCCGCCGAGCATCCGGGGCTGGGGGTCGGTGAGGACGCCGGGACCCAGGGAGTACCAGCCGCATAGGTCACGCCAGGACCAGGGCTGCTCCGGTATGTCGGCTCCCGCGGTGTCGTCGGGCAGGTGCAGCAGGCTGCGCAGGACCGCCCCGGCAACAGGCCCTGCCGCGGCGAGCGGGCTGAACGGCCCGGTGTTGGCGAACGCGACGACACCGATCCCCCGGCCGGGGGCGAGCAGCAGGGCGGAGTGGAAGCCGGTCCAGATCCCATCGTGGCTGACAGTCGGGTGCTCGCCGGCCTGGCCGCGGAAGAACCCCAGGCCCATCCCCGGTATCCGGGGATCGGGCTGGTAGTGGGGCTGGAACATGGCGGCAAGCGTCTGAGGCTGGAGCACCCGGCCGTGCTCGTTGGCGCCGCCGCCCAGCAGCGCTGCGGCGTAGCGGGCGATGTCGCTGGTGGTGGAGTAGACCGAGCCGGCGCCGGCTGGCACATTCTCGTAATCGCGAACGGCCCGGAGCCCGCGGGAGCGCAGCTGGTATCCAGTGGCCAGCCGGGCCCGCACTCGTCCCGAGCGGACCAGGTCAGAGTGCTCCATGCCGAGTGGACCGAGCACGTGCTCGCGCAGGTAGCGGTCCAGTGGCATCCCGGTGACGTCCTCGACGATCTGGCCAAGCGTGCCACCGCCCGGACTCCACCGGTATGAGTGAGCAAGTGCCGCAACGTCACCGGCCGGAAGCCCGGCCTGGCCGGGATCAGCCGGTAGGCGCGCAGGTAGCCGCTGGCCGGCGCGTCCAGGTCGATCAGGCCTCGCTCCCACAGCTGCATGACGGCGACTGCTGTGATGGTCTTGGTGACCGAGGCGATCCGGAACACCGTGTCCTGGTCGACCGGCGTCCCGGCCTCGATGTCGGCGACGCCGTGCCCGTGAAACCAGGCCAGGGACCCGCCGCTGACCACCCCTACCGCCAGGCCAGCCACTGGCCAGCTATTGAGGATCTCGCCGACCTTGGACTTCAGCGCGAGCGCATCGATCGATGCGGTCATCACCGGCCCTCCTTCCCGCGGCCCGGCCCGGCGCCCGAACGGAGCTCCCGGCGGCCTGGGACCGGTCGATGTGACAGGCCCGGCCTTGGCCTCCGCCCGCTATCGTGCATCCTGGCCCACGCGTCTTCACTGGGACAGCATTACCATGGCCGTGCTCACGGTGGGTGACTTAGATGATCACGGCGAGGGTCGCGTAAAGGGGCGCAGGTCCTGCCGATACCTGACCTTCTGCCTCTTCCGCGAGGCGGCAACGAGGAGGAGCCTCACACTACCAGGAGCAGGGTCCGGCGGGCGCGGGAAGACAAGTAGGACCTCCGTCTGACAGCGGCCGTGCTACCGACAAGACGATTCGGGACCGCCGGAAGGAAGCACGATCAGCGAGGGGATGGCAGCGATGGCTCCTACCGCACCAGTACACGCGCGGCAGCACACCTGGATGGGACGCCACAAGGTCTGGATCACCGTGCTGGTCCTGCTGGTGGTGGCGGTCGCGTGCGGCGCCATCCTGTGCAACATCTACTGATGGAGGCAAAGCCCGGAAGGGGAGGGCGGGCCCGGAGCACAGCTGGACGTGATCGCCTTGTTCCTGGTTGCGGATCCCGGCCGGGTTGGACAACGCGGCCCCCAGGCTGCACGTTGCGGAAGAACCGGGCCAGGTAGTGGCCTGAAGGTGCCGGGCGCAGTCCAGGAAGTGTTGTTCAACGTGTGCACGGCCTGATCGTGGACGGCACCGGAGACGACGGCCTGTTCGCTGACTTCGGGACAGCTACTGGCGCGAGTCTCGCAGCCGCATCGTGTGAGAGCTATTGTCCCGGGTCCTGACCACCCGGGCCGATCAGCATCGGGCCGGACCCGCTGAGCGGCAGGTACGAGATCCCGTCAGGCGCGGCTCGGCAGTTGCGTGCCCCGGGGGCGGCAGCCCAGTCCATGCCCTGGGGGACTTCCGTCCGGAATCAGCGGGATCTTTGGTCCTGGCAGGTCACGGCGTGTGCGGCGCAGCTTTGGAGGTCTGCGGTGCAGCGACCGTATCGGAGACAGGGATGACGACGCGTAATAAACCCCGGCTGGACTGGACGATGGTATTGCGGCGGCGGCCGGTCCGCATCGTGGACGGCCGGGCCGAAGGCGGCTACACCGACGAGTTCGAGATCGTCTGCGGCGACTGCGGGGATGACCCGGAACTGGATTACCGCGAGGTCTCACCGGAGCTGCGGCGGATCCGCGGACCCTATCCGATGGCGGCGGGCGTCACGGCATACCTCAGGCATGCCAGGCAGCACCCCGGGCCAGCCGGCGGTCACCAGCCTGGCCGCCGCCCGAAGGGACCCGAGATCAAGGAAGCGCCATGACCGCACCGGTGACCGGGATCCCCGGCTATGTCGCAGGCACCTGGGACATCGACCCGGTCCACTCCCACATCGGCTTCGAGGCCCGCCACATGTTCGTCAGCAAGGTCCGCGGCCGCTTCGAGACCTTCCAGGGCCAGATCATCACCGCCGCCGACCCGCTGCAGTCCTCGGCCACCTTGACCGTGCAGATGAACTCGGTCACCACCGGCAACCAGACCCGCGACGACGACCTTCGCTCGGACAACTTCTTCGCCGCCGCCACCCACCCGGAGATGACCTACCGGTCGGCCGGCATCCGCCACGACGGCCACAGCTACGTGCTCGACGGCGAGCTGACCATCCGCGGCGTGACCCGGCCGGTCTCGCTCAGGTTCGAGGTCAACGGGTTCACCACCGATCCCGCCGGCGGCGCCACCCGGGCCGGGTTCTCCGTGTCCGGCGAGATCAACCGGATGGACTTCGGCGTCTGCTCCCCCGTGCCGATCGGAGGCGGCCTGGCCAGCGACAAAGTCCGGATCGACATCGAAGTCGGCGCGGTCCTGCGCAAGCAGCCGTAACGCCGGAGCAGCCCGGCGCTCGAGGTGGGCTGGGCTGGCGTCGCGTTCCCGCACTGCGGGCATCCGGCCGGGCCTTGCGGGAGGAGGTCACGATGGCAGCGCTGAACACTCAGCATGACGCCCGGCCATACAGGGGGTCCGCTGTATCCCCTGGGCGATTCGGGCTGTTGCTGATCGTATTGACCGGTAGCTACCTGCTGTCCGCGTTCGCTACCGGCCGGTGGATCGACGCGCTGAGGGTGATCTTGTTCGCGGCCGCCGCGCTGCTGGCGCTGCGGAGTTCCTTGCTTTCGCCGCGGACGTCGCGGCTGATCCTGACAGCCGTGCTCGCCGGATCGGCGATCATGCTCGCGGTGTCCCTCACCACGGAAACCGGGGCCGGGATCGCGAGCATCTGGGCCGGGCTGGTCCTGCTCTTCACCGTGGTGCTGATCGTGCACCGGGTGCTGTCCATCGCGACGGTGACGATCCAGCACATCTACGGCGCCCTCAGCGCGTACCTGATCATCGGCCTGATGTTCGCCGCGTTCTTCGCGGCGCTCAACTCCCTGGGCGGGGGCCACTTCTTCGCCGAGGCCAGCCGGCAACCACGCAGACCTTCCAGTACTTCAGCTTCACCACGCTGACCACCTTGGGCTACGGAGACTTTCACGGCCGCGGCCAGTTCCGGCCGATCCGTGGCGGTCCTGGAAGCGCTCACCGGGCAGATATTCCTGGTAACCCTGGTCGCCCGCCTGGTCGCGGGATTCCGGGTCCCCGGCGAGCGGCGAGATTGATCAGCCGATGTCCTGCCGCGCCTGTCCGACAGCCGGTCGCGATCACCCCCATCGACCCCGACAGCCAGCGGAGCATGGGCGGCGTCAGCCTGCCGGCCAGCTCCCGGTCACCTCGAAGTGGCCGATATCACGCCTCAGCTCGGGCAAGAGCCGACGCAATGCACGGCGCCTAGAGATCGCATACCACCGGCCACGCTTGCCGATCCGCCACCACAAGCGGCACCGGCACGCGGCGATCTCCCCCACCCTGCCAGCCCGAAATGAGCACATACAGCGCATACGCCACACCGGAGAATACGGGTCACAGGACGGCAGACGTTTAACAGGCTGATCGGATGCACCCATGGCGAAGTATGAGACTACCCGCTCCGGGCAGGCTCCCGGTGCGCGCCCGCGTCGCCTATGGTGCAAGGCGGGTACAGCGCGGACCTGCTGGCTCGGATTCGCGGTCCTAGCGGTACAGAACCGTGAGGTCGCTGGGTCTGCGATCTCATAAGCATTCGGCGGTCTCGGTGATCCGCTCCGCCTCGGCAGCGGGGACGGCGACCACGCCGTCGGCATCGGCACACACAAGGGCCCCCGGCTGGATCTCGATGCCCGATACGGTCACCGGCGTGCCGATGGCCGCCAGGCGGACGCGGTCCTTGCCGGTCCGCATGAAGCGGCCGCGGCTGAACAGCGGGTAGTTCTGCGCCAGGCAGGCCGGGCGCCTTCGATTCCGGCCTGGTCGAGGGCATCGGAGCTCCCGGGCCTGGCCCATGTCCCGGCAGGCGCCGTCGCTGATGACGCCCCGGACGGACCGGACGGCGGCGCCGAGGCTCACGATCCCGCCCCACGAGGACACATCGATGCGGCCGCCGTTGGCGACCACGATGACGTCGTCGGGCCCGGCCCCGGCGATCGCGCCGGTGAGGGTGTGCGCGCCGTTGTGGTCTGCACCCGGCTGGCCGCTCGAGCCCCTGACGGAACATTTCCTGCGCATCGCCACCCAGTGACGATTCGGACGAGCTGAAGTTCGCTCAATCGTCCTCGTCGGCCATCATCTGGCGGAAGAACCTGATCATCTGTTACTGGGACTGGCCTGTCGGACAGTCGCACACCACGCCGCGATCTCGGCGCGGCGTGCGGCGCCCAGCTTGGTGAGGATGTGCGTGACGTGGGCCGAGATGGTCTTGGGCGCGAGCACCAGCTGCTCGGCGATCTGCCGGTTGGTGAGGCCGGTCGCGATGAGCTGGGCGATCTCGAATTCGCGTGCGGTCAGCGGGTACCACGGCTCGGCCTGCCGCGTATGGTCGAACGAGGCGGTGATCTGGTCAGCGGCATCGATGACAGTGGTGGCACCGGCTGCGGCTGCGATGGTGCGGGCTCCGTCCAGAAGGACGGCCGCCTCGCCGCGGCGCCGTTCCCGGGCGGCGGCCTGTGCGAGGTCCAGCCTGGACCAGGTGCCTTCCCAGAACCGGTGCCGGGCCTGCCATGACTCGCTCGCCGATTCCAGCGCCTGGCGGGCTGCGGATCCGTCGCCGCGCGCGAGCAGAACCAGTCCCCGGCCGTGACTGATCGCGGGCAGTGTGCCGGGGATGGCGCGGGCGGTGAGGACCGCGCCGACCCGGTCCGACCAGTTCTGAGCGGCGTCAATGTCACCCTGCGCCAGGTGGGCCCGCACGCCGGTGAGCAGGTAGGGGTAAAGGTAGGCGGCGTCCGTGACATCGGCCGAGGCCTGGTAGCCGCGCTCGCAGAGCGTGACAGCGGTGCCGTAGTCGCCCCGGCACCGCGCGGCTTCGGCCAGTCCCCACAGCGGCGGCGACAGCCGGTTCAGCTCGCCTATCTGCTCACCTTGGGCGAGCGCCTCGCGTAGTAGTGTGTCGGCGGACTCCCAGTCAGCGCGGCCCATCGCCAGGAAGCCGAGGACGTACTGAGCGGTGATCCGGGTAGTGATGCCGCCGCGCCCGTCGGCGAGCGCCTGCTGCGCGGTCTGGGTGGCTTCGTCCCACCGGCCGGTGGCCCACTGGACATGTCCGAGGTGCGATGCCATGAAATGCCGGTGATTCCACAGCTCGGCCTGCTCGGCATAACGGATGCCGTCAGCGAGCCAGCGCTCGCCGCGGTCGTACTCCACCAGCTCTGACGCAGCCGATCCGGTCAGGCGATATCCGCGTGCCGCCTCTGCCTCCTGCTGAATGCCGCAGGCGCGGGCGATCGTGTCTTCAAGCAGCTGCCAGCCTTCATCCATCCGGCCGGTGCGGACCAGTACCGTTCCGACTGTGGCGGCGGCGTTGAGGGCGGCCTCCTCGTCGCCAATCCGATGGCTTTCAACCCGGCCGAGCTCCCCGTGGGTGATGGCCTCATCGAGGCGGTCATCCAGCAGATAGGCAGCGGCCATGGCGCAGCGCAGCCGGGCCCGCTCCCGTTCCGCGCCTGCCACTTTGTCCAGGTCATCCAGTGCAGCTTGCAGCGCGCCCACCCGGGCATCGAGGCCCTTTCCGAGCAGGTGCGCGACCGCGGCCACGCGCGGTGCCAGTGCGGCTGCCGCGCGCACATCACCGGCATCGGCGGTCAGCTCATGGGCAGACCGGTACGCTTGCGCCGCGGCTGTGTTGTCGTCGACGGCGGCGGCCTCGTCACCCAGGGCGGTGAACAGTGCGGCCCGGTCCAGCGGCGCAAGCCCGGCGGGGAGGTTGCGCGCCGCCCGGCGGTACAGTTCCAGCGCCTCGCCGTGAGCCGACATCGAGGCGGCTTCGCCCGCGGCAGCGACCGCATGCTCATAGGCGGGCTCGGCACACCCTGCCTGCTCGAAATGAGCCGAGATGAACGCACCGCGGTAGCCGCGCTCGGCCGCAGTCAATGCCACCCTTTCGTGCAGACGGCGGCGCACGGGCAGGTCGGTGTCCGCGTAGAGGGCATCACGGATCAGTGCGTGCCGGAAATCGAAGCTGACCGCATCACTGCCGGGGAGGA
>Ga0335081_10010294_pt1 | contig 15102 bp, 9 predicted proteins | sample Lox_Sample_35_FD_206713 | JGI IMG/M metagenome (GOLD analysis project Ga0335081, IMG submission 206713) | Soil microbial communities from Loxahatchee National Wildlife Refuge, Florida, United States - Lox_Sample_3.5 | ecosystem: Environmental > Terrestrial > Soil > Wetlands | place: USA: Florida...
TTCGGCGTTCACCCTGGCCTACGCCCTGTTCGAGATTCCCACGGGCTGGCTGGGCGACAAGATCGGCGCCCGGCGGGTGTTGCTGCGGGTGGTGCTGTGGTGGTCGTTCTTCACCGCCGCCACCGGCTGGGCGTGGAACCACCTGGCGATGGTGGTGACGCGGTTCCTCTTCGGGGCGGGCGAGGCGGGCTGTTTCCCCAACCTGACCAAGGCGTTCAGCGCGTGGCTGCCGACCCGCGAACGCACGCGCGCCCAGGCCCTCATGTGGATGGGGGCGCGCTGGGGCGGCGCCGCGGCGCCGCTGCTGGTCGTCGCCGTGATGGCGTTCGTGAGCTGGCGGATGGCGTTCCTGGTCTTCGCCGGCCTCGGGCTGGTGTGGGCCGCGGCGTTTGCGTGGTGGTTCCGCGACAACCCGCGCCACCATCCCGGCGTCAACGCCGCGGAGCTCACGCTGCTGCGGGAGAACGAGCAGAACGTCAGCGGCCACGGCGACGTGCCGTGGCGGACCCTGGCGGCTTGTCCCACCGTTTGGCTGCTGGGGGCGCAATACGGCTGCCTCAGCTACGGGTGGTACTTCTACGTCACCTGGCTGCCGACGTATCTCCGGGACCTCCGGGGCACGGAGATCCAGGCCAACGCCCTCATGCGGTGGCTGGCCCGCGGTTTGGAGGGGTCGATGAGCCCGGCGCTCACTGCGCAGGTGCTGGCCGCGGCGCTGGCCGGCATTCCGCTCCTGTTCGGCGGCTTCGGCTCGCTGTTGGCCGGCGCCTGGTCCAGCCGGCTGATCGCGCGCACCGGGCGCGTGCCGCGCATCCGGCGCTCGTTCGGCTTCGTCGGCTTGACCGGCGCCGCGGCGCTGCTGATGGTGTCCTACTACGTTCGCGATCCCCTGCTGGCCATGCTGGCGATGGGGCTGGCGAGTTTCTTCAACGACATGACCCTGCCCGGCAGCTGGGCTTCCTGCATGGACATCGGCGGCAAATATGCCGGCACGGTGTCGGGCTGCATGAACATGATGGGCAACCTCGGCGGCATGGCCGGACCGATCGCGGTCGGCTACATCCTCGACCTCACCCACCGCGACTGGAAGATCGCCTTCATGCTGGCCACGGGGATCTATTTCCTCGGCGCGCTCTGCTGGCTGTTCATCGACCCGGTGACGCCGCTGGAGCGTCCAACCCGGGCTTGACGACGGTGCGCGGCCGGTCGCTGTTATGCCCGCGTGGGTCACCCGTTCCACTGACGCCATGAATTCCTCCTCCGACATTTTCGATTCCGGCGTCCCTGAGATCTTCCACGTGCAGACCAAGGCCGCCGGCGCCGCCGGCAGCCTGCCGCTGACGAAGGAGATGCTGCTGAACAGTCCCAGCGGCGATCTGTTCGGCCTGATGCAGAACGTGGGCATGGGCTGGAACCCGGCGGAGGCCGGCCGGGCGCCATTCCTGATCCTCAGCACGCAGGGTGGCGTCCGCGCCCCCGACGGCCGGCCCGAGGCGCTCGGGTTCCACACCGGGCACTGGGAAGTCGGGCTGCTGGTGCAGGCCGCGGCCGCGGAATTCCGGCGGCTGGGCGCGATCCCCTTCGCCGGCTGCTGCTCGGATCCCTGCGACGGCCGCACGCAGGGGACGACGGGCATGTTCGACAGCCTGCCGTACCGCAACGACGCGGCGCTGATCTTCCGCCGGCTGGCCCGGTCGCTGCCGGGCCGGGCCGGCGTGCTCGGAATCGCCACCTGCGACAAGGGACTGCCGGCGATGCTGATGGCGGTGGCCGGCCTGCCCGACCTGCCCGGCGTGGTCGTGCCCGGCGGCGTCACGCTGCCGCCGGCGGCGGGCGAGGACGCCGGGACGGTCCAGACGCTGGGCACGCGCTACGCGCACGGCTTGGTGTCGCTGGAGGAGGCCGCCGAGCTGGGCTGCCGCGCCTGCGCGACGCCCGGCGGCGGCTGCCAGTTCCTCGGCACCGCGGCGACCACGCAGGTGGTGGGCGAGGCGCTGGGCCTGAGTCTGACGCATTCGGCGCTGGCCCCCTCGGGCCAGCCGGTGTGGCTCGACCTGGCGCGGCGCTCGGCGCGGGCGCTGCATCAGCTGGCGGGCCGCCGCCTCGCCGGGCGCGACCTGCTGACGGCGGCGGGCATCGAGAACGCAATGGTCGTGCACGCGGCGTTCGGCGGCTCGACCAATCTCCTGCTGCACATCCCGGCGATCGCGCACGCCGCCGGCCTGCCGCGGCCCTCGGTGGACGACTGGATCGCGGTCAACCGCCGCGTGCCGCGCCTGGTCAGCGTGCTGCCGAATGGCCCGGTGGATCATCCCACCGTGCGCGTGTTCCTCGCCGGCGGCGTGCCGGAGGTGATGCTGCACCTGCGCCGGCTCGGCCTGCTCCGGACCGACGTGCTCACTGCCACGGGTTGCACGCTGGGCGAGAACCTCGACTGGTGGGAGGCGTCCGGGCGGCGGCGGCGGTTCCGCGAGCTGCTGCGCCAACTCGACGGGGTCGACGCGGATGATGTGATCCTGCCGCCGGAGCGGGCGCGGGCCCGGGGCCTGACGGGCACGCTGGTGTTCCCACGGGGCAACCTCGCGCCGGAGGGCTCGGTGGTGAAGGCCACCACGATCGATCCGCGGGTGCTCGACGAGCACGGCGTCTATGAACTGGAGGGCCCGGCGCGCGTGTTCGTGAGCGAGCCGAACGCGATGGCCGCGATCAAGGAGGGCCGGATCCAGGCCGGCGACGTGCTCGTGCTGACCGGCGTCGGTCCGATGGGCACGGGCATGGAGGAGACCTACCAGGTCACCGGCGCGCTCAAGCATCTGCCGTCCGGCCGCCAGGTGGCGTTGTTGACCGACGCGCGTTTCTCCGGCGTTTCCACCGGCGCCTGCATCGGCCACATCGGGCCGGAGGGTCTCGCGGGCGGGCCGATCGGCCGGGTGCGGGACGGCGACCGCATCCGCGTCCGGATCGACTGCCGGCGCATCGAGGGCTCGGTCGATCTGGTCGGCGAGAGTGGGCGCCATTTTTCGCCGGAGGAGGGTGCGCGGGTCCTGGCGGCGCGGGCCCCGCGGCCCGATCTGGCGCCGAATCCCAAGCTGCCGGCGGACACCCGCCTGTGGGCCGCGCTGCAACAGGCGGGCGGCGGCACGTGGGCCGGCTGCGTCTACGATCCGGACCGGATCATCGCCGCGCTGGAAGCCGGGCGCCGTTAGGCCGCTGTTGATTTCAACCGGCACACCGAAACTTGTAGCCGGCCTCGCTGAGGCCGGAATCCCTCGAAACACCGGGGTCAGCGACCCCGGCTACAAAGCCTGGACGACATCGGTCCCGCTTTAGAAGCTGCCCCAGTTGGCGCGGCTGGCGCCTCCACCGGGGATGATGTCGTAGCCGTTGGCTTTGGCCCAGTCCCGCGCGGCTTCCTCCAAACGGTCGTTGCCGCAGTTCAGGTACGTTTCGGCAATCTCCTTGCTGCCCTCGTCGTTGAGCACCTTCACCAGATCGTCGAGAATCTTGGGCTCGCCGATGGCGACAAAACTGTAGACCGCATTCTCGATTTTGCGCCGGTCGCTGCTCTCGACGTCGGCCAGCAACACCTGGCGCGTCTGGTCCCACTTTCCCTTCAGGCTGTCCGCGTCCTTCTTGGCGATCCAAGCGTAGACCTCCTCGCCCGCGTTGGACGGCTTCCAGCCGAGCTGTTCCAGGCTCGAGACCAGGTCGGCATTGATCTTCCAGTCCGGCAGCGCCGCGCTCAGCGGGGCGACGGCGCGCGCGTCGCCGAGTTTCCCGAGCGCGCCGATCACCCCCCGGCGCACGTCCGTGTTTGGGTCCGCCAGCACGGCCGCGAGGGCGTCGAATGCGGGGGGGCCCAGCTTGACCAGGTCATCCCAGGACTGGAGCGCGACCAGGAGGGTGGCTTGGTCGGCCGCGGCCTCGGGGGCGTAGTTGAGCTTGCCGAGGGCCTGGGCGCCGGTTTGGCGCAGGCTGGCGTTTGGCTCCTTCAGCAGCGCGACGAGCGTGGGCACCGCCCGCGCGTCCCCCAGGTGGCCGAGCGCCTCGGCGGCGGCGGCGCGCGTGTCGTCTGTCGGCGCCGCCGCGGCGGCCTTCATCAGCGGCTCCAACGCGTCGGGATCGCCGATGAGGCCGAGCGCGGCGGCGGCGTTGGCCGTGACCTCCTGGGACCCGTTTTGCAGGAGCGCGATCAACGGCGCGACCGCCCGGCGGTCGCCGAGTTTGCCCAGCGTCTCGGCGGCGCCGTTCTGGGTGTCGATGTCGTCAAGCTTGAGGGCGTCGATCAACGGGGCGACGGCCGGCGCGCCGAGTTTGACGAGATCGTCCCACGACTTGCGCAGCACCCAGAAGGCCGCCTTGTCGGCATCCTCCGCCGGGACGTACTTCAGTTCGGCGAGCACGTCCGCCACGGATTGGCGCGTGGTCAGGTCGTCGTCCTGCAGGTGCGGCACGAGCGCCGCGATCGCGGGCGGGCCGAGCTTGGGCAGCGCCGCGACCAGCGACTCGCGCACGTTGACGCCGTTCACCGTCTCGCTGCTGGTCAACTTCACCAGGAGATTGACCAGGGGCTCGACCGCGCGCGCGTCGCCGATCTGGCCGAGGGCATCGACGGCCCGGCCGCAGACTTCGGTGTCGTTTTCGACCAGGCAGGCGAGGAGTGGATCGACGGCGGGCGCGCCGAGCTTGCCGAGCGCGGCGGCGGCGGCGTGGCGGACGTCCGGCGTCTCTTCCGCGGCCGGCGCGGCGTTTTCATCCGTGTCGGGCTTCGGCGCGGCCGGAGCGTTCTCCTCATTGGCGGCGGGCTCCTCGGGCTGCGCCTGTTTCAGCAGGTCGACGAGGGGACCGACGGCGCGGGCGTCGCCAATGCGGCCCAAAACCTCGGCGGCGCGGGCGCGAACGCGCGGCTTCGGATCCTGAAGGCGGGCGAGAAGCGGCTCGACCGCGGGCGCCCCGATCTTGGCGATGGTCTCGACCGCCTGGGCGCCGACGGAGTCGTCCTTGGCGGCCAGCGCCCCGATTGCGGCCGGAAGAGCGCGCGGATCATGGAGGGCGCCGAGGGCCGCGAGGGCGGCGGTCGCGGTTTCCGGCGCCTTGGCCTGGGCGGCGGCGAGGAGCGGCTCGACCGCGCGGGCATCGCCGATCTGGCCGAGGGCGGCGGCGGCGGCCGCGCGCAGGTCGGCGTCATCCGCCGTCAGCGCCTGGATCAGGGGCGGCACCGTGCGCGGGTCGTGAAAGGCGGGCAGGGCCTGGGCGGCCGCGAGGCGCACCGCGGGATCCGGATCCTGCAGGCAGCGGCCGAGCGGCTCGACGGCCTGCGGCTCCTTCCATTCCGTCACGGTGGCCACCGCCGCCGCGCGCACCGCGGGATCCGGATCCTGCAGGCAGGCGATCACCGGCGCGATCGCGCGCCGGCTGTGCAGGGAGTGGAGTTGCTCGAGGGCCTGCTGGCGGACGGCGGGGGACGGGTCCTTCAGGTGCTTGACGGCGACGTGGACGGGATCCTGCTGGATGCAGCCGCTCAGGACCAGAAACGCGATGCCGAGCAGCCGGCGGACGTTGAAGGGGGTGGACATGATGGCTTCCTGGGGGTTGGGGCGGTGGAACGGTCAAGGAAGGCGCCGCGCCCAGCTCTAGCAGGGCGGCGAAGCCGCTCAAGGGTGGATTTTGGGCCCGGGAAAATAGGTGTTGCACTCGACCCCCGCCGGACCAAGGTGCGCCGTTGGCCAGGTCCCATGCATGGACGGGCGCGTGAACTCCGCCAGGACCGGAAGGTAGCAACGGTAACGACGTACCGCTAGTGCCGTGGGGTGCCTGGCCACTCTTATTGGTTCAGGGTTTTGGGTTCTGAGTTCTGGGGGGAGGACGAAAGACCGGCTGGAGACCAGGCGATGGGGTGCGCCGGCGCCCGCTGACCTCTGATCGCGGACCTCCGACCTCTGAGTTTTGGATTGCACCGCTCCCGATCCGACTTGGACTAGCCCTTCGTGGCCGGAAACTACCAGGTGATCGCGCGCAAGTGGCGCCCGCAGACGTTCGACGAGATCGTCGGCCAGGAGCACGTGGTGCGGACCCTGAAGAACGCCATCAGCCGCGGCCGCATCGCCCACGCCTACCTCTTCGTCGGACCTCGGGGCACCGGCAAAACTTCGACTGCGCGCATCTTCGCCAAGGCACTCAACTGCACCGGCGGACCGAAGGCCGATTTCGACCCCGCCGACCCGATTTGCCAGGCGATCGCCGACGGCTCCTGCCTCGACGTGATCGAGATCGACGGCGCCTCCAACAACGGCGTCGAGCAGGTGCGCGAGCTGCGGGATACGGTGCGCTACGCCCCGGCGCAGGGTCGGTTCAAGGTCTACATCATCGACGAGGTGCACATGCTCTCGGCCGCGGCGTTCAACGCGCTGCTCAAGACGCTGGAGGAGCCGCCGGCGCACGTGAAGTTCGTCTTCGCCACGACCGACGTGCAGAAGGTGCTGCCGACGATCATCTCCCGCTGCCAGCGGTTCGACCTCAAGCCCATCTCCGTGGAATTGATCGTGGCCCGGCTGAAGCAGATCGCCGCGGCGGAGAAGATCGAGGTCGGCGACACCGCCCTGGCCAGTATCGCCCGGATGGCCGACGGCGGGATGCGCGACGCGCAGTCGATCCTCGACCAGATGATCTCGTTCTGCGGCGGCCGGATCAGCGAGGCCGACGTCCTCGACGTCTACGGTCTGGTCGCGGAGGAGAAGGTCGCGGCGCTGGCGGCGGCGCTCGCCGCCGGCGACCAGCGGAAGCTCGTCGAGCTGGTCGACGAGTGCGACGAGAACGGCCGCGACCTGGTGCGCCTGCTGGCGGACCTGCAGGAGCACGTGCGCCGGGCCCTGCTTGACGCCATCGCCCGCGGCGGGGAGAGCGCGCGGCTCGGGGGGACGGCGCTGACCACGGAGCAGCTCACCCGCCTGCTCGACGGGCTGCGGGAGGGCGAGGCGGCGGTGAAGCACGGCCTGGCGGAGAAGATCAATTTCGAGGTCACCCTGCTCAAGGCGGTGGAGGCGAGCCGGGCGCGGGCGATCGACAGCCTGATCAAGGAGCTGTCCGCGCTCGGCGCGGAGGCGGGTGCGGCCAGCTCACCGCAGGGGCCGGCGGCCGAAGGCGAAAAAAAAAAGACCTGATCGGTAGGCTCGACGCGCGCCTGCGGGCGCGCCCGGGAAACGGCGGGGCGTCCGGCGAGCGCACCGCGATGGCGCCCGAGCCGGCGGAGGAGGGCGCGGAGATGCTGGCGGTCGCGGAAGTGCCGCCCCTGCCGGAACCGGTCGAGGCGTCGAACGGCACGGAGCCGGAGACCGGGGCCGAGGAGCAGCTCCCGGCGGTGGAGGCGCTGAGCAAGCGCGTGCCGGCGGAGGTGGCGGCGACGCTCGACGAGCTCTTTCGCGTCAAGTGGACCGGCGTGCGCCGCGTGCGGCCGGAGGACTTGAAGGGCGACTAGCATTGCCTGGTAACGTTCTGGGCAAACGTCCCCTGATTTCCGGAGCGAGGGTAACCCAGCGGGTCGCTCTTGATTTCATCTGGATTTTCGGAGGCCCGTGACAAGGCGATGCGATCCATCCGTGAACGCGCACCGCCTCGCCCCCCACGCCGCGCCCGCGCACCGCTCATTCATATTTGATCGCTGAGCCCCAGGCGCACAGCCTTGCCGCATGGCCAAGGCACTCCCCACCCTCGACGAATTCCTCGCCGCCCTCCCCGCCGATCGCCGCGACACGATGACGACCCTGCACAAGGCAATCCGCAAAGCCGTGCCCAAGCTCGCGCCGGCCGTGATGTCCGGCATGGGGCCGTCGCCCATCATCGGCTACGGGAAGTATCACTACAAGTCCTCGAGCGGTCGCGAAGGCGACTGGTTCCTGATCGGACTCGCCGCGGGGAAGAACAACTACAGCCTCCACATCTGTGCCGGCGACAAGGACGGCTACCTCGTTGAACGGAATGCCGCGAAGCTCGGCAGGGTGAAGACCGGCCGCAGTTGCATCAACTTCAAGAGACTCGGGGACCTCGAGCTCGACGCCGCGATGGGCCTCGTGAAGCAGGCCGCGAAAACCGGGGGCCTCAACGCCGTAGGGTGAGGGGCGCAACGCGCAGTCACCGCGTCCGCCACCCGCCAATATGGGCAGGACACCCGGGATGGCGGGGCGGGCTTGATGCCCGCCATTTGAAGGCAAAAAACCGGCTGCCTCGCGGCAGCCGGCTGGAAGACTGAAGGCGGATCAATCCGCCGAAGGAAATCGTCCGTCGCTCAGACGTCGTAGTAGAGGTGGAACTCGTAGGGATGCGGCCGGATGCGGAGCGCGTCGTACTCGCCCTTCTTCATCTCGAGGTAATTGTCGAGGAAATCCTGGGTGAAGACGTCGCCCTTGAGCAGGAACGCGTGGTCCGCCTCGAGCGCGTGGAGCGCGCCCTTGAGGGAGTCGGGCACGGTCGGAACCTTGGCCTTCTCCTCCGGGGGGAGCTCGTAGAGGTTCTTGTCGAGCGCCTCGCCGGGATGGATCTTGTTCAGGATGCCGTCGAGGCCCGCCATGAGCATGGCGGCGTTGGCGAGGTACGGGTTGGCCGCCGGATCGGGCGTGCGGTACTCGATGCGCTTGGCCTTCGGGCTCGGGCTGTAGGTCGGGATGCGGATCGAAGCCGAGCGGTTGCGCGCGGAGTAGGCGAGGTTGACCGGCGCCTCGAAGCCCGGGACCAGGCGCTTGTACGAGTTGTTCGTCGGATTGCAGATCGCGCACAGCGCCGGCGCGTGCTTGAGGATGCCGCCGATGTAGTTGATCGCGAGCGGGCTCAGCCCCGCGTACTCGTTGCCGGCGAAGAGCGGCTTGCCGCCCTTCCACAGCGACTGGTGCGTGTGCATGCCGGACCCGTTGTCGCCGAAGAGCGGCTTGGGCATGAACGTCACCGTCTTGCCGTGCTTGTAGGCCACGTTCTTGGCGACGTACTTGTAGAGGCACATCTTGTCCGACGTCTTGAGCAGCGTGTCGAAGACGATGTCGATCTCGGCCTGGCCGGCGGTGGCGACCTCGTGGTGCTCGCGCTCGATCGGGATCCCGAGCTCGACCATCGTCAGGATCATCTCATTGCGGATGTCGATCAGCTGGTCGGTCGGCGCGACGGGGAAGTAGCCTTCCTTGTGCCGGATCTTGTAGCCGAGATTGGGAGTCGCGCCATCCAGCAGCGTCTTCTCGCCGCGATTCCAGATTCCCTCGTCGGAATCGATGTAGTAGTAGGAGCTGTTCGACGTGGTGTCGTAGCGGATGCTGTCGAAGATGAAGAATTCCGCCTCGGGCCCGAAATAAGCCGTGTCGGCGATGCCGGTGCTCTTCAGGTACGCCTCCGCCTTTTTCGCGATGCCGCGGGGATCGCGGTCGTAGACCTCGCGCGTGATCGGATCCTTCACGTCGCACGCCAGGCTCAGCGTGGTATTCTTCGCGAACGGATCGATGAAGGCGGTCGCCGCATCCGGGAAGACCAGCATATCCGAGGCGTTGATCGCGCGCCAGCCGCGCACCGAGGAGCCGTCGAAGCCGAGGCCCTCTTCAAACGCCTTCTCGGTGAGTTCGGCGGTCGGCACGGCAAAGTGCTGCCAGGTGCCGAGGATGTCGCAGAGCTTGAAGTCAACGATTTTGACTCCTTTATCCTCCGCCAGTTTGATTACTTCCTTCGGTGTCATTTCGATTCGTCCTTTGTGGTTGGTTTGGAGAAACAGGGTCGAGGTTTGTGTCCGATCCAGTGTCCGGTCAAAAGCAAAGCTGAACTCCTGTCGGGTGCGATGTGAAGCACGTCAAATGCCAAGCCGCTCTTTGGAATGAATTTTGTTCATAAATGGTCAGCAGCCGGGGGACCGGCCGCGGAACCGGGCGTTTCGGGGGCGGAAACGGCGGGCGAGCTGCTCCTGACCGGGCTGGTGCTGGCCAGCCTGGGTTGGACGACGCTCTGTCTGGGCGGATTTCGGCCGGAGACGATGCCGGTCACCACGGGCCTCGACGCGGCGGCGGTGATCGCGTGGCTCGGCCTCGCGGCGGCGCGGCCGGGCGGCGTGCGGCTGCACTGGGCGGCGCTGGCGACGCTGCCGTTCCTCGCCTATGCCGCGGCCAACGTCCTGTGGGTCACGCCGGTGCCGTGGCTCGGTTGGCGGGACTGGCTGGGCTGGGCGCAGATGGCGGCCCTTTTCGTCGTGGTGCTGCACGGCATTCGCGGCCCGCGGGCGCGACTGGTGCTGGTGGGCGGGCTGGTGGCGCTCGGGGTCGTGGCCGTCGCGATGGCCGCGTACCAGCATTTCGCCGACCCGCGGTGGCTGATGATGGGCCGGGTGCAGGCGCCCCAGTTTCGCGACCGCTCCAGCGGGCCGTTCGGGATTCCGAACTCGCTCGCGGCGTTCCTCAATCTCCTGTTGCCGCCACTGCTGGCGCTGATGCTGCAGCGCGGGGCGGGCGCGGCGCAGCGGATCCTCGCCGGCTATTGCGCGGCGCTGCTCGCGGCCGGGCTCCTGCTGACCGTGAGCCGGGGCGCGTGGCTGGCCCTGGGCCTCGCGCTGGCGGCGTGGCCGCTGCTCGCGGGCAGCACCGCCCGGCGGCGCTGGCTCGGTTGCCTGGGCGTCTGCGCGCTGCTGCTGGCGACCGCCACGGTCGCCTACCGGCGCGAACCGGAGGTCCGGCAGCGGCTCGATGACCTGGTCCGCAACCGCGGCGAGGTCTCGCGGGTCGTCCTGTGGCGGATCGGGTGGGCGCTGTTCCGCGAGCATCCGCTGGCGGGCACGGGCGCGGGCTCCTACGACGTCCTGCTGGAGCGGCACCGGCCGGCGAGGTTCTGGGACGACCCCGGGTGGGCGCACAACGATTATCTGAACACCCTGAGCGATTACGGCCTCGCGGGTTTCCTGCTTTCGTTCGGCGTGCTGGCCGGCCTCGGCGCCCGGGAATGGCGGCGGCGGCGGCGCGGGGGTGGGGCGGCGCCCGGCGCGGCCGGGGCGGAATGGCGGTGGGCCGCGCTCCGCGTCGGCATCGTGATCGGCTTGGTCGCGTTCGCGCTGCAACTGCTCGTGGACTTCAACCTGAAGATCCCCGCGCTGGCGCAAACCGCGGCGGTCCTGCTGGCCCTCGCGCTGGCGCCGGCCGCGGGCCGAGCGGACGCCGGCGGGCCTGGGCTTCGCCTGCCGCGGATATTCGCGGTTGCCACCGCTTTGGCCGTTGCCATCGCGGTGCCCGCAACCGTGTGGCCCATCTATCAGGCGGAAGCCCTGCGGTACGCGGCGCGCGAGACTCTCGACCGACTGGTCGAACGCCCGATGACGCCGGAAGCAGCGGCGCGACGGATCGGGGAGGCGCATGACCGGCTGGTCCTGGCCGTGGAGATCGATCCACGAAACGCGCAGGCCTGGGCCGATCTGGCCGACGCCGGGCTTGCCCAAGCCCGTCTCACCCCGGCGGATGCGCCCAGACTGGCCGGGGACGCAGAGCGGGCGGCGAGCCGGGCTTTGGGTATCTCACACGCTGTCGCCGAGTTCTGGGTGCGCCGGGCACAAGCCTATGACTTGGAAGGGCGTTGGCGCGACGCGTGGGCCGATTTCGTTGAGGCACTTGCGCTTGCGCCGCACCGGGCGGATATTTGGTACTACTACGCTTACCATCTCAGCCTGCGCGACTTGGAGAGCGCAAAGGCTGCGCTGGCGACCTGCTTAAGTCTTGACCCATGGAATGGCCCAGCCCTAGCTTTTCAAAAGCACTTGGGTGGCAAAAACCACTGACCCCGTCGCGTTCACCTCGCCAAATCACATGAAAGCCCGGCTTCTCTCTGTTTTTGTGCTCGGCGTTATTGCAATGAGTTTGACGCTGAGCATCCGCGGACAGAACACACCGGCGCCGCAAAACGCGGCCCCGCAAAATGCGGCCCCGGCAGTCGGCCAAATCAAGGCCGTGCGCGTGGTTGGCGACGTCAAGGTCATGCACGCCGACAAGACCACCGTGGCGATCAAGGACAACGATTCGCTCACCCAGGGCGATTCGATCATCACCGCGAAGGAATCGAGTGTCGTGCTGGTCTTCTCCAACGGTTCGACGGTGAATCTCGCCCAGGACTCGCAACTCGCGATCGATCAGTTCCTGCAGGATCCCTTCGCGCAGGAGGTCAAGGTCGCCGAGCTCACGGCCGAACCGACGACGTCGCACACCAAGCTCAACCTCACCTACGGCGAGCTCGTCGGCAACGTGAAGAAATTGAAGGGCGACTCCAGCTTCCTGGTGCAAACCCCGGTCGGCGCCGCCGGCATCCGCGGCACGACGTTCATGCTGACCTACCGGCCCTCCGGCACCGGCCAGGCCTTCTTCAGTCTGAGCACGTCCACCGGCGAAATCATCTTCCAAGGCACCACCGGCGCGCCCGTGCCCGTCCCGGCGGACAAGGCGGTCACCGTCCAGGTTACGGTCGATTCCACGACCGGCGCCGTCACGGCGGTGCAGGTCCAGGCCACGGACATCACGCCGGCGGCGAAGGCGGCGATCGAGACGCAGGTCACGCAGGCGTTGGCGACGGTCGCGACGACCACGTTCACCAGCACGCCGGCGAACAACAATAATTCTGATCAGAACAATCAGCAGAACCAGAACCAGAATCAGAATCAGAACCAGAATCAGAACCAGCAGCAGCAGAATCTCCCGCGCACGACGCCGGGTGACGGCGGCACGGGCTGACGGCCGCCCAGCAGACGCTTTCCGCGCCCGGGCTCGAAATCGAGTCCGGGCGTTTTGTTTGGACGCCGGCGGGCGGGAATCTGCTTCCGTTCGGGACGCGGCTGGCTAGCCTGCAGCCTCGTGGCCAGGCCCAAGACCACCCTCGACTGGCGGCTCCTGTTCCTCCTGCCGATTCCGCTGCTGTGGTGCGTGGCGGGCGGCTCCGACTGGCTGCAATTTCTGGAGAACCGGATCGTCGACTGGCGTTTTCGCTACCGCGGCGAGATCGCCGCCCCGGTCAAGGTGGTGTACGTCGACGTCGACCCGCGGACGATCGACGACATCGGCAACTGGCCGTGGAGCCGGAGCTATTTCGCCGAGGTCGCCAGCACGCTCGTGAACGTGGCCCATGTCCGCGCGGTGGGCTTCGACTTCGTGTTCTCGCCCAACGGCCAGGCCGAGTCGGCCGACCGGAAAAAGCTGGTCGAGGGCGACCTGGAGTTCGGCCGGTTCCTGTTCCGCGCCCCGCCGGTCGTGCTCGGCGCCTCCTTCACCGCCGGCGAGTTCCGCTCCGCCGAGGGGCGGATCGAGCACCGCCAGCTGCCGCGGGTGGCGGACGGGCTGGAGCACCTCGACAAGATCGAGCCGCCGGAGGTGACCGCGCTGCAGATTCCCGGCCGGCCGGCCTGGTCGCCGCCGTTCGTGGGCCTGATCGACACGCTCGGCGGCGGGACGCGCACGGTGCCGGTGTGGGCGCCGTGCAGCACCGGCGAATTTCACCACGTGGCCGTCGAGCTGGCGCGGCTCTACTGGGGCCTGCCGGTCGGCAGCATCAAGATCGCGGGCGACCACCTCGACTTCGTGAAGCCGGACGGCGGCCTGCGGGCGCGGGTGCCGCTGCGCGCCGGGCAGTACGTGGACGTCAACTGGTTCTCGCACTGGGAGTCGCCATACAATCCCCGCCAGAGCTTCTCCATCGTCTATAGCTACGCCGAGATGTTGCACTCGGACAAACCCGCGGAGCGCAAGAGCGCGCAGGAGTTCTTCGCCCAGGACGGCTTCAAGGACGCCGTGGTGCTCATCGGCCCGACCGATCCGCTGCTGCAGGACGTCGCGCCGACGCCCTTTGACGACGGGCCGGTGCCGCGGGTGGGCGTGCACGGCAACCTCCTCAAGACGATCGTCAGCGGGCTGTACCTCCGGCGCCTCCCGGCCTGGGGCGGCTACGCGCTGCTCTTCCTGCTCACGGTGGCGATGGCGGGACTGTCGGTGGCCGGCGGCGCCCGCAGCGTGTTCACCAAGATCCTGGCGGTGCTGTCCGCCGGCGTCTACGTGGCGGTCGCGTTCCAGCTGTTCAAGTCCTGGCAGCTCCTGCTCCCGGTCGCCGCGCCGGTCGGCTCGGCCTTCACCACCAGCTTCGCCGCGCTGGTCTGGCAGGTCATCCGCGAGGAGAAGCAGAAGGGCCGCATCAAGGGCCTGTTCGGCACCTACCTCTCGCCCGAGCTGGTCAACCGCATGGTCGAGTCGGGCGAGGACCCGAAGCTCGGCGGCCACGAGGAGATCATCACCGCCTACTTCTCCGACATCCAGTCGTTCTCCACCTTCTCGGAGAAGATGACGCCGGCCCGCCTCGTCGAGCTGATGAACGAGTACCTCACCGCCTGTACCGACATCGTCCAGGAGGAGGGCGGCACGCTCGACAAGTACATCGGCGACGCGGTGGTGGCGATGTTCGGCGCGCCCGTGCCGCTGCCGGACCACGCCCTGCGCGCCTGCATCGCCACGCAGCGGGTGCAGCAGCAACTGGTCGAGCTGCGCGAGAAGTGGCGCGCCGAGGGCGACCGCTGGCCCGACGTCGTGCCGAAGCTCCGCGCCCGCCTCGGCCTCAACACCGGCCCCGCCATCATCGGCAACATGGGCAGCCGGAGCCGGTTCAGCTACACCATGATGGGCGACAACGTGAACCTGGCCGCCCGCATGGAGTCCGGCGCCAAGCTGCTCGGCGTGTACACGATGGTGACCGATTCCACCAAGAGCGAATGCGAGAAGCATGCCGGCGCCGACCGCCTGGTCTTCCGCTACCTCGACCGGATCGTGGTCAAGGGCCGCTCGCAACCGGTGGCGGTCTACGAGGTCGCCGGTTTCAAGGAGGACATCGCGCCGCGCACCTTCGACTGCCTCGGGGTCTACGCACAGGGCGTCGAGCGCTACCTGGCGCAGGACTGGGACGGCGCCGAGGCGCTGTTCCGGAAGAGCGCGGAGCTCGAGCCCAACCAGCCGCACGTCACGCCCGGCATCGAGAGCAATCCCTCGCTGATCCTCACCGAGCGCTGCCACTACATGCGGGCGCATCCGCCCGGCGCCGGGTGGGACGGCGTGTACGTGATGAAGGACAAGTGAG
>Ga0335081_10010295_pt1 | contig 15102 bp, 12 predicted proteins | sample Lox_Sample_35_FD_206713 | JGI IMG/M metagenome (GOLD analysis project Ga0335081, IMG submission 206713) | Soil microbial communities from Loxahatchee National Wildlife Refuge, Florida, United States - Lox_Sample_3.5 | ecosystem: Environmental > Terrestrial > Soil > Wetlands | place: USA...
TATCGCATCAAACATTCATTTCCATCTAGGAACATCAGATATCAGGTTCACCATCACCGATCCCTTCGGCCAGAAGCGCGAGCTCGCGGTTTACCACAAAGGGCATTCAAGTGCGTGGTTCGGAATCAGGCACGGACGTGAATTCTACCGAATCTGCTTTGCGTCTTAGGACCGCGTTCGTCTCAGATTGGTCTACAAGTCCTCAGTGGGAACATACAACACCGCTACATCGTATTTGAAAGAGCCATCCATCCTGTACCACGCCCACAATCTGCCGGAAGGTGGGGTTCGAATGGTAATTCCAAGGGCCGTCTCGGCATGCGGGGCCTTCCGGGTGAGCCCCAAACGCGGCTTGGAAGAGGCGATGATCAGACGTGGCGGCACCTATGATGCCGGAAGGATTGGCGCAGAGATTGCTTAGGTCATCGCGAGGCGTTTCCTTCGCGTCAACGAAATGGTACTACCTGATCCGAATACATCGGGAAAGGATCTCTACAACAGGACTAGAACCATCATAGTACAGACGAGATTCCTAGTCCACACAAACTTCCTCAGTGAATCTCGTGTCCGTTCAACTCTAGAAAGCCAGTTGGGGGCGCTAACTCACAAGCTGGAACAGGACTTTCAGTACAATGCCGCTGCTGAGCGTGGCTACGCAATCCTCTCATATGTCTCGATGAACTTCACAAACACCCTCGTGTTTGAGGTGCTTCGCTAAGAAGAATCCAGATCCCCTGGAAACGGGAAACTTTGTTTAAGCCCTCACGAGGGTCGCCACTGCAAATGGAGCTGCGCCCCTCTGACAAGGACAGGAAAGACATCGAAAGCACCATCCGTGCTTTCTTCGAGGCCGGCAAGAACAAGGATCTGACCGCCCTCGCCGGCTTCCATGCCCAGAGAGATCAGTTCACCAAGTTCGACGAGAACCCCCCTTACTCCCGCCAGAACTCGGAAGAGTCTTTCGTGTACGAGCAGGCGGCCTTCGCAAACATCTCGGACTACGACTATTCCATTGACGACCTGCGCGTGGACCTCCTCGGGGACGTCGCCGTTGCTAGCTTCTACCTCAGCTACTCAGGGATGTTTGTGAATGACTACTCCTTCGAAGGTTCGCCCGTCCGCGCCAGGTCGAGGGTAACCATGGTACTGGGGCGCACGCCGGACGGGTGGAAGATGATCCATGAGCACTTCAGCCGCCTCCCAGAGCCTTCTGCCAGGAGACGGCCTGAGGCTTCCACATGAAGCTGAGGCGTCCCAGCAGATCGCTGCGCTAGTCATGTCTACCACACGCTGTGCCACCAGTGGCGCAGAGACAACAGGACCACGGCTACTCTGGCGCAGATGGATGCTCCCATCATCCAAGATGGAACGTCGAACGAGAAGAACCCCCCATTGAAGACGAAAAGAGTGGTGTTGCCGTAGAACCCGAACTGGTGAGCATACCAATCAAGCAGGTTCACATGGAATCCGAAGTAGGCATTCCCTACAACGTAGTAGCCCAAGTCGTTACCCAGGGAGGCGAGCAACCCCAGGGACAGGGCAAGCTCCCAATCCTTCCGACCCTGAATCAAGAGCAGGACCCCGAACGGAATCAGGTATGCCACCAGGACCCAGATGTGGTATCCAGGTACGACGAAGATGTAGAGCCCCCCGTTGAAGAGATCTATCCAGTTGACGAAGACGATGCCGTAGACTGCGGCGAATGTTGCCAGCTCGATGAGGATCAGCTGCCTTGGATTGGGTTGAAGGCCGGATACGACCGCCTGAGCGCCGCTTGCAAGGACCGTCAGGGCAAGGAGCTCGACAAGCGTCAGCAGCGCCACCCCTCCCGGTGCGAACTCGACTATGGCCGCAAGGAACACCATCGCAATTCCGGTCGCGAGGGAGGAGCCCCTAAGCCACCTGGGCGCTCCGCGCCCTGCCGAATACAGCATCCTCCCCAGCCCCTGAACGGTCAGGCTGACCGCAAGCAGGATAACCAGGGCCTGCAGGCTGAGGCCGGGCTCGAACACGACTGCGATGACCAACACGAGGGCGATGACACCGCTCCCCGCCACTCCGATCCCCGCCATGCTCTTCAGGCGCCTTCTGACGCCCCCGGACGCGATCATTCTCAAAGCGCTGAAAATCAGCGCCAGGGAAAGGAGAGGCACCAGGTTCCGAGCGCCATAGTCGGGGTCCGCTATGACGGCCAGCGATATGACGACGGTGGCGATCCCGAAGATGACCTCCACTAGCCTGAACCAGTGGGGGTAGGACCATTCCGGCCTTTCCGTCGGAGCCTCTCCGCTCAAGACAGCACCACTGCAACTAGCGCTTTCCCATTAAGGTTGAGGGCGTGGAAGAGGGGTTCTAGTGGGCCCGGGGCGATTTGAACGCCCGACCAACCGGTGTCTCCGTTTGAGTGTATGAGCCGGTTGCTGTGGCCGGTCCCTCTAACCGAATTGCTCGCAGCATGGCTCTGAGCTACGGGCCCACCGTTCGGCGGCTCCCAACCTGAGGGATTTAACCTAAATAGCCCCCGAATCAATCAAGTCTCAGCACAGTGAGCAAGGACCAAGACGAAGGATTCGAGGATATTCTAGCCGAGCTGGACAGGGAAGAAGCACGCGTGAAAATTAGGATGGAAATGAGACGCTTTGGGAAGCCCACAACCGTCATCGAGGGGATCAAGATGAGCGACAAGGACCTCCACGAACTGAACTCCAAGATGAAGCGGGCACTGGCGACCGGGGGGACCGTGAAGGACGGCATAATGATACTTCAGGGGGACCACAGGGAGAGCGCCGCCAAGATGCTGAAGGACAACGGATTCTCCGAGGGCTCCATAGAGATAATCTAGCTAAGAATCTCCTAGCGTCTCAAGTGCCCGAACCAGGTTCAAAGTTTTAAAACCTAATCCAGACCGCAGGCACCCAAGGCATCATGTCGAAGCCCATCACAACCTTCGAGGACTTCGTCAAACGAATCATAGTCGTCGTCTTCTGGGTCCTCCTCCTTTCAGTCGTAGTCATAGTCCCCATCTACTACGCCCTGGACAGTGTGTTCCACTTCAACCCCGACCTCTTCGCCCTCATGACGGTCAAGCCCGACCAGTTCCTCCAGTGGCAGCTGAACCTAATCTCCACTGAGCCTTTCAAGACAATCTTCGCCCTGACCACATTCCCAGGCTTCACTTTCGTGGCCGTCTACGGCACCATATTCATGGGGTGGGTCGAGAGGAAGCTTACGGCCAAGATCCAGCTCAGGACAGGGCCAATGAACGCGGGAAGGGTGGAAGGCATCCTGCAGAACGTAGCTGACTTCTTCAAGCTCGCATTCAAGGAGATAGTGATCCCTGACGGGGTCGACCGCGCCACCTTCATCGCTGTCCCGTTTGCACTTATGGCGGTGGCCGGAGCCCTCGTCGCCCTGGTCCCGCTCTCCCCGACCACCTATATCGCCAACCCGTCAGTGGGGGCGGTCCTGGTGTTCGCGATCCTCGGCTTCACCCCCCTGGTTGTGCTCCTGGCTGGTTGGGCGAGCAACAGCAAGTACCCGTTCCTGGGGGGACTCAGAGCGCTTCACCAGCTGGTTGCCTACGAAATCCCGATGATTCTTTCCTTGGTCGGGGCGGTCCTGCTGTCAGGGTCGCTGAACCTGATGGGAATAGTCGATGCCCAGACCAGCGTCTGGTACATCGTCCTTCAGCCGCTGGGGGCCATCGTGTTCTACATCGGCGCACTGGCCGAGCTCGAAAGGATACCCTTCGACATCCCGGAAGCAGACAGTGAGCTCGTCGCCGGGTGGCAGACCGAATACTCGAGCATGCTTTTCGGCACCTTCCAGCTGGCAAACTTCTCGAGGATGTACATAATGGCAGGGCTCTTCTCCACTTTCTTCCTCGGCGGCTGGCTCGGGCCAGCTCCTGTCCCTCCGGAGGTCTGGTTCATAGTCAAGACTACGGTCGTGATGATCTTGCTCATGCTCCCCCGCGCCATCATGCCGCGCCTGAGGATAGACATGCTGCTGAGGGCTGGATGGGTGAAGCTACTCGCCCTGGCCTTCGCCAACATCTTCATCACCATGGTGATCATATCCCTGGGGGTAGTCTAGATGGGGACATGGAGCTACATCAAAGGGGTCTTCGTTTCCACCTGGACGGGCATCAGGCACCTCTTCCATCCGAGGATGACCCTGCGCTACCCTGAACAGAAGCTTGACCTCGAGGGGACCGGTTACAAGTACGACGCCCGCCAGGGTGTAGGACTGCCTGGCTTCAAGGGGAGGCACCTGCTCTTCTTCGAGAAATGCACCGGCTGCCAGCTCTGCGCCATAGCGTGCGACGGGATCGCCGTGGCCATCGACATGCAGAAAGTCACGAAGGGGAAGCCCCAGAACAAGAAGGACATCTGGCCTGCGGTTGACTACGGCAGGTGCGTCCCTGCTGGGACCCCTGTGATCACCTCTGATGGGATCGTGCCTATCGAGCAGATCAAGGTCGGTGACAGGGTCTTGACGCACAAGGGCAACTTCAAAGAAGTAACGGAGGTCTTCCGGAGGAAATACTCCGGTAAGATGTACACCTTCAAAACGCTTGGGAACGCAGAAAGACTTACCGTTACAGAGGGACATCCCATTCTTGTCTACTCAGGTGGCGTTACCAAGTGGGTTGATCCTTCAGAAATCAAGTACAGGACGTACCTGACAAGGCCGGTGATAGCCGAAACGAATGAGGTGCCTGTGCTATCCTATTCCTACGAACTCTATCATCCAGCTGGCCACGGAGGGTATTTCACAATTGAAACGGTTTCATTGCGGTTCACGTCTGAACTCGGCCGCCTGATCGGATACTATCTGGCTGAAGGGAACTGCGACAGATACCGAGTTTCGTTTGACATCAACAAGAACGAAGTCGCCCTCAGGTCAGACATCGAGGGATGCGTAAGAGAGGTCTTCAATGCAGGCGTCGCGGCGAAACCAGACAAACGGTCCAACGGTCTCAAGCTGGTGGTGGATTCCGTTCGCGTCGCAGCATTCTTCAAGCAATTCGGCGTAATATGCGACAAGAAGGTTCTTCCGCCGTGGGCGCTCACGCTGCCTGCGTCGGCTCAATCGGAGATCATCAAGACGGGCTACTGGGGAGACGGACACTATTCCAACAAATACTACTCGTACAAGCATGCCATGCATTCGAACTTCTTCGTGATACGGACGACCTCACGATCCCTCGCGATTCAGTACACCTACATTTTGGCCAGGCTCGGGATTCTCTCCTCGATCAGTATGAACCACCAGAAGAACAGGAAGGTGTGCTATTCGGTCACGATCCACAGTCCTTACGTCGAAAAAATGGGTAAGCTTGTAGAAGTTGAAGCTCAGAACAGCCCGACCTATTCTCACAGCTACATCAGAATGGCTGATGGTATGATCATGTCGCCAGTAGTCGAGGCGTCGACGAGAATTGCAGATAACGAAGATGTGTACAATCTAGAGGTAAAGGATGATAATAGTTACGTTTCTGCGAACATTTCTGTTCATAATTGCGTCTTCTGCGGGTTGTGCGTGGACGCCTGTCCCTTCGACGCTCTCTACATGACCAACGACTACGAGCTCTCGGCCTACGACAAGATGGCCCTGAAGTACACGCCGGACATGCTGGCCGTCCCGCCCAAACTCGAGGGGAAGAAGTACAAGGTCGAGTTCGACACGGAGAAGGGGGTCGTCAGGTACGGCTGACCCGGTCTTCCTAGGCATGATGGTGGTGACAGTCGGGAGCGCCATCCTCGCCCTGGAAGCCAAAGAGATAGTCTACGGCGCCATAGGCCTGGCCGGGTCCCTCTTCGGGGTGGCGACTCTCTTTTTCCTGCTGGACGCCCCCTACGTCGCGGTCTTCCAGATCGCGGTGTACATCGGCGCAGTGGCCGTCCTGATCCTTTTCACAGTCATGCTCGTAAGGGAGGAGAAGTGGGCAAAGGAGGCTCCCTCAACTTCGCTCACGAAGGTAGCGGGAGCGCTTACAGGTGTTGCAATCACAGTGGCCCTGGGCGCTGCCGCCGTCTTGACCAACCTCGGGCAATACACGACCATCACGAACAGCGCCACCTTCGTAGACATCGGGCAGCTCATCTCTACCGGTGACTCCCCCATCCTTCTCGTCCTGGCGCTCGTGCTCGCTGCGTCCGTTGTGGGTGCCCTCACACTTTCGAGGGCCGACAAGGAGGGTTCTGACCCGTGAACTCGCTCAGCGATTTCATGCTCGTATCGGCGATGCTGTTCGGCATCGGCATCTACGGGCTCGTCACCAAGAGGAACGCCCTCCGCCTGCTCTTCGCAGTCGAGATAATGATCAACGCCGCAAACCTGAATTTCGTCGCCTTCGGCCAGTACCTCCCCTTCGAAGGGAACACGCAGACGGTGCTACCGAACGCCTTCGGCCAGACCTTCGTTCTCTTCTCAATCGCTCTGGCCGCTGCTGAGGCTGCCGTGATCCTCGCCATAGTGGTTGTCGCCTACAGACTGCACAGGGACGTCGATGTCAGTGAGCTGAAATCGCTGGAGGGATAGGACGTGATTCTTCTCGGTTCCATGCACGACTTTGCAGAGCGTTCGGAGTAAGGTCTAGTGTTCCCATACCTACTTCTGCAAACGGTAGTCGTACCGCTGATAGCGGCGGCTCTCTGCTATTTCGCGGCCCCCAAACTCGGAAAGTCTGTGGGATGGATCGCATTCTTCGCGCTGGCGCTAGCTACAGCCTTCCTCCTTGGTGGCGGGTGGTCGCAGCTCTTCTCCGGGGGTCCCCCGATTTCTGAGGCGTACACCTGGGCGCCCACTGCAGGCCTGACCTTCGGATTCGTCGCCGATGGTCTGAGCTTCCCCATCGCCGTCTTGGTCAACATCGTCCTAGCGGCCACGGCCGTCTATTCCATGCCCTACATGCAGAACAGGATGAAGGGCCTCTACGGTGATGACAGACCAGCGAGGCACGGGCTGTATTACATGAGCTTCCTGATGGTCTGCTCCGGCCTCGTCGGCATAGTGTTTTCCACGAACCTCATCGAGCTTTACCTGTTCCTCGAGCTCGTCCTCATCCCGACTTTCGTGATAATCAGCCTGTTCGGCTATGTCCAGAAGGAGCGGGTCGGGATAATCTACATCATCTGGAATCAGCTGGGTGCGTTCATCTTTCTGGCGGGCATCGCGCTGTTCTACACCTCGACGGGGACCTTTGACCTGACCGCCAGGTCTCTGACAGCAGCCGCTTCGAGCTCCCTCGCCTATTGGATAGCCGGCCTGATACTCATCGGTTGGCTTGTCAAGATGGCCGTCTTCGGGTTCCACATGTGGCTCCCGATTACAGAAGCAGAGCCTCCCACATCGTTCGCTCCGACCATGGCCGTCGTCTCCGGGATCGGCGCCTACGTCATAGCGAGGGTGCTCTTCTTCGGGATGCCCACGGTGTTCAGCGCATTCAGCCTCCCGCTGATGGCCTGGGCGGTCATCACGATGTTCTATGGAGGCGCGGTGGCCATGGTCCAGAACGACACGAAGTACATCTTCGCCTGGTCCACCATGAGCCAGACGGCGTATTCGGTCCTCGGCCTTGCTAGCACCGCTACGTTGGGGGCGGTTGGTGGGGTGTTCTTCTTCGGGAGCCAGATTCTGGGCAAGTTCGTAATGTTCGCCGTGGCCGGCATACTCCTTACGCAGACGGGGCTCAGGGACGTGAAGCAGATGGGAGGGCTGGCCGCGAAGATGCCTTTCACCGCCGCCCTGTTCGTCCTGGGCGCGCTAATCCTTTCGGCCGTTCCTCCGACCAGCGGCTTTCAGGCGGAATGGATCATGTTCGCCGGAATCTTCTCTCAGGGGTCCCAGGGTTCGTCTGCCTATCTTCTGGTTGCGATCCTGGGGCTGATTGCCACCCTGTTCACAGTCGCCTACACCTTCTGGCCTGTCAAGAAGATCTTCTACGGCCCTCTGGCCCCTGGGCTCGAAGGGGTGAAGGAGGCCCCCCTCACCATGACGCTGCCGCTGCTGGCCGTGGTTGTCGTCTCGATCTTGATAGGAATCTACCCTGACATCGTGACGAAGTTCCTCACAGGCTTCGCCAACGTCGTGAGCGCAGGAGGGGTCCCGTAGGAATGGGCTTCGCCATCCCGTCGTACTTCGTCTGGCTGATTTTCATCCTCCCATTCGTCGGGGCCCTCGTAACAGTCTCCCTGAGAAAGGCAGGAAGGCTGGGGGACTACGCCGCCGCCATCTTCTCGTTTCTCTCCGCGGTGTTCGCGACGACCATGGTCCTTCCTCTGCTGGGAGGACAGTCGCTGACGGTGAACAGCGTCCCGCCGCTATCGACCAGCGTGCCTTGGATATCGGGGCTCAACCTGACCTTTGGCGTCCTCACCGACCCCTACACCGCGGTGCTGACGAGCGTGATTGCCTGGGTCAGCTTCCTGATAGTCCTCTACAGCCTGGAGTACATGAGGGACGACGGCGGCCATAACCGGTACTTCTTCTTCATCACCCTTTTCATAGGGAGCATGCAGCTGATTGTGCTCTCAGACAACCTGCTGTCACTCTTCGTGGGCTGGGAGATGGTCGGGCTCTGCAGCTATGCGCTCATAGGGCACTACTGGAAGGACGAGACGAAGGACTGGGTGGGGACCCCAGGGGACAAGGCGCTGGGCGAGGACCAGGCCTATTCGCCTTCTCAGGCGGGGATGAAGGCGTTCGTGATGACCAGGATTGGGGACATAGCGATGCTGGCCGGGATACTGATACTCTTCTTCTACTCTCACACCTTCAACTACTTCGGGCTCGCCCAGGACCAGGGCAACTGGTTCCAAAGCCTCTACGCCAACGGCCTCCTCGTCCCGGTCGGACTCCTCATATTCGGAGGGGCGGTGGGCAAGTCTGCCCAGTTCCCCCTCCACGAGTGGCTCCCGGACGCCATGGCTGGTCCCGCCCCTGTCTCTGCCCTCATCCACGCGGCTACGATGGTGAAGGCGGGGGTGGTTCTGGTCGCCAGGATCGCTCCCATCTTCTACTTCGTCGCCCTTGGCGGTGCCGGCCTCGCGTCGGCTCCTGGTCTGGCATCGGTCCAGCCCTTCTTCATGACGGTGGCATGGATCGGCGCGTTCACTGCGTTCCTTGCCGCCAGCCAGGCGCTCGTGGGCTACGAGCTGAAGAAGATCTTGGCCTATTCCACGGTCTCCCAGATCGGATACATGATGCTCGCCGTGGGTGTGGCGGGTCTCTCCACGGACTTCTCCCAGGGGCTCTCGGCGGCACTCTACCAACTCATGAGCCACGCCATCTTCAAGGCGACCCTCTTCCTCGCGGCAGGGGCTCTGATTCACGCAGCCGATTCGAAGTACATCAACGACATGGGAGGGATGAGGGACAAGGTGAAAATCTCCTTCGCGGCCTTCCTCATCTCCGCCGCCTCCCTCTCAGGCATACCCCCGTTCAGCGGCTTCTGGAGCAAGGACGCGGTCCTCGGGGCTGCCTGGTCGGCGGGCCAGTACGCCCTTTTCGCAGTGGGCGCGGTGACGGCCGGGCTCACAGCTTTCTACTCCTTCAGGATGCTCGGGTTGGTCTTTCTCGGGGACAGGAGCCAGAGGCTCAGGGAGGTGGAGGCGCAAGGGCACCACATTCACGAGCCCAGCCCGATAATGTGGGTCCCCTATTCCATACTCGCCGGCCTGACGGTCATCATAGGGCTAGCGGCGACTGGAGGCATGGTGATCCCTGCGCTCAACATAGACGCCTCACTTCAGTCCTTCGCGTCTACCTACATCCATTCGTTCTTCCCCAGTGCAGCCCTTCCCGCCCCTGGCGCGGCCCTCGACGCTGCTCCGGCCGGCATAGGCGGGTTGTTCGTCGCCATCGGGTTCGGAATCGCCGCCATGATCTATCTGCTCAGGAGGACCCCTCCCACCCGCTTCGTGGGCGAGACAGGATTCATGCACGGCCTCTACAAGTTCCTTTACAACAGGTGGTACATCAACGCCATCTACTACAAGGTCTTCGTCGACGCCCCCCTGGCAGCCTCGAAGTGGTTGAGCGAGGAGTTCGACTACAGAGGTCTTTTCAGGGTCAACGAAGCGGGCTCGGTGCTCGGCGTCTACCTCTCGACCGCCGGGAACTGGGTCGACGTCAAGATCGTGGATGGCACGGCCAACGGTTTCTCCTCGGTGGGGCAGGCCCTTTCTAGGGCGTTCAGGAGGATTCAGACAGGGATAGTAGAGCAGTACGCCCAGGTCTTCGCCATCGGGATAGTCCTGCTCGTCCTGTTCCTCCTGCTCGCAGTTTGGCGCGCCGGAGTGGGGGTCCCCTTGCCATGAGCTACGTCCTCTCGCTGCTGATAGCGCTCCCGCTCGTAGCAGCCCCGTTCGTGTATCTCTCCACCAGGGTGAACAGGCGGGTTGGGATCTACCTCTCCCTCGCCCTTTCGGTGGTGGTCATGCTCGTCGCCGGCTACGTCTTCTGGCAGGTCTACTCCAGCCCCCCGGCTGGTGGTCAGTACCTCTTCCAGGAGAAGTACGGCTGGATCAGCTTCAACTCATTCGGCCTCAACTACTTCCTCGGGACAGACGGCCTCAGCTCCCCTCTGATCTTCGTATCAGCCCTGCTGACGGTCCTCGTCATCATCGGGTCCAGGAAGCTCATCGACCACCACGAGGCAGAGTATTACTCCCTGATCTTCATGTTCGAGGGGGCGATAATGGGGGTATTCACATCCCTCAACCTGATCCTGTTCTACATCTTCTGGGAGATCGTCCTCATTCCGATGTTCTTCTTCATCGGGGTATGGGGCGGCCCCCGAAGAAAGTATGCCGCTCTGAAGTTCATCATCTTTACGTTCGCCGGGAGCACGATCATGCTCCTAGGTTTCCTATACTTCTACATGGGGATGCCTTCGCCGTCCTTCGACATCCCGACGATTCAGGCGATGCTGCAGGCCCACCAGATCCCGGTCGGCCTGGAGTACCTGCCCCTGCTTGCCTCTTTCATCGGTTTCGCGGTTAAGCTCCCCCTGGTGCCTTTCCACACCTGGCTCCCGGACGCCCACGTCGAGGCGCCCTCCCCGATATCAGTGCTCCTTGCAGGGGTGCTGCTGAAGATGGGCGGCTACGGTTTCATCAGGGTCAGTATCGGCCTCTTCCCCGGAGCATCCGCGCAGTACGCCTGGGTCTTCCTCGTCCTTGGCCTCTTCTCCATGTTCTACGGCGCCGTGGCCGCGCTCCTTCAGAGGGACCTGAAGAAGATGATAGCGTTCACCAGCATCAACCACATGGGCTTCGTCCTCTTCGGTGCCTATGCCACGCTGATTTCAGGGAGCTACCTCGGAATCCAAGGCGCCATCTTCCAGATGTTCACACACGCCCTCGCCGTGGGGAGCCTCTTCATGCTCTCCGGGTACATCCAGCACCAGGCAGGGACGAGGGAGATCCCGCTCCTGAAGGGCCTGGCCACAACGATGCCCCGGACTGCCGTGATTTTGGTTCTCGGTTCAGCAGCTGCGATGGGGCTCCCGCCGTTCTCCAGCTTCCTTGCCGAGTTCATGGTGATCGTCGCTGGAATCTCAGCGTCGGCCTATGCCGCAATCTCTGTCTTGGTGCCAGTCATCACTGCCGGCTACTTCCTCTGGATGATCAAAAGGACGGTCCTTTCCCAAGCCGAGGGGGGCCCCGAGTCCCACGACATGGGATGGTCCGACGTGGCCGCATTCGCAGTCTACCTCGTCCCTCTGGTCGTCCTGATCGTCGCCTCCTATCTGATACTGAACCCGGCCCTTCCGGTTGCGCAGTTCCTCCAGGGGTTGACATAGCATGTTAGACTACCTTACGATAACGGTCGTCCTGCTGGCGGGCGCCGGGCTTTTCCTTCCGCTACTCCAGGTCTTCAGGAAGGGCGAGAGGAACCTCTCCGGGTACGTCCTCGCACTGGTGCTCGCATCCGCGTTCGCGCTCATCGGCCTCTTCACGCTCCACCCGTCTTCCGTACCCTGGGCGGGCTCCCTCATCAAACCTGACCAGCTGGGAGGCGTGTTCGCACTGGTCACAGTCGGCGTCACCCTGGCTGTTGCCATTGCATCCTTCGAGCTCCAAAAGAGCACCAGCAACCCGGTCTACTACAGCCTTCTGGCGTTCACAGCCCTCGGGATGGTCCTTCTAGCCTATTCACAGGACCTGCTGATGCTTTTCGTTTCATGGGAGCTGATGAGCCTCCCAACCTATGTCCTGGCAGGCTTCGACAAGAAGCTCAGGTCCAATGAGGCGTCCGTCAAGTACGCCGTCATAGGCGCCATGTCGTCGGCGGTCATCCTCTACGCCATCAGTCTTGCCTATGGCCTGACCGGGAGCACCCAGATCTCGGCTGTTGTTGCGGGGTTCACCAACCATCCGTCGGCCCTAGCGGGGGTCGCGACCCTCCTTTTTGTGGCGGGTTTTGGCTTCAAGATGTCGATAGTCCCCTTCCACATGTGGATCCCTGACGCGTATGAAGGAGCCCCCACGACGATAAGCACACTCCTCGCTGCGGCCACCAAGAAGGCGGGGTTCATTGCGGCCATCCGTGTCCTCCTGGCCATTACCACGCTCTACGCCGTCACAAATAGTCCTCTCTTCACCATGGCGAACGTCTTCGCCGTCCTCGCACTTCTCACGATGACCGTCGGGAACATCTCTGCCCTCACGCAGAAGAGCATGACGAGGCTTTTGGCCTACTCCAGCATCGCACAGGCGGGGTACATTCTTATCGGGTTCGTGGCCTTTTCGAACGCTCCTGGTACGACTGCGGCTACATTGGGACTGACGGGCAGCGTCTTCCATGTGATCAATCACGCAGTCATGAAGGGGGCGGCATTCCTTGCGGCTGCCCTCGTCCTGTTCCAGCTGAAGCGAGCGGACCTTGGAGCCTACGATGGGCTCGGGAAGCGAATGCCCATCACCGCCTTCACCCTCTCCGTGGCTTTCCTCGGCCTGGCGGGGGTTCCCCCTCTCAGCGGGTTCTGGAGCAAGCTCATCCTGGTCCTCTCGGTGGCCAACGGGCCCTTCGCCTGGCTAGCCTTGGCGGCAATCCTGAACTCGGCTTTCAGCCTGGGGTACTACGCCTGGATCATAAAACGAATGTATATCGACGATGGGGAGAGCACCGCCAGGGTCAAGGAGCCGTTCTGGTTTGTCCTGATCTTTGCCATAATGGTCGGACTGATAATCGGAATCGGGCTCTTCCCTCAGCAGGTGATCAGCTTCGCGTCCAACGCGGCAACCGGATTCACCGGTTAAAGCCAGTTTATTCTGATTCGAACCCTGTCCGGGAGTATCTTTCTGAACGGGGTCCCAGTCCCGCTGTAGAACTTCGTGAAGAACTCGTACAGGTGCAACCTCAGGTCTTGGACATAGACGATGAACGCCTCAAAAGCCAGGACTAGCAGGTTCAGGATCACCCATGGAGCAATCATGACAGGGTTCCCCCATGGCTGCAACAGGTTGATGATCAGGAGGAGGGCCGCATGGACCAGAAGCATTACCGCGAGCCTGACGTAGCTTATGGTGTTTGACATGAATTGGGAGATCCTCTCAAAGACTTCCAGGCCGCCGTTGGATAGAGCTCCAAGTACCGAGCCTCCTTTCAGCTTCCCAGCGGCTATGGCCACGCTCTTGCCCGCGAGCAGGACAATCATTGACGGGACGAGGACCGCCAGAGAGACCGCGCCCAACACATTGTTCGGAACCCCAAGCAGCGGGTTCGCGCTCCCAGTGCCGGGACCCGTTAGCACGTTGAAGCTGAAGCCCACGCCCACGAAGGCAAGACCGTAGCCGACGCCCGAAAGGTACATGGTGAACACAGGCACCTTCTCCAGCCAGAGCTCGGTGCGGTCGTGTTCCTTCGACGCTTGATAGACATCGAGGCCAAGGGCCGTTGCCAGGTGCGCTATCCCGACCAGGAAGCTGACGATCAGGACCAGGTTAATTCCTGCGAACGGAGTGGGGAGAAAATTGAACGTGTCCACCGCTCCAGCTGATCTGCGGATGATCTCCACGGCCGCCGGGATGGGGACGAAGTTGGAGAAAGAGAGCTCGAAGAACTCCCCAAATATGACTCCGAAGACTATGGCCGAGACGCCCGCTACCACGAACATGTTCGCCCACTGTCTCATGCTTCCTGTGGACACATGCCTGACCCACAGGAAAAACGCTGTCAGAATCAGGCCGTGGCCTACGTCCCCGAACATCATCCCGAAGAAGACGGGAAAGACGAAGGACACCAGTGGGGTCGGGTCCACCTCGTGCTCGGCCGGTATGCCCTGCTCTAGGGTGACGGGCTGGAACAAACCGAAGTCCCTCCTGTTCTCCATGAGGGTTGGGACGTGACCTCCTTCTGACCCGGGGTCTGCAGGCTCCGTTTGAACAATCCACCTTCCGAACATCTCTTTCAGCTTCTCCACTTTCTTTGCTGGGACGTACCCCGAAATCATTGCCATCCTCTGCATCCCTCCTGACACCCTGGCCTCGTCCAGGGTCCTCCGAGCCACCTCAGTCAGCTCCCTGAGTGCGAGCAGATCCGTCCCGTGCTTCTCGCCAGAATCTGCCATGAGCGACTCGGCCTTTTCCCTGGCGGCCAAGGCATCGTCATGGTCCTGGGAGGCCTTCTTGTAAGCCTCCGCCGGGTTCTGGGGGAAACTGGGGGGTATCACGAGTGGCTTCAACTCGAGCAGTTTCATCACCTTGTCCAGCTTTGCTTCTTCCGCCTTGGCCACGGCGACCATGACAAGAGTCTGCTCTCTGGTGAGAGGCTGGGAGAGGAACAGAGCCTCTGGGATCGATTTGCTGAACTCCGCCAGCTTCTCGTTCTCAACCAGAGACACAACCGCTTTGAAGTGCCCTAGGTCGGTGAGACCGGTCAGATCCGAGGAGTAGCCAGAGACCACTTTCAAAGCCGCCATGAGCGCCTCCGAATCGGCCTCTTCCTTCTGGGCTTTCTGCAACAGGGCCTTCTCCGCCCTGACCTCTTCGGCAATCGGGCCCAGCTGGGCCTCTGCCTTGTTCAGCAGCTCCTCCCAGTTGGAGGCTTCGTAGGTGCTCTTCGGGATCTTGACGCCCCTGAACACTATGT
>Ga0335081_10010296_pt1 | contig 15101 bp, 14 predicted proteins | sample Lox_Sample_35_FD_206713 | JGI IMG/M metagenome (GOLD analysis project Ga0335081, IMG submission 206713) | Soil microbial communities from Loxahatchee National Wildlife Refuge, Florida, United States - Lox_Sample_3.5 | ecosystem: Environmental > Terrestrial > Soil > Wetlands | place: USA...
GTGGCCGTGCCGGCGGCGGGAGCCAAAGAGCGGAGCTAGATTTCGTCTCCGGCAACCGCCGCGCGTCCCCGGCCGGCGCGCTTCAATATGCGCTTCGCCTTTCCAATGTTGGCCCGGCTGGCTCGCTCGCGGAAGTAATCGCCGGTGCGTAGGGCGGACAGCTTCTCCGCCACTGCCACATTGATCAACTGATTCAGTGCGACACCCTCAGATTCCGCTACACGCCGCGCCTCTTCCAACAGGGAGGCCTGAAGCCTCAGCGCGACATTACTTCGTCTCATGCTTCCCCCTTCTTAGCTCCGACCAAATCTCCTTCGGCAGTGCAACCCGCACGCCGAATCCCTTTGCCACTGGCCTGAGATGCCGCAAGTTGAACGTGACAAGGCAATCCGCGAGCCCATTACACGCCGTTTCCAGCACCATCTCGTCGGCCGGATCTTTCAACTGTGGCCTCCACAGAAAGCGCAGCCTTACCGGCTCAATCACGGTTGACAGGGCATCCAACACCGCGCCGGTTTCCTCTGTAGTGAGACCGGTGTCGTGCAAATGCTCGGTCCGCGTCAGCACCGCTTCATACTCCAGCATCAACGGCGCGGCAACGAGCATGACAAATTGCTGCTCCAACGCAGCCAGCAGCAGTTGTCGAGACGCTCCTTGATCACTCCGAAAACCCGCTACTACGACGTCGGTATCGAGAACCAGCCGCACGTGCCTTGGATGAACATGATATCACATGCAATAGCGCTCGCCGAGACCCGCTGGATCTCCCGATCACCTCGACTTCATTCGGTTATCGAATCCCGATCGTCGCTTCGCCAGCCATCCCTGCTGTTGATATACTAATCTGTTCACCACAAAAAGGAGACCTACCCGCCATGACTGTGCCCTTCTACGGTCACGTCAAGCAGTACCACAACATCAAGTCAGAGATCGACGCCAACATGCACGAAGTCCTCGAGAGCGGCCAGTATGTGATGGGCCCGATGCTCAAGCGCTTCGAAAAGGAGTTCGCCGAATATCACGGCATGAAGCACGCCGTCGGCGTCGGCAACGGCACCGATGCGCTGTGGCTTTCTTTCATGGCGCTCGGCATCGGACCGGGCGACGAGTGCATCACCCATCCCAATACGTTTTTCGCGACCGCCGAAGCCATCTGGATCGCCGGCGCAACCGCAGTCTTCGTCGATTCGGATCCCAAGACCAACTGCATCGACCCCTCCAGGATCGAAGCCGCCATCACGCCGAAAACGAAAGCCATCGTGCCCGTGCACCTCTACGGCCAGTGCGCCGACATGAAAGCCATCCGTAAAATCGCCGATAAGCACAAGCTGCTGGTCATCGAGGACAATGCACAAGCCATCGGTGCGCGTGGCGACGGATTCAAGATTGGCGAACTGAGCGACGCCGTCTGCACCAGTTTCATCATTCAGAAGAACCTCGGCACTTTCGGCGACGGCGGCGCGGTGGTGACCAACAACGACCAGGTCGACCGCCATGTACGCCGGCTTCGCAATCACGGGTCGGAGAAGCGCTCCTGCCACAGCTACGGTTTTAACAGCCGCCTGGATGACCTCCACGCCGGCGTTTTGAGCGCCAAGCTCAAACACATCGACGAATGGAACAGCCTGCGCCGCAAACATGCCGCCCGGTACACCGCGTGTTTGAAGGACGCCCAGAGCATCACGCTGCCCTACGAGAATCCCGGTTATTATCACGTCTTTCATCTCTACGTGATCGAGACCAAGCGCCCCGAGCATCGCCGCCCGTTGCTCGACTTTTTGAACAAAAACGGCGTGGACGCCAAGTGCCACTACGACATCGCCATCCATCAGCAGGAAGGTTATCCGTGGGGCAAAGGCGCGCGCATTGTGGGGTCGATCGCGAACGCTGAGCGCAACGCCGCCTCGTGCATCTCGCTGCCGATGTTCCCCGAGCTCACCGCCGAGGAGATCGATTACACCATCTCCAAGACTCTCGAGTGGGACAGGACGGTGGGACAAGCGTGAAAGACAAATACCGCGTCGTTATTGTAGGCATGGGCAAGCGGGGCATGCATCATGCCTCCGCATTTCAGGCCAACGGCCGATTCGAAGTGGCGGGCATCTGTGACATCGATCAGGCCCGCCTGAATGACGCCGGCGCCAAGCTGGGTGTCGCGGTGAAGGGGACCGACGCCGCCGAGGTCGCCAAGGCTGTGAAGCCTGACGTTTTCTGCTTTTGCACTTTGCCCAATATTCGCTCGTCCATGGTGAAGATCGGGATTGAATCGGGCGCGCAGCTCATCGCCATGGAAAAGCCTGTCGCCCTCACCAGCACCGAAGGTTTTCAGGTGCGCGATCTGCTGGCAAAAAGCGGGGTCAAAGCTGTTGTAAGCCATCAGCACCGCTACGGGACCCACTATCAAAAGGTCGGCGAACTGGTCGCGAGCGGCTCGCTCGGCCGCATCCACACCGTGTACGGCACCTCCACCGGCTGGATGATGCACATGCTGTCTCATCTGGTCGACTACCTGCGCTGGTTCGGCGGTGGCGAGGAAGCCGAGTGGGTGATGGCGCAGGCGGCCGGCCGCGGTAAGCTGACCGACATCCATCCTTCGCCCGACTACATCGCCGGCTTCATTCACTTCGCCAATGGTGTGCACGGCGTCATCGAATGCGGCGCCGGAGCTCCTGACGTCCCTGAAGTTGACTATTGGTGGCGCAAGTGCCGCATCGGCGCGCAAGGCGTGGATGGCTTCGCCGAAGTGCTGACCGGCGGCGGTTGGCGTGCGGTCACCACGAGCGGCGCCTGCTCCGGTGGCGGATCGATGAACTACGACCTCGACATGCCGCCCTACATCCAGCAGATGGCCGATTGGCTCGATCGCGATAGCGCCGTCCATCCATGCAATTTCGCGAGCGCCTACAAAGGCTTCGAGATCATGATGGCGTTCTGCCGCTCTGCCGCCCAGGGTGGACAGGTTGCGCTACCGCTTACCGAGCCTGCCGATGAAATCGAGTTACTGAGACGCTCCGTACCCGATCGCAAGATTCTGCTGTCTTTCGATGGAAGCGCCAAAGAATATCCGGTGTAGCTGCAACTGCGATTCGGCATTGGGGACCTGATGAAGTGCTGCCTTTGTCCCGCCGCCGTTCTGCTGTTGCTGAGCGGCATCGGCTGCGTCGCTGAGACGCTTCAAGACACGCTTCAAAGCGCCAACGTACCAACGTCCCAGTTCTCCGCGCAAGAACTTGCGCAGAAGATCACCAGCTATGCCATTTCGAGGGGCGATCCGTTTCTCCTCGCCTATTACACCGACGATGGCTCCGGCCTGCTCAAGCCGCCGCTCCACCTGGTTCGCCACTCTCGCGGCACGCACGCTCTCGAACAAGCCGACCTACGCGATATCAGCGCTATGCTCCAGGGCGAGACCCCGATGGACTGCGTCGGTTCCGCGCTCGAGATCCACGAGCATGGTGAATCAATCTTCTTGTTCATCCATGGAGGGCCCTCAAGCGGTTGCCTGCTCATCCTCTCGACTGAGCTCTCGCTGAAGGCGGCATTATCCGGCAGGGATATCGGCTTGCTTGGAAGCGATTTCGTGATCGTGCGTTCGAGCGAAGTGCATTTCATGTCGGTTCACCCCTTGCATGTAGGAGTTTTCGATCTCCGGCAAAAACGGCTGACGGACGTATATCCGGTCCCGAATGATCCTTTCCGCCGGCGATTCTCGCGTTTGATCAAGCCGCACGTCTCCGAGAAGTGGTGCATGGAGGTCAATGCCCAGTGCGATCCCGAGAACTTCAACACCGATATCAACGGTGAGGTGGCAGTAAACGAGTCCGCCAACGTTTTTGGATTCGAAGCAAAGTTCGATGCCGCCGGCTTCGCGGCCCATTCCGAAAAACTCGTGCCGCCGCAAACCGTCGCCTACCTGTTCCGCAATCGTGCCGGCGTCTGGGAACATCTGGCGTTCAATCCTCAGCGACTCCGCAGCCAATTTAGCGTCTCCAGCCTTGCCGAACTGGTTGCCCAAAAACCTGACGCCGCATTTGAGACAGCAAAACGGCAATAAAACCAGGCCTCCGCGCATTTCTCATATTTCTTGGTAAGCTCCAGCCAATTCCACGTATTCGGTGCTGAGGTACCTCATGGGAGAGAGAGACACCTGCATCCCGCGTGGCTCAGCGATGCCGCTCAGGATCTTCACCCGATCGCAAGATTCTGCTTTCTTTCGCTGGAAGCGCCAGAGAATATCGGGTGTAGAGCTACTGCGAGAGCAGGCGGACGCCCGAGGACAGCGGCTCTCGTAAGCTCCACGTCATGTCTTGAGTGGCCGGCGCGGCCGTTCCACGTATGTTTCGCGCGCGGCCCCGGGCCGTTTTCGCCTCTTTCCGCAGTTTCAGCTTGTCGAATATAATCGCCTCGCTCTCGAGCAGGTGCGCGAGTATCGGATGCCTGGGCCCGTACGTCCGTTCGGCCGACGCGAGGGCGCGTTCGATCGATTTCCTGGCTTCCTCCGGCTGGCTTGCCAGGTACTGAAGCGACGCCATGCTCGCCCAGCCGCGGATGATGGTAGGGTGATCGGGCGGGAGAGATTTCTCGAAGAGCTGCACGGCCTCGCCTTCATTGCGAAGCGCTTTGTTGAACGACCCGGTACGCATCTCCACGGCCGCAAGATTGTGTAATACCGTGGGCAGGATATCGCCTGGATTTGGGACTTTCATCACGCTCCGCCGTGCTTGTTCGAGTTCGGCTTCCGCCGCTCTCAGTTGCCCCAGCTTCAAATGCAGCGCGCTCCACGCATTCAGCAGTTCGGCGCGCGATACGTCGGGAAGCTGCCACGCCGTCTTCTGCGCCTCTTGCAATACGGCTTCCATCTCGCGATACTCTCCCGCTTCTCGATAAGAAGTCGCCAGCGTCACACGCAACGGCAACAGATCTGTGGCTGACGCACCGGCCTGCATCCGGACAGCCAACGCGTGGGCGAAGTCCGCGGCAGCCTCGTCGGGGCTTCCTTTCTGCAATGCGCGGTTGCCGGCCGCGATCCAATCGGTTTGCTGTGCCATCAATGCGCCTGCGAGAATTATCAGAATGACTTGTGCGATCATGCCCGGCAATACGGAGGAAACCGGCGGATGGACAGGCGCCATTGAACGCCGTCAACTACTTACGCGCCGTGGCGTAGTTTGGCGTGGGTTGGCGCCCTGGCCGGAAAACCACGGAACAACCGGCCGCGAATCTCGTCTTACACTCTTAACGAAGTAACCGTCGCGTCGGAACACCGTATTAACCATTTAGGAATGACCTTTCTCAACCCATGGCTTCGATAGCTCCCCCCGGTCCTGAAGGTCGTTTGGATTCCTGGAAAGAGATCGCGGCGTATCTAAGGCGCGGTGTGCGCACCGTGCAGCGATGGGAACACACGAGCGGCCTCCCGGTGCATCGGCTTGATCTCGATCGCCAAAGCTCCGTCTTCGCTTATAAAACGGAATTGGATGCCTGGTGGGAAAGCCGCTGCCAGACCGTCGCAGGCGACGAAGAGGCTCCATCCGCGCCAATCAGCCTGCCGCAACATCGTTGGCCCTTGTGGACCACCTTCGGCGTGGTGCTGGTCATGGGTATCGGATTCAGTCTGACGCGTTGGACCTCTGCCCATGCCGGGTTCGGTGTTTTCAATCCCATCCCGCTCACGTCCGACCTCGGCTCCGAGACTAACCCGACGTTTTCCCCGGATGGAAACCAGGTCGCCTACGCCTGGAACGGCCCCACTCAAAATCGATGGAACATCTACGTGAAAATGGTCGGCTCCGACTCGCCGCTGCGGCTCACCAACGCGCCGGAGCCGAGCGACGCCCCGTCGTGGTCGCCCGACGGCCGCTACGTCGCGTTTCTGCGATTCTTTCGCCAACCGCGAAAATGTCAGATTCTGGTGATCCCACCGATCGGCGGCCAGGAACGAGTCGTAGCGCAAGGAGACTTCGATAGCCCGCTCGCGTGGTCGTCCGATAATCGCTGGCTGGTCACGTCCGCACCATCAGCGGCGAAAGGCCCCGCCGGGTTGGTGGCCATCGACGTTGCTACCGGCGAGCGCCACTGGCTCACGAAACCGCCGCGTGAGAACTGTGCCGATTTTGACCCGGCCGTCGCACCGTCCGGTCGCAGCATCGTGTTTGCTCGCGACATGGGCAGCACTTCCGAGCTATATCGTCTCTCCCTAACCGCGGATTTTTGGCCCGAGAGTGAGCCGCAGCCGTTGACCGCACACAACCGGTGGACAGGAATGCCCGCGTTCACACCGAACGGCAAGGCTGTCGTGTACTCTTCCGGAATCAAGGACGACATCACAAGTCTTTGGGTGCTGCCGCTCGATTCCGGCGTCGGGCCGAGACTGCTGTTCCGGTCCGATAGCTCTTACTATCAACCGGCGCTTTCCCGGGTTCGCAACCGCCTGGCATTTTCCGTCGGCAAAATTTTTCGCGTAGACACCTGGAGACTCGACGTCACGCCCGATTTCAAACCCGCCGGCGCACCCGTGCGGCTGATCTCCTCTACGCACACCGATTACAACGCCCAATATTCGCCCGACGGCAAGCGCATCGTGTTTCATTCGACGCGCTCCGGGGCATCCGAGATCTGGATGTCGGAGGCCGATGGATCCAACGCCGTTCGCCTCACCAACTTCAACGCTCCGATCACCGGCAGCCCGCGCTGGTCTCCGAACGGCCAGTGGATCGTCTTTGATTCCAACAAAGAAGGACAATTCGAGGTTTATCGAATGCGCTCCGACAGCGGAAATCCGGAGCGGCTGACGAATCATCCCGCCACCGACGGCGTTGCAAGTTATTCGCATGATGGACGATCCATTTACTTCATGTCCAACCGTAGCGGAATGAGCCAGGTTTGGAAGATGGACGCCGACGGCCGCAATCCACGGCAAATCACGCGCAAAGGCGGCTATCTCGGGTTCGAATCCGCCGACGGCCGCTGGCTGTACTATTCCGCGGCGGATGGCGACAGCCCGCTCATGCGCGTTCCGGTAGATGGCGGCGAGGAGACCCAAGTCCTGCCCAGGGTCTTCGAGTTTGGTTTCTGCGTGACGCCCAAAGGAATCCTCTTTGCCAGAGGTGGCGGAATCGAGTATCTCGATGTCGCTTCCGGAAAGACCTCTCCGTTCTTCCAGCCGTCCGGTCAAATGACCGTCGGTTTGAGCATCTCGCCCGATCAGCGCCACGTGTTGTTCCCGCAGCGCGAATCATCCGGCAGCGACCTGATGCTCGTTGAAAACTTCCCAGACAACCCGTAGCAGCGCGGAACGCGGGCCCTTTCCACAATAGAATCTGATACCTAGGCCATCTTTGAAGAATCTTCCACTTTTTTTTTGGTAACTGCGGCCTGATTTCTTCGTATTCGATACTTAGACGTTCTATGGGAGACAAATCGAAAGCCGACCTGCTGCAAGGCACTCTGGATATGCTCGTGCTCAAGACCCTCACGCGCCGCCATTTGCACGGCTATGCCATCGCTCAGCTCATTCAACAACTGTCGGATGACGTGCTGCGCATCGAAGAAGGCTCGCTCTATCCGGCGTTGCAACGGCTGGAACTGAACGGTTGGATCGAAGGCGAATGGGGCGTTTCGGCCAATAACCGCCGCGCCCGCTTCTACATGCTGACGCCCGCGGGCCGCAAGCAGTTGACCGGCGAAACCGAGCGCTACCGCCAGCTCACCGGCGCCATCGCGCGTGTGATGGGGACGGCCTGAGGACTCGCCATGCGCAGATTGTGGCAACGCTGGAAGCGCCGCTGGCGCTACGTGCTCCACCACGACGAACGTTATCGTCTTCTGCGAGAGGAGATGGAATTCCATATCGACGCTATGGCTAATGATCTGATGTCGGAAGGCATGCCCGAAAAGGACGCCCGCGCTGCCGCGCAAAAAAGATTCGGTAACCTCACACTGCAATCGGAACAATCGCGCGACACCTGGATCGCCGCCTGGCTCAGCGACGCCGCTCAGGATCTGCGCTACGCCTTGCGCACGTTCCGGCGCGACGCCGGCTTTGTCACCTTCGCTATTCTGATCGTCGGGCTCGGTGTCGGCGCCAGTTCCACTGTCTTCAGCGTGGTGAATACGCTGCTGATTCGGCCGCTGCCGTTCCATGATCCCGATCACGTTGTGTGGATCGTCAACCACGAGGACACCAGCGACATGTCGGGCCGCACCACCCAGGTCAACCACTTCCTCGACCTGCGCGCGCAGAATCAGTCGTTCTCCGATATGGCCGCCTTCTTCGCTTTCTATGGCGTGGGCGACAACAAGCTAACCGGACAGGGCGAACCCGAACGCTTGAGCGGTGTCCCCGTCTCCGCGAATTTCTTCCAGCTGCTGGGTGTCCAGCCTCAGATTGGCCGGCTTTTCACACCCGACGAGTGCAAATGGAACGGACCGAAAGTCCTGCTGATGAGCCACGGCCTGTGGGTCAGGCGCTTCGGCTCCGATCCCGGAATCGTCGGCCGCACGCTGACCATCAACGATGAAGCCGTCACTGTTGTCGGCGTCATGCCCGCGTCGTTTGATTTCGCGTCGGTCTTCACTCCCGGCAGCCATATCGATCTCTACCTTCCTTTTCCGCTGACCAGCGAAACCAACCGATGGGGCAACACGCTCGCCATCGTCGGCCGACTGAAACCCGGCGTCCCGCTCTCCACCGCCCAGGCCGAAGCGAGTATCCTTTCCACGCAACTCACCGAAGCTCACAAAAAAGATCGCAATGAATTCTACGCGAAGCTCAGCTTTCTCCGCGATCACGTCAGCGGCCAGATTCGTCCCGCACTTCTCGTGCTCGCGGCCGCCGTGGGCGTGGTCATGCTCATCGTTTGTGCGAATCTCTCGAATCTCTTGCTGGCTCGCACGGCCACGCGTCAGAAAGAAATCGCCGTTCGTGCGGCGATGGGCGCAGGGCGAGCGCGTCTCATCCGCCAGATGCTCACCGAAAGCATCGTGCTTTCGTCGGGCGGCGGCATCCTGGGCGTCTTGCTCACATTGGTGGGCACGCGCGCGCTCACGCATCTCAACGCCATCAGCATTCCGCTGTTGTCCGACGTCCGGCTCGATGGCAGTGTGCTCGCCTTCACGTTGTTGATGGCTGTCGCGAGCGGACTGCTTTTCGGTTTAGTGCCCGCGCTTCAGGTGCAGTCCCCTACCGTGCATGACGCGTTGAAAGACACCAGCCGCGGCTCGACCGAAGGCAGGGGGCATCGATGGATTCGCCGCGGCTTGGTAGTGTCCGAAGTCGCGTTCGCCTGCGTGCTGCTGGTGGGCGCCGGTCTGCTGATTCGCAGCTTTCTGCATGTCCTCGATGTCAATTTAGGATTTCAACCCGAACGCGCCGCCGCAGTGCGCGTAGATCCAAGCCAACAATACAACACGCAGGCCAAGCAGAATTCGTATTTCGATGAAGTGCTCCGCATCGCGCGAGAAATTCCCGGCGTCCGGGAGGCGGGCCTGTCCGATTCCCTTCCCCTCGGCCGCAACCGCGCTTGGGGTGCTGCGGTAAAGGGACGCTCGTACCCGCCCGGCCGATATCCCGGCGATGCGTTCGTGCGCATTATCACTGACGGCTACATCCGTGCGATGGGAATTCCACTCATTGAAGGAAGGGACTTCACCGCACGCGACACGCCTTCGAGTGAGCCTGTGGTGCTGATCAATCAAACCATGGCCCGCAACTTCTTTCCAGGTGAGAAAGCGATCGGCCAGTTCCTGGCGGGCGGCTGCGGGGATACGTCTCCGCGCATCGTGGGAATTGTCGGCGACGTGCGGCATTTAGCGCTGGAACAGGGCGCGGGCAACGAAATGTATTACCCTATGCGCCAATGCGGCGATCATATGTCGGTCGATCTCGTCATGCGCACCGCCCTTCCACCTGGCCAGTTGGCTGGCGCGGCTCGCGCATCTCTGAAATCGCTCGTCCCCAATCTGCCCTCCAGCGATTTCCGTACCTTGCAACAACTGGTCGATAAATCCGTATCCCCGCGCCGCTTCGTCGTGATGCTGCTCGCCGGGTTTGCTTTGTTCGCATTGATTCTCGCCTCGCTCGGCATTTACGCCGTCATCTCGTATTCGGTGACCCAGCGCACCCAGGAAATCGGCATTCGCATGGCGCTGGGCGCATCCGCCGCGGATCTGCGCGCCGATATTCTTGGGCAAACCATGACCCTCGCGGCCGCCGGCATGCTTCTCGGAATCGTTGGTTCGTGGATCTTGGCGCGCGCCATTCGCAGCTTACTGTTCGGTATCACATCCACCGATCCGGTGACATTTGGCGCGATGCTCGTCGTCCTTGGCCTGGTCGCCGCCATCGCCGGCTATCTTCCCGCCCGCCGCGCATCCAGGATAGATCCCATGGTCGCTTTGCGGGCCAGCTAAGACAAGCCTCAAGCAAAGCGCGTGCGTTCTATTCGCGTTGATTCGCGTGCCTTCGCGGCCCCATCGTTCTCATGCGATCATGGACTCCTGTTCAGGAGCATCCATGGCCAAGTGCTCAGCATGCGGGACCGAGATGACCGATGCCAGCCGCTTCTGCCCCCAGTGCGGTGCCGCGGTCGCGAATGAAGCGTTCGTAACCCGCACTGCCGCGACCTCCACTTCATGGTCATCGAGTCCCGGCGCCCGCTCGCCTACACCCATCTCGCACTCTTCCCCGGGAGACAGCCGCTTCCTCCCCGGTGCCCTGCTGGCCGGCCGGTACCGCATTGTAGCCATGCTCGGCAAAGGCGGCATGGGCGAAGTCTATCGAGCCGACGACCTCACGCTCGGCCAACCGGTGGCTCTCAAATTCCTGCCGGAAGCGATTTCCGGCAACGAGAACGCTCTCGCACGCTTCCGCAATGAAGTGCGCACCGCGCGCCAGGTCTCCCACCCCAATGTCTGCCGCGTCTACGACGTCGGTACGATCGAAAGCCATCTGTTCCTCTCGATGGAGTACGTGGACGGCGAGGACCTCGGCTCGCTCCTGCGCCGCATCGGCCGGTTGCCGTCCGACAAAGCCCTCGAAATCGCGCGTCGCCTGTGCGCCGGGTTGGCGGCTGCGCACGAAAAAGGCGTGCTGCATCGCGATTTAAAACCCAGTAACGTCATGCTCGACGGCCGAGGCCAGGTGCTGCTCGCCGATTTCGGACTGGCGGGACTGGCGGACCAGATAGAAGGAGCCGAAGTCCGCAACGGCACGCCGGCCTACATGGCGCCCGAACAGCTAGCGGGCAAAGAAGTCACCGTCAAGAGCGATCTCTACTCGCTCGGCCTCGTGCTTTACGAGATCTTCACCGGCAAACGGCCGTTCGAAGCAAATACGCTCGCCGAGCTGGTGCGTGCGCAATCGGAGACCACGCCCGTGAGTCCGTCCAGCCTGGTAAAAGATCTGGATCCGGTAGTCGAGCGTGTGATCCTGCGCTGCCTCGACCCGGAACCCGCGCGCCGGCCATCCTCGGCGTTGGCAGTGGCAGCTGCGCTTCCCGGTGGCGACCCACTCGCCGCGGCCCTCGCCGCCGGTGAAACGCCCTCACCCGAGATGGTAGCGGCCGCCGGCCAAGGCTACGCTCTCGCTCATAAGATTGCGATCCCGCTTTTGATTGCCGTTCTCGCTGGAATCGTTGGCTCCGCTTTCATTTCGTACCTGTACGGCGCGCTTAGCCGGATACCCATCACGTATTCCCCGGATGTGCTTTCTCTTCGTGCCCGCCACATCATGCAAAGGCTTGGCTACGCCAACGGGGACAACGACAATGCTTGGGGATTCGATTGGGATATTTCTTCACTGTGGTACGCAAATACGAATGACAAACCCTTTCCCGGATGGAATGCGGTTCTCTCGCAACGGCCTTCCTCGCTCCGATTTTGGTATCGCGAAAGCCGGTATCCGCTTGTCGGCGACAGATTCCACGATGACCGGCTCACGCCAGGCATGGTATCTCTCAGTGATCCGTCGCCCATTCTCTCCGGCATGATCCATCTCCAGCTCGATGCGCAGGGCCGGCTGGTATCGTTCGAGGCCATTCCCGATCAAATCGAGGCACCAGCGAGGCAAATCCCCGCTGTGGATTGGAGCCCGCTGTTCACTGCCGCGGAACTGGATCCCAACAAGCTGCAGACGACGGAGCCACTCCGGACCTGGCTTGCCACGTCCGATACGCGCGCAGCTTGGACCGGAACCTGGCCTGGAACCAATCATCCGCTGCGCGTCGAAGCTGCCGCGTTGCGGGGGAAACCAGTCGCGTTTGCGGCTACCGGCCCGTGGGACCAGCCCTCACGCATGCCCGCGCCTGAGCCACCCATTCGCGAGCAACTGGTCAACACGATCCTGATAGGCGTAGGCGTGATCCTGTGCGTGGTCGCTCCGTTGCTTGCGCGGAAGAATCTGCGCCAGGGTAGAGGGGACCGTCGCGGAGCCGCTCGCCTCGCCGTGTTCATATTCCTCGTGCAGATGGCCATCTGGCTGTGCAGGGCGCACTTCGGCTCGGTCGTTAGCACGTCCGGCATGTTTTTCATCGCCCTCTGCACTTCCCTGTTCTATGGCGCCGTGGTCTGGGCCATCTATCTTGCCCTCGAGCCTTATGTGCGGCGGCGTTGGCCCCAGACACTCATATCGTGGTCGAGCGTCCTCACCGGCCATGTGCGCGATCCCATCGTAGGCCGCGATATCTTGTTCGGCATTGCCCTGGGCGTGTGCTGGCGGCTGATCGGACGCGGCGGTGACGTCATTGCCTTGGGGTCACGCGCGTTTCCCTGGGGGCCTCCCACCGACTCAATGCTCGGCCTCCGGCAAATGTTAGGCGCCCTTCTCTTACACGTTCCGGGATCGGTGCGAAATGCATTGGCCTTCTTCTTTCTCCTGTTTCTCCTGCGAGTGATCTTGCGAAATCAATGGCTGGCCGGCGCCGCCTTCATCGTGATCTTCTTGGCCACCAGCGTTTTGAACAGTGGCCAGCCCCTGGTCGACGGGACTGAAGGCCTCCTGGTTTATTCGCTCGCCGTGCTCGCCGTGCTGCGCATGGGCCTGTTGCCCTTGGGAATCGCATTTTTTGTGGAGGGGACGCTTTCGAGCGCGCCCATCACCATTCATCCTTCCGACTGGTATTTCAACAGCACGGTCTTCATGCTCGGCTGCATCGTGGCGCTGGCCACCTGGGCGTTCTTCACCGCCACTGCAGGCCAGCGACTGTGGAAGCAGGATTGGTTCGAATGACGGCAATGTAGGGGCGACGCATGCGTCGCCTTGTGACGGATCATTGCGTCAAGAACGGATTCTCAACGCGGACGCCGTCGTACGTCTGACCGTGGCTCAGATCTTCACTGAGCACCATCCGGGCACCGGCGGATTTCGCGGCGATGATAATCAGGCTATCCCAGAACGAGAGCTGGTGGCGGGCGTGCAGATCGATAGCCGAGACGACGTGTGCCGGCTCGATTCTCACGACGTTCAATCCAGCCAAATGGCTGACCAGGTTCCGGGCGTCCCGCACGGAGACTTGTTGAGTCTTTTGCGTGATCGTGACGAAGAACTCCTGCAGCACTTGCGTACTCAAAGCCATGGAGCCCTCGTATAGATGCGCGGTGTACAGCCTGCGAGCGATCTCGCGCTTGTAGGGAGAACGCTGGTCGTGCACATAGACCAGAACGTTCGTATCAAAAAAGACCATTACCGGTCATGCAGATCTTCTCGTTTCCACCGTTTCTTGGGGAGCGAGTAGAGTCCCTTGGTCGACGCATTCAGAAACTTCTCACCCGCGGCTACGTAGTCGCGATCAAAACGCAATGTACGGTCCAAGGCCTGTTGAATCCAGGCGTTGAGCGACATGCCGCGCTCGGCGGCGCGCACTTTGGCGTCGCGAATCAGATCGGAGGGCAGGCTAAGGGTCAGGTTGCGTTTCGACACCTTCACGTAATTCAGTGTATCACACATAAATATGTGCAAGCGCGGCGGCGTGGTTCCGTAATACAATCACCTTCATGCCCAACGAAGTGTTCGCCGTTTTCGACACCACCGAAGGTTCTTTCAAGGCCCGCCTCTTCGCCGATCGCGTGCCCAAAACCGTGGAGAATTTTGTGTCACTCGCCGAAGGGACGAAAACCGGCAAACCGTTCTATGACGGCCTCATCTTTCATCGCGTGATTCCCGACTTCATGATTCAGGGCGGATGCCCCGATGGCACTGGCCGCGGCGGTCCCGGTTACAAGTTCGCCGACGAGTTTCATCCCGACCTGAAACACACTAAGCCCGGCTTGCTATCGATGGCCAACGCCGGGCCGAATACCAACGGCAGCCAGTTCTTCATCACGGTCGCGCCCACATCGTGGCTCGATAACAAGCACAGCATCTTCGGAGAAATCGTCGAGGGATACGACGTGGTGGAAAAGATTTCGAAAGTCCCGCGCGGCGCGCAAGACCGGCCGAAGAAAGATGTGCAGATCCGGTCGCTCAAAATCGAAAGGAGCTGACGCGGTGAGGAAGCTGGCGCTACTCCTCGTCGCAGGCTCTTTGGCGGCCTTCGCCCAGGACGGCTTCCGGCCGCTATTCAATGGCAAAGACCTCGACGGCTGGGATGGCGATCCGAGTCTGTGGAGCGTGCGCGACGGCATGATTGTAGGCTCGACCGAACATGTGCCGCTCCAGCACAACGAGTTCCTGATTTCGAAACGATCCTACGGGAATTTCATCCTGCGCGCCGAATGTAAACTGCGCAATCACAATAGCGGCATCCAGTTTCGCAGCGAGGCGCTGCCCGAGTGGGTCTGCCGCGGCTATCAGGCCGACATGGCCCAAGACAACTACTGGGGCTGCATTTACGAAGAAAAGGGAAAGCGCGGCATTCTGGTCAACGGGTGGGCGAAGGCCAAACCTGTGGTCAAGCTCAAGGACTGGAACGATTACGAGATCTCCTGCGACGGCGATCACATTCAACTGACGCTGAACGGCGTCGAGACTGCGGATCTGCACGATTCCGTGCGCTTGAGCGGAATCATAGGCCTGCAACTGCACGCCGGCCCGCCCATGGAAGCCTACTTCCGCAACATCCGCATCAAAGAACTCCCTTAAGCCAATTGCGAATCGCACTTTTTGG